>Ga0209369_1000040_pt1 | contig 310069 bp, 278 predicted proteins | sample EBPBio142010_DNA_FD_185865 | JGI IMG/M metagenome (GOLD analysis project Ga0209369, IMG submission 185865) | Wastewater treatment Type I Accumulibacter community from EBPR Bioreactor in Madison, WI, USA - Reactor 1_10/4/2010_ DNA (SPAdes)... | ecosystem: Engineered > Bioreactor > EBPR >...
GGTAGGCGCCGGTCACCGTTTCGAGCACGGTGCCGGTGCGGGCGTCGAGCAGGGCGCGGGCGACGTCCAACGGGACGGTCTGCAGCAGGGTCTCGATCGTGTCGACGTCGATGAACCCGATCCCGGGGATCTCGCACCCGCTGAACACCGTCGAGATCCGGAACCCCTCACCCAGACCCTGCCCACCCACCCCGGGAGCGAACTCGCCGCCCGACGCGGCATCCGGCGCGGTGGTCTCGGGGGTCGTGTCGGTGATGACGGGGATGCCGAGGGTGACCTTCGCGGTCACGGTCACGTTGCGCAGCAGCAGGTCGGCGAACGCGTCCGCCCGGGCCTGATCCAGGGTGAGAGCCTCGTCCTGCTCGGCGTACTCCCCACCCACGGTGGTGATCGCCGACCACGCCGCCGCCGACGTCGCTGCCGGGATCAGCGCGGTCCACCACGTCGCCCCGTCCGGGCCCGGGCGCACCTCCACGAACCGGTCGCGAGCGGTGCGACGGGTCACGGCCCGCAGCTGGTCACTCGCGACACGGGTGGCGACCCGCCGCGTGAAGGAGGCGACCCGGCCCGGGTCCAGATCAGCGATTCGGCCCACCAGCGCGGCCTCGACCTTCGCGCACGCCTCGGCGTCGAGCCCTTCACACACGCTGACGACCTTCTGCACGGTCGCGGCGGGAAGATCGCCGTCGATGACCTTGCGCAGCAACCGCGGGAAGCGCGACACCGCCGCAGCCCCGAGCGCCACCCGACGCGAGGCCGCCCACTGCCCCACCCCCGTGGCCAGCGACACCTCCGTGCCGGCCATGGCGTCGATGAACCCCACCCCGTGGTGGATCTCCACCGGCCCGCGCTCGGTGAGCCGGGTCTCGTGCGATGCCGCGTGCGCCGCCGCCACCAGCTGGGCACCCTCACCGGAGTTCAGCACCCCCTGGAGCTCACCGGCGACCTCGAACAAGTCCTCCGAGGTCATGGACGAGGCCTGCTTCGCGAGCAGCTCACCCACCTCCCGGGCATCGGCCCGCAGTGCGGCGATGCGCTCTCGGAGCTGGCTGCTGGACATACCTCATCATACTCGATCAGACGTTCGATCAACAAGCCCAGTGAGCCACGAAAGCCGCTGTGGCACAACGACTTTCAAACTATCTTCTTACCGTTTTCGGGGCCCCTTCCAGACTCCTTCCGGGCCCCCTCACGAGCCCCCGCGGCCGCGTCGAGATACCCGCCAGAACCGACGTTCAAGGCGCCACCGCACCCCGCCGGGAGGCGGCACCGCGCGCGCCTCATCGAGCCGCCGCAGCATCTCCACCCCACGCGGGGCGAGCGACGGGGCCCGCCCGTCAGCACCGGGCTTCGACGACACCAGCCAGCGATAGGCGACCCCACGTTCGGCGAGGTCGACGGCATACGACCGCCGAGCCGTGTCGACGTCTGAGCCGACCGGGTCGGCGACGACGAACCGCGTGCCACCCCGTTGCCCGTCACGCACCACCTCGCGGCGCTCCATCGACCGCAACGCCGCCAGCGGGGCGAGCACCGGGTAGAGCAGCCCCAGCCCCACGCCTAGCACGATCGCCGTGACGACCAGCGCCACCAGCCACTCGCGCGTGTCGCCGCGCTCCACCGCCGTCGACAGCACCACGATCGCGATCGTGAAGTACCCCGCCCCGTAGAGCACCGCCCACGACGCGTTGATGCCTGCCGGGTTGGTGAGCGGCCCGTACTCCCAGGTGAGCGACTGCGCCCCGGGGTGCCGCACCCGAGTGGCCGGCCGCAGGAGGTCACCGAGGACGAACGCCGCGATCCCCCCGGCGACCACACACACCACCGCGAGCCCCACCAGCCACCACCGCCTGTCCAGCAACGCGTCGGCGATGGCGGCGGCCCCGGTGTCGACGAGCCACCACGCGAGCGCCACGGGCAGGGCGATGACCACCGCCGGCCCGATCAGCCCCGGCAGCGAGCGACCCAGACCCCGCGCGCGTCGCACAGCCCCGACGAAGAAGCGGGCGACCAGCCCACGCCCGGCCGTGTTTTCGTGCGGGACCCCACGCCGATCCGCCATCGAGCCCAGGGCCAGCCAGACGCTGCCGTAGGACGCCGGCAGGCTCCCGAGCACGAGCAGCCCGATCGCGACGAGGATCATCGCGGCCAACGTGACACCACCCAGTGCCGCGCCCTCGACCGCCCCAGCGGCCCCGGCCTGCCGTGCCTGCGACAGGGCAAAGGTCAACAGGGGCACGAGCGGGCTCAGCAGCACCAGCCCGTGCAGCAACGTCCCCGTGCGCAAGGCACCGAACGAGAAGGCCGCGAGCACGCACGACGCACCGAACAGGGTCGCGACGCCCGACCAGGCCCCCGGCAGGGCCCCGAGCAACGAGGCAGTCAGCAGGATGCTGCCCACTGACAACCCGAGCAGCGCCAGCATCCGCGGCACCACCCCGCGCGAGGTGAGCGCAACGATCATCCAGTGCAGGACGAGCATCGCGCCCCGCACGAGGCGGGTCACCGGGCGCAGCGCCCCGAGCCCCGACGAGGGCGAGTCCAGCACCGTCGCGGAGACCGCCCCGGCCGTCGAGGCACTGCGGATCATCAGGTCGCTCGACGTCTCCTCGGAGAGCGGCTCACGCCCCACCCCGGCGCGGTCGAAGGCGCTGAGCAGCGCCGCCCGGTCCTTGCCCGACACCGACAGTCCCTCACGACGGCGCTTCTCCAACCGGGTGAGCAACGGCTCCTCGGCGGCGAGGAAGAGCTCACCGCGTGATCGCGGGTTGGCCCCGTCGGCCCGGTCCTCGCGCACCGCAGCGGCGAGCGCCACCACCTCGTCGGGCACGACGTCGAGCTGCACCCCCCACGCGAAGAGGTCGGCCAGGGCCGGCATCGACGGCGGAAGCTGGCTGGTGGGGGTGTCCTCGATGAGGAAGGCTCCGAGCACCTCGGCGACGGCCGCTTCCCGCAGGGCGACGACCCGGGGATCGGACGTCAGCCCCGAGCCGGCGAACACCGAGTTGACGACGCCGTCGACCGTGGCCCGCGCCAGGCGCCGCGGGTCGGAGTCGGTCGCGAGGTATCCCGACAGGAACGCCGCGCGCCGAACCCGGGCCGGGTCGAGCACCGCCCGGCACAGCACGGTCGCGGCATCCAGGCGCCCCCACGTCCAGTCGTTGACCCGCCACGACCGCTTGAGGAACCCGCCGAACCGCTTCACCGACCAGCCACCGAGCTTGTCGTCCCCGGTCAGGGAGTACCGCGCGAACGCGTTGCGGGTCTGCGCCGACAGCTGCACGAGCTCGATCGGGATCGTCGAGCCGGTCATCGTCTCGTCGCCGATCGTCGTGCTGGCCACCTCGAGCTGCTGCAGGGTCGTCAGCAGCTGGGGCACCGTCACGGCGGCCGTGCCGGGCGCGAGTGCCGCGTGCCACCGCTGAAGTGACTCGGGGTCGCCGAGCACCTCACCCGCGCGGTGGGCCGACGTCCTCATCCGCGGCGCCGCGGCCCTGCGCAGCACCGGCACGACGGAGACCAGCTCCTCCACGACCTCCTCGACGAGCCGTCGGACCTCGCGTCCTGCACCGCCAGCGGGACTCTTCGGGTCCCGCAGCAGCACCTCCTCGAGGTGCTGGGCGACGCTGGCCTGCCACTCGTCGGCCGCGGCCTTGTCGCCGCTGACGAGGAAGCGGCGCTGGTTCTCCGAGTGCGCCACCCGGGCGATCGCCTCGCGCACCGGGGCGTCTCCCCCATCCCCCATGAGCCGCGCGTACGAGGCGAGTCGCAGCATCCAGTAGTGGTGGTCCGGGCGCAGCGCGGCCAGCACCTCGTCGAGTTCCCAGGGGTCATCGGTGAGGTGTCGGCAGGCCTGGATGTCACGGATGCGTTCGGTCACCCGCTGCCGGGCGGCTCGGGCGATCGCCCAGTCCTCCCCCGCCGGCAGCATCCACACGAGCTCGCGCAGCAGCTCGTTGACCGATTCCGCGATCGACGACGCGCCGCTCACCCCCCAGCGCCAGGAGGGACCGGCATCCGGCCTCGCAGCGGTCGGGTAGTGATCGGGGAGGTAGGGGATGCCGGTCACGGGCACCGCGCCCGTCGCACCCGTGGTGCGGCGCGCGTCCTCCACCTTCTGCTGCGCCCGCTCCGCAGCACGGCGGATGCGTTCGTAGTCCCAGACGTCGTCGCCCTCCGGCCAGGATGCCGGGGGGCGGCGGCCGACCTGCCGTCGGGCGAGGTCTCGGGCGGCGTGCCAGATGCGCAGGCGGCGGTAGTGGGGGAAGAGCTGCTCGCCCAGCCCCTCGAGGGTCTGGGTGCTGCCGTCGGGCAGCGGCTCACGGAAGCCCCCGAGGATGTCCGCGCGCGTGCCCCGGCGGCCGGCGGCCCGCACGTTGTGGTCCTCGAGCTCGTCGACGAAGGTGCGGCTGCCCTGCGCGGACAGCGCGCCGAGGACCCCGGCCATCGTGCCCGCGAGGGTCGGGGGCTCCCCCATGACGTCTGCCGGGTCAGGGCCGGGGGCGGGTGCGTGCGGGTAGACGAGCAGCATGACCCGGCGGACCGGGCCGTCGGCCGGCATCCGCTCGATCGCCTCGACCGCCGCCCTGGTCGGGGTGTTCGCGAGCACGCCGCCGTCCACGGCGAAGCGGGAGCGGTCGCGCGGCGGGAGGGTGTCACCCCACTCCTCGACGACGCCCGCCATGGAGGGTCGCAGTCCGGTGCTGTCGGTCACGGGCACGTCGGGCGCGGGCACCGGCACGAACGTGGGCTCGAACGCCACCGGGAAGCTCGACGACGCCCGGGCCGCGAGCGCCAGCTGGGCCGCGGTGCCGCCGATGTTGCGGGTGCCGAACGGGTCGGTGTCCTCGGTGGCGTCGGCGGGGCGCTTCCACCGGAACCGCGCCGCGTGGACCGTCTGGGGCAGCCGCTGGCCGAGGGCGTCGACCGTGACCTCCTGGTTGCCGCCCAGCACGGTCGTCGCCATGGTCAGGTCCATCGGGGCGACGGACGCAGGAACCGGGTCGAGCGGTTCGGCCAGTCGCGACATCGCCGCGTTCAGCTGCGGGAGGAAGTGGTCGTCACCCTTGAGCAGCGAGCTCGGGGCTCCGCGGAACGGCTGGCGCAGCAACGCCTCGATGCGGCCCTGCTCCACCCAGACGTCGCGCAGCGAGGCGAGGTCGGCGAAGCGGTTGACCTGGGCCAGGGCGAGGGCGGCGCCGTTGACACCCCCGGCCGACGTGCCGGACACGACGTCGACCCGGGCTGTGCACCCGGTGAGGCGCAGCAGGTCCGCGTAGGGCCCCGATCCCCCGCCAGCCTTGACGAGGCGGTCGAGCTCGAGGGCGACCCCACCCATCCAGACGGCGAGCGAGACCCCTCCGTTCATGACGACGCCGAAGCGGATCTCCTCCGGGGGCACGCCGGACTGGTCGTGCTCACCGAGACCGTGCGGACCGGGCTGGACGACCATGGCTCACTCCTGCCACTGGGGTACCGAAACCGCTGGGGTGCTCAGACACCAGCGTCCTCGGTCACCGTGGCACCGGCCATCGTCCGATCATCCACCCGTGAGGAGCGGCCACGGGTCGCGGTGATACCACCCGTCAGAAGCCGAGGCGGCCGAGCTGCCTGCTTACCCCGAGTGACCTATTGGTCGATCTCGGGACGGTGCGAGCCGTCAGAAGCCGAGGCGGCCGAGCTGCTTGGGGTCGCGCTGCCAGTCCTTGGCGACCTTGACGTGCAGGTCGAGGTGCACGCGCTCCCCGAGCAACGCCTCGATGCCGGTGCGCGCGTTCGTGCCGACCTCGCGCAGCCGTGACCCACCCCGACCGATGACGATGGCCTTCTGCGAGTCGCGCTCGACGAAGACGTTGACCCGCACGTCGAGCAGCGGCTTGTCGTCGGGGCGGCCCTCGCGCGGCACGATCTCCTCGACGACGACGGCCAGGCTGTGCGGCAGCTCGTCGCGCACCCCCTCGAGCGCGGCCTCGCGCACGAGTTCGGCGATCATCACGAGCTCGGGCTCGTCGGTCAGCTGGTCGTCGGGGTAGAGCGGCCCGTGCGAGGGCGGCAGGTGGCTGGCCAGCACCTCACCGACGATGGAGACCTGGTCGCCGCGGGTGGCCGAGCAGGGGACGATGTCCGACCAGTCGCCGAGCTGGTCGATGGCGATGAGGTGCTCGGCGAGCCGCTTCTTGTCGACCGTGTCCGACTTCGTCGCCAGGGCCACGACCGGTGTGCGCTTGCCCCGCCGCAGCTCGGCGAGCTCGCGGGCGATGAACTGGTCCCCCGGGCCGATTCGCTGGTTCGCGGGCAGGCAGAAACCGATGACGTCGACCTCGAGCAGCGTCTCGCGCACGAGGTCGTTGAGGCGCTGCCCCAGCAGGGTGCGCGGTTTGTGCAGCCCGGGGGTGTCCACGAGGATCAGCTGGCTGTGCTCCCCCGACACGATGCCGCGGATCGTGTGCCGGGTGGTCTGTGGCTTGCTCGACGTGATGGCGACCTTGGTGCCGACGAGCGCGTTGGTCAGGGTCGACTTGCCGGCGTTGGGCCGCCCGACCAGGCACGCGAACCCGGCGACGTACCCCTGCTCACCGGTGGTGGTGTCCTCGCTCATCCGGCCCGCTCCTCCATCTCCGGGGCGTCCGCCGCCGGCTCGACCCGCTGGACGATCACGGTGGCGATGCGGTGGCGTCGCCCCGACATGCGTTCCGCGGTGAGACGCAACCCTGCCACCTCACACGTCGACCCGAGGATCGGGACCCGCCCGAGCTCCTTGGCGATGAGGCCACCGACGGTGTCGACCTCCTCCTCCTCGAGGGCCACCTCGAAAAGCTCGGCGAGGTCGTCGACGTGCATCGTCGCGGCGACCCGGACCCGGCCGTCATCGAGGTTCTCGACCTCGGGTGCCTCGCGGTCGTACTCGTCGGTGATCTCGCCGACGATCTCCTCGAGGATGTCCTCGATGGTCACCAGCCCGGCCGTGCCGCCGTACTCGTCCACGACGACGGCGAAGTGCGCGTGGTCGAGCTGCATCTCACGCAGCAGGTCATCGACCGGCTTGCTCTCGGGCACGAACACCATGGGGCGCATGAGCTCGGTGACGGGGAGCGTCCCGGCATCCGGGTCGGCGTTCAGCCGCCGCATGACGTCCTTGAGGTAGAGCAACCCCACCACGTCGTCGACGTCCTTGCCGAGCACGGGGATGCGCGAGAAGCCGGAGCGCAGGAACAGGCTCATCGCCGCGCGAGCGGTGCGGTCGTCGTCGATGGACACCATGTCGGTGCGCGGCACCATCACCTCGCGGGCCAGGGTGTCGCCGAGCTCGAAGACCGAGTGGAGCATCTCGCGCTCCTCGGCCTCGATGAGGGCGTGGTCGCGGGCCATGTCGACGAGGTCGCGCAGTTCGCTCTCGCTCTCGAACGGGCCGTCGCGGAACCCCTTGCCCGGGGTGACCGCGTTGGTGAGCGCGATGAGCAGCCGCGAGAACGGCCCGAGCACCCGGCGCAGCCACACCGTCGTCGGTGCGGCTGCCAGGGCCACCTTGGTGCTGTGCTGCGCACCGAGCGTTCCCGGTGACACCCCGACGACGGCGAAGGAGATGAGCGCCATGATCGCGATGGCGATGAGGAAGGGCTCGACCGTGCCCTCGACCCGTTCGACCACGGCCAGCGTCACCATCACCGCCACGGTCGACTCGGCGATGACGCGCAGGAACGACAGCACCGACAGGTAGGCCGCCGTGTCGCCGACGACCTTGACCAGGGCCTTGGCGCCCGGGCGGTTCTCGTCGAGCAGCTCCTGGGCGCGGGTACGCGACATCCGCGAGAAGGCGGCCTCGGCGGTGGAGATGAGGAAGGCGAGCAGGGTCGCGACGGACGCGAGGACGACGAGGCGGGTCATGGTCTTTTCTGGGTGGTCAGGCGGTGGGTCGCCCGCGCGTGGCGAGGAAGGTGAGGAGCAGCTGGCGCTGCAGCTCGAACATCTCGCGCTCCTCGTCGGGTTCGGCGTGGTCGAAGCCGAGGAGGTGAAGGATGCCGTGGGTCGTCAGGAGCAGCAGCTCCTCCTCGGTCGCGTGGCCGGCCTCTCGGGCCTGACGGGCTGCGACGCTCGGGCACAGGACGATGTCACCGAGCATGCCCTCCTGCGGCTCGACACCCTCGCGCCCGGGACGAAGCTCGTCCATCGGGAAGCTCATGACGTCGGTCGGGCCCGGCAGGTCCATCCACTGCACGTGCAGCGTCTCCATGGCGGGTTCGTCGACGAGGCGCACGCACAGGTCGGCCTTGGGGTGGACCCGCATCTGCTCCATCACGTACCGGGCACAGGCGACGAGCTCGAGCTCGTCGATCGAGAACTCGGTCTCGTTGAGGACGTCGATGCTCACCGGCGCACCGCCGGCGCCTGGCGTTCGTCGTAGCGGCCGTAGGCGTCGACGATCGCCGCGACGAGCCGGTGACGAACGACGTCGGATGCCGTGAGCTCGCAGAACGCGACGTCGTCGATGTCGGTGAGGATGTCGCGCACGACACGCAGCCCGCTCGTCGCCGAGCTCGGCAGGTCGACCTGGGTGACGTCACCGGTGACGACCATCTGCGAGCCGAACCCGAGCCGGGTGAGGAACATCTTCATCTGCTCGGCGGTGGTGTTCTGCGCCTCGTCGAGGATGATGAACGCGTCGTTGAGCGTGCGCCCACGCAGGTACCCCAAGGCCGCCACCTCGATCGTGCCCGAGGCCATCAGCCGGGGGATCGACTCGGGGTCGACCATGTCGTGCAGCGCGTCGTAGAGCGGGCGCAGGTAGGGGTCGATCTTGTCGTTGAGGGTGCCGGGCAGGAACCCGAGCCGCTCCCCCGCCTCGACGGCCGGGCGGGTGAGGATGATGCGGTTGACCTGCTTGGCCTGCAGCGCTGCCACGGCCTTGGCCATCGCGAGGTAGGTCTTGCCGGTACCGGCCGGGCCGATGCCGAAGACGACCGTGTTGGAGTCGATGGCGTCGACGTAGCGCTTCTGGCCCAGCGTCTTCGGACGAATCGTGCGACCCCGGCTGGAGACGATGTTCATCGTCAGCACGTCGGCGGGGCGCTCGACGGTCTGGGCGCGCAGCATGGCGATCGAGCGCTCGACGGCGTCACCGCTGAGCGCCTGGCCGCCCTCGAGCACGTCGAGCAGCTCGTCGATGAGCCGCTCGACGAGCGCGACCTCGGCGCTCGGCCCGGACACGTGGAACTCGTTGCCCCGCACGTGCAGGTCGACCCGCGGGAACTGGCGCTCCATGGTGCGCAGCAGTTCGTCGCGAGGACCCAGCAGGGCGACCATCGGCACGTCGGCGGGGACGACGACGGTGTGTTCGCGGACGTGGGGGTGGGTTTGCGGCTCAGTCATCGTGGGACAAGTGTACGAGGCCCTGCCCGGGTGCAGCACCTGAGATTGCCGGTCACCCCGGAGGCCACGTCAGGGATCGCCCGCCGAGCACGTGCAGGTGGGCGTGGAACACGCTCTGCCCGGCGGCCTCTCCGGTGTTCGCGACCACCCGGTAGCCCGGCAACCCCTCGTCGTCCGCGACCTGCGCGGCGAGTGCCACGGCATCCGCGAGCTCCGCCGCGGACGCGGCGGCCAACCCCGCGAGGTCGGGCACGTGCCGGCGCGGGACGACGAGCACGTGGGTCGGCGCGCCCGGGTCGATGTCGCGAAAGGCCAGGCTGTTCACGCTCTCGGCGACGACGGTCGCGGGGATCTGCCCCGCGACGATCCGGCAGAACAGGCAGCTCTCGGTCTCGCTCATGCGGCCGAACCTACCGCCAGCGGGACATCGCGCTGAGGACGGCCAGGGCCGCCGGCCCCGCGCTCGACGAGCGCAGCACGGTGTCGCCCAGTCGGACCGCGACCCCGCCCGCGGCCTCGAAGGCCGCGAGCTCCTCGGGCGAGATGCCCCCTTCGGGGCCGACGACGACCACGACGTCACCCGATGCCGGGAGCGTCACCCCCGCGAGCGGCATCCGGGCGTCCTCGTGGAGCACGAAGGCCGCGGCGGCGGCGCCGATCCGGGCGCTGAGCTGCGCCGACGTGGCGGCCGGGGCCAGCACCGGTCGGCGGGTGCGTCGGGACTGCTTGGTGGCGGCGACGAGCACGGCATCCCACTTGCGCCACGCCTTGTCGCCGCGCTCCCCGCGCCACTGCACGACGCTGCGGGAGGCCTGCCACGGCACGACCTCGTCGACACCGCACTCGGTGGCGGCCTCGATGGCCTGGTCGTCGCGGTCGTTCTTGGCGAGCGCCTGCACGAGCACCAGGCGCGGGCTGGGCTCGGGGTCGCTCGTCACCGAGACGACGCGAAGGTCCAGGGTCCCCGACCCGACCGACACCACCTCGGCCTCGATGCGCAGCCCGCCACCGTCGGTGAGCAGCAGGTGCTCACCGACCCGGGTGCGCCGAACTGTGGCGGCGTGCCGACCCTCGGGGCCGTCGAGCACCACGACGTCGCCGACACCGCGACCCGCCAAGGCGTCGGTCGGCAGCAGGTGCAGCGGCAGCGTCACGGGGGTGGCCTGCCGGTCAGCGGGCCTTGAACGCGTCGCGCAGCTTGCCGAAGATCGACCCGTCACCGGGGTTGGCGACCTTGCCCTCGGGCCGCTCCTCGCCGCGCAGCTGGGCGAGCTGACGCAGCAGCGCCTCCTGCTCGGCGTCGATCCTGGTCGGGGTCTGCACCATGGCGTGCACGATGATGTCGCCGCGACCGGTGCCGCGCAGCGCGGTGACACCGAGTCCGCGCAGCGTGATGGTGTCCCCGGACTGGGTGCCGCGGCGCACCTCCAGGGTCTGCGGCCCGTCGAAGGTCTCCATCATCAGCGACGCGCCGAGTGCGGCCGCGGTCATCGGCACCTCGATCGTGGCGTGCAGGTCGTTGCCGCGACGCTGGAAGACGGGGTGGCGGTTGACGGCGACCTCGACGTACAGGTCACCGGCCGGGCCCGCTCCGTGGCCGACCTCGCCCTCACCGGCGAGCTGGATGCGGGTGCCCGTGTCGACCCCGGCCGGCACCTTGAGGGTCAGGGTGCGACGGGTGCGCACCCGGCCGTCGCCGGAGCACTCGTAGCAGGGGTTGGTGATGATCTGGCCGAAGCCCTGGCAGGTCATGCAGGGGCGGGTCGTCATGACCTGCCCGAGGAAGCTGCGCTGCACCTGCTGCACCTCGCCGCGCCCGCCGCAGACGTCACAGGTGCGGGTCGAGGTACCCGGCTGCATGCCCGCGCCCTGGCAGGTGCCGCACCCGACGGCGGTGTCGATGGTGAGGTCCTTCTGGGCGCCGAACACGGCATCCCCGAGGTCGATGTCGAGGCGCACCAGGGCGTCCTGACCGCGGGTCGTGCGCGAGCGCGGGCCGCGACCCGGCGTGCCGGCCTGACCGCCGAAGAAGGCGTCCATGATGTCGCTGAACGAGAAGCCCTGACCGAACCCGGCCGCACCTGCCCCGTAGGGGTCGGCGCCCGCGTCGTAGGAGCGCTTCTTGTCGGCGTCGGACAGCACGTCGTAGGCCTGGGAGACCTTCTTGAACTGCTCCTCGGCCTCGGGGCCGGGGTTGACGTCCGGGTGCAGTCGCCGGGCGGCCTTGCGGTAGGCGCGCTTGATGTCCTCGGGGCTCGCGTCGCGGGCGACACCGAGGTCGGCGTAGTAGTCGTTCACGGGTGAAGGGTCCTTCGGGACGTGGTTGAGGCGGTGGATGCCGTGGGTGCAATTGGTGCGGTGGGTGCGGTGCTGGCAGGCCGGGGTGTCACTGCGCGAGGATCCGCGAGACGTAGGTGGCGACGGTGCGCACGGCAGCCATCGTCGTGGGGTAGTCCATCCTCGTCGGTCCGAGGACCCCGAGGCCGGCGACGAGGTCGGAGCCGGCACCGTAGCCGGTCGCGACCATCGAGGTGGTCTGCAACCCGGCATACGGGTTCTCGTGGCCGATGCGAACGGCCACCTGCTCCCCCTGCTCGGCGGCGGTGCCGAGCAGCTTGAGCAGGACGACGTGCTCCTCGAGCGCTTCGAGCACGGGGCCGAGGCTGGTCGTGAAGTCGGGGCCGACCCGGGCGAGGTTGGCGGTGCCGGCCAGCACGACCCGCTCCTCGCGCTCTTCGACGAAGGAGTCCTGCAACGCGGTGCCGACGGCGCGCACGAGGTCGCGCAGGCCGGGCTCGAGCTGCTCGGGCGCGGCGGCGAGCTCGGCCGACGCCTCGGCCAGGGTACGCCCCGCCGTGGCGCGGTTGAGCTCGGTGCGCAGCGTGGCGAGGGTGTCCTCGCCGACGGTGCTGCTGAGGTCGCGGCCGACGTCGACGACCCGCTGCTCCACGCGCCCGGTCGTCGTGATGAGCACGACGAGCACCCGCTCACCCCCGAGCGGCACGAGCTCGATGTGGCGCACGCACGAGCGCGCCAGCGAGGGGTACTGCACGACGGCGACCTGGTGGGTCAGCGTCGACAGCAGTCGCACCGTGCGGTCCACGACGTCGTCGAGGTCGACGGCACCCTCGAGGAAGTGCGCGATGGCGCGCTGCTCGGCGCTGCTCATCGGCTTCACGGCCGATAGCCGGTCGACGAAGAGGCGGTAGCCGGCATCCGTGGGCACGCGCCCGGCGCTCGTGTGGGGTGCGGCGATCAGGCCCTCGTCCTCGAGCGCCGCCATGTCGTTGCGCACGGTCGCGGCCGACACCCCGAGCTGGTGACGCTCGAGAAGGGCCTTCGACCCCACGGGTTCGGACGTCTGCACGTAGTCCTGCACGATGGCGCGCAGCACGCGCAACCGACGGTCCTCGTTCATGCCCACCTCCGGTCCTTCGCCTGGGCAGCCTTTGGCACTCGCGCGCCGCGAGTGCCAATTCTAGGCGTTGGGTCCGACACGCGCGAATGCCGGTAACCTCACCGGCGTGGTGGACAGGTATGGCGGCGACGTGCTCGGGGGCGACTGGCGCAGGCCGCCACGCGGGCGGTCGGTCGAACTCGCTGCCGAACCCGGCACGGTCGTCGAGGACGTCGAGACCGGCTGGGTGGGCGCCGTCGTGCGCGTCGAGAAGGCGGGCGGCATCCACGTCGTCCACCTCGAGGACCGCCACGGGCGCACCCGCGGGTTCCGCCTCGGGCCCGGGTTCCTCGTCGACGGGTCGCCGGTGACCCTCACCCCCCCGAAGGCGGCGGATGCCGCCCGCCTGGCCGCCGCTCGCGCCGCCGCCTCCCGCACGGCCAGCGGATCGCGGGCCGTCACTGGGCAGCGCGCCAAGGTCGCGAGCGGCTCCCGGATCTTCGTCGAGGGCAAGCACGACGCCGAACTCGTCGAGAAGGTGTGGGGTGCCGACCTGCGGGTCGAGGGCGTCGTCGTCGAGATGCTCGACGGCGTCGACGACCTGGCCGGGGCGATCCATGACTTCGCGCCCACCGCGGGGCGTCGCATGGGCGTGCTCGTCGACCACCTCGTGCCGGGCACGAAGGAATGGCGGGTCGTGGAGCAGGCCCGGGCGGTCAAGCCCTACGCCGAGCACGTCCTCGTCGTCGGCCACCCCTACGTCGACGTCTGGCAGTCGGTGAAGCCCTCCCGGCTCGGGATGGACGCCTGGCCGGTCATCCCCCGGGGCACGTCGTGGAAGGTCGGCATCGCCGCGCATCTCGGGTGGCCGCACTCGACGCAGCGCGACCTCGCCATGGCCTGGCGGCAGATCCTGTCATCGGTGCAGAACTATGCTGATCTCGAGCCCGAACTGCTCGGACGCGTCGAGGAACTCATCGACTTCGTCACCGCGTCGTAGCGGCGGCCACCTGCCTGACACCACCGAGGGGACACACCATGAGCAGCACACCCGACCCGTTCCGCCCCGAGGACACCCCGCCACCTCCCCCGCCGCCGCAGCCCTACCCACCGCAGTACGGCGCACCGGCCGGCTACGGCGGCCCTGCGCCGCTCACTCCCCAGGACGAGAAGAACTGGTCGCTCGGCGCCCACCTCGGCGTCCTGCTGGCCGGTTTCGTCGCGCCGCTCGTGATCTGGCTGGTGTTCAAGGGGCGCGGGCCGTTCCTGGAGCACCACGCCAAGGAGTCGCTGAACTTCCAGATCACCGTCATGATCGCCCTCTTCGTGTCGAGCATCATGACCCTGCTCTTCGTCGGGATCTTCATGATCTTCGCGATCATCCCGTGGATGTTCATCATGCCGATCATCGCCGCGGTCAAGGCGAGCAACGGTGAGTGGTACCGCTACCCGCTGACCCTTCGCCTCGTCAGCTGACGCTCCTGGTGGATGCGCCTCGGGGTCGGCCCTGACTCGACCCCGAGGCCCACCCTGACCCGGCCCCGGAACGGGGATCGACACGTCGCCGCGGGTGTTTCATGGGTACAGACCCACCCACAAGGAGCACCTGATGAGTGACACCACTCCCCGCCACGATGACCACCCCGTCGACCCGACGGCCTCCTTCGAGCCCGTCACCGACGCCGAGCACACCGAGGTCGTTCCCGTCGACGAGACCACCGCCCACGAGCCCGACGTCGAGCTCACGGAGGTCGTTCCCGAGCCCCCAGCGTTCGAGCCCCCGGTCGCCGAGCCGCAGCCGCAGCCCCTTCCCGTGCCGGTTCCGCCGGCCACTGCGCCCTTCGACCCCGCCGCCCAGGCCTACGGCCAGCCCGCCGCCGGCCAGCAGCCGTTCGGGCAGCAGTACGACCAGCAGCAGTACGCGCAGGCCCAGGCCGCGCAGCAGCAGTACGGCCAGCAGCCCCCGCCGCCCCCTGGCGCCCCGGGCTACGCGGTCGCTCCGGCTCCGATGAAGCCCACCGACGAGCGCACTGCGGGTATGGCGGCGCACGGCGGCACGCTCGCCGCGACGATCTTGTCGAGCGGCACCCTCGGCTTCGTCTGCGCCCTGGTCCTGTATCTCGTCTTCCGTGATCGAGGCCCGTTTGTGCGCCACCACGCGGCGAACGCGCTCAACGTCCAGATCACTGCCGGGATCGCCATCCTCCTCGGGATCGTTCTGACGATCACCATCATCGGAGCGATCATCGGCATCCCCCTCATGATCGCAGCCGTCGTCTGGGCGATCATCGTGCACATCATCGGTGCCGTGAAGGCGAACAACGGTGAGTGGTGGACCCCGCCGCTGACCCCGCAGTTCGTCAGGTGAGATGACTCCCCCTGTGGCTGCCGGTCCTTCGACCGGCGGCCACAGCCTGTCCCATGGGCGAAAGGACACGCTGGTGGGTCAGTGCCCACGCAGCTGCCCTGTTCCTGGATCACCAGCGGAAGTTTGTTAGTCTCCGAAGCCCGGGTGCGTCCCAGGCCCCAAGACGATTGTCCTTGCTCCGATTCCGATTCAGCGAATCCTCAAGCAGTGTTGACACCTCTTGGAACATGCGCAATGTTCCGGCAGGAACCGGCGAATCCGCCGTATCGCCCGCCAACGGATATAAGGGGCAAAATGAAGTAACTGTCAGTGAAAGCGCGCCCAGTAGGCACCATGGTGGCCGTAGTCGCATTCCTCGGCGTGACTATTGCAACAAGCGCCCCAGCGCTGGCCTTAGCGGCTGGGTGCCAGACAACCAGTTCATTTTCGTATGCCGTGGGCGGTACCACGATCAAAGTTCCAACATCGATGTTGTGTCATGGAGTCACTGGATCGGGAAAGACGATCACACACACCCGTGCGACGTTTGGTTCGACAAGTATCAAGACGCAAATCTGCAACTGGCGCATCGACTGGGTCTACTACAACACGAGCGGCAACGAATACCGGCGCAGCACTGGGGCGACTCAGAACTCTTGCGCTTGGTACTTCCAGCTGTGCCGGAACGACGGCACAGACCGCAGTCTGGCCTACTACGGCAAGGCCTGCGCTCAGTTCTACGACAATGGAACACTCCGTGGCAAGCAGTGCCACTCCATCACCGCCTGAGCTGACCTGACGATCGACGTAACGGTTAGTGGTGGAGCCTGCCGCTGACCCCCCAGTTCGTCGGGCGAGCTGATGCATCCTGTGGCCGCCGGTCCTTCGACCGGCGGCCACAGCTCTGTCCTGAGCCAGCGACATCCTCAGCCGCGAACAGGCTGGACCGCCACAGCCGGCTCAGCCTGGTCGACGTCGCGGCGGAGCAGGCGGCTCGCTGCGAAGGCCCAGGCGAACATCTCTGGAAGCCCGGCGCTGCCCATGGACGTGACCGAGGTGACTGCGAAGAAGAGCGGCAGCCACCGGATCAGCCCTCAGGGCGTCACGCGCGGCCAAGTACCTGCTCGCAGCAGGGCCACCGACGGGATCCCCAGCACAAGGAACGACTCGTCCGTCCACGGCAGGTGCGGGGCGTCGACGTCGTCGGCGAGGCGGCCGACGGTGCCGAGGCCGTGCACGTCGTGCGCCGCCTTCGGCCCGACGTCGTGCTGATGGACCTGCGGATGCCGGTACTCGACGGCATCGAGGCAACGCGCAGATCGTGCACGAAGGGCTCGGCACGAAGGTGCTCGTCCTCACGACCTACGACTTGGACTCCTACGTCTAGGAGGCCCTGCGAGCCGGGGCGTCGGGCTTCCTGCTCAAGGCGACCACTCCCGACCACCTCGTCGAAGGGATCGAGACGGTGACCGCGGTGAGTCCCTCCTCGCACCGTCGCTCACCCGGCGCCTCATCGAGGCGCACGTGACGCGCCCGGCTCCCGTGACCGGCATCCAAACGCTGCTCGCCCCGCTGACCCGGCGCGAGCTCGACGTCGTCCACCTCATTGCGGCGGGCCGCACGAACAGCGAGATCGCCGACAGCCTGGCGGTGTCGCAGGCAACCATGAAGACCCACGTCAACCGGATGTTCACGAAGCTCGGCATCGAGTCGCGAGCCCATCTCATCGTGCTGGCCTACGAGTGCCGGTACGTCGTGCCGGGAGCACTTGCACCGCCCGGCCCCTGAAGCGATCTCACACCCCGAGAAGGCGACGCACCACGGCATCCGCGAGGAGCCGCCCGCGCCGGGTGAGCACCACCACCCGGTCAGCCACGGCCGCACCGCCGTCGACCAGCCCGTCAGCGACGAGGCCGGCGACGGCGGTGCGGCCGTCGGCGTCCAGCACGCCGATCGGCAGGCCGTCGCGCAGCCGCACCCGCAGCAGCACCTCCTCGTCGTGGCGCTGCTCGGGCGTCAGCGTCTCGCGGCCGGCCGCGGGTGAGGCTCCGTCGGCCAGGCGCCCGGCGTACGTCCTCGGGTGCTTGACGTTCCACCAGCGCACCCCGCCGACGTGGCTGTGCGCGCCCGGCCCGACACCCCACCAGGCGTCACCGCGCCAGTACCCCTCGTTGTGCCGGCAGCGCCCCGCCGGCGTGCGCGACCAGTTGCTGACCTCGTACCAGTCGTAGCCCGCCGCGGCGAGGACGTCGTCGGCGAGCTCGTACTTGTCGGCCTCGTCGTCACCGTCGGGCATCGCCACCACTCCCCGACGCACCTGCGCCGCTAGCTTCGTGCCGTCCTCGACGATCAGCGCGTAGGCCGAGACGTGGTCGGGCTCCAGCGCCACGGCGGCGTCGAGGCTGGCGCGCCAGTCGGCGAGGCTCTCGCCCGGGGTGCCGTAGATGAGGTCGACGCTCGTCGCCAGCCCGGCATCCTTCGCCGCAGCGACCGCAGTCGCCACGCGGGCGGGGTCGTGGGTGCGCTCGAGGGTGCGCAACACGTGCGGCACCACCGACTGCATGCCGATCGAGACCCGGGTGAACCCACCCGCGGCGAGCTCGGCGAGGTCGTCGGCGGTCACCGAGTCAGGGTTGGCCTCGGTGGTCACCTCGGCGTCCGGGGACAGGCCGAAACGCGTCCGGATGCCGTCGACGCACCGCACGAGGTCGGCGGCGGGAAGCAGGGTGGGCGTGCCTCCCCCGACGAAGACCGTGTCGACCGGCCGAGCCTGGTCGCCGAGCACCCGAGCGGCGAGGTCGAGCTCGGCCAGGGCCTGGTCGGCGAAGGTCGTCATCGACGCCCCCGGCCCGAGCTCACCGAGGGTGTAGGTGTTGAAGTCGCAGTAGCCGCACCGCACCGAGCAGTACGGCACGTGCAGGTAGACGCCGAACCGGCCGTCCCCGAGCGTGGCCAGGGCCGGCTCGGGCAGGTCACCGGACTCGGGCGCGGGGTCACCGTCGGGCAGTCGGGGCACGTCCTTATCCTCGCCCACGCACCGCAGCCGTGGTGGCGCCGGTTAGGGTCGGCGCGTGAGCACGGACGTCCTCGTCGTCGGCGGCGGCCCCGCGGGCCGGGCGCTCGCCGGAGCGTGCGCGCGAGCCGGCCTGAGCACCGCGCTCGCCGACCCGCAGCTCGACCGCCCCTTCACGGCGACGTACGGGTGCTGGGCGGACGAGCTGCCCGCCGGCATCCCCGAGTCGACGATCGCCGCCCGGGCGCGGGGTCGCGCCATCGCGGTCGGCACCCACGACCTCGGCTGGGAGTACGCCGTGTTCGACGTCGAGGCCCTGCGGGCCCACCTGGACGCGCAGCTGGCCGGGGTCGAGGTGCACGCCGGCCGGGTCAGCGGGCCGGCCGGCCCCGGACGGGTCGCGCTCGAGGGCGGGGCCACGCTCACGGCATCCGTCGTCGTCGACGCGGCGGGGCGGTGGCAGCCCCTGAACGGCACGGCCCGGCGGCGGCCCGGTGCCGGCGCGCCGGTCGCGGCCGAGCAGACCGCCTTCGGCGTCGTCGTGCCCGAGGAGGCGGCCGCGGCGCTGGTGCCCCCCGGGGAGGCGCTGTTCATGGACTGGCGCGCGGACCACGGCGAGCCGGGCTGGCCCACGTTCCTCTACGGCATCCCCGTCGGCCGTGGTGAGGTGCTGCTCGAGGAGACCTCGCTGGCCCGCCGTCCGGGGCTCCCCGTCCCCGTGCTGCGGCGCCGGCTGCTGGCCCGGCTCGCGCACCACCGCATCGCGGTGCCGGACGGGGCCCGCACCGAGACCGTGCGCTTCCCCGTCGACCGGCCACGCCACGACGTCGACGGGGTGCTCGGCTTCGGCGCGGCGGCGCCGCTCGTGCACCCCGCGACCGGCTTCAGCATCGCCGCCGCCCTCGGGCTCGCCGGACCGGTCGCGGATGCCGTGGCGGCGCACCTCCCCGACGGCCCCGACGCCGCGCTCGCGGCCGCCCGCGCCGTCGTGTGGTCGCCGTCGGCCCGGGCGGTGCACCGGTTCCGGCGCATCGGGCTCGAGGCGCTGCTGCGGATGCCTCCCGCCGAGGTCCCCGGATTCTTCGACGTCTTCTTCGCCCTCCCGTCGCACCAGCGCTGGGCCTACCTGACCGGCCGCGACGACCTCGGGGGCACCATGCGCACGATGGGCGGCCTGTTCGCCGCCGCCGACCTGCGGCTTCGCCGGCGGCTCGTGCTGCCGGCCCTGCGTCGACCCCTGCCCAGCAACGACGGCGTCGGTGCCCCGACCTAGGATGACCGGGTGACTGACCGGTGGATCGAGCTCGACGGGCTCGTCAACATGCGCGACCTCGGAGGGTTGCCGACCCGCGACGGCGGGCGGACGGCATCCGGGCGGTTGATCCGTTCCGACAACCTCCAGGACCTCACCGACGCCGACGTCGCACACCTCGTCCACGCGGTCGGGGTGAGCGACATCATCGACCTGCGCACCGAGGTCGAGGTGCACCTCGAGGGCCCCGGGCCGCTGCGCCGGGTGGAGTCGCTGACCCATCACCACCACTCACTCATCGCCGCCCGCGGCGAGGAGGACCTCGACGCGTTGGCGGCCAAGGCCCTGGCGGTTCCGTGGAGCCCTGAGGGCACCCGCCGCGACGCGTCGTTCTGGGCCGAGCACTACCTGGGCTACCTCGCGGCCCGACCCGACTCGGTCGCGGCTGCACTGCGGGTGATCGGCGATGCGCCGGGCGCGGCGGTGGTGCACTGCGCCGCGGGCAAGGACCGCACCGGCACGGTCGTCGCGATGGCACTCGACGTGGCGGGGGTCCCGCACGAGGAGATCGTGGCCGACTACGTGCTCACGGCCGAGCGGATCGAGGCCATCATCGGCCGCCTGATGTCACGCCCGGCGTACGGGCATGCCCTGTCGCAGCAGTCGATCGACGAGCAGTCACCCAAGCCCGAGTCGATCGAGGCGATCCTGCGTGCCGTCGACGCCGGCTGGGGCGGAGCGGCCGGGTGGCTGCGCGACCACGGGTGGACCGCCTCCGACGTCGAGGGACTGCGCCACCACCTCACCCGCTGAGGCTCCTCCCGCGGAGCCAGGTCCGCGTGACCCGCGCGTTGGCGAGGTCGCCGGGGTCGGTGAGGGCGAAGGGGTCGCGGTCGAGCAGCACGAGGTCGGCGTCGTTCCCGACCTCGAGGGTGCCCGCTCGACGTCCGGCCTGGTAGGCACTCCCCGCGGTGTAGGCCGTGAGCGCCGCAGTCAGCGACAGCCGCTCGTGCGGGGTCCAGCCCGCGGCCGGCATCCGGTCCTCGGTCTGCCGGGTGCAGGCGGTCGCGATGCCGGCGAGCGGGTCGGGCGAGCTGACCGGCCAGTCCGAGCCGAAGCTGAGCCTGGCGCCGAGGTCGCGCAGCGTCGCCCACGGGTACTGCGCCGAGGCGCGGGGCTCCCCCAACCGCGGCACGGTCAGGGCCTCCATGACGTCGTCGAGCTGCGCCCAGAGCGGCTCGGCGTTGGCGATGACCCCGAGGGCCGCCAGCCGGGGGCGGTCGGCCTCGTCGATGAGCTGCACGTGCGCGAGCACCGGCCGGCGGTCCGGCCGGGGGCCGTTGGCGCTGATCGCGGCCTCGACGGCATCGAGCGCCGTGCGCACCGCGGCGTCGCCGATGGTGTGCACGTGAACCTGGAAGCCGTGCGCGTCGACAGCGGTGACGATGGCTACCAGGGCCACGGGCTCCCAGACGAGCATGCCGCGGTGGGCGCACCCGCTGCCGGCATACGGGTCGAGCAGCGCCGCGGTGCCGCCTTCGATGACACCGTCGGCGAACAGCTTCACGGTGTTGGCGGTCAGCAGCGGGTCGCCGCGCTCGCGCACCCGGTCACGCAGAGCCACGAGCCGGTCAACCTGCTGCGGCCCGCGGCGCGGGTCGGCGTAGAGGGCGAGGTCGACGGCGGTGTGCAGCCTCTTCTGTGCGGATGCGGCGAGGTAGGCCTCGACGTCGTCGGCCTCGACCCAGGCGTCCTGCACCCAGGTGATCCCGAGCGAGGCCAGGTGGGTGGTGGCTTCCTCGAGCGCGCGCACCCGGACGTCGAGGGGGTGCGGGCCCGCGACGTCGAGCACGAGGTCGACCGCGCCCCACTCGCGCAGCGTGCCGAGCGGCGTTCCGTCGGCGCGTCGGGCGATCTCACCGAGCGGCGGGGCGGGCGTCGAGGCGTCGATGCCGGCGAGGTGCAGCGCCGTCGTGTTGACCCACACCGTGTGGTAGTCGGCGGCTCGCAGCACCACGGGTCGGTCGGGCACGGCCTCGTCGAGCCACCGGGCGTCGAACAGCCCGTCGGGCGCGAGCGCCGGGTCGTAGGACGCCCCGCGGATCCACGGCTCGTGCGGGTGCTCGGCCGCCCAGCGCGCGACCTGCGCGACGACCTCGGCGACCGACCCGGCATCCGAGATGTGTGGTCCATGGGCCTGCAGGCCCGCGAACACCGGGTGGGCGTGCCCGTCACCGAACGCCGGGATGAGGATGCCGTCACCCACCTCGACCACAGCGGCACCGGGCGTGTCCGCGAGGGCGAGCGCAGCGGCATCCACGGCAATGACGAGGTCACCGCGGATCGCGACCGCGTCGAGGTCGCCCTGCACCGGGCACCAGACGCGCCCGTGAAGAACCGTGATCAGGTCAGCGGGCTGGGCGCTCGGACACATAGATCGTGATGATGCCATCGACGACGACGGTGCCATCGGTACGAACCGCCCTGACCCGCACCGGCACGTCGCCGAGCTGCGCCCAGTCGGCCGGGTCGGTCTCGGCGATGCACAGCAGGTCGGTGGTCGACTTCGCGAGGTAGGAGACCTGCATCCCCTTGGGGATCCAGCGCCGGTCCTTCGGCGTGGTGGCCTCGGCGAGCAGGCCCATCGCTGCCTCGAGCCCGTTGCACACCGCGATGGCGTGCAGGGTGCCGATGTGGTTGTGCACCGCCCGGCGGTTGCGGATGGTCAGCTCGGCGTGGTGCGGTCGCACGTCGCGCACCTGCGGCCGCACGGTGCGGAAGTAGGGGGCCTTGTTCGCGAAGAGCAGCGAGAAGGCGCGCTTGCCGAACGGGCGGGCGGACATCGAGCGGTACAGCGCGTAGGTGTCAGGCACCCGGCCGAGGTTACCGGCGAGTACTGCCGGCCGGGTTAACGTGTGGCCATGACCACCCCCTCCTACCCCGGCCAGCCCGGCTTCGTCGTGCCCGCACCCGAGGACCGGCCACGGTTCGACCGGCGGGCGGTGCGGGTGCTGGTGCTCGACGAGGACGACCGGATGCTCCTGTTCAAGGACTCCGACCTCGGGCTGGACCCGGTCGCGCACTGGTGGGTGACGCCCGGCGGGGGTGTCGACCCGGGCGAGAGCGACCTCGAGGCCGCGGTGCGCGAGCTGTGGGAGGAGACCGGGCTCGTCGTGGATGCCGGGGACCTCGTCGGCCCGCTGCTCACCCGGGTCGTCGTGCACGGCTACAGCGACAAGGTGGTCGACCAGCACGAGGTGTTCTACGTGGTGCGGGTGGCGGGCTTCGAGGTGGACACCACGTCGCACACCGAGGAGGAGCAGCTGACCGTGGCCGACATCCGGTGGTGGGCCCTGCCCGACCTCGCCGCCACCGACGACGACGTCTGGCCCCGCGACGTGCTGGCGGTGCTCGAGCTGGCCTCCCGACCGCATGAGTGGGCCGACGGCCCGGTGGTCGCCCCGCCCGTGCAGGAGTCGAGCGTCCCCGTCCCGTGACGGGGAGCTGTGACAGTGCCTCGTGACAGGCTGCCGTCATGGACGTCAAGAGCACGGTATGGCACTACCTGAAGAACGCTCGCGAGCAGGTTCTCTGGAAGGTCGAGGGGCTGCCCGAGCGCGACCAGCGGATGCCGCTCACCCCCACCGGCACGAACCTGCTCGGTGTCGTCAAGCACCTGGCCGGGGTCGAGGCCGAGTACTTCGGCATGTGCCTGGGCCGCCCGTGGCCGCAGCCGATGGCGTTCTGGGCGGACGACGCGCAGCCCAACGACGACATGTGGGCTACCGCAGACGAGTCGCCGGCGCAGATCCTCGACCTCTACCGCCAGGTGACGGCGTTCGCCGACGAGACCATTGCGCCCCTGCCCCTGGACACCAGGGCCCACGTGCCGTGGTGGAGAGAGCCGGACACCACGCTGCACCACCTGCTGGTGCACATGACCGCTGAGACGGCCCGGCACGCCGGGCACCTGGACATCCTGCGCGAGCAGGTCGACGGTCAGGCCGGCTGGTCGCCCGAGCACCCGAACCTGCCCGAGGGCGGCGCGGACCACTGGGCGGCCTGCGTGGCCCGGCTCCGCGAGATCGCCGAGCGCGCGTAGCCCTGCACCAGCAGCGCGAGCCCGGCGGCCACCAGCACCGCGCACCCGGCGAAGACGGCGGCGTACCCGAGGGTGCCGCTACCGACGCCGGCGAGCGCGACGACTGGGCCGGCGAGGATCGCCCCCACGCGCGTGGTGTTCATGAACAGCGCCGACGCCAGCCCCGGCCGGCCGACGACGTCCTGCACCAGGGTCAGGCCCACCCCTGAGGCACAGGCGACGAACACCGCGCTGAGCACCTGCAGGCCGAGGAGCGCGACCGGCCCGCCGACGAGGGTCATGGCCGCGTAGTAGGCGATGCCGGCCACGCACCCGGCCGCGACCAGGCGGCGCTGCCCGACGCGCACCGAGTGCCGGCCCAGCAGGAGCAGGACGGGGATCTCGAGAGCTGCTGCGGTTCCCAGTGCCGCACCGGCCCAGACCAGGTCGAGACCGAGCCGCTGCGTGACGAGAAGCGGCAGGGCGGACACCGAAGCGGTGATCGCGGCATTGAGCAGCACGAAGACGGCGAGCAGCCGCGCGACCTCGGGGTGTCGCACGGCATCCACCATGCGATCGTCCGAGGTGTCCGCGTCGACGGCGGGCCGGGGGGCCACGGTGCGGACGCGGATCATCGCGATGGTGACACCGAAGGCGGCCACGGCGATGCCGGCGATCGCCCAGAGCACGGCGCGGTCGCCGAGCAGCCCCATGAGGAATGCCGCGAGCGGCGGCCCGGCGACCCAGGCGAGCGAGAACACCGCCCGGGTGCGCATGACGTCCTGCACCGAGGCGCCCGTGGAGCGCTGGTGGGCGAAGATCAGCCCGATGCCGACACCTGCCGGGCCGCCCAGCGAGACGAGTGCGACGACGGCCGCCGGGAGCGTGCTCGACAGCGCCAGGGCCGTGACGAGCAGGATCGTGAAGACACCGCACCACAACAACGGGCGCAGGTAGTCGCCCGAGCGGTCGGCCCGGGTGGGCACGACGAGGGTGGAGACGAAGCCGCTGACGTTGTAGGCGGTCAGCGCCAGCCCCACCTGGCCCGGGGTCGCGTCGTACAGGGTGACGAGGATGATGCCGATCGCCGGGTTGAGGAAGGCGAACTGCACGCCCCACAGGAGCGCGGACACCGACAGCAGCGCCCGGTCCCTGCGCACCGGGACCGTCGCGGCGGTCACTTCTTGGTGGCCTGCGCCCCGGCACCGTCGGAGGTCAGCGCGGCGATGAAGGCCTCGGGCGGCACCTCGACCGAGCCGATGTTCTTCATCCGCTTCTTGCCGGCCTTCTGCTTCTCGAGCAGCTTGCGCTTGCGCGAGATGTCACCGCCGTAGCACTTGGCCAGGACGTCCTTGCGGATGGCGCGGATGTTCTCGCGGGCGATCACCCGGGCGCCGACGGCGGCCTGGATCGGCACCTCGAACTGCTGGCGCGGGATGAGCTCCTTGAGCTTGCCGGCCATCATGACGCCGTAGCCGTAGGCCTTGTCCTTATGAACGATCGCCGAGAAGGCGTCGACGGTCTCGCCCTGGAGCAGGATGTCGACCTTGACGAGGTCGGCCACCTGGTCACCGTCGGGTTCGTAGTCGAGGCTGGCGTAGCCGCGGGTACGCGACTTCAGCTGGTCGAAGAAGTCGAAGACGACCTCGGCCATCGGCAGGGTGTAGCGCATCTCGACGCGCTCCTCGGACAGGTAGTCCATGCCGAGCAGGGTTCCGCGCTTGCCCTGGCAGAGCTCCATGATCGCGCCGATGAACTCGCTCGGCGCGAGGATCGTGGCGCGCACCTTGGGCTCGCGCACCTCGGCGATCTTGCCGCCGGGGAACTCGCTGGGGTTGGTGACGACGATCTGCGTGCCGTCGTCCATCCCCACTTCGTAGACGACGTTGGGCTGCGTGGAGATCAGCTCGAGGTCGAACTCGCGCTCGAGGCGCTCGCGCACGATCTCGAGGTGCAGCAGCCCGAGGAAGCCGCACCGGAACCCGAAGCCCAGCGCCACCGAGGTCTCCGGTTCGTAGACGAGCGCGGCGTCGTTGAGCTTGAGCTTGTCGAGGGCCTCGCGCAGGTCGGGGTAGTCCGAGCCGTCCAGCGGGAAGAGCCCAGAGAAGACCATCGGCTTGGGGTCGCGGTACCCACCGAGCGCGTCGGTCGCGGGCTTGGCGGCGTTAGTGACGGTGTCGCCGACCTTGGACTGGCGCACGTCCTTCACGCCGGTGATGAGGTAGCCGACCTCGCCGACGCCCAGCCCCTTGCAAGGCACGGGCTCAGGGCTGATGACGCCGATCTCGAGCAGCTCGTGGGTGGCCTTGGTCGACATCATGGCGATCCGCTCGCGCGGGTTGAGGTTGCCGTCGATGACCCGCACGTAGGTGACGACACCGCGGTAGGTGTCGTAGACGGAGTCGAAGATCATCGCCCGAGCGGGCGCGTTGGCGTCGCCGGTGGGTGCCGGGATCTGGCGGACGATCTCGTCGAGCAGCGGCTCGACCCCGACCCCGGTCTTGCCGGAGACCTGGAAGCAGTCCTCGGGCTCGCACCCGATGAGCTTGGCGAGCTCCTCGGCGTACTTCTCCGGCTGCGCGGCCGGCAGGTCGATCTTGTTGAGCACCGGGATGATCGTGAGCTCGTTCTCCATCGCGAGATAGAGGTTCGCGAGGGTCTGCGCCTCGATGCCCTGCGCCGCGTCGACGAGGAGCACGGCGCCCTCGCAGGCGGCGAGGCTGCGGCTGACCTCGTAGGTGAAGTCGACGTGACCGGGCGTGTCGATCATGTTCAGCACGTGCTGGGAGCCGTCGAGGTCCCACGGCATCCGCACCGCCTGGCTCTTGATGGTGATGCCGCGCTCGCGCTCGATGTCCATCCGGTCCAGGTACTGGGCCCGCATCGACCGGTCGTCGACGACGCCGGTGATCTGCAGCATCCGGTCGGCCAGGGTCGACTTGCCGTGGTCGATGTGGGCGATGATGCAGAAGTTGCGGATCGCCTCCGGCGGCGTGGCGTGCGGCTGCAGCGCGGTGCGGGCACGGGGTGACACGAGCGGATGGGTCCTTGCGTTGGAGGGGTCAGGGCACTGTTCCCCAGTCTCCCACGAATCTCGGTTGCCACCGGCGCGCCCCCGCGGCGAAGGTGGACGGGTGCGCCCGACATCCCTTCCCGAGGTCGACTACGGCGCCACGTCGGTGCGGCCGACCTTCTCCTCGCTGCCGCCCGAGGTTCAGGTCGCATGCGGGGATGCCGTCGGCAGCGCCGTCGTGAGCGCCTCACCTCCCGTGGGTTCGGGGTTCACCGGCGCCTTTGCCGGGCTGCTCCACCTCGCGGACGGCCGACGGGTGTTCGCCAAGGCCGCTGGGCCGCGGATGCCCCATGTCGTCAGGGGGCTCGCTGCAGAAGAGCGCATCCTTCCGCTGATCGCGCACCTGCGCTGCCCGAGCCGGCTCGCCGGAGCAGCAGAGGTGTCGACCGCGGATGGGCCGTGGCGCGTGCTCGTGCTCGATGCGATCGACGGGCGGCAACCCGGCGCACCGTGGAGCTCAGCCGACGCTGATGCCACGGCCACCGCCTGCCTGGAGGTGGCCGCGGTCCCGTCAGGGGTCGCAGCGGCGGTGGCGACCGGCACGTTGGCGTCCGACCTCGGGGGCGATGTCGAGGCGCTGGAGGCCCTCGAGGCGACGGCGGGCGGAACCCGGGTCTGGCCGAGCGACCTTCCCCCTCTCGACGGGAAGTGCCTTGCCGACCTCGCGGCCCTGGGCCTGCGCGCCGAGCGAGCACTGGCTGCACGCCGGCGCTGCGCCGCCACCAGCTGCTCATCGCCGGTGCCAGCACCGCCCTTCTGGCGCAGCGTCGGGGCTGGGTTCAGCGCGCGCCGGGGTAGAACCGGGCCGGGCCGCTCACGCCCACGCGCACTGCACCGCGTTCGGGGATCTCCCCGAGGGTGCGCACCTGCACCTCGACGCTCTCCTGCCCGCTCCCCTGCCCTGCGGTGACCCGCACCCGGACCAGGGCGTCGTGACCGAAGTACTCGCCGCCCACCACCTCACCCGCGGTCCCCGCCACGCCGTCCACCGGCAGGAGGCGAAGCTGTTCGGGACGCAACATGACGACCCCGCGACCGGCATCCACCTCACCACCCGCCCCGGGAGCCTCGACGACGAGGTCACCGAGGGCCGTGCGGGCCACCCCTGCGCTGACCTCGGCCGACAGCTCGACGCACTGCCCGACGAAACGGGCGACCCCGAGGCCGGTGGGGGCGCGGTAGACGTCCTGCGGGCTGGCGTGCATGAGGATGCGGCCCTCGTCGAGGATCGCGACCGAGTCGGCCACCGAGAGGGCTTCGTCCTGGTCGTGGGTGACGACGAGGGCGGTGGTCGCCGAGCGCTCGAGGGCGTCACGGACCTGGGCGCGCACCGACTCGCGCAGGCCGGCGTCCAACGCGGAGAACGGTTCGTCGAGCAACACCAGGGACGGGCTGGGCGCCAGCGCCCGCGCCAGGGCGACGCGCTGCTGCTGTCCGCCCGATAACTCGCTGGGACTGCGGTCCTGGAACCCACGCAGGCCCACGAGGTCGAGCACCTCCGCGACCCGCGGAGAGCGGCGGCGCTGCGCCCTCGGGAGCCCGAACGCGACGTTGTCCCCGACACTGAGGTGCGGGAACAGGGCCCCTTCCTGAGGGACCAGCGCGATGCCGCGACGCTCGGGCGCGAGGTGGCGGCCCGGGCCGCTGACGACGGTGTCACCCACCCGGATCTCGCCACGGTCGGGGCGCACGAATCCGGCGACCGCCCGCAACAACGTCGTCTTGCCACAGCCCGACGGGCCGAGCACCGCGGTCACGGAGCCGCTGGGGACCTCGAGGTGCACGCCGCGCAGCACGGCGAGGTCACCCAGGGTGACGTCGAGGTCACGGATCGACAGCGTGTTCATGACTCGCTTCCTCGGTCGTGGGCCGATGCGCGCATCAGCCAGATGGTCGGGAGCACGGCGAGCACGACGAGTGCCAGACCGTAGGGGGCTGCTGCTCCGTAGGCTCCCACACCGGTCTGGGTCCACAGACTGGTGGCCAGGGTGTCGGTGCCGGTGGGGCGCAGGAGCAGGGTCGCGGGAAGTTCCTTCATGCAGGTGAGCAGGACCAGGGCCGCCCCTGCGCTGATGCCTGGCGCTGCCAGCGGCAGGGTGACGCGGCGCAGCACCTTGCCGGGGGTGGCTCCGAGCGAGCGGGCGACCTCTTCCCCGCGCACCGAGCTCTGGGCCACCGAGCTGCGCACGGAGCCCACGGCGGTCGGCAGGAAGAGCACGACGTAGGCCAGGACCAGCAGTGGCGCCTCCTGGTAGGCCCACGGCACCACCCGGACCCCGAGGAAGACCAGGGCGAGCGCCACGACGATTCCGGGCAGGGCGTGCCCGGCGTACGTCACCTGTTCGATGACGGTCGTGAACCGGCCCCGGTGCCGGGCCGCGAGGATGCCGACGGGCACGGCACCCAGCGTGCAGGCCACGGCCCCGAGCAACGACAGCCACGCGGTCGCCGCGATCCCGGCACCCAGACGACCGGCATCCAACCCGGCCGAGAGCCCGGTGGTGAACCAGTAGAGCAACGACGCGATCGGGAAACCGAGCGCCAGCACGACGACGACCCCGGCCCCACCGGCCATCGGCAGGCGCAGGGGGCCAAGGCGCAGCGGCTCTGGCTGGCGGGCGACCCCGGCCCCGATGCGCGCGACGTCCCGGCGGCGAACCCGCGACTCCCCCACGCTGATCGCGACGGTCAGCGCCACGAGCAGCAGGGACAACACGGCGGCCGTCGAGCGGTCGAAACTCGAGCGGTACGCGGTGTAGATCACGCGGGTGAAGACGTCGTAGCGCAGGATCGACACGGCCCCGAAGTCGCTGAGCGTGTACAGCGCGACGAGCAGGCCACCGGCAGCCGCGGACGGGCGCACCTGGCGCAGCGTGACCTCGCGGAAGGTCTGCCACGGGGTGCGGCCCAAGCTGCGGGCGACCTCTTCCAGGCCCGGGTCTGCGCGACGAAGGGCCGCGAGCACGGGCAGGTAGACGTAGGGGTAGCAGCACAGGGTCAGCACGAGCACGGCCCCGGTGAGACCGGCGATCTGGGGCAGGGCGGAGATCCAGGCAAAGGCCGCGACGTAGCTGGGGATGGCCAGCGGGAGCGGGGCCAGGGCGGCGAGGACGCGGCGGCCCGGGACGTCGGTGCGCGCCGCGAGGAAGGCCAGCCCGACGCCGATGGCCACGCTCAGGGCCGTCACGAGGGTGACGAGCAGCAGGCTGCGCCCGACGAGCTCCACCGTGCGCTGGCGCGCGAGGATGTCGACGATCCGGCCCGGCCCGGCCTCGGCCGCGCGCACCACGAGGTAGCCGATCGGGATGAGGGCGATGAGGGCGACCACCACCGACGGTGCGGACAGGTACCAGGGGGGCGCCGGGTCCCGGCGGCGCGCCGAAGCCCGGGCCGCCGGTGTGGCGTCCCGGGCCGTCGGTGGCGTCAGCGTGCTCAGGTCAGACCCACCTCGTCGAGCATGGCGAGGGTCTCCTCGAGGGAGTTCAGGGCGTTGAGGTCGATCGCCAGCCCCTTGAGGTCGGCCAGCGGCACGAGGTCGTGCTTCGTCGACGTGATGCCGACGACGACCGGGTACTCGGCGGTCTCGTCGGCGAAGTACTGCTGCGCCTCGTCGGAGAGCAGGAAGTCGACGGCCTTGGTCGCGGCCTCGGACTGCTGGCTGCCCGCCAGCACGCCCGCGCCGGCCACGTTGATCAGTGCGCCGGGGTCGTTGGCGTCGAGGAAGTGGATCTTGGCGTTGACTGCGTCCGCGCCCTTCTCGGCCACCCGCTCGTACCAGTAGTAGTGGTTGACCAGGCCCAGGGCGACCTGCCCGGAGTCGACGGCGTCGAGCACGAGGATGTTGTTGTCGTAGGCCTTCGGCTCGTTGGCCTTGAAGGCCTCGAGCCAGGCCTTGGCACCGGCCTCACCCTTGCTGACGCGCAGTGCCGTGACGAACGACTGGAACGAGGCGTTGGTCGGCGCAAAGCCCACCTTGCCCTTGTACTTGGGGTCAAGGACCGCGTCGACGGTGGTCATGGAGGTGACTTCCGGAGCCTGGGCGGGGTCGTAGGCGATGACGCGCGCTCGGGCGGACGTGGCGACCCACAGCCCCGCCGGGTCGGCGAAGCCTTCCTGGACCTTCGAGGTCGTGGCCTCGGGCAGCGCCTGGAGGCGGCCGGCCTTGGCCAGGGCGCCGAGGGCGCCGGCATCCTGGCTGAAGAAGAGGTCAGCCTTGGTGCCCTCACCCTCCTCGAGGAGCTGCGCGGCCATCTCGCTCGAACCGCCGTAGCGCACCTGGACGTCGACGCCCGTGGCGGTCTCGAGCTTGTCCAGCAGCGGGCCGACCAGGGTCTCGTTGCGGCCCGAGTAGATGACCAGGGCGTCGTCGGACAACGGCTCCTGCGCCCCGTCTCCGGAGTCCTGGCCACAGGCAGCCATCGACAGGGCGAGCAGGGCTGCGGCGCTCAGGGTGAGTGCGCGGCGGGCGATCATGGGGTGCTCCTTGGAACGGGACCAGATGTCGGCATCGTATTAGGTAAGGCTTACCTGCTCCAAACCGTGTTCCGCAGGGCGGAATAGGCTCCCGTCGTGGCCACTCCCTCGAACAGCGCCCACGGCCTGCTGCGCAGCGCCGCCTCGTCGATCCTGCGCTGGCTCAGCCGACGCTCCGCAGGCTCGACCTCAACCCCCTCCACACCGGGCACGGTCCCCGGCACGGTGCCGGGGCCGCGCGGCGGTCAGGCACCGCGAGGCGGGCAGGGCTACCCCGGTGACTACCGAGGCCCGCTGACTCCTCGCTACTCCCCCAACCCCGACGGCCGGCCGGATCCCGGCGAGATCGTCTGGACCTGGGTGCCCTACGAGGAGGACCACTCACAGGGCAAGGACCGCCCCGTGCTGCTCGTCGGCACCGACGGGCCCTGGCTGCTCGCGCTGCAGCTCACGAGCAAGGACCACGTGGGCGGCGCGGGCCAGCGCTCGGGCCGGAACTGGGTGGACATCGGCACGGGAGCGTGGGACCGCAAGGGTCGCCCCTCCGAGGTGCGCGTCGACCGGGTGGTGCGCGTTGCTCCGGATGCCGTGCGCCGCGAGGGTGCGGTGCTCGCCCGCGATCGGTTCGACGACGTCGCTCGCGCCGTCGCCGGCATCCACCGCTGACACCAGCGTCCACGGCTGACTCCGGCGTCCACGGCTGACAGCGGCGCGCGTCGCACCCATCGACGCGGCCAGCGCAGGCACGGCCCCTCGCGCGGCCCCGAACATTTCCCCGCCATCACAGTGGTGGCGGAGAAGCTCGTCGGTGACGGAGATATATCTCCGCCATCACCACACTTCTCCGCCGTCGGTGTGACGTCGGTGAGGTTCTGGCGGCCCGTGCCGTCGCCGGCGTCCACCGCTGACGCCGACGGGGCCCGTCACCGAGATCGGTGACGGGCCCCGTCGAGGTGAGGTCGCCGCTGCGTGGCGGGCAACCTCGGCAGGTCAGAGGCGGGCAGCCTTCTTGGCCATCGCGGACTTCTTGTTCGCGGCCTGGTTCTTGTGGATGACGCCCTTGCTCGCAGCCTTGTCGAGCTTGATCGAGGCGACCCGCAGGGCCTCCTTGGTGGCGTCGACGTCGCCGGAGTCGGCGGCCTCGCGGAACTTGCGGATGGCCGTCTTGAACTCGGACTTCACTGCCTTGTTGCGCTCGGTCGCTGCGCGGTTGGTCTTGATGCGCTTGAGCTGGGACTTGATGTTCGCCACTGGTGTCGTCTGTGCTTTCTTCTGGGTCGGATGCCGTTAGAGGGCGGCAGTCGCGTGTCGGGACCGGACGTGGGGACATCCGTGGTTGACCCGCGCTGGGTGGTGCTGTCGTGCGCGCACGACCTCAAGCGCGCACGCAAGGGTCAAACTTACCAGCGGTCCCGCAACGGAGCCAAAACGGCGGCGTCAGGCGTGATTGCGCGAGTGCTGCCCGGTGATCGTGAGGACCACGCGCTCCACGGCGTAGACCGGGTCGCGCCCGCCACCCTTGACCTCGAAGTCGGCCGCGGCCAGGGCCTGCAGGCTCACGGCCAGCCCTTCCGCGGTCCAGCCCCCGAGGGCCCGGCGGGCCTTGTCGACCTGCCACGGGGCCATGCCGACGTCGCGCGCCACGTCGGCCGATCGGCCCCGACCGGCAGAACCCACCTTGATGAGCTGGCGCACCTGCTGGGCCAGGACTGCGACTATCGGCACCGGGTCGACCCCGACGGCGATGGCGTGCCGCAGCAGGCGCAAGGCCTCCCCGGTGTCACCGACCATGGTGGCGTCGGCGACCCGGAAACCCGTCGCCTCGACCTTCCCCCCGTGGTAGGTCATGACGACCTTCTCGTCGATGACCCCCGTGGTGTCGTCGACGAGCTGCTGGCAGGCGGCCGCCAGCTCACGCACGTCCTTGCCGACGGCCTCGACGAGCGCGTGCACGGCCTCGGCGGTGGCCTTGCGGCGGGCGCGGCGGAACTCGTGGGCGGCGAAGTCGGCCTTGTCGCGGTCGGTCTTGATGGCCGGTGCGTCGATGACTCTCGCCCCGTTGCCGCGCAGGGTGTCGAGCACCTTCTTGCCGCGCGCGCCCCCCTTGTGGGTGACGACGAGGGTGAGGTCGGGCTCGGGTTCGCCGGAGAGGGCGGCCAGCAGATCGGTCTGGAGGTCGTCGGCGGCCTCGTCGAGGTCGTGGACCACGATGCACTTCGCGCCGCCGAACAGTGACGGGCTCGCGTGGAGCAGGAGCTCGCCGGGGGTGTAGGCCGCGGCATGGAGCCGGATCGTCTCGAGGTCGGGCGCGGTGACCTTGAGGTCGTCGATGGTCTGGGCGAGCCCGCGCTCCGCGAGCACCTGCTCGGGCCCGGCGATGAGGACGTGCGGGGGCACCCGGTGGTGCACCGCGACCTCGTCCGTCATGGGCGCCACTCTGCCACGTCGCCCCGACACCCCTCACGGCCGCGACAGCCACGACGGGGGCGTCACGACACCGGGTCGTCGCCCCACTGCTGCCGCTCGCCGAATCCGCGGTTTCCGCTCTCTTGGGGTTCCGCGGTTTTCGCACCCCTGACAGCCCGGATGCCGGGCTCGGCCGTTGTTAGCGTCCGTCGAGTCACAAACCGTGACACCTCCACCACACAGGGGGTTTGCTCCATGTCCCGTCGTCCCGTCCTCGCGATCAGCACCGTCGCCGCTCTCGGCGTCGCCACGCTCATCAGCGCCACACCTGCCGCCGCCACACCCGTGACCTACACCAACGATGGGGTCCAGCTCACGTACTGCAAGGAGGTGACCAACGCCCGCAAGGGTGCCGCCACGATCTTCGTCGACGCGGTCAACACCAACGTGGCGAGCTCGACCGACAGCGGCATCCGCACCGTCGGTGCTGCCATCAACCGACCCAAGGGTTCGAAGTCGACGCGGATCGTCGCGCGCTGGGACGCCACGGTGGCACCCACCCAGGCAGCCAGCGGCTCGCTCAAGGCACAGTCGGGCGACACGTTCGCCATCGGCGTCGGCCGCGTCGGTGGAGGCGGTGCGGGCGAGACCCTCGACCTCGCCGACGTGCCCACCTGCTGACCCGCCGGCCCAGCCAGTCGCGAGCACCTACGCTGGCGGGGTGCAGATCGACCCACCACCGCACCTGCACGACCACCGGCGCATCGTCGTCCACGGCGTCACCGGCACGGGGAAGTCGACGCTGGCCGCACGGCTGGCGACGCTGACCGGCATCCCCCACGTCCCGGTCGACGACCTCATGTGGCAACCGGGGTGGGTCCAGCGTGAACCGCTCGAACAGGTGGAGGCGTTGCGCCCGGTCGTCGCGCGCCCCGAGTGGATCCTGGATGCCGTGTGGTCGGCGCCCCGCGATCTGGTCCTGGGCCGCACGCAGCTAGTCATCGCCCTCGACCTGCCGCGGCACGTCAGCCTGTCGCGGCTGGTGCGCCGCACCGGCTCGCGACTGCTCACCCGCGAGCCGATCTGCGGTGAGAACACCGAGTCGTGGCGCCAGACCTTCTCGCGCGACTCGATCATCGCGTGGCACTTTCGGTCCTTCGCCGGGAAGCGGGAGACGATCGCGGCCTGGGCGTCGGATGCCGGGGGCCCGCCGGTCGTGCGCCTCACGTCACGTGCGCAGGTGGACGCCTGGCTCAGGACCCTCGAGCTCGCCCACTCGTGAGGGGTGCCGACGTCAGTCGAAGGTGAGGGTGGCTCCCTTGCCGGCCTCCAGCCCGAGACCGGCGAGCCGGGCAGCGAGCACCTCCGTCGGCAGCTCCATCGACTCACTGAGCTCGTCGAGGGTGAGGCCGAGCTCGATGCCGTCGCGCAGCTCCTCGTCCTCCTGCTCGGTCCAGGCGTGCCCGTGCGTGACCGCCGTGCGCGAGGACTCCGGCGGCGGCGGAGCCTCCGCGACCGGACCCGACAGCGGCACGGGCGCCACGGCATCCGCACCTCGCGCCGGGTCGCCCACCGGCGCGGCGAGCGCGCCCGTCAGTCCGCGCAGGGCGGGCTCGGCCACCGGGAGCGGCGGGTCGGCGATCTCGTCGAGGCGCGCCAGCGCGGACAGCACCATCGCCCGGTCCGAGGTCGGCCAGAACGGCGGCAGCGAGCGCTGGAGGAAGCCGGCGTACCGAGCGGTCATCATCCGGTTGTCCAGGAACGCGACGACCCCGCGGTCGTCCGAGCGCCGGATCAGCCGACCCGCCCCCTGGGCCAGGCGCAGCGCCGCGTGGGTGGCGGAGACGGCCATGAACCCGTTGCCACCCATCCGCGCGATGGCCTGGGACCGGGCCGAGGCGAGCGGGTCGTCGGGCCGTGGGAACGGGATGCGGTCGATGATGACGAGCTGGCAGGACGAGCCCGGCACGTCGACCCCCTGCCACAGCGAGAGCGTGCCGAACAGGCACACCCGCGGGTCACGGGCGAACTGCCTCACCAGCGTGCTGATCTGGTCCTCGCCCTGGCAGAGGAACGCGATCTCGCCCTCCTTGTCGGCGAACCGCTCGCGCATCGCCTCAGTGGCCTCCTTGGCGGCGCGCATCGAGGAGAACAGCCCGAGCGTGCGGCCTCCGGCGGCGCGCACGAGCGCCTCGATCTCGTCGAGGGTCTCCCCCGCCAGACCGTCGCGCCCGGGCGGCGGCAGGTGCTGGGCGACGTAGGCGATGCCCTGCTTGGGGTAGTCGAACGGACTGCCGACGTCGAGCCCGCGCCACCTCGGCGCCCCCTCGCCGCGCAACCCGATGGTGCCGGCCACGGCATCGAAGGACCCGCCGAGCTCGAGCGTCGCCGACGTGAGCACGACGGTGCGCTCCTGAAAGACCTTGTCGCGCACGAGCATCGCCACGCTCATCGGGGCCACCCGCAGGACGGGCCCACGGCGCGGGTCACGGCTCAGCCAGACGACGTCGAGCTCACGCTCCTCGAGGATGCGGCAGGCGTTCTCGAACACCTCGTCGACGGCGGCGCGCGCGACCTGCCGCCCGGCATCCACCTCCTCCCCCTGCTGCGGCTTGAGCTCGCTCTGCACGGTTCGGGCCGTGTCCCGCACCCGACCGAGGGCCATGGCGAGCGAGTCGGGGATGCCGGTCAGGCGGCCTTCGGGAGCCGGCTCCAGCACCGATTCGAGCAGGTCAGCGGCCTCCTCCATCGTCGAGGACGCGTCGGCCTGGCGCCCGGCCCGCTTGGCGGCGGCTCGGATCATGCCGGGGGTCACCTCGTCGGTGATGGTGGACGTCACCCGGTCGACGAGCTCGTGGCCCTCGTCGATGACGAGGACGTCGTGCTCGGGCAGCATCTGACGGCCCTCGAAGGCGTCGATCGCCATGAACGAGTGGTTGGTGACGATGACGTCGACGTCCGCGGCGGCCGCACGGGAACGCTCGACGAAGCACTCGGCGACCATGGGGCAACGGCTGCCCAGGCACTCCTGCGCGCTGACCGACACCTGCCGCCACGCCCGCTCGGAGACTCCCGGCACGAGCTCGTCGCGGTCACCGCTCTCGGTGACCTCGGCCCACTCGCGCAGGCGCACGACCTCGGCGCCGAGCCTGGATGCCTGCTGGTCGACCATCCCGAGTGACATGAGCGAGTCGGCGTCGTCGTCGGGGAAGCCGCCCTCCACCTTGTGCGCGCACAGGTAGTTGCGTCGCCCCTTGACCAACGCGTAGGTGGGACGACGACCCAGCAGGGGCGCCACGGCATCCGCGAGACGTGGCATGTCACGGTCGACGATCTGCGCCTGGAGGGCGAGCGTCGCCGTCGCGACGACCGCGGGGATGCCGGTGTCGACGGCGTGCTGGACGGCGGGCACGAGGTAGGCCAGCGACTTCCCGGTGCCGGTGCCCGCCTGGACGAGCAGGTGGCTCTTCGTGTCGATGGCGTCCGCGACGGCCTGTGCCATCTCGACCTGACCGGGCCGTTCGGTGCCGCCCACTCCCCCGACGGCGGCATGGAGGAGGTCGGTCAACGAAGGCACCAGAGCAGGGTATGCCGTCGCGCCGGTGGCCTGCGTGTGCCCGTCCACAGGCTGCCGGGCCCGGGTGCTCGTGGCTGGGCAGAACCGCCGCGATGTTGCGCATCGTGCGCCGGGTTGCGCCATGTGGCGCCAAGGTGATGACAGGGAAGCCCCCGTGGTGCTTGACTGGCGCCTGTGACCGCTGACACCACCTCTGCCCCCTTCCCGTCCGACATCGAGATCGCCGAGGCGGCCGAGATCACCCCGATCACGAAGCTCGCTCAGGAACGGCTCGGCCTGCCCGCCGAGGCGCTGATCCCCTACGGCCACACGAAGGCCAAGGTCGACCTCGCGCACATCCGCAGCCTGGCCGACGAGCCCGAGGGAACGCTGATCCTCGTCACCGCGATCTCCCCCACCCCGGCCGGTGAGGGCAAGACGACGACGAGCGTGGGCCTGGCCGACGCCCTCAGCCGGATCGGCAAGAAGTCGATGGTGGCCCTGCGCGAGCCCTCGATGGGGCCGGTGTTCGGCATCAAGGGCGGTGCCGCGGGCGGCGGGTACGCCCAGGTCGTGCCGATGACCGACATCAACCTGAACTTCACCGGCGACTTCGCCTCGATCGCCGCGGCGAACAACCTGCTGTCCGCGCTCATCGACAACCACATCCACCACGGCAACGCGCTCGGCATCGACCCGCGGACCATCACGTGGAAGCGCGTCGTCGACCTCAACGACCGCGCCCTGCGCGACATCGTCGTCTCGCTCGGTGGGGTGGCGAACGGCTTCCCGCGCCAGGACGGCTTCGACATCGTCGTCGCCTCCGAGGTGATGGCGATCTTCTGCCTCGCGACGTCCCTGGCCGACCTCAAGGAGCGCCTGGGCAACATCGTCATCGGCTACACCCGCGACAAGAAGCCGGTGACGGCCCGCGACCTCAAGGCCAACGGCGCGATGACCGTCATCCTGCGCGACGCGCTGGCCCCCAACCTCGTGCAGACCCTCGAGCACACCCCGGCGATGATCCACGGCGGCCCGTTCGCCAACATCGCACACGGCTGCAACTCGGTCATGGCCACCCGCACGGCCCTCAAGCTCGCTGACTACGTCGTGACCGAGGCCGGCTTCGGCGCCGACCTCGGCGCGGAGAAGTTCATCGACATCAAGTGCCGCACCTCAGGGCTGCGCCCGAGCGCGGTCGTCGTGGTGGCGACCATCCGCGCCCTGAAGTACCACGGTGGCGTCGCCCTGGCCGACCTGAAGACCGAGGACGTCGACGCCCTCACGCGTGGCATGGAGAACCTGCGCAAGCACCTGCGCAACGTCAAGGACGTCTACGGCCTGCCGCCCGTGGTCGCGATCAACCGCTTCCCCACCGACACCGACGCCGAGGTCGCCGCGCTCATCGACCTCGTGCGCGCCGAGGGTGCTCGCGCCTACGAGGCGACGCACTTCAGCGACGGTGGCGCCGGTGCCGAGGCGCTGGCCCACGGTGTGCTCGAGGCCATCGAGGCGGGCGAGGGCGTGATGCAGTTCGTCTACGCCGACGAGCTCTCGCTGGCCGACAAGGCCGAGGCCATCGCCACGAAGGTCTACGGCGCTGCCGCGGTCACGTTCGACTCCAAGGCCGCCAAGCGGCTCGCGCAGATCGAGGCCGACGGCTACTCCGGCCTGCCGGTCTGCATGGCCAAGACGCAGAGCTCGTTCTCCACCGATGCCACCCGCCGCGGCGCCCCGACCGGGCACACCGTCAACATCCGCGAGGTCCGCCTCGCGGCCGGCGCGGGCTTCGTCGTGATGGTGACCGGCGACATCATGACGATGCCCGGGCTGCCCAAGGTGCCGGCATCCGACCACATCGACATCGACGAGAACGGCAACATCGTCGGCCTCAGCTGAGCGGCCTCGAACAGATCAGATGGGCGACGAGGGCGGTCCAGCCGGTCTGGTGCGATGCGCCGCAGCCGCGCCCGGTGTCACCGTCGAAGTACTCGGCGAACGTCGGGTGCACGTCCCAGAGCGGCCCGCTCGGGTGGTCCCGGGGCGTGCCGGGTCGGCGCCCGTCCGCGCCGGGACGGAACAACGACACCAGCCGTTGCTCGAGGTCGTCCGCCACCTCCCCCAGGCCTCGGGTGCGCCCGGACCCGGTGGGGTACTCGACCTCGGCGCTTCCCCCGGCGGCCCGGGCGTGGCCGCGCAGCCCGTCGATGAGCAGCACGTTGATCGGGAACCACACCGGCCCACGCCAGTTCGAGTTGCCACCGAAGAGGTTGGTGGTCGACTCCCCCGGGTCGTAGGCCACCGACATCGACACCCCGGCCACGTCGAGGGTCACCCCGCCGCGGTAGGCGGCTGACAGCGATCGGATGCCGTGGGGCCCGAGGAACTCGCCCTCGTCGAACAGCCTGGTCATCAATGCCTGCGCCCGGGCCGCGGTGAGCGGGGCGAGGCTGGTCACCACCTGACCCTCTGCGCGCGTCGTGACCAGGGCGTCGGTGAGGTCTGGTCGTCGGCGCTGGAGCCAGCGCAGCCGGGCGACGAAGTCGGGAAGTTCACGGGTGATCCAGTCGGGTGCGTGCGCGACGGCGATGAGCGGCAGCAGGCCCACCAGAGAGCGAAGGCGCACGGGTTCGGAGTGCCCGTCGGGACCGACCAGCACGTCGTAGAAGAAGCCGTCCGCCTCGTCCCAGAGCGAGACGTCGTCGGTGCCGAAGGTCTCCATGGCCTCGGCGACGGACAGGAAGTGCTCGAGGAAGGTGGTCGCCAGCCCGTCGAAGGCCTGGTCCTCGCGACTGAGCTCGAGGGCGATGCGCAGCATGCTCAGCGAGGTGAACGCCATCCAGCTCGTCGCGTCGCTCTGTTCCAGGCGCCAGCCCTGCGGAACGTCGCGCGAGCGGTCGAACACCGAGATGTTGTCCATCCCGAGGAACCCGCCCTCGAAGAGGTTGGACCCGTCGGAGTCCTTGCGGTTCAGCCACCAGGAGAAGTTGAACATCAGCTTGGTGAAGATCCGCACGAGGAAGGCCCGGTCGGTGCCGCCGTCGAGCTGGTGGACGTGCCAGGCCGCCCACGCGTGCACCGGGGGGTTGACGTCCCCGAAGTCCCACTCGTAGGCCGGCAGCTGGCCGTTGGGGTGCTGGGCCCACTCGCGCACGAGCAGCAGCAACTGGTTCTTCGCGAACTCCGGGTCCATGTGCGCGATGGCCACGCAGTGGAAGGCGAGGTCCCACGTCGCGAACCAGGGGTACTCCCACTCGTCGGGCATCGAGATGACGTCGGCCAGGGCCAGCTGGCTCCAGGACCGGTTGCGCGCCGTGCGCGACCGACGACCCGGCGGCGCGGGCGGCCCGGTCGGGTCGCCGTCGAGCCACTCCTTGACCGAGTAGCGGTACAGCTGCTTGCCCCAGTTCAGCCCGGCGAACGCTCGGCGGGAGATGTGCCGGTCCTCGTCGCTGACGTCGCTCGGGATGATGGTGTCGTAGAACTCGTCGGCCTCGCGCCTGCGGTCCTCGAGCACCGCGGCGAACGAGCGACCGAACGGCCGCTCCACCTGGTGGTCGGCCCGCAGCCGCAGCTGCACCCGCACCGTCTCACCGGGTGCGACCGACTCGAACCGGTAGACCAACCCGACCTTCGTGCCGGTCGCCGCGGGGTTGGTGCCGCTGTCGTCGCCGTCGACGACCGCCCGCCCGATGCCGTCCTTGGGGTAAGCCGACAGGCTCGCCCCGGCATCCGGCCCGAACACCGCGGCCACGTTGGTCTCGTTGTCGCAGAACAGCACGTCCGGGGCACCCTCGGCGACGAGGACGTACCGCCCGAGCCAGCCGTGCTCGGCCTGGACCACCGTGGTGCCGGGGGCCAGCGTGTCGTCGGCGTCGACGAGGCGCAGCCACGGGAGGCGGTCGTCGCGGCCCCAGGACCACGTGTTGCGGAACCACAGCTGGGGCACGAGGTCGAGCGGGGCGGCATCCGGGCCGTGGTTGGTCGCCTCGATGACCATGCACACGTCGTCCGGGGCGACCTTGGCGTGCGTCGTCACGATGTCGAAGAAGCGGCTCTCCTGGAGCACCCCGGTGTCGGCGAGCTGGAGCTCCGGGGCGTCCGGGCCGCGCCGAGCGTTCTCCTCGACGAGCGTGGCGTACGGGAAGGCGGCCTACGGATAGCGGTAGAGGTACTGGGCCCACGAGTGCGTCGGGGTGGCATCCAGCGCCCACCAGTACTCCTTGGCGTCGTCGCCGGGGCTGTGGCGCAGCCGGACCTGTTCGTCGGTGAGTGGGCCCTCAGGCACCGGGGCTCCAGTGCGGATCACGACCGAGCAGGGCGAGCAGGCGGTCCTGGATCGGGGCATCCTCACCCACCGGCTGCGGGGTGCCGAACTGGCCGGAGGCGTGCAACGCGGGGCCCATCGCCGACATCCCGTGAAAGGCGCCGGTGGCCCAGTCCTCGTCGAAGGTCACCTCCAGCCCCTGCGAGCGGGCCAGGTCCCACCCGTGGGCGATGACGTCGAAGGTGTAGAACGAGGCGATCACCTGCGCCAGCGGCATCCGACCCATCGGGCTGTCGACGTCCTGCGCCGCGGCGGGGCTCTCCAGCAACGACTGCACGGCCTGCGCCTGGGACCGCACCTGGGCGGCGGGATCGTCGTGGTGCGGGATGTCCACGCTCACCCCCAGACCGCCGAGGAAGCCGCCGAGCCACGTGAGGTGCTCGGGGATGTCACGGGCCACCCACTCGCGCACCGGGGTCGGCGCGTCCCAGTCGCTCACCCGGTCCGCGATCGCGACCAACTGGTCGCTGGCGACCCGGTGCTGGTCGGCCGGGGACGATTCGGTGAACTGGGACACGGCATCCTCCTGCGGGGTCGGTGGCGACCCAGCCTGCCATGCTCGGGCAGACTCACGACCGGAGCACGGCAGCGAAGGAGGCATGGATGACGCCGGATGCCGCGATCGTCCTCACCGCAGCCTTCGCGGCCGGGCTGGTCGCCCGGGTGCTGCGGCTGCCACCCCTGCTGGGTTTCCTCGCTGCTGGCTTCGCGCTGGCCGGGGCCGATGCCGTCGGTTCCGGCGCCGACCTGGGCCGGCCACCGGTGATCGACCTGCTCGCCGACCTCGGGGTCACCCTGTTGCTCTTCGCCGTCGGCCTTCACCTCGACGTCCGGCGGCTGCTGCGCCGAGAGGTGTGGCTGACCACCGGGGTGCACTCGCTGCTCATGGTCGGCATCGGCGTCGGCTTCCTCACCGCGCTGTCCGCGCTCGGCGTCGCCGAGGCGTCCGGGTTGGACCTGCGCGCCCTGGCCCTGATCGCCCTGGCCCTGTCGTTCTCGAGCACCGTGTTCGTCGTCAAGGTGCTCGACGAGCGCAACGAGTCACGTTCGCGCTACGGGCAGATCGCGATCGGCGTCCTCGTCGTGCAGGACGTCTTCGCCGTGGTCTTCGTGGCCGTGTCCCACGGCAGCCCGCCGAGCCCGTGGGCGTTCGGCCTGCTCCTGCTGATCCCCGCCCGGCGGGTGATCGTCGCGCTCTGGGAGCGAGCCGGGCGGGCCGAGCTGCAGGTGCTGTTCGGGGTGCTCATGGCCTTCGTCCCCGGGTACGCGCTCTTCGACGCGCTGGGGCTCAAGGGTGACCTCGGCGCCCTGGCCATGGGCATGCTGCTCGCCGGCGCAGCGCGCTCCGACGACCTGGCGAAGTCGATCTTCGGGGTCAAGGAACTGCTGCTCGTCGCGTTCTTCCTGTCGATCGGGCTGCACGGCGTCCCGGACCTGCAGCAGGTCCTCACCGCCGCCCTGTTGTTGCTGCTCCTGCCGGTGCAGACGCTGGCCTACGTCGTGCTGCTGTCGATGCTGCGGATGCGACGCCGCACGGCGGTGCTCACCGCGCTCGTGCTGGCAAACAGCTCCGAGTTCGCCCTCGTCGTCATGGCCACCGCGCAGGATGCCGGTCTCGTCACCGAACGCTGGGTCACGACGACGGCCGTGACCGTGGCGCTCAGCTTCGTGCTCTCCAGCGCGGTCAACGCCAAAGCGGAGCAGATCTCGGACGCGATCGAGCGCCGCTGGCCCGACCCTGACCCCGAGTCGCTCGACGAGGCGGAGCGGCCGATCCCCCTGCACGACGTCGATGCCCTCGTCCTCGGGATGGGTCGGGTCGGCAGCGCCGCCCACCGCCGGCTGACCGAGCGCGGTCTGCGGGTGCTCGGCATCGAGCACGACGAGGCGCGAGTGGCCCGGCTGCAGGCTCAGGGCGTCGAGGTCGTGCTGGCGGATGCGACCGACAGCAGCCTGTGGCGCCGCCTGGTCGCGGTGAGAACCCTGCGCACGGTGGTGCTCGCCATGCCGTTCCACGAGGCCAACCTCGCGACCATCGAGGTCGTGCGGGCACGCAGCTTCACCGGCACCGTGGCGGCCGTCGCCCGCTACGACGACGAGGTCACCGAGCTGCACGCCAACGGCGCGAACACCGTGTTGCACGTCTACAGCGGTTCAGGGGTGGCCCTGGCCGATGCCGCTCTCGACGGCCCCGAAGAGGCGCTCCAACCCTGACCCGCGCTGCGTGCGGTCAGGCGGTGGTCAGGCCGGGGCCACCAGGTCGGCGAGGTCTGCGGCGAGGTTCGCGTGCACCCGGGCTCGCACCCGCGTTCCCTCGGCCTCGTGGCGCGACTCCAGCACGTCCCCCTGCTCGTGCAGCCGGCTCACGAGGTCGCCCCTGTCGTAGGGCACGAGCACGTCGACCTCGACGTCCGGGTGGGGAAGCTCCTCGCCGATGAGGGCGCGAAGCTCCTCCATGCCCTCGCCGCTGCGGGCGGACACGACGATCGAGTGCTTCTCGTGCCGGCGCAGCCGCGCGATGACCTCGGGGTCGGCGACGTCAGCCTTGTTGATGACGATGACCTCGCGCACGTCGGTGGCGTCGACGTCGGACAGCACGGCGCGCACGGCCGAGATCTGGCCCTCGGGGTCGGGGTGGGAGCCGTCGACGACGTGCAGCAGCAGGTCGGCCTCGGCCACCTCCTCCAGGGTCGAGCGGAACGCCTCGACGAGCTGGTGCGGCAGCGCCCGGACAAAACCGACCGTGTCGGCCAGGGTGTAGAGCCGCCCGTCGAGCGTCTCGGCCTTGCGCACGGTCGGGTCGAGCGTCGCGAACAGCGCGTTCTCGACGAGCACGCCGGCACCGGTCAGCCGGTTGAGGATGCTCGACTTGCCGGCGTTGGTGTAGCCGGCGATGGCCACGCTCGGCACGGCGTTGGCCTTGCGCGACCCCCGCTTGGTGTCACGGACGGTCTTCATCTCCTTGATCTCACGCCGCAGCTTGGCGATGCGCGTGTTGATCCGGCGACGGTCGAGCTCGATCTTGGTCTCACCGGGGCCTCGCGAGCCCATGCCCTGGCCCCCGGCCGCCTGGCCGCCCGCCTGACGGGACATCGACTCACCCCAACCGCGCAGTCGCGGCAGGAGGTACTGCAGCTGGGCGAGCTCGACCTGCGCCTTGCCCTCCCGGGACTTCGCGTGCTGGGCGAAGATGTCGAGGATCAGGGCCGTGCGGTCGATGACCTTGACCTTGACGACGTCCTCGAGGGCTCGCCGCTGGCTCGGTGCGAGCTCGGTGTCGCAGACCACGGTGTCGGCGCCCTCGGCGATGACGATGTCGCGCAGCTCGGCGGCCTTGCCCTTGCCGAGGTAGGTCGCGGGGTCGGGGTTGGCGCGCCGCTGGACGAGGCCTGCGAGCACCTCGGACCCGGCCGTCTCGGCGAGGGCCGCCAGCTCGCGCATCGAGTTGTCGGCGTCCTCGGCGGTGCCCTCGCACCAGACCGAGGCCAGCACGACGCGTTCGAGGCGCAGCTGGCGGTACTCGACCTCGGTGACGTCCTCGAGCTCGGTCGAGAGCCCGCCGACGCGGCGCAGGGCGGCGCGCTCCTCGCGGTCGAGCTGGTCACCGTCGAAGGAGGCGTCGTCGTCAAGGACGAAGCCGGACTCGTCGAAGGTCGTGTCGTCGGCGAGGGCGTCGGCTCGCCCGGAGATGCTGTGGTTCGAAGTCATGTTCTCCCTAGGGTCTCACCGGGCAACGCCCCACGGCGACCGCTTTCTTCCGCGCGGCGCTAGCGTGTGCCCTGCGATGACTGAGAACGACCACTACTTCACGGCCGACCCGGCGAGCCCGAACGAGCGGCGCCGGGTGCGGGTGCGCCTTGCCGGGCGCCCTGTCGAGGTCGAGGTCGCGCCCGGCATCTTCTCCCCCGGCGGCCTGGACAAGGGCACCGCGGTGCTGCTCGACGAGGCGCCCCCTCCCCCGGCCACCGGCACCTTTCTCGACCTCGGCTGCGGCTGGGGGCCGATCGCCCTGACCCTCGCCCTGTCCTCCCGGAACGCCACCGTGCACGCCCTCGACGTCAACGAGCGCGCCCTCGACCTGACCCGCCGCAACGCCGCCGCGCTGGGACTGGAGCGGGTCACCGCGACGACGGCCGACGGCATCCCCGATGACGTGCGCTTCGACCTCATCTGGTCCAACCCGCCGATCCGGGTCGGGAAGGCCGTGCTGCACGACCTGCTGCGCACGTGGCTGACCCGTCTTGCGCCCGGGGGCGTCGCCTACCTGGTGGTGCAGAAGAACCTGGGCTCCGACAGCCTCCAGCGCTGGATCGAGAGTGAGTTGGGGATGCCGTGTGGCCGGTTCGCGTCGAGCAAGGGTTTTCGGGTGCTCGAGGTGAGGGCGTCATGACCCCCTGGCTCGGGGTCGTGCTCGTCCCGACGCTGCCTCCCGAGGCGCTGCGCCCGCTGGCTGCTGCCGCCGACCGTCACCTCGACGAGCTCTGGGTGTGGGAGGACTGCTTCAAGGAGTCGGGGGTCGCGGCGGCTGCAGCGGCGCTGGCCTGGACGGACCGGGTGCAGGTTGGCATCGGGTTGGCCCCGGTGCCGCTGCGCAACGTGGCCCTGCTCGCGATGGAGGTGGCGACGGTGCACCGGCTCTTCCCGGGCCGCTTCCTGCCCGGCATCGGCCACGGGGTGCAGGACTGGATGGGGCAGGTCGGCGCCCGGGAACGCTCTCCGCTCACGCTGTTGCGCGAACACGCGCAGGCCATGCGGCTGCTGCTCGACGGCCACGAGGTGAGCACCTCGGGTCGCTACGTGCACCTCGACCGCGTGAAGCTCGACTGGCCGCCGGAGCCGGGCAGCCCGCTGCTCATCGGCGGCGGTGGCCCGAAGACCCTCGAGCTCGCGGGCCGGTACGGCGACGGCATCCTCATCGGGTCGGCCGTCTCCGAGAGCGAGCTCGAGGCCTCCGTGGCCGCAGGTCGACTCGGCTGGGCGCAGGGCCGCGGCCCCGACGCCCCACCGATGCCGGTGCTCGCGCACCTCATCGCCGCCACCGGGCCCCGGGCCCACCAGCGCGTGGAGGAGGAGCTGGCGCGGTGGGGTCAGACCGACGGCGCCCCCGGTCGCGGGGTCGCCGGCGACGCCGCGACGATCGCGGATGCCGTGCGCCGGCTCGCCGCGATCGGCGCCACGACCGTGGTGTTCCAGACGACGCAGGACGAGCCGGACCTCGACGGGTTCGTCGAGTTCCTCGGCACCGACGTCAGGGCTGCGCTCGACGGCTGAGCTGCGCGAGGTCGATGACCCCGTCGGCCACGAGCGCCGCCGGACCGGCGAGCTCGACGCCCTGATCCGGGAGCAGCCGCACGGTGAGCCGGCCACCCGGCACGTCGACCACCCAGGTGGAGCCGGTGTCGAGGGACCCGGCCCAGAAGCTCGTCGCGATCGCCGCCGCGCAGGCACCGGTGCCGCAGGAGCGGGTCTCACCGACCCCGCGCTCGAAGACCCGCATCGCGACGTGGCCGGGGCCGAGGGGGCGCACGACCTCGACGTTGGTGCCGTGAGCCGGCTCGGGGCGCACGGCCGGGGCGGTCGCGAGGTCGACCGCGTCGAGGTCGACGGCTTCCGGCAGGGCGACGACGGTGTGGGGGTTGCCGACGTCGACGGTCAGGGCCGAGAACGGCTCGAGGTCGTCGAGGTGCACCAGCGCGTCGAACCCGTCGCGCTGGGCAGTCGCCGGGTCGCCGAGGCGCCACGGGCCGAGCCCGACGGCGAACCCGTCGCCATCGACCCGCACGTGCTTGACGCCGGCGCGGGTGGCGATGGCGAACTCGTCAGCGCTCTCCAGCCCCTCGCGGCGCAGGAACGCCGCGAAGACGCGGGTGCCGTTGCCGCACATCTCCGACAGGCTGCCGTCGGCGTTGCGGTAGTCCATGAACCAGCGCGCGTGCGGTGCCTGGTCGCGCACCGCCTGGTCGCTGGCCGCCTCGGCCGGCACGACACGGATCACCCCGTCGCCGCCCACCCCCGCACGACGGTCGGCGATGGCCGCCGCCAGCGGTGCGGTGAGGTCGAGGACGCCCTCGAGATCAGGCACGAGCACGAAGTCGTTCTCCGTGCCGTGCCCCTTGGTGAAGGTCAGCCGCTCAGCCATGGGGCTCATCGTCGCACCTGGCCCGCCGTGCGGTGGACGCCGCGTCCTCGATCGTTCGCGCCACCCGGTCCACGAGGTCGGGTTCGGAGGGGTCGAACCACTCGATGCGCGGGTCGGCGCCGAACCACGACTCCTGCCGCCGCACCAACCGGCGAGTCCGCAGCGCGGTGTCGGCTTCGGCCTCCTCGACCGACATGGATCCGTCGATGACCGCGAGCGCCTGCGCGTAGCCGACCGCGCGGCTCGCCGTGCGCCCCTCGCGGAGTCCGGCACCCACGAGGCCTCGGGCCTCCTGGACCAGACCCGAGGCGAACATCTGGCGGGTGCGGCGCTCGATCCTGCGGTCGAGTGCCTCCCGGTCGACGCGCAGGCCCACGAAGACCGTCGGGCGCAGGGTCTGCCTGGTCGGCATCGTCGCGCTGAACGGCCGCCCGGTGAGCTCGATGACCTCCAGCGCGCGCACGATCCGCCGGGTGTTGTTCGGTTCGATCGCCGCCGCCGCGACGGGGTCCAGCTCCCTCAGCTCGGCGAGGAGGGCCGTCGTGCCCTCGGCGTCTGCGCGCTCCTCGAGCCGTTGCCGGACCCCGGGATCGGTCGGAGGGAGGTCGAGGTGGTCGAGCAGTGCCCGGACGTACAGACCCGAGCCGCCGACGACGACAGGGACCCGCCCCCTCGCGAGGACCGCGTCGACGTCGGCTCGTGCATGGCGCTGGTAGCCCGCGATCGTCGCCTCGTCGGTGACGTCGAGGACGTCGATCTGGTGGTGCGCGATGCCGTGCCGCTGCGCGAGGGGCACCTTGGCCGTGCCGATGTCCATGCCCCGGTAGAGCTGGCTGGCATCGGCCGAGACGACCTCGCCGTCGAGCAGCTGCGCCAGCGCGATGCCGAGGTCGGACTTGCCGGTGGCGGTCGCCCCGACGACGGCGACGACGAAGGGCTCGCCGTCAGTCGACACGCTCCTCCTCGGGCGGGTCGTCGTCGTGGCCGAAGGGGTCGCGATCCACGCCCGGCGTCCACGAGATCCCCGGCTCACCCCACCCGTTGGCCTTGACCGCCTTGCGCGCCCGCCGGGCCCACTTGCCGGTGAGCCGGTCGACGTAGAGGAAACCGTTGAGGTGGTCGTACTCGTGCTGGAGCATGCGGGCGAACCAGCCGGTCGCCTCGTAGCGGATCTCGTTGCCGTCGAGGTCCTGGCCGACGAGGGAGGCGCTCTCCCCCCGGCGCAGCGGGAACGACTCCCCGGGGACCGACAGGCAGCCCTCGACCTCGTCGTGGGGGTCCGGGTCGCCCACGGGCGGCTTGGCCGACGTCAGGTAGGGGTTGATGACGACGCCACGCTCGGGGATGCCGTCGTCGTTCGCGAGCTGCCACGTGAAGATCCGCAGCCCCACACCGATCTGGGGAGCCGCCAACCCGACTCCGCGGGCGGCATCCATCGTCTCGAACATGTCGGCCACGAGGGCACGGACCTCGTCGTCGATGACCTCGACGGGTTGGGCACGCTGGTGCAGGACTGGCTCACCGGTGACGACGACGGGACGGATCGGCATGCCGTGATTCTCTCAGAGGCGCTGTCGGGTGAGCGAGCCGGACACCTGCTCCTGCGATCGTCGGGTGAACCCGTCGATCGTCATCGTCGCCCCCGGACACGCCGACACCCTCACCGGCGAGTTCGGTCGCTACGCGCGTGACTACGACGTCCGGACCACGACCTCCGTCGGGGAGGCCGAGGAGGTCGCGCGCTCGATCGTCGGTACCGGTGACGAGGAGTTCCACACCGCGGTGTGTGAGCTGCTCTCGGACTGGGGATCCACCGTATTCCCCCGACTCCGACGAGGGTCGAGCCGTGATCAGCCGGATCGGCTCCGAGGTGAGCCTGCCGCTCGTGGAGTCGATCAACCACGACGTCTTCGCACCGACGAGCGTCCGGGACGTCGCCGTGCGGGTGTTCGGCACCCCGAAGGGCATCGAGCTGGATGCCGTCGTCGACCTCGCGATCGTCGGCGCCGGGCCCGCGGGCCTCGCGGCCGCGGTGTACGGCTCCTCGGAGGGGTTGTCGACGGTGGTGCTCGAGGCCGAGGCCGTCGGCGGTCAGGCCGGCACGTCGTCGATGATCCGCAACTACCTCGGCTTTCCGCGCGGGATCTCCGGGATGCGCCTGGCCCAACGCGCCCGCAACCAGGCCATCCGGTTCGGCACCCAGTTCTTCACCGGCTGGTCCGTCACCTCGCTGGAACCCGGTCGCGACGGTCAGCCGCACGTCGTGCGCACCGACGGTGGTGACGTCCGCGCGCGGGCGGTGGTCATCGCCACCGGTGTGGCCTACCGCAAGCTGGGCGTGCCGGCGGTCGAGGACTTCGTCGGCCTCGGGGTCTTCTACGGCAGCGCGATGTCGGCGGCCCGGGAGATGGAGGGCACCGACGTCGTCGTCGTGGGTGGGGGGAACTCCGCCGGACAGGCGGCCATCCACCTCGCCCGGTTCGCGCGGTCGGTGACGATCCTCGTGCGCCGCGACGGCCGTCTGGAGCGCATCACCGTTCGCGACACCCGCAGCGGTGAACAGGAGGTGCTCGGCTGCCGTGGCCTGGTGCTGCTGCTCGGGGCCGAGCCGCACTGCGAGTGGCTCCCCGCTGAGGTCGCGACGGACGGCAGGGGGTTCGTGCTCACCGGACGCGACGTCCCGACCGACCGGTGGACCGACGGCATCCCCCCTGCGAGCCTCGCGACGACGGTGCCCGGGGTGATCGCCGTCGGTGACATCCGGGCCACGTCGATGAAGCGGGTGGCGGGCGCCAGCGGCGAGGGCGCCTCCGTCGTGCCACTGGTGCACGCCTGGCTCGACCCCGACCAGGGCTGAACCCCTCAAGGTTCGGCGGCCGGAACACCGGTTTGTCGAAAACTCTCCCGTTGCAGGCGTCCCCGAACGTACTGTGAGCGCACCCCCTCTCGGGGTCTGAACTGTCACCAAGCGAAAGGAGGTCGCGTGAACATCTTTGACAGCGCCAAGGAGAAGCTCGCGGAACTGACCGAGACTCACGGCGACCAGGTCGAGAGCATCAGCGACCAGGCCATCGAGAAGGCAGGCGACGCAGCCGACCAGGCGACTGGCGGCCAGTTCGCCGAGCACGTCGACACCGCGCAGTCCGCGGCAGACGGCGCCATCGGCACCTGAACTTCCCCTGACGCGACCCGGGACCCTCGACCGAACGGTCGGGGGTCTCGGCCGTTCGGTCAGGGTTTGCCGGCCGCGAGGCGAACTGCCAGCGCAGCGTTGGTCGCGTGCCTACGCTCGGGGGAACCCGCTTCGTCTCCCAGGAAGAGAGCCGTCCATGGCGCACAACACCTCGGGACTGCCCCCGCTCGACATCGAGCCGTTCGACCCCGCCCCGCTGTATGCCGCAGCCAACTCACCCGAGCGCCGGGTGGACCCCGCTCGGGAACGCGCGCGCTCGGTGCGAGCCCTGGGGCTGGTCCTCGCCCTTGCTGCCGTGGGCGTCGTCGCCGCGGTTCTCGCGCTCGGGTAGGCCGCTCAGGTCGCGCAGGGTGCGGTGGCTGTCGGTGACGTCGCGGGCTTGCCGAGCGACGGCATCCCCAGGGAGACGGCCGGCTTGCCGGGTACCGGCGCATCCTGCAGCGAGGCCCACGCGTCGCCACCCCTGGTGCGACGAACCGAGTAGGCACCGCCCTGCACCCCGCTGTCGGCCACGAGGTGGTGCGGCGCCCCGTAGGTGACCCCCACGGTCACGACGTCACCCGGGCGGGGACGCTCAGCGCCGTCGGGCACGGCGAAGTGCACGAGGCGGTTGTCGCGGGCCCGGCCGGACAGGCGTGCGGTCTCGCCGTCCTTGCGGCCTTCGCCGGGTGCGACGAGCACCTCGACCTCACGGCCCTCGAGGGTGCGGTTCTCGGCCCACGAGACACGTTCCTGCAGCTCGATGAGCCGCTCGAAGCGCTCCTGGACGACGGCCTTGGGTACTTGGTTCGGCATCGTCGCCGCGGGCGTACCGGGGCGGATGGAGTACTGGAAGGTGAAGGCGCTGGAGAAGCGGGACGCCTCGACGACGCGCAGCGTCTCGGCGAAGTCGGCCTCGGTCTCACCGGGGAAGCCCACGATGATGTCGGTGGTGATCGCGGCATCCGGGATCGCGGTGCGGACCTTGTCGATGATGCCGAGGAACTTCTCGCTGCGGTACGAGCGACGCATGGCCTTGAGCACCGTGTCGGACCCGGACTGCAACGGCATGTGCAGGCTCGGCATGACGTTGGGGGTTGCGGCCATGGCCTCGATGACGTCATCGGTGAACGCGGCCGGGTGGGGGCTGGTGAAGCGCACCCGCTCCAGTCCCTCGATCTCGCCAAAGGCGCGCAGCAGCTTGCCGAAGGCGAACCGGTCGCCGAACTCGACCCCGTAGGTGTTGACGTTCTGCCCGAGCAGGGTGATCTCGATGACGCCCTGCGCGACGAGAGCCTCGATCTCGGCGAGGATCTCGCCCGGACGGCGGTCGGCCTCCTTGCCGCGAAGGCTGGGGACGATGCAGAAGGTGCAGGTGTTGTTGCACCCGACGCTGATCGACACCCAGCCGGCGAAGGCGGAGTCTCGGCGGGTCGGCAGCGTCGAGGGGAAGGTCTCGAGCGACTCGAGGATCTCGACCTCGGCGCGCTTGTTGTGCCGCGCCCGGTCGAGCAGTGCGGGGAGGCTGCCGATGTTGTGGGTGCCGAAGACGACGTCCACCCAGGGAGCGCGCTTGACGATGCTCTCGCGGTCCTTCTGGGCCATGCAGCCACCGACGGCGATCTGCAGGTCGGGGTTCGCGGTCTTGGCCGGGCGCAGCTGGCCCAGGTTGCCGTAGAGCTTGTTGTCGGCGTTCTCGCGCACGGCGCAGGTGTTGAACACGACGACGTCCGCGGTCTCCGGACGCTCGGCCGCGGGCACGCTCCCGAGGTCGACGTAGCCGGCGGTCTCGAGCAGGCCGGCGAGGCGCTCGGAGTCGTGGACGTTCATCTGGCACCCGTGGGTGCGCACGTCATAGGTCTTGGGTGTCATGGCGGGTCAAGGGTATGCCGGGTGCCCGCCACCGCGGGAATCTCGCCGCGGCATCAGGGGGTTCACGGCCCAAATCTGCCATTTGGCGGGTCGGCGATGCCCCCGGGAGGCCAACCGCGCGCTCCACCGCGCCCCTGACCCCCCACCTGAACCGCTCAATCCAGGCAGGGGGGCCAACCGCGCGCTCCACCGCGCCTCTGGCCCCCCGCCCCGGACAACGCCGATAGACCATCGCCGCGAGCGATATACTCTTGCAGAGTTCTGCAATTCTGCAAGAGAGCGCGATGACATGCCGGTTCCGCTGTACCAAGCCAAGGCCGAGTTCTTCCGAACGCTCGGCCACCCGGCCCGCATCCGCGTCCTCGAGCTGCTGGCCGAGCGCGACCGGGCCGTCCACGAGCTGCTCGCCGCGATCAACGTCGAGGCCCCGAGCCTGTCCCACCAGCTCGCCGTCCTGCGCCTGGGCGGCCTGGTCACCCAGCGCCGCGAGGGTGGGCAGGTGATCTACAGCCTCGCCCTGCCCGCCGTGCGCGACCTGCTCGCGAGCGCCCGCGAGATCCTCCAGACCAAGACGGCCGACCAGGGTGGACTCGTCGACGACATCACGCCAGAGCCCGGGCATGAGCACGGACACGGCCCGCCGGGCCGTCATGGAGCGGCTGGATGCCGTCCGCCCCCGCAGCCGCGACCTGCGCGCCATGGTGGCGACCCCTCGTCAGGACGTCCTCGCCGGGGTGACCGTGGGTGTCGTGGCCCTGCCCCTGGCCCTGGCCTTCGGCATCGCCTCGGGGCTCGGCGCCACCGCCGGCCTGGTGACGGCGGTCGTCGCCGGCATCGTGGCGGCGCTGTTCGGCGGTAGTCACGTGCAGGTCTCCGGGCCCACCGGAGCGATGACCGTCGTCCTCGTGCCGATCGTGGCGACCCACGGAGCCGAGGGCGTGCTCGTCGTTGGCCTCATGGCGGGCGTGATCCTCGTGGTGATGGGCCTGGCCGGTGCAGGGAGGTACGTGCGGTTCATCCCGCTGCCCGTCATCGAGGGGTTCACCCTGGGCATCGCGGCCCTCATCGCCCTCCAGCAGGTGCCCTCCGCGCTCGGCCTGTCCGCGCGCCCCGAGCACGTCGTCGTGTCGGCGGTGGCCGCCGTTCTCGAGTGGTTCGGGAGCCCCGACCTCGCACCGGTGGCCATCAGCGTCGGGGTCGCCGCGGCGATCCTCGTGCTCTCCCGCCTGCGGCCAGCCGTACCCGTGGCGCTGCTCGGGGTGGTGGTCGCGACGGTCGCCGTCCGCCTGGCCGACGTGCCGGTCGAGACGATCGGCGCCCTGCCCGATCGGCTGTTCACCCTGACGGTGCCGTCGGTGTCCTGGAGCGACCTTCGGGTGCTCGCCGTACCGGCCGTCGCCGTCGCCGCCCTGGCCGCGCTCGAGAGCCTGCTCTCGGCAACCGTCGCCGACGCGATGAGCGTGTCCTCGCGGCACGACCCCGACCGCGAGCTCTTCGGCCAGGGGCTGGCAAACCTCGCCTCACCGACGTCGTCGCCTGGATCCCGCTGGCCGCCCTGGCGGGGGTGCTCATCGCCACGGCCGTGCGGATGATCGAGGTGTCGAGCCTGCGCGCCCTGGCCCGGGCCTCACGCGGTGACGCCGCCGTGCTGGGGCTGACCTTCCTGGCCACCGTCGTGCTCGACCTCGCGACGGCCGTCGTGCTGGGCATCGTCACCGCCGGCGGGCTGGCCCTGCGCCAGCTCGCCCGGACGACGGCGCTGTACGAGGAGTCCCTCCCCCAGAAGTACCTCGACGAGGAGGAGCACGGCGCGCAGGAGACCGCCCTGCTGCGCGAACGGGTCGTCGCCTACCGGCTCGAGGGCCCGCTGTTCTTCGGCGGGGCCCACACGGCCCTGCTCGAGCTCACCGAGGTGAGCGACGTCAAGGTCGTCATCCTGCGGATGTCCCACGTGAGCACGCTGGACGCCACCGGGGCGGCCGTGCTTGCCGACACCATCCGCTCGCTGGAGGCACGAGGGGTCACGGTCCTGCTGTCGGGGATGCCGCAACGGTTCGTCCCACGGTTGGCCGCGACCGGCATCCACCAACACCTCGTCACGCTGAACCACGTCTTCGACAGCACACCCGAGGCCATCGCGCACGCCCGCCGGCACGTGGCCCGCGACCACCACCATGACGAGGGCGTCAGGCCAGGCGTGTGATCGCCACCACGACGCCCAGGGATGCCGTGGCCCGCCCCGAGTAGATGCCCTTGAACGGGGGGACGTCCTCGTAGTCACGGCCGCGCGCCACGACGACGTGGTCGACCCCGACCTCGGTGCCGTTCGTGGGATCAACCGGCGTCCAGCCACCGTCCCAGTACTCGACCCAGGCATGGCTCTCGCCCTTGCTCGTCTCACCGACGGCGGTGTCCCTCACCGGCACGAGGTACCCGGAGACGTACCGCGCGGGCAGGCCGAGGCTGCGCAGGGCACCGACGGTGATGTGGGCGAAGTCCTGGCAGACACCGGAGCGCTCGGCCCAGGCGTCCTCACCGCGGCTGTGCACGCTGGTGCTGCCCGGCACGTAGCTCATCTCGGCACGCACCAGGGAGGCGAGCTCCTCGGCAGCCGCGCGGGGGGTCTCCCGGCCGCGCACGGCATCCACCAACTCGGCGATGCCGTCACCGGGGCGGGTGCGCGCCGACAACATCAGCCACTCGTAGCTGCGGTCCTGCACGGCAGGGTCGCGCACAGCCGCCCAGTCGAGCGACGGGGTGTGCCGGGCGACGTCGGTGCGCTCGACGGTGGAGATCGCCTCGATCTCGAGCTGACCGTGGCTGGCCAGGCTCTCCATCGCCATGACGTGGGTGCCCCAGTGGTCGCGGTAGACGTGGCTCCACGTCATCGGGCGGATGCGAATGCGGTTCTCGAGGGTGGTCTGGCCGGCTTCGTTGACCGGGGTCATCCGCAGCTCGTTGTGGGCGGCACGAACCTGGCCGTCATAGGTCAGGGAGGTCGTGTGGACGATTCGCCAGCGGCGCATTTCAGACCACCCCGTCCCGGGTCCACGTCGTGACCTGTCCGGACTGGAAGTACCGGGACGCCACCGCCTGCGACGCCGCCATCACCGACCCCTGCACCCGCAGCATCTGGGCCGGGAGGTCGGCGATCACGTCGGACGTCGACCGGTACTCCAGCGACGTGCGGATGCGGCCCAGCTGACGCCGGGCCTCGTCGGAGATGCCGATGCGGTCCTCCTGGGGTGAGAGGGCGTCGAGCCGGCGCTCGGCCTCGGAGAGGGCGAAGAAGACCGACCGGGGGAACTCGCGGTCGAGCACGAGGAAGGCCGCTGCGCGGTCATCACTGAGCAGGCCGCGCTGGCTGCGCATGAAGGCCTGCTGCGCTCCACACGACGACAGCACCACCGACCACGGGGCGCCGCCTCGCGGCAGGCCGCCGGTGGCCACGAGACGCGCCGTCATGTCGGCCCGCTCGAGGCTGCGGCCGAGCACGAGGAAGTCCCAGGCCTCGTCGTGCGACATCGTCGAGTCGGCGATGCCGGACACGAGCGCCGCGCGTTCACGCACCCACGACAGGTGCCGCTCGGTCGTGACCGTCCGCCCGAAGCCGTTCCAGCGGTGCCACGTCGTGTTGATGCCCTCCCACAGCTCGGTCGACAACGTCTCGCGAGCTCGCCGGGCGTTCTCGCGGGCGGCGAAGAGGGCCCCGGTGATGGAGCTGGCATTGGACCGGTCGAAGACCAAGGCGGCACCCACGTCGGCGAACCCCGGGTCGCCCTCGAACGGCATCCCCATGATCACCGAGAGGACGGTCCTCGACGCCGTGACCTCGTCGGCCCCGGGGTCCTCGAGGAGTTGCAGGCGCAGCACGTCGACGATGCGCGCCGTGCCGTCGGCGCGCTCGGTGTAGCGCCCGATCCAGAAGAGCGACTCGGCGATCCGGCTCAGCACGACGACTCCTCGTGGCGGGTGTCAGCGTGGGCCACCGTGCGGTGACCTTGCTGCTGTTGCTGCTGCTGTTGGGCCTTCATGCTGTCCTCGTGGGATGCCGTGGGGGCACTCATGACGACGACCTCGCGGTTGTCCGGTGGCCGGCTGGAGGTGCTCGTCGCGGCCCGACGGTCCGAGAGCACCCAGGTGTCCTTGGACCCCCCGCCCTGGCTGGAGTTGACCACCAGCTCACCCTCGGGAAGGGCGACCCTGGTGAGGCCCCCCGGCAGCACCCGCACGCGCTCACCGTCGTTGACGGCGAACGGCCGCAGGTCGACGTGGCGCGGGGCGAGGCGGCCGTCGATGAACGTCGGCACGGTCGAGAGCTGCACGACGGGTTGGGCGATCCAGCCCCGCGGATCGGCGATCAGCTGGGCACGCAAGAGCTCGAGGGTCTCGGCATCGGCCTTGGGCCCGACGACCAGCCCCTTCCCGCCCGAGCCGTCGACCGGCTTGACGACCATGTCGTGCAGGTTCTCCAGGACGTGCTGGAGCGCCTTCGGCTCGTCGCAACGGAAGGTGTCGACGTTGCCGAGGATCGGGTCCTCGTCGAGGTAGAAGCGGATGAGCTCGGGTAGGTAGGAGTAGATGAGCTTGTCGTCGGCCACCCCGTTGCCGATGGCGTTGACGACCGTGACCCGCCCCGCCCGCATGGAGGAGACCAGCCCCGCGACGCCGAGGATGGAGTCGCCGCGAAAGTGCACCGGGTCGAGGAACTCGTCGTCGATGCGCCGGTAGATGACGTCGACGGGCCGGTCTCCGGTCGTCGTGCGCATCCGCACCTGTCCGCCGACGCACACGAGGTCACGGCCCTCGACGAGCTCGACCCCCATCATCCGGGCCAGCAGGGCGTGTTCGAAGTAGGCCGAGTTGAACACCCCGGGGGTCAGCACGACGACGGTCGGGTCGCTGGCCCCGTCGGGTGCCGCGGCACGCAGCGCCGCGAGGAGCATGCGCGGGTAGTCGTGCACGGGCCGGATGCGCATCGTCGCGAACGCCTCCGGGAAGACGTTGGCCATGGCACGGCGGTTGGCGATGACGTAGCTGACCCCGGAGGGCACGCGCACGTTGTCCTCGAGCACCCGGAAGGTGCCCACCTCGTCGCGGATGAGGTCGACGCCGGCGACGTGCACGCGCACGCCGTTGCTCGGGCGGATCCCCATGACGGCCCGGTGGTAGTGCTTCGAGCTCGCGATGAGGCGCCACGGGATGATGCCCTCGTGCACGGCGCGGGGGATCTCGCCCTCGCGCGAGTAGATGTCATCGAGGAAGGACTCGAGCGCCGTGACCCGTTGCACCACCCCGGACTCGATGATCTGCCACTCGTGGGCGCTGATGACGCGGGGCACGGCATCCAGGGGGAATGGCCGCTCCTCCCCCGCGTGGTCGAAGGTCACCCCCTGGTCGAGGTAGGAGCGCGCCAGCGAGTCGGCCCGCTCCTTCAGGGCCTGCCCGTTCATCCCGCGCAGCGTGTGGAACACCGGTTTGTAGGGCGTTCGGGGCGAACCGGGCTCACCGAGCATCTCGTCCCACGCCCGGCCGAGGGCGTAGTCGTCGAACAGGCCGCCTGCGGCCTCGGCCGGCATCTGCTCACTCACGTGACGAACCTATGGCCACGGCGTGAACCTGTCATCACACCCGTGTCACCCCCATGTTTCGAAGCCCTGGTGTCCACAGGGTGGACGGTCTACTCTGGCGCGCATGACCCAGCGCGGCCCGTCGGTCTCCCTGCGTCCGGTGGATGCCGGGAGTTGGCGTGCCGTCGCCGGCCTCACCATCGTGCCCGGCCAGGACGCCTACGTCGCGGCTGCCACCCACTACCTCGCGCTGTGCGCCTACGAGGACGTCTGGAAGCCACTGGCAGTGCATGACGAGCAGGGCGCCGTGGTGGGCTTCCTCATGTGGGGCATCGACGACGAGGACGGCAGTTGCTGGCTCGGTGGGGTGATCGTCGACGCCGCGCACCAAGGTCGCGGGGTGGGTCGCGCCGCGCTGGTCCAGGCGCTGACGACTCTTCAGCCCCGGGACGACGCCGCCGGGTTCGCGCTGGCCTACCACCCGCAGAACACGGCGGCGAAGGGTCTGTACTCCAGCCTGGGCTTCGTCGAGACGGGCGAGACCGACGACGACGAGGTCGTTGCGCGACGCCGTCCCGCCTGACCCGGGCGGTCGGGTCGACCCGAGTGGCCGCGAGAGCGTGCGCGCGCATGACAGGCTGGGACGCAGTTGGCTCGACGCCGAACCAGCCCATCTCGAGAGGATCCTTCGCCTGCGCGCCCTGCTCAACATCATCTGGTTCGTCTTCGGCGGGTTCTGGCCCGCCGTCGGCTATGCGTTCGCGGGCCTCGTGCTGTGCCTGCTCATCATCACGATCCCGCTCGGCGTCGCCGCCTTCCGGATGGCCAGCTACGCGATCTGGCCCTTCGGGCGAGCAGTCGTGCAGCAGCCGGACGCCGGCGCCGGCTCGGTGGTGCTGAACATCCTGTGGATCGTCCTGGCCGGGTGGTGGCTCGCCCTCGAGCACGTCATCACGGCAGTGGCGCAGGCCATCACGATCATCGGCATCCCGCTGGCCATCGCCAACCTCAAGATGATCCCGATCTCGCTCTTCCCCTATGGCAAGCAGATCGTGCCGACCGACTCGCTGTCCGCAGCGCAACGACCGCTGCACTCCCTCTGAGCATCCGCCGCAGGGAGTGCGGGCACCCGTGACGGGGTTGTCTGCTCGTGACGGGGGTAGAGGCCCGTCACGAGCGGACAACCCCGTCACCGGTCGGTCACCGTGGCCGTCAGAACGTGCCGCGGTGCCTTCGCGCCTGAGCCGCCGATTTGGTCACGTCGACGCCATAGGCATCGCGTCCTGTCGACGCGAATGCGGACAGCCGGTCCCCGGCCCGTTCGAAGAGCCGCTGCGCCCCGACCTGGTTCCCTCGGGCGGCATGGGTCAGGGCCACGCAGACCTGCGCCAGTCCCTGCCACAGATCCGCCTCCTCGGCCGGCCCGGCCTTCCACCGCGCCTCCAGCACTTCGTGGGCTGCGAAGGGACGGCCGGCATCGATGAGCTCCCTGGCCTTCCTGAGCGTTTCGTGCGGCGGCAGCGGTTCCTCCGACACCGGCTCGACACCCTCGGCCCCGTAGAGCAGCGGGCGACCCAACGCGTCTCGCGGCCGTGCCTGACGCGCACGTCCCTCGGTGTCCCGGTCCCGCTCTGCTCCAGTCACACGAGAAGCGTCCCAGAGAAGTCGAGCCCGGCGCGCGACGCGGTGGTCACGTTTCACGTCTGCCTCCACGCGCCACCGCGAACTCGTGCTCAAGCACGGCCATCACCACATCGTCATACCAGCGGCCGTCAAGGAAGCAGGTTTCCCGCTCGCGTCCCTCCTCCACGAAGCCGCATGCCCGGTAGGTGGCAATCGCTCGGTGGTTGAAGTCCAGGACGCGAAGATCCACGCGGTGCAGCATCAACGTCTCGAAGGCGTGCTGGAGAACCAGGCGCGTCGCCTGCTGGCCAAGCCCTCGGCCGAAGAACGAGGGGTCGTAGAGCCCGATGGCATATCGGGCACGGCGGTCCTCGGCATTGATCGCATGGAGGAACGCTGCGCCGACGGCCTCGCCCTCGAGGTCGAGCACCCAATGGATGCGGTTCGGCTCATCTGCGGCCAGTTCCCAGTGGGCGTACCACTGCTCCACCTCGTCATCGCCCATGGCTCGCGTCACCGTGGTGGAGCCGTAGCCGCGTTCGATCTCGGCATGCCACCCATGACGCTGACGCGCCGCGCGGTCCTCGGGCCGCAGGGCCCGCAAGGTGACCGAATCCCCCACCAGTTATGGAACCCTCACTCGACGATCGTCGCGGACCGAGTCGGACGACGCAACGTGATGTGGCCACTGCCTCGAGTCACTCCCCGTCCGACCGCCGGACCGTCGGTAGGTTGCGCGCATGACCGAGCACGCGGAGGACGGCGTGGACGAGCGCGCCCTCCCCGAGGTGACGTCGCTGCCGTCGCGCTCCAGGTGCTAGGCGCTCGCGGCGGCGTCCGCGCTGGTGGTTGCCGCGACCTACTGGATGGCACTGCAACCCGGAGCCGCTGATGCCCAGACCGCGGTGGTGCGGTGGATCAACGACCCGCCGGAACCGTTCAGGACCGTGCTGGCCGTGACCAACTCGCTCCTGCGCCCGGTGCCCTTGGCGGTGGTCGCGCTCGCCCTCGTCGGCTGGATCGTGTTCACGGCCCGGGGCCGGGACCGGTGGGAGGTGCTCCGGGCGATGCTGTTGGCGTACGCGCTCTCCGAGGCCATCACCCAGATCCTCAAGCGGGAGGCCGAGCAGCCCAGGCCCACGGCGTCGATCGCCGGGCTGGACGTGCACGGCTACCCCACGGAACCGCACGGACACGCCTATTCCCTCGGCCCACACGAGTGTCGCCGTCGGCCTCGTGACGGCGTTGTGGCCCTGGCCGACATGGCCGCAGCGCGCCGTGGGCGTGGCCATCGCGACCCTCGTCGCGCTGAACCGCCCGTACATCGGAGCGCACTGGCCCCTTGATGTTCTGGGGGGTGCGGCCATCGGGCTGCTCTAGTGCTCGCTGTGCTGGCTGGTGGCGGCCAGGTGGCCCATCCGGCGCAGTACGGTCACGTGAACACACGCTGAGCACCTCACGGGAGAGGACCGGGATGAGACCACTTCGATACTCGATCAACGTCACCCTCGACGGCTGCTGCCACCACGAGGCAGGGCTCCCGCCCGACGGGGAGTCGATGCGCTACTGGACCGCTGAGATGCAACGAGCCGATGCCCTGGTCTTCGGCCGGGTGACCTACGAGATGATGGAGTCGGCGTGGCGAAAGCGGCCACGGGCACCTGGCCTGACTGGATGGGCGAGCGGGAGATCCCGTTCGCCGAGACCATCGACCGGGCAAAGAAGTACGTCGTGTCGAGCACGCTGAGCGAGGTTGACTGGAATGCCGAGCTGGTGCGGGGCGACCTGGGGCACGCCGTACAGCAGCTCAAGCACGAGCTGGGCGAGGGCCTCTTCGTGGGTGGGGTCACGCTCCCCCTGGCACTGGCCGACCTGGGACTGATCGACGAGTACGCGTTCCTGGTGCAGCCGGTCCTTGAAGGACACGGGCCGACGTTGCTCGCCGGTCTGCGCGAGCGCATCCAGCTCGAGCTCGTGGACCGCCAGGAGTTCCGTTCGGGAGCGGTCGCCCTGCGATACCGGCCCACCTGAGCCCCGAGGCCGACGATCACTCAGTCGCGCTGGTTCTCGGGCGCCTCGCGCACCGCCTCGCGCACGATGCGCATCGACACGTCCGAGGGATAACCCTTGCGAGCGAGCATCCCCGCGAGCCGCCGGGTCTGCACGAGGGGCGTCAACCCGCTTATCGAGCGCATCTTCTTCGCGACGAGCGCTCGGGCCCGGTCCTCCTCGTCGTGCGGGTCGACCTCGTCGAGCGCGGCCTGCGCCGTCTCGTCGTCGACCCCCTTGCGTCGCAGCTCCTGCGCGAGGGCCCGCCGGGCGAGCCCGCGGCCGGCCTGCTGCGAGCGGACGAGCATGCCCGCGTAGGCCGTGTCGTCGACCAGGCCGACCTCCTCCATGCGGTCGAGCACCGCGGCGGCGACGTCGTCGGGGCAGTCCTTGCGGCGCAGCACCTGCTCGAGCTGGGCGCGACTGCGTGGTGCCGCGGTCAGCTGGCGCAGCACGATCTGGCGGGCCCAGTCGAGCGGGTCGGGCTCACTGCCCCGCGTGCGGGGGTCGCTCTCAGGATCCGCGGGAGGGGGTGCACCCGCGCGTCGCGCCGCCGGTGCCGTCGGGTCGGGAACCGACGACGACCCCGCCGCCCACGGGGGCGGCGGGGTCGTCGAGTCGGCGAACGGCATCCGAGCGTCAGGAATCGAGCCGAGGATCAGAAGTCGACCGGGATGTCAGGGACCGCGGCCAGTGCCTCACCCCGAGGCACACCGATGCCGAGCTTCTCCTTGATCTTCTTCTCGAGCTCGTCGGTGAGGTCCGGGTTGTCCTTGAGGAAGTTGCGGGCGTTCTCCTTGCCCTGCCCCAGCTGGTCCCCGTCCATCGTGTACCAGGCACCCGCCTTGCGCACGAAGCCCTGCTCGACCCCCATGTCGATGAGGCCACCCTCGCGTGAGATGCCCTGCCCGTAGAGGATGTCGAACTCGGCCTGCTTGAACGGCGGGCTGACCTTGTTCTTCACGACCTTGCACCGGGTCCGGTTGCCGACCGCGTCGGTGCCGTCCTTGAGGGTCTCGATGCGTCGCACGTCCAGCCGCACCGAGGCGTAGAACTTCAGCGCCTTGCCGCCGGTCGTGGTCTCGGGGCTGTTGTGCACCATGACACCGTCGACGAAGTAGTTGTGGGTGCCCTCGACCTCGATGTCGAAGCGGTTCATCGAACGAGTCGGCGGCTTGACGTGAACATCGAGCACGCGTGCGGGAACGACGACCTCGCGTGGTTCGACGAACTCGGGCTCGACGGAGAACTGACCACGCAGGGCCGGAAGCAGCTTGTAGTCCATCGACGGGTGCACGAAGGGAGCGACGACCTCCATGAACCGCCGCGTCCCAGCCGTGGTCATGGTCAGCACGGCTTTGTCAGCCACGCCGGCACTGCGCACCCGGCACTCGACGCCGTAGGTGTCCCGGAGGTGGCCGACGAGGCGTTCCCGGGTGCCTTGGCTCATCGCCTCGAGGCAGATCTCGATACGGCCGCTGCCTCCCTTGGTGCGCTCCTGCAGGCCCTTGGACCGCATGGAGAACGACCCGTCATCCATGTACCAAACGGCAAGGGCGAGCGGGGTCAGCGCCTTCAGGTAGTCGGCTGTCAGGTGCTTCTTTCCGTCGCCCCAGTAGACGACCTCGCGCAGTTCGCCGAGCTCGGGGAGAGGGGTCAGGTCGACATGGACGGAACCGTTGGGACGGACCGAGCGGCTCTGCCCGATGTTCCCCAGCAGGCCGGCCTTCCAGTCGACGTACTCCGCCTGCTTGGCACCGTGCCCCATGCGGAAGCGCACCCCGTGCCGCCCATGCCTGTTCGGCGCGAGGTGGCCGTCCCCCATCAGCCCTCCGAGCACGACCTGCCACTGCTGAGCGGACAGCCGGGCGGTCTCGCCGACCATGACGCGGTCTCCCGCGATGATCTCGCCCGCCTCGCGCCACCCGCCCGGCGTACGCACCAAGTGGTTCTCCGTCGCCGCAAACTGCGAACGACCATTGCCGCTGGACTTCTCGACGGTGAACTGGAGGAACCGATCCGCAGGCCCGTTGTTGAACCAGTTCGTGACCGGACGCGCCACGATCTCGTTGGTCACGGGGTCGTACGTCCGCACCTCGACCGGCAGCCTCTGGTTGACGATCTTGCCGATCTTCTCCGTGCTGCCATCCGCGAGAACGACGCGGGTGTTGTAGGAGAAGCAGCCGAACATCACTCCGATCTTCTCGCGGAGCTGGTTGATGAAGATCGCCGTCGTGCCGGTGCTGCTGAGGGCGCCGGTGATCTTGCGCAGCGCCTGCGACATCAGGCGGGCCTGGAGGCCGACGTGGCTGTCACCCATCTCGCCCTCGATCTCGGCACGGGGCACCAGGGCCGCCACGGAGTCGATGACGATGATGTCGAGCGCGCCGGAGCGGATGAGCATGTCGGCGATCTCGAGCGCCTGCTCCCCCGTGTCGGGCTGGGACACCAGCAGCGCGTCGGTGTCGACCCCGAGGGCCTTGGCGTAGTCGGGGTCGAGCGCGTGCTCGGCGTCGATGAACGCCGCGATGCCGCCGGCTCGCTGCGCGTTGGCGACCGCGTGCAGGGCGACGGTGGTCTTTCCCGAGCTCTCCGGTCCGTATATCTCGACGACCCGGCCGCGCGGCAGGCCGCCGATGCCGAGTGCGACGTCGAGGGCGATGGAGCCCGTGGGGATGACCTCGATGGGGGGCCGCACGTCGTCTCCGAGGCGCATGACGGCACCCTTGCCGTGCTGCTTCTCGATCTGGGCCATCACCGAGGCGATCGCCTTGTCCTTCTCCCCACCGTTGGACGCAGCCGTGGGGTTGGGCATCACGGGTCCGCGATTTCCTGCCATGTCACACCGTCTCTTCCTGTTCGTGCAGCGAGCGCGCCCACCGGCGACCAGCTCTCGCCATCGGTCTCGTCGCGAGGTCTGGGTCAGACGCTAGGTGGCGGTACCGACAACGGTCACGGGCTGCCGTCGAGCCTGTGGACAAGTGCCGTCGGGGACACCACCTGTGGACGACCATAGACGAACACCTGTTCGACCCCCCACATTGACGGGCGACACGCCGATGCCGTGTGGTCGAATCAGCCCGTGCCCACCGCAGACGGCCACCACCGGCCACTCAACGCCCGCAGGCCCGTGACCGTCGCGACGACGTTCCCCGGGATCACGGTGTGGCGTACCTACCAGCGCGGCTGGCTGCGCGGCGACCTGCTCGCCGGGGTGACCGTCGCCGCCTACCTCATCCCGCAGGTCATGGCCTACGCCCAGATCGCGGGGCTGCCACCGGCCGCCGGCCTGCTCGCGATCGTCGCACCCACCCTCGTGTACGCCGTCGTCGGCTCCTCTCGCCAGCTCTCCGTCGGCCCCGAGTCCACGACGGCCCTGATGACCGCGACCGCCGTGGCCGCGGTCGGCGTGAGCGGCCCCGACGCGTACGCCGCCCTCGCCGCGGCCCTCGCCGTCGTTACCGGCGCCCTGTGCATCCTCGGCTGGGCCTTCGGCCTGGGCTTCCTCGCCGACCTGTTCTCCAAACCGGTGCTCGTGGGCTACCTCGCCGGCGTCGCCGTGCTCATGGTGGTCAGCCAGATCGACAGCCTCACCGGCATCGAGGTGAGCGGCGACTCGATGCCGGCCGAGGTCTGGAGCGCCCTGACCCACCTCTCGGACGTCCACGCCCCCACCCTGGCGCTCTCGAGCACCCTCCTCCTGCTGCTCCTGCTCGCTGCGCACTTCTTCCCCCGACTGCCCAACCCCCTGCTCGCAGCACTGCTCGGCGCCGCGGCCGTCATGGTGCTGGGCCTGGACGACCTCGGCGTGCAGGTCGTCGGCCCCCTGCCGTCGACCCTGCCGCAGCTGAGCCTGCCCGACCTGTCGCCGGATGCCGTGGCCACCATGCTGGCGCCCGCGCTCGGCATCGCCGTCGTCGCCTACTCCGACAACGTGTTGACCGCACGAGCCTTCGCCGAGCGCTCCGGCCAGCAGGTCGACGCCAACCAGGAGTTCCTCGCGCTCGGGGCGGCCAACATCGCCGGCGGGTTGCTCTCCGGGTTCCCCGTGAGCAGCAGCGGCAGCCGCACGGCGATCGGTGCCTCGATGGGCAGCCGGACCCAGGTGTACTCACTGGCCACCCTGGCCACCGTGCTCGTGGCCGTGGTCGCGCTCGGCCCGGTCATCGCCGCGTTCCCGAAGGCCGCCCTCGGGGCCCTCGTCGTCTACGCCGCGATCCGCCTCGTCGACGTCGCAGAGATCCGGCGGGTGGCCCGGTTCCGCCGCAGCGAGCTCGTCCTGCTCGTCGCGACCACGCTCGGGGTGTTCGTGTTCGGCGCGCTCTACGGCATCCTGCTCGCCGTCGCGCTCTCCCTCGGCGACCTGCTGCGCCGCGTCGCCCGGCCGCACGACGGCATCCTGGGCTACGTGCGCGGCATGGCGGGCATGCACGACGTCGACGACTTCCCGGATGCCGTGCAGGTGCCGGGCCTGGTGGTCTACCGCTACGACTCACCGCTCTTCTTCGCCAATGCCGAGGACTTCCACACCCGCGCCCTGGCCGCCGTGGACGACGCGGAGGCCCCGGTCGAGTGGCTCATCATCAACGCGGAGTCCAACGTCGAGGTCGACCTGACGAGCCTGGACGCCCTGGCCAGGCTCCAGGACGAACTCGTGTCCCGAGGCATCGTGCTCGCCCTGGCCCGCGTCAAGCAGGACCTTCTCGACGACCTCGAGGCGGCCGGGCTGGACGACGCCATCGGCACCGAGCACTTCTACCCGACGCTGCCGACGGCCGTCACCGCCTACCTGTCATGGCACGCGCAGACCCACGGCAGACCGCACCCGTTCGGGCCGGTGCCGTAGGTGGCATCAGACCTACGGGAACTCGACCGTGGTCCCGACGCCGCGCTCCATCGCCCGGTCGAGCACGAGCGAGGACAACGCGATGTCGTTCATGGCGATGCCCATGTTCAGGAACATCCGCCGCCCCGTGTCGGGAACGTCGAACTCACCCGCCACGACCTGAGCCAGGTGGGTCGCCGGCTCGGGGAAGTCGAAGAAGTACTTGCGCCCGGCCACCGAGCCGTACTGCCCGAGGTCGTCGACCGAGTACGTGACCGCCTCGTGGAAGGCGACGGTCGCCATGGCGTCGTCGTAGTCCACGGGCAACAGCAGCGCGTTCTCGTCGGTGTTGCGGCAGTCGAGCTTGGGGTCCAGCGGCACCGTGATCGTCGTGATCGCGATGGTCGCCCCGTCCACGGCATCCGTCGGGGACGACGCGATGCGCGTCGCGCGATCACCGGCCATCGAGGTCAGCACCTCGGCGGCATCCTGCGAGCGGTCGAACACGACGACCTCCTCGATGTCGGGGTGCTCACTGAGGGCCACCTCGAGGTGCCTGCGCCCCTGGACGCCGCACCCGACGATCGCCAACCGCTTCGGTGAGAGCGGCACGCGGCGCATCGTCACTCCCGAGACGGCGGGTGTGCGCATCTCGGTGATCCAGCCGCCGTCGAGCAGGGCGACCGGGCGGCCCGTCTCGGGGTCGTTCATGATGACCGAGCCGTAGATATAGGGCAGGCCCTTGGCGTGGTTCTGCTCGTAGCCCGAGACCCACTTCAGCCCGATGCGGTCGCTACCGCCGAGGTAGGCCGGCATGGCGTGGATGAAGGCATCGTCGCGCGAGGTGACCTTGGGCTTGGGCGGGTTCGTGACGAGCCCCTGCGCCTTCTGCCGGAAAGCGTCCTCGATGACGTCCACGATCTCCGGCCAGGTCAGGGCGAGACCCTCGAGATCGCGGCGGTTGAGGATGAGCAGCTCGTTGGTGGTGGTCATGTCCGCAACGTATCGCTGACCACCGGTTCGCGCTCGTCAGGGTGGCCTCAGGTGAGCAGCAGTCGCTCGATGCGCCGCGAGGTGCCCACGACGCCGACCAGGCCCATGGCCACCAGGTACGCGGCGTGGCCGAGCAGGGACCAGCCGACGTCACCGAGCATGAGGGCGCGTTCGAGCGCGACCCCCTGGTACAGCGGGGTGATCTGCACCAGCCATTGCACCGCCCCCGGGTACGTCGACAGGGGGAAGAACGTCGCCGAGAACAGGAACATCGGCTGGATGACGAGGTTGATGTACTCGAAGTGCTGCCAGGTCTTCATGTACGTCGTCGCGAACATCCCGACCGCCCCGAAGGCCAGACCGATGAGGACCGCCCCGGGCAGCGCGAGCACCGCCCACCACGACTGCACGACCCCGGCGACGACCGCCACGACCAGGAAGAGCGCCGAGTACAGCGACCCGCGCAGCAGCGACCAGGTGATCTCGCCGACGGCGATGTCACGCGGGCCTGCGGGGGTGGCGAGGATCGCGTCGTAGAGGCGGGCGTGCTTGAGCTTGAAGAACACGTTGTACGTGCTGTCGGCGATCGCGCCGTTCATCGCCGCGACCGCGAGCAGCGCCGGGGCGACGAAGACGGCGTAGGGCACCTCGTTGCCCGCATCCGTGGTCACGGTGCGCACGAGCGCACCGAGCCCGATGCCGATGGAGAACAGGTAGAAGATCGGTTCGGCCACCCCGCTGACGAGCAGGAGCCAGGCCCGGCGGAACGCGGTGATGTTGCGCCCCACGACGAACCAGGACCGCGCGAGAGCCCCCGGAAGCGGCAGTGCCCGTGAGACCTGCACCGCACCGTCGAGCACGCTCATGACGCCAGCCGCTTCGTGAAGGCGCGCCGCGCCACCAGCCACCCGATCCCGACGTACGCGAGGAGGACGGCCAGGTGCCCGAGGTCGCCCACACCGAGGTGCGGCCCGCCTGAGACCGCCCGCACGAGCTCGACCCCGTGCCCGAGCGGCAGCACCCACGCCACCGGTTGCAGCACCGACGGCAGCTGCTCGATGGGGAAGAACACGCCCGAGAAGAGCATGACCGGGGTGACGAGGAACCGGAACAGGATGGCGAAGGCGTTGTCGTTGTCGACGTGCGCCGAGAAGGCGAACATCGGCACCGCGAACGCCAACCCCACGAGGACGCAGATCGGCACGGCGAGGACCACCCACGCCGAGGTGAAGGCCCCGAAGAACGCCGCGACGACGAGGAAGATCGCGGTGGTCATCGCCAGGTGCGCCCCGACGTACAGCAGGTGCCCGAGCAGCACCTCGACCACCGACAGCGGGGTCGCGAGCATGCCCGCGTACATCTGGTTCCACCGGATGTACGTCATCACCGGGTACGTCGACTCCCCGAACGCGAGCCACATAGCCTGCATCGCCAGGATGCCGGCCGCCACGTAGCGCAGGTACGGCACCCCGTCGACGCCCCCCGTCCGGTCGTCGACGAGCCCACCGAGCCCGAGCCCCATCGAGGCCAGGAAGAACAGCGGCGACGCGAAGCGACCGATGAGGGTGCCGCGCCACGTGCGCAGGTAGACCCGGTGGTGGTACGCGATCGCCGAGGACACCCGTTCACCGCGCGACAGCGGTGGACGAACCCCCGGGGTGAGGCGACCGGACCCGCCGGGGTGTGCCACGGCATCCTCGGCGAGGGTCGGGCTGCTCATCAGTCGACCAGCGTTCGGCCGGTGAGGTGGAGGAAGACGTCCTCCAAGGTGGAGCGGCGCACGAGCGAGGACACCGGCCGGATGCCGCGCGCGTGCACCGTCGCCAGCGCCGCGTCCCCGTCGGCGGTGTAGACGAGCACCCTGTCGGGCAGCACCTCGACGCGCTCCCCCACGTCGGCGAGGGCATCGAGGTGGCCCGCCTGCTCGTCGGGGTCGAAGCGCAGCTCGAGCACCTCGCGCGTGCTGTGCTCCTCGATGAGGCCGCGCGGGCTGCCCTGCGCGACGATGCGCCCCTTGTCCATGACCACGAGGCGGTCGCACAGCTGCTCGGCCTCGTCCATGTAGTGCGTCGTGATGATGAGGGTCACGCCCTGACGCTTGAGCCGGAAGAGCCGGTCCCACAACACGTGCCGCGCCTGCGGGTCCAGCCCGGTCGTGGGCTCGTCCAGGAGCAGCACCTCGGGGTTGTTGATGAGGCTGCGGGCGATCGTCAGGCGCCGCTTCATCCCTCCCGACAACGGCTCGACCCGGTCGTGGCGGCGCTCGGTGAGCTGCGCGAAGTCCAGCAGGGCGGTGGTTCGCTCACGCACCTCGGAGCGGGAGAGCCCGAAGAACCGGCCGTACACGTGCAGGTTGTCCTCGACACTCAGGTCCTCGTCGAGGATGTCCTTCTGCGGGCACACCCCCAGGCGTGCCCGGATCGCCGGCCCGTCGGATGCCGGGTCGAGACCGAGGATTCTCAGCTCACCACCACTGGCCGGCGAGACGCAGCCGATCATCCGCATCGTGCTCGACTTGCCGGCACCGTTGGGCCCGAGGAAACCGAACGCCTCGCCGCGGCGCACCTCGACGTCGATGCCGTCGACCGCGGTGAAGTCGCCGAAGGTCTTGGTCAGCCCACGGGCGCGCAGCAGGACGTCGTCATCGCTCACCGCAGTGACGGTAGTGCAGGGGTGCGACGGCATCGACCCGTTATTCGCTGCGGTCAGGGCCTCGGCGGCTTGTCGAGGCCGTGGCGCCGCTCCTCGGGAACGTCCATCGCGTCGCACAGGGCGAGCCAGACCTCGCGAGGTGACTCACCGGCATCCAACGCCTCGAGCGCCGTCCGGCCGCCGAGCACGGCGAGGTGCGTCGAGCCGGCGAGGGAGTGCGCGTAGGCAGCACCGAACTCATCCTCGGCGAGGGCCCAGAACCGGGAGATCCGCATCCGGCGATCGTAGGCTGTGCCCGAGGTCAGCGGCATACTGACCCGCATGCGCCTGATCACCGCCGCTTCGGTGCCCCCGTCCCTCGCCCGCGTCAACGAGCCCACGGCTCCCCCACTTCGGGTCGGGCTGGTCCAGCACGCCTGGGACCCCGACTCCGACGCGTTGCGCGCGACCCTGACCGACGGCATCCGCACCGCCGCCGACGCCGGGGCCCAGATCGTCTTCCTGCCCGAGCTGACCCTGTCGCGCTACCCCGCCGACACGCTGCCGACGGACCGCCCGGACGCCACCGCCGAGTCCCTCACCGACGGGCCGACCATCACCTTCGCGCGCGAGGCGGCCGCGGCCACCGGGGTGCTCGTGCACGCCTCGCTGTTCGAGCGCGCGCCCGCCCCCGACGGCACCGACGACGGTCTGGGCTTCAACACCGCGATCCTCGTGACCCCCGACGGCACGCTGCTCGCCCACACCCGCAAGACCCACATCCCCGTGACCGCCGGGTACTACGAGGACAAGTACTTCCGGCAGGGCCCGGCCGAGGGCGCCTACCCCGTGCACGAGATCACGGCCACCGAGCCGCCGCTGCGCCTGGGCATGCCGACGTGCTGGGACGAGTGGTTCCCCGAGGTGGCCCGCGCCTACGGCCTCGGCGACGCGCAGGTGCTCGTCTACCCGACCGCGATCGGCTCCGAGCCCGACCACCCCGACTTCGACACCCAGCCGCTGTGGCAGCACACCATCGTCGGCCACGCCATCGCCAACGGCCTGTTCGTCGTCGTGCCGAACCGCTACGGCACCGAGGGCCTGATCACGTTCTACGGCAGCTCGTTCATCGCCGACCCCTACGGCCGGGTGCTCGTGCAGGCCCCGCGCGACGAGGCCGCGGCGCTCGTCGCCGACCTCGACCTCGCGCAGGGCCGCGACTGGATCGACCTGTTCCCGTTCCTGGCCACCCGCCGCCCCGACTCCTACGCCGCCCTGACCGAGCCCACCCGCCCCCAGCACCGCCGGGAGGCCTGAGGTGAGCGCCGCCGACCACTGGCGGATGCCGGCCGAGTGGGTGCCGCACGAGCGCACGTGGATGGCGTGGCCGTCGTCGGGCTACACCCTCGGCGAGACCGACGCGGCCGCTGACGAGGCCCGGGCCACCTGGGCCGACGTCGCGCTCGCCGTGTCGCGGTTCGAGCCGGTCACGCTCGTCGTCGACCCGGATGCCGTCGTCGTCGCCCGCCGCTGGATCGGCGAGGGGCGTCACGGCCACTACCGGGTCGACCTGCTCGAGGCGCCGCTCGACGACGCGTGGATGCGCGACATCGGGCCGACCTTCGTCGTGTCGCCCACGGGTGAGCTGGGCGCGGTCGACTGGGTGTTCAACGGCTGGGGCGCCCAGGAGTGGGCGATTTGGGGGAACGACGCCCGCATCGGCGAGTTCGTCGCCGGGCGCGCCGGCGCGACGCGGGTGGCGAGCGACCTCGTGAACGAGGGCGGCGGCATCCACGTCGACGGCCTGGGCACGGTGCTGCTCACCGAGACGGTGCAGCTCGACCCGGGCCGCAACCCGGGCCTGACCCGGGCCGACGTCGAGGCCGAGATGGCCCGCACCATCGGTGCGACGACGTGCATCTGGCTGCCCCGCGGCCTGACCCGCGACTACGACGAGTTCGGCACCCGCGGGCACGTCGACATCGTCGCGACCTTCGCCTCCCCCGGCGTCGTGCTGCTGCACTGGCAGGGCGACCCGGCCCACCCCGACCACGAGGTGTCCGTCGAGCTCGAGGGTCTGCTCTCGTCAGCCCGTGACGCCCGCGGCGAGCCGCTCGAGGTCGTGAGGGTGCCGGCCCCGCGCACCCTCGAGGACGAGGACGGCATCGTCGACTGGTCCTACATCAACCACCTCGTCGTCAACGACGGGGTCGTGGCCTGCACCTACGACGACCCGCAGGATGCCGCGTCGCTGGCCGTGCTGGAGAAGGCGTATGCCGGTCGGCAGGTCGTCGGGGTGGACGCCCGGCCGCTGTTCGCCCGCGGGGGCGGCATCCACTGCATCACCCAGCAACAGCCGCGCGTCTGAGCGGGCCCTACCCGGCCGTGACAGCCTCGAGCACCGCGCGCAGCGGTGGCCACGCGTCGCGCCCCCGGCGGGTCACGGCGAACGCGCGCAAGGACACCGCTGGATCCGTCAGGGGCAGCACCCGGATCTCTGGCCCGACCGGGCGGGACTGCGGCAGCAGGGCCACCCCCAGGCCGGCGACGATGAGGTCCTCGACGAGTTCGAGCGCGTCGATGCGGTGCACGACCCGTGGGGTGAACCCGGCGATCGACGCCAGCCGTCGCACGACGTCCTCGTCGGCGGTGTGGCGGGAGTTGACGATGAAGGGCTGGTCGCGGACATCGGTCAGAGCCTGCGCCGGGGAGGTGCGCGGCACGGCCAGCCCCCAGTCGTCCGCCCACAGCGCCACCACCTGGTGCTCGCTGCGCCAGGAGGCGGGCGCAAGGGTGTAGTCGTAGGTGAGCGCGAGATCGACGTCGTCGCGGGCGAGCAGGTCCAGCGCCTCGACCGGCTCGTACTCGTTGACCCGCACCTCGACGCCGGGATGCCGGGTCGCGAGGCCGTCGACGACCGGTACGAGGGAGCGTCGGATCGCCGTCGCGAACCCGGCGACCCGGACGGCGCCGACCGGTTCGGCGCTCGGGTCGAGGTCACCCCGAGCCGCGTCGACGGCGGCGATGATCGTCACCGCGTGCTCTGCCAACCGGTGCCCGGCGGGAGTGAGCCGCACCCGTCGGCCGTCGGGCTCGATGAGCGGTGTCCCCACGTCACGGGCGAGGGCGGCGATTCCCTGCGAGACGGTCGAGGTGCTCGTGCGCAGCTCGACGGCGACGTCCTGCATGGAGCCCAGTCGCGAGAGCTCGAGGAGCAGACGCAGTCGCGAGATGTCCATCGAGGCATTGTCCCGTCATCCGAAACGGTTTGTCCACGATCCTCACGTGGACGTGAACGGATCCCGTGTCGTTGACTGTCCGCCATGAACCTCCAGTCCGCGCGCGCCGGCGCCTCGATGGCCGTGGTCTCCATGCTGTGCGTCCAGCTGGGGCTTGCCGCCTCGGTGGGCCTGATCGACGACCTCGGATCCACCGGCGCCGCGTGGCTGCGGTTGTCCTTCGCGGGCATCCTCATGTTGCTCATCGTCCGGCCTCGGCGCGCGATGTTCACCCCCGAGTCGCTGCGTGCCGGGATCGCCCTCGGCGTCGCCACCGCCGGGGTGACCGTGCTGTTCATGGCGGCGATCGCCCGGCTGCCCCTCGGGACGGCCAGCGCCATCGAGTTCCTCGGCCCGCTCGGCGTGGCGATCGCCCGCAGCCGCGGGGTCGCACGGGCCTGGGCCCTGGTGGCCTCAGCCGGAGTCCTGCTGCTCACCGAGCCCTGGGCCGGCACGGCCGACCCGGTCGGCGTGGCCTGCGCCCTCGGAGCAGCCGTGTGCTGGGCGGCCTACATCCTGCTCACGCAACGGGTAGGTGACTCGGTGAGCGGCATCGCGGGATTGGCGATCTCGATGCCGGTGGCCGCGGTCGTCGCGACGGTGGTGGCGGGTCCGGGCGTCGTCGCGAACCTCACCCCTGAGCTGCTCCTCATCGGGCTCGGGCTGGCGATCCTGCTGCCCGTCATCCCCTTCGTGCTCGAGCTGCTGGCACTGCGGCGGCTCACCACCGCCGCGTTCGGCACCCTCATGGCGCTCGAGCCGGCCTTCGCCCTGCTCATCGGGTTCCTCGCCCTGGCTCAGGTGCCGAACGCGCTGGCGGTCGTCGGGATCGCGCTCGTCGTGGCCGCCGGCATCGGTGCCGAGCGCAGCGGGGCGCGGACGTCAGTCGGTGGGTCGCTCGATGACGTGGCCGAACATGCGACCCTCGGGGTCGAGGCGGGCGAGGAGCGCGTCCCCGATCACCGTCAGCTCGCGTAGCTGCTCCCTGGTGAGGGGGTCGAGGACGAACTGGCGCACGGCATCCACGTGGCCCGGCGCGGCGGCGACGACCGTGTCCCATCCGGCGGCGGTCAGCCGCGCGTTGGTGGCTCGCCGGTCCTTGACGCTCGGTGAGCGCTCGACGAGCCCTCTGCTCTCCAGGCGTGAGATGACGTGGGACAGGCGCGGCAGGGTGGCGTTCGTGCGCTGGGCGAGGGCCCCCATGCGCAGGGTGTGATCAGGGGCCTCTGACAACATCGCCAGGCTGAAGTACTCGAAGTGGCTCAGGCCGGAGTCCTGGCGCAACTGGGTGTCCAGGACACCGGGCAGCAACTCGACGACACCGACGAGGCGCAGCCACGCCGCGCGTTCCTCGTCATCGAGCCACCGCGGTTGCATGCGCCAGAGCATAGAGGATTGTTGAAGCCGCAAGCGTCGTAAGGGCATGCGCCCTCGTGCCGGTTGCTCTCGAGGGCCCCGCTGTCGGAGCCGGGTGAGAAGGTGGTGCCCGACATGACCGATGACGTCCTCGACCGCTTCTCCCCCGCCACGGCTGCGTGGTTCCGGGGAAGCTTCAGCGCGCCGACCACCGCCCAGGAGGGGGCCTGGGACGCCATCAGCAGCGGCCGCCACGCCCTCGTCGTCGCACCCACCGGCTCCGGCAAGACCCTGTCCGCGTTCCTGTGGGCCCTCGACCGCCTCGCGAGCGAACCGGTGCCCGAGGAGAGGCTGCGCCGGTGCCGGGTCCTGTACGTCTCGCCCATGAAGGCGTTGGCCGTCGACGTCGAGCGAAACCTGCGCAGCCCGCTGGTCGGCATCCGCCATGCGGCGACCCGCCTGGCGTTGCCCGAACCCGACATCACCGTGGCGGTCCGCTCCGGCGACACTCCCGCCGACGAGCGCCGGGCCTTCGCGCGCTCCCCCAGCGACGTGCTCATCACCACCCCCGAGTCACTCTTCCTCCTCCTCACCTCCGCGGCCCGAGAGGCCCTCGCGGGGGTGGAGACGGTCATCCTCGACGAGGTCCACGCCATCGCGGGCACCAAGCGTGGGGCCCACCTCGCCCTCAGTCTCGAACGGCTCGACGCCCTGCTCGCCCGCCCCGCACAGCGCATCGGGTTGTCTGCCACGGTTCGCCCCGTCGAGGAGGTCGCCCGCTTCCTCGCCGGCGGTCGCCCGGTCGACGTCGTCCAGCCGCCCTCGACCAAGCAGTGGGACCTCAAGGTCGTCGTGCCGGTCCCCGACCTCGCCGAGATCGGCCAGCCGACCGGAGACCTGTCCGGGGCGGCATCCGGTCAGGAGCAGCGGTCCTCGATCTGGCCGCACGTCGAGGAACGCATCGTCGACCTCGTGGCCGCCCACACCTCGACCCTGGTGTTCTCCAACAGCCGTCGCCTCGCTGAGCGGCTCACGTCGCGGCTCAACGAGATCTGGCAGGAGCGCACCGACGCCGCTGACGAGTCGGGCGCGGTCGACACCGAGTCGCGTGCCCGCACCCCCGCGCAGATCATGGCCCAGGCCGGCGCCTCCGCAGGCGCGCCGGCGGTGCTGGCCCGGGCCCACCACGGCTCGGTGAGCAAGGAGCAGCGCGCGAGCATCGAGGAGGACCTCAAGTCCGGCCACCTACCCGCGGTGGTCGCGACGAGCAGCCTCGAACTCGGCATCGACATGGGCGCAGTCGACCTCGTCGTCCAGGTCGAGTCGCCGCCGTCGGTCGCCTCGGGGCTCCAGCGCGTCGGCCGTGCCGGGCACCAGGTCGGCGCCGTGAGCCGTGGGGTGCTCTTCCCCAAGTTCCGGGGCGACCTCGTCCAGACCGCCGTCGTCGTCGAGCGCATGCTCGCCGGTGAGATCGAGGCGCTGCACGTGCCCAACACCCCTCTCGACGTCCTCGCCCAGCAGGTGGTGGCGATGTGCGCCCTCGACGAGTGGACCGTCGACGACGTCCTGGCGCTCGCGCGTCGCAGCGCCCCGTACGCCACCCTCACCCGGCCCGTTCTGGAGTCGGTGCTGGACATGCTGGCCGGTCGCTACCCGAGCGACGAGTTCGCCGCGCTGCGCGCCCGGATCACGTGGGATCGCCTCGCCGACACGCTCACCGGCCGGCGCGGCGCCCAGCGCCTCGCGGTCACGTCCGGCGGGACGATCCCCGATCGTGGTCTCTACGCCGTCTTCCTCGCCACCGGTGAGGGCCCGGGCCGCCGGGTCGGCGAGCTCGACGAGGAGATGGTCTACGAGTCGCGGGTCGGTGACCTGTTCACCCTCGGGACGAGCACGTGGCGCATCGAGGACATCACCCACGACAGGGTGCTCGTCACCCCCGCACCGGGACAGCCCGGTCGGCTGCCGTTCTGGAAGGGCGACTCGCTCGGCCGCCCCGCCGAGCTCGGCCGTGCGGTCGGCGCCTTCGTGCGCGAGGTCGAGGCGTTGACCCCGGATGCCGCGCGCACCCGCGTCATGGCGGCCGGGCTCGACGACTGGGCGGCCGACAACCTGCTCACCTACCTGCGCGAGCAGCGAGAGGCCACCGGCCACGTCCCGGACGACCGCACCATCGTCGTCGAGCGCTTCCGCGACGAGCTCGGCGACTGGCGGGTGGCGATCCACTCCCCCTTCGGTGCCCAGGTGCACGCCCCCTGGGCCCTGGCCGTCAGCGCCCGGATGCGTGACCGCTTCGGCGTCGACGTGCAGGCCATGCACGGCGACGACGGCATCGTGCTGCGCCTGCCCGACCTCGAGTTCGAGGACCTCGACGGGGTGCGCGAGCGCGGCGTCGGCCGCGAGCTGCTCGACCTCGTCACCCTCGACCCCGATGACGTGCGTGCCCTGGTCACCGAGGAGATCGGCGGATCGGCCCTGTTCGCCGCCCGCTTCCGCGAGTGCGCCGCTCGTGCGCTGCTGCTGCCCCGTCGCCAGCCGGGTCGCCGGCAACCGCTCTGGCAGCAACGGCAGCGAGCCTCGCAACTGCTCGAGGTGGCCAGCCAGTACTCGTCCTTCCCCATCGTGCTCGAGGCCGTGCGCGAGTGCGTCCAGGACGTCTTCGACGTGCCGGGGTTGGTCGACCTCATGCGGGACATCACCTCGCGACGGGTCACCGTGGTCGACGTCGAGAGCTCGACCCCGTCGCCCTTCGCGAAGTCCCTGCTCTTCGGGTACGTCGCCCAGTTCCTCTACGAGGGCGACTCCCCCCTGGCCGAGCGGCGCGCCGCTGCCCTGGCCCTCGACCCGAGCCTGCTCGCCGAGCTGCTCGGCACGAGCGAGGGCCTGGCCCTGCGTGACCTGCTCGACGCCGAGCAGATCGCCCGCACCGAGGCCGAGCTGCAGCGTCTCACCCCCGACCGCGCCGCGCGCGACGCCGACGACGTGCTCGACCTGCTGCGCTCCCTCGGCCCGCTGCCGAGCGACGGCATCCTCCTGCGCTGCCGGGAGGGCACGACACACGGTGACGTGACCGCCTGGCTCGCTGGCCTCGCGAGCGCCCGGCAGGTGATCCCCGTGCGCGTCGCCGGGGAGGACCGCTGGTCAGCGATCGAGGACGCCTCACGCCTGCGCGACGCCCTTGGGGTGTCCCTGCCACCCGGGGTTCCCCAGACCTTCCTCGAGCCGGTGAGTGACCCGCTGGGTGACCTGGTGGCCCGCTACGCACGCACCCACGTGCCGTTCCACGCCGCCGAGGTGGCCCGCGCCTACGGGCTCGGCATCGCCGTCGCCACCACGGCGCTGGCCCGGCTGGTCTCCACCGGTCGGGTCGTCGAGGGCGAGCTGCTGCCCACGGGCGGAGGCGGCACGGAGTTCTGCGACGCCGAGGTGCTGCGCATGCTGCGCCGCCGGTCACTGGCCGCGCTGCGTGCGGAGGTCGAGCCGGTCACCCCGGTCGAGCTCTCCCGCTTCCTCCTCGGGTGGCAGGGGGTCGGCGGGCGCCTGCGTGGTCGCGAGGGCCTGCTGCGCGTGGTCGAGCAGCTGAGCGGGGCGGTGCTGCCCGCCAGCGCGATCGAGACGCTCGTGCTCCCGTCCCGCGTCGCCGACTACTCCCCGGGGATGCTCGACGAGCTCATGGCCACGGGTGAGGTGCTGTGGTGCGGCCACGGGTCGTTGCCCGGCGACGACGGCTGGGTATCGCTGCACCTGGTCGACTCCGCCCACCTCACCCTGCCCGGGCCGGACCCCGACCTCGTCCCGGACGAGCAGGGGCTCGCGGTGCTCGACGCCCTCGCCGGCGGCGGCGCCCACTTCTTCCGCACGCTCTCCGACCAGGTGGGTTCCACCGATGACGAGGCGCTGTCGACGACCGTGTGGGGCCTCGTGTGGGCCGGGCGCGTCACCGGCGACACCTTCACTCCGGTGAGGGCCCTGCTCGCCGGGGGGCGCACGGCCCACAAGCGCACGGCCGCGGGTCCGCGGCGCACGAGGTATGCCGGCCGCCGCGGCCCGCTCGGCGGCCTCGGCTCCGTGCCCGCCCGTCCGTCGTTGCCCAGCCGATCCGGCCCAGCACGGGTCGCCGGGCGGTGGTCCCTGCTGCCCCCGGTCGACCTCGACCCGACGCTGCGGGCGTACGCCAACGCCGAGCTGCTGCTCGACCGGCACGGCATCCTCACGCGGGGCGCGACCGTGGCCGAGGACGTCCCCGGCGGTTTCGCCGCGCTCTACCGCGTGCTGGCCAGGGCGGAGGAGGCCGGTCGGGTGCGACGGGGGTACTTCGTCGAAGGGCTGGGTGCCTCCCAGTTCGGCACGACCGGCGCGGTGGACCGGCTGCGTAGCGGAACCGGTGGGGTGGGTGCGACCCGTGGCGACCGTGCCAGCGCCCCACCCGCGGCGGTCGTCCTCGCGGCGAGTGACCCGGCGAACCCCTTTGGTGCGGCGCTGCCGTGGCCAGAGCGGGCGCTCGACCCGGCCGATGCCAGCGGGAAGGGCACCGACAAGCGGCGCCGTCACCAGCCCGGACGCAAGGCCGGGGCCGTGGTCGTCCTCGTCGACGGTGAGCTCGTGCTCTACGTCGAAAGGGGTGGCAAGACCCTGCTGACCTCCTCCGAGGACCCTGACCTGCTGCGGGCCGCGGCGGGTGCCCTCGCGGATGCCGTGCGCCGCGGCAGCCTCGGACGCATCACCGTCGAGAAGGCCGACGGCGGTCAGCTGCTGGGCTCGGACCACCCCGTCGTCCCGGCCCTCGAGCAGGCCGGCTTCCACCTGACCCCACGGGGTCTGCGGATGCGCCGCTGAGCATGGTCGACGAGGTCACGCGGCATGCCTGAGGGCGACACCGTCCACCGGACCGCCGAGCGCCTGCACCGGGCGCTCGCCGGTCGAGTCGTGCAGCGGGCCGAGCTGCGCTGGCCCCGGGTGCCCGACGTCGACCTCGCCGGCGCCCACACCCTCGAGGTCGTGGCCCGCGGCAAGCACCTGCTGCACCGCTTCGACACCGGCACGACCCTGCACACGCACCTGCGGATGGAGGGTCAGTGGCGCATCGAGCACCCGGGGGCGGCCACGCAGCGGGCGCTGCGCCGGTCCGACCTGCGGGCCGCCGTCCTCACCGACGAGTGGTCGGCCGCGGGGCTGCGCCTCGGGATGCTCGACCTCGTCCCCACCAGCCGCGAAGGTGACCTCGTCGGGCACCTGGGCCCGGACGTGCTCGGCGCAGACTGGGATCCCGAACTCGTCGCTGCGCGGCTCACGGCATCCGAGGCCTTCGTCGGCGACCTCCTGCTCGACCAGCGCGTCCTCGCCGGGGTCGGCACGTTCTGGGCCAGCGAGATCCTCTTCCTGGAGCGGGTGCTGCCGTGGACGCCGGGCCGCGACCTCGGCGACGCCGTGGCCGCGAGGATCACCGACCGGTTGCACCGGCTGATGGACCTCGCGCGGCGCACCGGGTGGCAGGCCAGCACCGGGGTCCAGCGCTCTGGCGAGGAGGCCTACGTGCACGCCCGGTCCGGGAGGCCCTGCCGGCGGTGTGGTGACACGGTGCGGGTGGCGATGACGGGGCTGGCCCCTCGAGCGCGCACGCTGTTCTCGTGCCCCACCTGTCAGGGCGGGTTGGCACCGACCGACGAGGGTCGCCCGCAGCGCCCACTCGGTAGTGGTGGCTCGGGCAGTGGTCGAACAGGAAGTGGCCGCTCAGGCCGCTGACGCGGAAACCTGGTCGGGGTCAACCGTCGCTGAGACCGGCAGCGAGACGGGGGTGGAGAACGTCTCGACCCGCTCGACCCGGTCACGGACCAGCTCGAGCACCTCGGACAGGTTCAGGCCCAGGCCTGCGCACACGGCCGCGAGCAGCTCGGAGGACGCTTCCTTGGTGCCCCGCTCGAGTTCGCTGAGGTAGCCCAAGGACACTGCTGACGTCGACGCGACGTCGCGCAGGGTGCGGCCCTGGTCCTGACGGATCTCTCGAAGGACTTCGCCGAGCTCGTGGCGCAACAGAATCACGGCGCGTCCTCCCTCTCGTTCGTGTCGACCGGCTGTTCCGATCGGGCTCCACCGTACCCCGCGGGACCGTCAGCGTCTCGAAGGTTCTGCAGTGCCGTGGTCAGCAGGGTGAGAGCTGCCCGCACGGTGGCCGCGCGGATCTGCTCCCGGTTGCCGGTCAACGACAGTTCCTCCACGAGGATTCCCCACGGCCCGCAGGCACCGACGAACACCGTCCCCGGTGGCTGTCCGTCGGCCGGGTCGGGGCCGGCCACGCCGGTCGTCGACACCCCGACGTCACAGCCCATGACGGCCCGTACTCGCGTCGCGAGCTCACCGGCTACCGCTGCGGACACCGCCCCCTCACGGGCCAGCACCCCCGCGTCGACACCCACCACGGAGGCCTTGACCTCGCTGGCGTAGGCGACGACGCCGCCGCGCACGACGGTCGACGCCCCGGGGACGCTCGTCAGCGCGGCACAGACCAGTCCCCCGGTGAGCGACTCAGCCGTCGCGACGGTGAGCCCGCGCTCACGCAAGCCGGCGACGACAGCGGGCGCACCGGCATCCGACACCCCGGCATCCGACACCCCGGCATCCGGCCGCTCGGGCACCGTGTTCAAGCGCCACGACCCCCACGGCGGGCCGCGCGGGCCGCGCGCTTGCTCGCCGCGCGCTCACTGGTCTGGCGCAACCGCAACGCCTGGTGCAGGTAGTCGACACCGGTGACGACCGTGATGAGCACTGCCGCACCGAGCGAGATCGCCGCCAGCGCCTCCCAGACGTCGGGGTAGGGCAGCACCCACCGCGGCATGAGGTAGAAACCGATGCCGAACGTCTGGAGCAGGGTCTTGACCTTGCCCCCGCGGCCAGCGGCCATGACCCCGTGGCGGATCACCCAGAAGCGCACTGCGGTGATCCCCCACTCGCGCACGAGCACCACGATGGTGACCCACCACCACACCTCGCCGACCGCGGACAGCCCGATGAGGGCCATCGTGACCAGCGCCTTGTCCGCGATGGGGTCGAGCACCTTCCCCACGTTGGTCACCAGGCCGCGGCTGCGCGCGAGGTCGCCGTCGATCCGGTCGGTGACCATCGCGACGACGAAGACCGCGAAGGCTGCCCAGCGGTAGACCGCACTGCGCCCGTCGTCGGCGAGCAGCAGCCAGCCGAAGACCGGGACGATGGCCAGCCGGAAGACCGTCAGGTAGTTGGCGATGTTCCACGCGCTCGGGCCGGTCGTCGGCACCGCGGGGCTCGCCGGGTCGACCCCGATCCGATAGGGGTCGGTGGCGCGGCCCTGCGCGAGCGGGCCGGGACGCACTGCTCGCAGCGGTTTGTCCCCCAGTGCCTTGTCACCCAGTGGCTGTTCCCCCGTCGGCGGCTCGCTCATCGCACCTCCACGACGAGGTCGACCCCCACCGAGTCGACGACCTCACCCTCGACGAACTGACCGACCGCTGGCAGGGCGCCGTCCGCGGCCCGCACGAGGCACACCCCGTCGACGTCCGGCCCCTGGTGCTCGGCGCGGCCGATCGCCACCCCCTCGTCGTCCTCGTCGTGGTCCTCGACCAGGACGATCACCCGTTCCCCCACCCGCTCGCTCGCGCGCTGTGCCGTGAGCTCCTCGACGAGGCCGGTGATCCGCTCGACCCGCTCCAGGACCACGTGCTCGGGGAGCTTGCCGCCGAGCGACTCGGCCTCGGTGCCGTCCTCGTCGGAGTATCCGAAGACACCGACGACGTCCATGCGAGCCTGCGTGAGGAAGCGTTCGAGCTCGTCGACGTCGGCCCCGGTCTCGCCCGGGAAGCCCACGATGACGTTGCTGCGGACCCCGCTGAGTGGCTGGCGGTCGCGCACGCGCCCGATGAGGTCGAGGAAGGGCTCGGTGCCCCCGAACCGGCGCATCCGGCGCAGCACCGTCTCGGAGGAGTGCTGGAAGGACAGGTCGTACCACGGCATGACACCGGGGGTGTCTGCCATCGCCGCGAGCAGCCCCGGGCGCACCTCGGCCGGTTGGAGGTAGGACACCCGCACCCGCTCGACACCCGGCACCGCGGTCAGCTCGGGGAGCAGCTTCTCGAGCAGGCCGAGGTCACCCAGGTCCTTGCCGTAGGAGGTCGAGTTCTCGCTGACGAGGAACAGCTCGCTCACGCCCTGCCCCCCGAGCCACCGCGCCTCGGCGAGGACGTCGGTGGGGCGACGGGAGACGAAGGAGCCGCGGAACATCGGGATGGCGCAGAACGAGCAGCGACGGTCGCAGCCGCTCGCGATCTTCAGCGGTGCCCACGGCCCGCCCCCGAGCCGCGAGCGCACGAAGGCCTCACCGTCCCCGTGACCGGGCAACGCCACGGCATCCGCCGCGGCGGAGCGGTCGACCGGAGACAGCGGCAGCAGCCTGCGGCGGTCGGAGGGGACGTGGGATGCCGGTCGCTCGCCGGCCAGGATCGCCGTCAGGTGGCTCGACATGTCGCGGTAGGAGTCGAAGCCGAGCACGGCATCGGCGTCGGGCAGCTCGTCGGCGAGGGTCTGGCCGTAGCGCTCCGCGAGGCAGCCCACCGCGACGACCGCCTTGGTGCGCCCCGACTCCTTGAGGTCGGCCGCCTCCAGGAGGGTGTCGATGGAGTCCTTCTTGGCCTGCTCGACGAAGCCGCAGGTGTTGACCAGGGCGACGTCGGCGTCCGCCGCGTCGTCGACCAGGGTCCAGCCCTCGGCCGACAAGCGGCCGGCCAACTCCTCGGAGTCGACCTCGTTGCGGGTGCACCCGAGGGTGACCAGGGCGACGCTGCCGCGACTCGGGGTGGAGGGCATGACGCCACTGTAGTTCCCGGCAGGGGCGCTCCGGCACGTCGCAGTAGGGTCCGGGCATGGCTTCCGAGACCGACGCCCGCGTCCACGACCTGCTCCGGCACCACCCCGTGATCGACGGGCACAACGACCTGCCGTGGGAGGCGCGCGAACGGGTCGCCTACGACTGGGACGAGCTCGACATCGCGCTGCCCGGGCAGCCGACCCACACCGACATCCCCCGGTTGCGAGCCGGCGGCGTGGGCGCCCAGTTCTGGTCGGTGTTCGTGCCCTCCGACCTACCCGGCAGCCAGGCGGTGACGGCGACGCTCGAGCAGATCGACGCGGTGCACGCCATGATCGCGCGCTACCCCGACGACCTCGTCGCCGCCCGCACGGCATCCGACGTCGAGCGGGCGATCTCACAGGGGAGGATCGCCTCGCTCATCGGCGCCGAGGGTGGGCAGAGCATCGACAGCTCCCTGGGGGCGCTGCGGATGCTGTTCTCCCTCGGGGTGCGCTACCTGACCCTGACCCACAACGACAACGTGCCGTGGGCGGACTCCGCCACCGACACCCCGGTGGTCGGCGGCTTGTCGGCGTTCGGCCGCGAGGTCGTGCTCGAGATGAACCGCCTCGGCATGCTCGTCGACCTCTCCCACGTGTCTGCCGACACCATGCGGGCCGCCCTGGACACCACCCAGGCGCCGGTGATCTTCTCGCACTCCTCCGCCCGGGCGCTGTGCGACCACCCCCGCAACGTGCCCGACGACGTGCTGGCCCGCCTGGCCGACAACGGCGGGGTGTGCATGGTGACCTTCGTGCCGTCCTTCGTCAGCCAGGCGCTGCGCGACTGGGACCGCGAGCCCACCGACGCGCCCCGTCCGCAGGCGAGCATCGACGACGTCGTCGCGCACTGCGAGCACGTGCGGGAGGTCGCCGGCATCGAGCACATCGGCCTCGGCGGCGACTACGACGGCGTCGACCACCTCCCCACCGGCCTCGAGGACGTCAGCGGGTACCCCCGCCTGCTCGCCGCGCTCGCGGAGCGTGGCTGGAGCGACACCGACCTCGCCGCCCTGACGAGCGGGAACATCCTGCGGGTGCTGCGCGAGGCCGAGGCGTGGGCTGCTGAGCTCTCCACCGCGCGCGGCCCCAGCCTGGCCCGCATCGAGGACCTCGACGGCTGAACGACGACGGCGGCGGCGCTTGCTCAGCTGCGGGCGCGCATGACGGTCAGCGCCACCAGGCGCGAGATGACCATGGCGACGTACATGACGCCGGCGAGCTGCTCGACGGTGCCGATGGCTCGTGCGTGCGGCCGGATCGGCCCGACGTCGGACAGGCCGACACTGGTGAGGTTGGCCCCGGAGTAGTAGATGAGCTCGAGCAGGGTCCGTTTCCCGGGCCCGTCGAACGAGGTGAACGACTGCGGGTAGACCTCCTGGATGGCCATGAAGAGGTAGGCGAAGGCGAACACGAGCACCGTGAAGCAGGCACCGACGGCGAACAGCTCGTCCTTGGTGACCCACGAGTCCTCGAACATGTACGAGATGAGCGCGTACGCCGTGTAGAAGTAGAAGACGGCCAGCGCCGAGTGGGCCAACGCCACCACCGTCGAGCTGTCGTCGATCAGGCTCCAGATCTCGAAGACCGCCGCCGGCAGGGCCAGCGTTGCCGAGAGCCACGTCAGGGCCGGGGTGCTGCGCACCGTGAACACGGCGGTGATGAGCGCTGACAGGCTGAGCAGCGAGATGACCGCAGCCCCCCACGACGACGACTCGAGCACGGGCAGCAGGAGGATGACGAGGATCTGCACGGCGAGCAGGAACGCCGACGGCTGCTTGCGCAGCGTCGCCTTCCATCGGTCGCTGCGCGAGGGCGCCTCCTGAAGGTCCTCCCACATCAACGGCATGGCCACAGCCTAGGACCGGGTGCGAGAGAATGCCGCCATGCCGAGCGCCCTCCTGCTCCCCGTCCTCACGTGTGCCGTCGTGCTCCTCGTCAGTGGTGTCGCCAAGCTGCGCGATCCGGATGCCGTCGACACGGCGTTCGTCGACCTCGACGTCCCAGCGGGGCTGCGTCACCCGCTGCTGCGCCGGGCCCTCCCGTGGGTCGAGATCGCCCTCGGGGTGTGGCTCGTGCTCGCGACCGGCTCGGCCCTGGTGGTGGTCGCGGCACTGACCCTGGGGTTGTTCCTGGCCTACCTCTGGCTCGTCGTGCGCGCGGTGCGCATGCCCGAGGCGGTCGACTGCGGCTGCTTCGGCGCCCTGGGCGACACCCGGGTCACCCCCGTCACCGTGTGGCGCAACATCGCGCTCGTGGCGAGCGCCGCCCTGTCGCTGGCCCTGGGGCTCAGCGGCTCCGGCGTGCTCGCGGCCCTGCTCGAGGACCCGTCACTGTGGGGGTGGCTTGCGACCGCGGCCCTGGCGGCTGCGGTGACCGGCCTGGTGCTCTACCGACCGACGGCGGATCCGGTCACCGCCGTCGACGGCGTGGTCACGGGCGAGCTGCCCGTCGACGACGACGGCGACTACCTGCCGACCCCCGCGCCGGTGGCCCAGCTGCTCGACGAGGCCGGTGCTCTCGTGCTGCTCTCCCGCGAGACGCCGGCGGCTGCGCACCTGCTCATCTTCCTCAACCCGGGGTGCGGGTCGTGCGAGGCCGTCAAGCCCTTCGTCGCCCAGTGGAGCCAGGACCTCGCACCCGTGACGGTGCGGGCCGTGCTCATGGTCGCACCGGCTGCGTTGACGAGCACCTGGCCGGATCTGAGCGGCCTGGCCTGGTTCGACCCGAACGGTGTTGCCCGCCGCGCCTTCGGGTGCGCCACGCCGGGTGCCGTTCTCATCGGCACCGACGGCAACCTCGCCGGAGGCCCGGTCAACGGGGCCCAGGCGGTCACGGAGTTCGTCGACGAGATCGCTGAGCAGCTGCGGGCGGCGCACGTCACCGGGTGAGTCCACGCGTCGCCGCGGCTGGGTGACGATCGGGGGATGCCGTCCGACGCCCAGTCCACGCGCGGGGTGACCGTGCTGTTGCGGCCCTCCTGTGGATGCTTCGGCCGCATCGGCGACCAGCGAGTGACCGCCCGCACGGTGGCGGCGGTCGTCATCGCGGCGCTCGCCGTGTTCATCCTCGGCAACGCGGCGCAGACCCCCAAGGTGGCGCGTCCCGCCGCCGGCGCCGCGGGGTGGGCACGTGACCTGGGCCCCGTCGAGCTCACCGTCGTGGTGCCCAGCACCCCGGCCGAGCTGGCTCGGCTACCCGCCCGGCGTGATCGCTGCTTGCGAGAAGGGATGCCAAGAGCGCGAACTGCCGCGCGGTTTGACACCCCCGGTGTGAACGGCACGCGCGAAACGGGATGCCACAGGCGCAGGATCCAGTCGAGAGATCGCACCACGGGCACGACATCGCTCGATCCCGGGCCAGTCTTGACTCCTCGACCTGTCCTGCGGCCCCGGATTCTCCGACCTGGGGCCGAGCACGTCACCGGCGCCCGGTGAGCTCCCACGCGTCCTGGTCGCCGTCCTCGTCGTTCCACTCGGGGGCCGCAGCGTAGGAGTCCAGCTCCGCCGCGACGGCATCCCCGCCGTACCCGACCACCGGCACCTCGGAGGTGTCGTCGGTCGACGTGTCGGTGACGGCGGCCGGGGCGGCGTCGAAGGTCTCGGGGACGTCGTCGCCGCGCATCAGCGCGAGCGTCGTCGGCAGGTCGTCGGGCTTGACGAGCACGTCGCGCGCCTTGGAGCCCTCGGACGGGCCGACGACCCCACGCGACTCCAGCAGGTCCATGAGGCGACCGGCCTTGGCGAAGCCGACGCGTAGCTTGCGCTGGAGCATCGAGGTCGACCCGAACTGGGTCGTCACGACGAGTTCGGTCGCCTGCAGCAGCAGGTCGAGGTCGTCGCCGATGTCGTCCTCGACCTGCTTCTTGGGTGCGGTGACCGTGACGTCGTCGCGGTAGCGCGGCTTGAGCTGGTCGGTGACGTGCTTGACGACGTCGTGGATCTCCGACTCGGTGACCCAGGCACCCTGCACGCGCATCGGCTTGCTCGCACCCATCGGCAGGAAGAGCGCGTCCCCCTGACCGATGAGCTTCTCGGCTCCCGGCTGGTCGAGCACGACGCGCGAGTCGGTGACGCTGGAGGTCGCGAACGCCATCCGCGAGGGGACGTTGGCCTTGATGAGGCCGGTGACGACGTCGACGCTCGGCCGCTGGGTCGCCAGGACGAGGTGGATGCCGGCCGCACGGGCGAGCTGGGTGATGCGGACGATCGACTCCTCGACGTCACGCGGGGCGACCATCATCAGGTCCGCCAGCTCGTCGACGACGACGAGCAGGTAGGGGTACGGGCTGATGACCCGCTCGGAGCCCGGCAGCGGGGTGACCTTGCCGGCCTTGACGGCCTTGTTGAACTCGTCGATGTGCTTGAAGCCGAACGCCGCGAGGTCGTCGTAGCGGGTGTCCATCTCACGCACGACCCACTGGAGGGCCTCGGCGGCCTTCTTGGGGTTGGTGATGATCGGCGTGATGAGGTGCGGGATGCCCTCGTAGGCGGTCAGCTCGACCCGCTTGGGGTCCACGAGCACGAGACGCACCTCATCGGGGGTGGCCCGCATGAGGATCGAGGTGATCATCGAGTTGACGAAGCTCGACTTGCCCGCGCCGGTGGCGCCGGCGACGAGCAGGTGGGGCATCTTCGCGAGGTTGGCGATGACGTAGCCGCCCTCGACGTCCTTGCCGACGCCCATCACCATCGGGTGCTCGCTGGTGCGCGCCACCTGGCTGCGCAGCACGTCGCCGAGGCTGACCTTCTCGCGGTCGGTGTTCGGGATCTCGATGCCGATCGCGGACTTGCCGGGGATCGGGCTGAGGATGCGCACGTCGGCCGAGGCGACGGCATACGCGATGTTCTTGGAGAGGGCGGTGACCCGCTCGACCTTGATGCCGGGGCCGAGCTCGACCTCGTAGCGGGTGACCGTCGGGCCACGGCTGAAGCCGGTGACCTGGGCGTCGATCTCGAACTGGTCGAGCACCGTCGTCAGCGCCTCGACGATGGCGTCGTTGGCTGCGCTGCGTGCCTTGTGCGGGCTGCCGGGCTCGAGGAGCGCGTTGTCGGGCAGGGTGTAGGTGACGTCGCCGGCGAGGGAGAGCTGCTCCACCCGCTGGGGCAGAGGTGTCGTCGGCGGCGCCTCGAGGGTGACCTTCTCCACGACAGGGGCGCGGGCGGCTGCCGGGGCCGGCGTCGTCGCGGCCGGCCGGGTCGAGCCGGCGGCGGAGGCAGGTGCGGCCGCGGGCCGGCGCTGCCCGGGGCGCAGGCGCTTGCCGGTGACGGGGTCGACGACGGCTGCCTGCTCGAACGCCTCGTCACCCGGCAGGGTGCCGTCGGCTTCGAGGTCGGCGCGGCTGCGGCGCCGCCGTGGTGCCGGGGCAGCGACCTCGTCGGTGTCGTCGCGGTGGTGGCCGGTGAGCCGGTCGAGGGTCTCGCGGAGGCGCTCGGGCACCTGGTGCAGCGGGGTGGCGGTGATGACGAGCAGCCCGAACAGGCCCAGGAGCAGCAGCAGGGGAACGGTGCCGTAGACGGAGACGGCTGCCTCGAGCGGGCTGGAGGCGAGGAAGCCGATGATGCCGCCGGCGGCCCGCATGCCGTCAGCGCCCTCGGGCGGCGTCGGGATGCCGGCGGCGACGTGGGCGAGCCCGCATGCCGCGAAGGCCAGCGCCGTGGTGCCGACGGCCGCACGGGAGGTCGCCGGGTCGTCCTTGGGTGCGCGCAGCATCCGGATGCCGAACAGCAGGAGCACGATCGGCACGGCATAGCCGATCTTGCCGAACGTCCCGGCCACGACGGCGTGCACGACGGTGCCCACGGCGCCGGTCATCCCCCACCACTCGCGGGCCGCGACGACCACGGCGAGCGCGATGAGCAGCAGGCCGAGGCCGTCGCGACGGTGCTCGGGCTCGAGGTCGCGGCCCGAGGCACCGACCTTGCGGGCGACCGATCCGGTGGCGCTCGCCAGCCCCATCCACGTGGCCTGCACGGCGCGCAGGGGCAGGGGCAGGCCACCCGAGCGGGCGGTTCCGCTTCCCTTGCGGGAGCGGGGCGCCGGCCGGCGTGTTGCGGGGCGCGACGCCGGAGTTCGGCCGCGCGCGGAGGAGGACGTACGAGTCGCCATGGTCGCAGGCTACGCGACGGTCACACGAGACACACGTGTCACACGCGGCACTCCCACGACATTCACGCGCGTCCCCGGACCGCCCTCGTGGTCGACCTGTGGGCGCGGTGAGACTCAGGACTCGATGACGACGGGGATGATCATCGGGCGACGCCGGATCGTGCGGCCCATCCAGCCCCCGACGCACCGCCGGATCACCTGCTGCAGCTGGTAGGTGTCGGTGATTCCGTCCGCCGTGGCCCTGGCCAGCGCCTCGACGAGCTGGGGCACGACCTCGTCGAAGCGCGCCTGCGCCTCGATGAACCCCCGGGCCGTGACCTCCGGACCTGCGACGACCGCACCCGTGCTCGCGTCGATGACGACGATGACCGAGACGAATCCCTCGTCCCCGAGGATGCGGCGGTCCTTGAGCAGGGCGTCGTCGGCCTCACCGACCGAGGCCCCGTCGACGTAGACGTACCCGCAGGGGACCGCCCCGGCGATCGAGGCGACCCCGTCGACGAGGTCCACGACGACGCCGTCCTCCGCGACGACCACCCGATCCCGCGGCACCCCGGTGGCGACCGCGAGCTCGGCGTTGGCGACGAGGTGCCGCCACTCGCCGTGCACCGGCATCACGTTGCGCGGGCGCACGATGTTGTAGCAGTAGAGCAGCTCCCCCGCGCTGGCGTGCCCGGAGACGTGGACGTTGGCGTTGCCCTTGTGCACGACGTTCGCGCCGAGGCGCATCAGGCCGTTGATCACCCGGTAGACGGCGTTCTCGTTGCCCGGGATGAGCGAGGATGCCAGCAGCACGGTGTCACCGGGGCCGACGTCGATGCGGTGGTCGCGGTTGGCCATGCGGGACAGGGCGGCCATCGGCTCGCCCTGGCTGCCGGTGCAGACGAGCACGACCTCGTCGTCCGGAAGGTCCGCGAGCGACTTGACGTCCACGAGGATGCCGTCGGGCACTCGCAGGTAGCCCAGGTCGGCGGCGATCGCCATGTTGCGCAGCATCGATCGGCCGACCATGGCGACCTTGCGCCCGGCCTTCTCGGCGGCGTCGAGCACCTGCTGCACCCGGTGCACGTGCGAGGAGAAGCACGCGACGATGATCCGCCGTTCGGCGTGCCTGAACACCTTGTCGATCGCCGAGGAGATGTCCCGCTCCGGGGTGGTGAACCCGGGCACCTCGGCATTCGTGGAGTCGGTGAGGAAGAGGTCGACCCCCTCCTCCCCCAGCCGGGCGAACGCGCGCAGGTCGGTCAGCCGACCGTCCAGCGGCAGCTGGTCCATCTTGAAGTCCCCGGTGTGCAGCAGCGTCCCCCCGCTGGTGCGGACCGCCACGGCGAGGGCGTCGGGGATGGAGTGGTTGACGGCGACGAACTCGCAGTCGAACTCGCCGAACTGGAGGCGCTCCCCCTCCTGCACCACGCGCAGCACCGGCGTGATGCGGTGTTCCTTGAGCTTGGCCTCGACGAGGGCCAGGGTCAGCGTCGAGCCGATGACCGGAAGGTCCGGGCGCAGCCGCAGCAGGTAGGGCACCGCACCGATGTGGTCCTCGTGACCGTGGGTGAGCACCAAGGCCTGCACGTCCGCGAGGCGACCCTCGAGGTACTCGAAGTCGGGGAGGATCAGGTCGATGCCGGGGTGGTGCTCGTCGGGGAAGAGCACCCCGCAGTCGATGACGAGCAGCTGGTCGCGGTGCTCGACCACGGTCATGTTCCGCCCGATCTCGCCGAGCCCACCGAGCGGGACGACCCGCACGCCACCGGGCGCGAGCGGCCCCGGAGCCTGCAGCTCGGGGTGCGGGTGGCTCATCGATCCAGGATGCCGGGGAGCGTCCCCAGGGCGGCGCGCAGCGCCTCGAGGTGCTCGACGGGGCTCTCGACGAGCGGCAGTCGAACGGTCCCCGACGCGATGACCCCGAGCTCCACCAGCGCGGCCTTGGCCATGATGGCCCCCTGGCTCGGCGTCATGATGGCGTCGACGATCGGGATGAGCGCCTCGTGGATGCGGCGCGCCTCGGTCAGGTCGCCACGGTCCACGGCGGCGATCATCGCGGCGTACTGCGCACCGGCGACGTGCCCGACGACCGAGACGGTGCCGACGGCACCGATGGCCAGCAGCGGCAGGGTCAGGGCGTCCTCGCCGCTGAACCACAGCAGGTCGGTGGCGGCCATGACCTTCGTGGATGCCGCGAGGTCACCCTTGGCGTCCTTGACGGCGACGATGCGCGGGTGCTCGGCCAGGTCGATGAGCGTCGGTGTGGTGAACGGGATGCCGGTGCGCCCCGGGATGTCGTAGAGCACGACCGGCAGGTCGGTGCTGTCCGCCACCGCGTGGCAGTGCGCGATCAGCCCGGGCTGGGTGGGCTTGTTGTAGTAGGGGCTGACGAGCAACAGCGCGTCGGCACCGACGTCCGCGGCACGACGGGCCATGTGCACCGCGTGCCGGGTGTCGTTGGAGCCGACGCCCGCCACGACGGCCGCCCGGTCCCCCGCGCGCTCCTTGACGCGGCGCATCATCTCGACGCTCTCGTCGTCGGTGAGCGTGGAGGCCTCCCCGGTCGTGCCGTTGACGACGATGCCGTCGTGGCCGGTGGCCAGGAGGTGGTCGACGAGGGCGTCGGTGCCCGCCGGGTCGACCTCACCGTCCGCCGTCATCGGGGTGACCATCGCGGTCAGGACACGGCCGAAGGGAGAGCTCGTCATGGCCCCAAGGGTAGTGGTGATGCGACGGCAGCACGTGGCGAGGGATCACGACTGGGCCAGCCGAGTATCGTCACCACCGTGCGCCAGTACCTCGACCTCATCGACCACGTGATGACCCACGGGGTCGACAAGGGTGACCGCACGGGCACCGGCACCCGCAGCGTCTTCGGCTACCAGATGCGCTTCGACCTGGCCGAGGGCTTTCCGGTCGTCACGACCAAGCGGCTGCACCTGCGCTCGATCATCGGCGAGCTCGTGTGGTTCCTGCGCGGCGACACCAACGTGCGCTGGCTCCAGGAGCGCGGCATCTCGATCTGGGACGAGTGGGCCGACGAGAACGGCGACCTCGGGCCGGTCTACGGCCACCAGTGGCGGTCCTGGCCCACGCCCGACGGACGGTCCGTCGACCAGATCGCCACCGTCATCGAGTCGATCCGCACCTCGCCCGACTCGCGCCGCCACATCGTGTCGGCCTGGAACGTCGCCGACGTCGACGACATGGCCCTGCCCCCGTGCCACACGATGTTCCAGTTCTACGTCAGGCCTGCCGCCGACGGGGGCCCGGCCCACCTGGACTGCCAGCTCTACCAGCGATCGGCCGACATCTTCCTCGGCGTCCCGTTCAACATCGCGTCCTACGCCCTGCTGACGATGATGGTCGCCCAGCAGACCGACCTGCGCCCCGGACACTTCATCCACACCCTGGGCGACGCCCACCTGTACTCCAACCACCTCGACCAGGCCCGCCTCCAGCTCAGCCGCGAGCCGTTCCCCCTCCCGATGATGCACATCACCCGCAGGGGCGGCATCGACGACTACGACCTCGAGGACTTCGAGCTCGAGGGCTATCAGGCCCATCCGTCGATCAAGGCGCCCATCGCCGTCTGAGGAGCACCCGATGACCCGCCTCACGATCATCGCCGCTGTCGCCCGCAACGGCGTCATCGGGCACCGCGGGGGGATGCCGTGGCACCTGCCCGGCGAACTGGCCCAGTTCAAGGCGACGACCCTCGGCCACACCCTGGTGATGGGGCGTGCGACGTTCGACTCCATCGGTCGCGCCCTGCCCGGCCGCCGCACCATCGTGATCACCCGCAACCCGACCTGGCACCACGCCGGGGTCGAGACGGCGCACTCGTTCGCCGATGCGCTCGCACTGGCGGGGCCCGGCGACGAGGTGTTCGCCGCGGGCGGAGCCCAGATCTACGAACTCGCCCTCCCCTTCGCCCAGCGGCTGGTCATCACCGAGGTCGACGCCGAGCCCGAGGGTGACACGTGGTTTCCCTCATGGGCCCGTGCCGACTGGGTCGAGGTCAGCCGCGAGGTGCACGACGGCTGGTCACGAGTGGTCCACGAGCGCGTCTGACCACGCGATCGCCGGTTCGACGAGGCTGCCGAGCCAGACCCGACCGTCGTGCTCGCGCACCCCTGTCGCCAGGTGCCAGTGCGTGGCGTCGAAGGCCAGGTCGTGCACCAGCGCGGGGCTGCGTTGCAGGATGCGCAGGGCCGGATCGGTCGGCGACGCCGATGGTCACCCACACCAGACCATCGCTGCCGAGGGAGATGTTGTCCGGGTGACCGGGAGGGTCGGCGACCCACGTCGTCGTCGCCCGGGGTGAGCCGTCCGCACCCAGGGCGACCCGGCGGGCGCCAGCGCGGCGTTGTTCGTGACGATCAACCGGTCACCGTCGACCTCGGTCCGTCGCGGGGGTGGTGCACGTGGATCGCCCCCTCGGCCGTTCCGGTCCAGACACGGCCGTCGGGGGCCACGAGCACGGCCGGAGCCGGGGTCGAGAGGAGGCAACACGCACGAGATCGAGCCATGGGCCCTGCGTGTTGCCTCCTCTCGATGGGGCGGAGCCGCCGGGGTGGAGCCGATGGGCTGGAGGCCTCGGGGTGGAGCCGCCGGCGCAGCGGGTCAGCCCGCGAAGGTTGCCTCGAGCGTGATCGGCACCGCAGCCAGGGCCTGGCTGACGGGGCAGCCGGCCTTGGCGGCCTCGGCGGCCGTCTGGAACTGCTCCGCGGTGATGCCGGGCACGTCACCGACGACCTTGAGCACGATGCCGGTGATGCCTGTGCCGGGCTGGAACGTCACGTCGGCGGTGGTGTCGATCGTGGTTGGCGGCGTACCGGCCTGGGCGAGCCCGTGCGAGAGCGCCATCGAGAAGCACGTCGAGTGCGCCGCCGCCAGCAGTTCTTCCGGGCTGGTCTGGCCGTTCGCGGCCTCGGCGCGCGACGGCCAGGACACGGGGTAGGTCCCGATGCCGGAGGACTCCAAGGAGACCTGACCGGCCCCTTCCATGAGTGAGCCCTCCCAGTGGGCCGATGCGGTGCGAGTCGTCGCCATCTCAGTGTTCTCCTCGTGTCGTTGCGTGGTGGGTGGTGCCTGCCGCGGGTGCAACACACCCGGCCCGAAGATCCATCCACCCGGGTGCCGCGAGTCTGCCAGTCCCCGGCTGGGTAGGGTCGGGCGGTGACCATCCATCTCGAGCGCGGTGAACAGATCGCCACCATCACCATCGATCGCACCCACCGGCGCAACGCCCTGGACCTCGCCTCGCTCGAGGACCTGCACGCGGCCGTCGTCCGCTGCGTCGCCGACGGCACGCGCGCCATCGTGCTCACCGGTGCTGATGGGCACTTCTGCGCCGGGGCCGACCTCACCGAGCTCGAGGACGTCTCGTTCACCACCCGCCTGGCCCAGGTGCTCGCCCACCTGGCCGCGGTGCCCGTGACGACCGTAGCCGCGATCGAGGGCTCGTGCATGGGTCTCGGGATGCAGCTCGCGCTCGCCTGCGACGTGCGCGTCGTCGGTGCCAGCGCTCGCTTCGCCGTGCCGGTCGCCCGGCTGGGGCTCATGGTCGACCACTGGACCCTCACCCGCCTGGCCCGGCTCTGGGGTGAGGGCACCGCCCGCCACCTCGTGCTGACCGGCGCCGTCCTGGATGCCGACGACGCCTGGCGTCTGGGCTTTGCCTCCCAGCAGGGATCGCTGGCCGACGCCCAGGCCCTCGCCGCTCGTGCCGCCCGCCTCGCCCCGCTGACCCAGGCCGGCTCCAAGCTCGGGTTCGACGCGCAGATGCACGACCCCGAGGCGGTCGGGCGCTACGAGGCGGCCTTCGCCAGGGCCTGGGCCAGTGACGACCTCACCGAGGGCCGCCGAGCCTTCGCCGAGCGCCGCGAACCCATCTTCCGAGGACGGTGATCACGGTGTCCGAAACCCACGAGCACCACCACGGCGGTCATGAACACGGTGGGCACGGCCACGACGAGCACGGCCACGACGGACACGGCCACCCGTCCGCCGCCGGTGCCGGCCCTCTCGCCGACGCCAGTGTCCGCCGCGCCAGGGTCAACGACGCCCCCGCAGTAGGCCTCGTGCAGGCGGTGGTGTTCCGCGAGGCCTACTCCGGGCGCGTCCCGGACGAGGTCGTCGCCCAGTTCGAGCCCGATGCGTTCGCGCGCTCGTGGCGGGAGAGCCTCACGGCGCCACCGGGCGGCATCCACCGCCTGCTCGTCGCCTGCGCCGGTGACCAGGTCGTCGGCCTGTGCGCGATCGGCCCCTCGCAGGACCCGGATGCCGGCGGCGCCACCGGCGAGGTCACCGTCCTCGGTGTGCACCCCGACGCCCGGCGCCAGGGCCATGGCTCACGCCTGCTCAACGCCGGCGCCGACCTGCTGCGGGAGGCCGGGGCGGACACGGTGAGCCTGTGGCTGCTCGCCCACGACGAGAACACCCGCGAGTTTGCCGCCGCATCCGGCTTCGCCCCCGACGGCGCCTACCGCGACCGGGTCGTCTCCCCCGACGGCGGCACCCTCCGGGAGGTGCGCCTGTCGGCGAGCCTGGTCGACGCCGAGCCGGGCGACCCCGGGCCGGCGTGAGCCTCGACGAGCCCCTGTCCCCCACGCGGCGTCGGGAGGTCGTGCGTCAGGCGTGGTCGGTCGGCGTCGCCAGCGGCACGTACGGCATCAGCTTCGGGGCCCTGGCCGTGGCGGCCGGGCTGGACATCTGGCAGGCGCAGGTGCTCTCGCTCGTGATGTTCACGGGCGGCTCGCAGTTCGCCTTCGTCGGGATCATCGCCGCCGGTGGCCTGGCCGCCGCGCCCGCCGCCATCGCGACCGCGACCATGCTCGGCATCCGCAACGGCCTCTACGGGTTGCAGACCTCCCAGCTGTTGCGGGTCACCGGGGTCAAGCGCCTGGCCGCGGCCCAGCTGACGATCGACGAGTCGACGGCCGTCGGCATCGCCCAGCCGGAGCCCCACGCGGGCCGGCTCGGCTTCTGGCAGACCGGGATCGCCGTGTTCGTGCTGTGGAACTCCTCGACCCTGCTCGGCGCCCTGCTCGGCAACGCCCTCGGCGACCCGCGCCGGCTCGGTCTGGATGCCGCCGCCGCAGCCGCCTTCGTCGCCCTGCTCTGGCCGCGCCTGAAGAGCCGGGACGCGACCGCGACCGCGGTGCTCGCGATCGCGATCGCGCTGCTCGCCTCCCCCCTGCTGCCCGCCGGTGTCCCGGTCATCCTCGCCGCCACCGCGGCCCTGGTCGTCGGCCTCCGCCACCCGGGACGCCATGAAGGGCCGCTCGAGGGCGCCGACGGCACCCTGCCCGGATCGGACCCGACCCCATGAGCCTGTGGGGTGCCGTCCTGCTCGCGTGCGCGTTGTCCTTCGCGGTCAAGCTCGCGGGCTACCTCGTGCCCGAGAGCCTGATGGCCGGGGAGCGCACCCAGCGGGTGACGACCCTTCTGCCCGTGGCGCTCCTCGCGGCGCTCGTCGTCGTCCAGACCGTGACCGGGGATGCCGGGTCACTCGTCGTCGACGCCCGTCTCGTCGCGGTCGCGGCGGCCGTGGTGCTGCTCCTGCTGCGCGCGAACTTCCTCGTCGTCGTCCTCGCCGCAGGCGCGTTGGCAGCGCTCCTACGGGCCCTCGGCTGGGGCTGAGCTCAGAGCGGAGCGGTAGCGGTCGAGCACGATGTCGACGAGCCGGTCGTCCGGGGCGAGGGGGCCGGTGACGACGTCCGCGCCCGCATCCACCAGCTTCCGCTGGAAGAAGCCGGGCGCCAGCAGGTACGAGGCGAGCGCCACCCGGCCGCCGCTCGACTCGCGAGCCAGCACCACGGCATCCGCTGCGGACGGCTGCGGGCCCGCAGCGAACCCCAGGGTCACCGGCCCGCCCCACCGGCGCGCGAGGGCCTCGGCCACGGCCGCGCTGTCCGCCTGGGCGCGCGCGTCGCTGGACCCTGCGGGGACGAGGACCACCGGCATCCCCGCGGTCGCCCCGGACGACCGCAGTCGGTCCAGGACGATGTCGACGAGCCGGTCGTCGGGCCCGAGGGCAGGCGTGGCGACCACGTCCGGCCGGCGGGCCACGGCCTGCGCGATGTCGACGTGCACGTGGTAACCCCCGGCGAGCAGGAGGGGCACGACCACGCCTCCCTCCCCCGCCGGCAGACCGTCGACGACCTCGACGACGTCCGGCCCGTGGACGTCGACATAGGCCTCGAGCACCGCCACGTCGGGGAGCCGCGCCGCCACGGCGGCGACGACCGCGGCGATCGTCCCTCGCCCTGCGGGGTCACGGGTGCCATGGGCGCACACGATGAGGGGGGCGCTCACGACGGATGCACCAGGGCCAGGGCGTAGCCGCGCTTGACGACAGTGCGCACGACGTCCTTGGAGCCACAGCACTCGCGCAGGCGGGCGATGGCCGCCTCGACCGCGTGGCCGTCGCTCGACCCACCCGGCAGCAGCGCCTGCAGCCGCTCCCGAGGAACGACCGCGCCCTCGGCACGAGCGAGCGCGGCGAGGATGTCCGCACCGGCCGGGGTGAGGGTCAGTGCCCGCCCGTCGAGCACCGCACCGCGAGCACGCACGGCGAGCGGCCCGGCCACGGTCTCGAGCGTGGGCTGCTGCGCGTAATGGGTCACCAGCTCGCGGACCACCGCGCCCAGGCGCCATCGACCGGGGACGAGGGGGACCAGTCCGACAGCGGCCAGGGGCGCCGCCGTGATCGGGCCGACGGTCGCCAGCACGAGCTGGCCGCTCGCGTTGCGTTCGCGGATCGCGTCGAGCTGCTCCTCGGATGCCGTGTCGAGCCACGCGTGAACCCCCGGCGCCGAGGTGAAGACGACGGCGTCGTGCAGACCCTGCGCGGTGCGTCCCACCGATGCTGCGAGGACGTCAGGATCCGAGGCGCCCCAGCTGTAGACGACGACGCTGCTGACCAGCGCCCCCGCCGCCGCGAACGCCTCGTCGAGACCGTCGGCCCCGCTGCCGTGGTGCTGGACGGCGATCCGCACCCCGTCCACTCCCTCGGCGAGCAGGAACTCCTCGATCTCGGCAGCCGTCTCGGACTGGGCCACCCAGTCGGCGGTGAGCCCGGCGGCCTCGATGGCTCCGCGTGCCTTGGGGCCCCGGGCGATGAGGCGGGCACCGGCGAAGACGTCGAGCAGGTCCTCGGCCAGCCCAGCGGCATCCGCCGCCTCGATCCAGCCACGGAAGCCGATCCCGGTCGTCGCGACGACCACGTCGGGTGGGGCGTCGATGATCACCCTCGTGTGCTCGACGAGGCTCTCGTCGTCGAGGTGGGGCACGACGACGAGCGCCGGAGCGTGCTCGACCGTGGCCCCGCGGCGTTCGAGGGCGTTGGCGAGCTCCTTGAACCGGCGGTCGGCGGTGACGGCGATGACGCAGCCCGCGAGCGCCGGGCCGGCCACCGCGTCGCCGGGCCGGCGCGCCGTCTCAGTCATCGTCGGCCACGCCGGTCGTCGCGCACACGGGGTCGTCGAGGAAACCCTGCGCCGCGACCCGCCCCATGACGATGATCGCCGGAGCCCGCACCCCGGCCTGCCGAACCACGTCCCCGGCCGTCCCGACGGTCGCCCGGGTCACCCGCTCGGTGGCGGTCGACCCCTGCTCGATCATCGCCACCGGGAGGTCCGGCGCCACGCCCTGCTCGAGGGCCGCGACGCAGATGCCCGGCAGGGCGGCGACACCCATGAGGAACACGACGGTCGACCCGGCCGCGAGCGCGGCGAGGGCGGCGGCATCCGCTCCGACGTGCCCCGACGCCACGTGCACGGACGTCGCGACGCCGCGCTGCGTGACCGGGATCCCGGCCAGTGCGGGCACGCTGAAGGCCGAGGTGATGCCGGGCACGACGGTGACCTCGACGCCCGCCTGCCGACAGGCGTGCACCTCCTCGCCGCCGCGGCCGAAGACGTACGGGTCCCCGCCCTTGAAGCGCACGACGGTCAGCCCCTGGAGCGCGCGGTCGACGAGGATCGCGTTGATCTCGGACTGCGGCACGGGGTGGTTCGTGGGGCTCTTGCCGACGTTGACGATCTCGACGTCGGCAGGCAACCGGTCGAGCAGGGCCGTCGCGCCGAGCCGGTCGGTGACGACGACGTCGGCCGTGGCGAGGGCCTCGAGGCCGGCCACCGGCACCAGGCCCGGGTCGCCGGGACCGCTGCCGACGAGCACCACCCGCCCCCGGCGCTTGCGCCGCCGGCGCAGGTCGACCGCCCCCGACTCGACGTGTGCGGCCAGCGCGTCATGCACGGTGGAGACGCGGCGCGGGTCGGGGTCGCCCACGGACACCACGCCGACGGTGAGGTCGCCGTGGGTGCTCGAGGCGGCCACCCGCGCCGTGCCACCTCGGCCGTCGGAGGCGTTGACGCACCACGTGCGACCCTCCAGGCACCACTGGGCGACCTCGGCGTTCAGCGCCGGATCAGCCGTCGCCGTGACGACGAGCCAGGCGCCGTCGACATCGGATGCCGCGACACCGCGCTCCACGACCTCGACGTCGCCGTGGCTCGCCATCCGCCGGGCGTCGTCGCTGGGGCTCGGGTCGACGAGCACGACGCGCGCGCCGTCCTCGATCAGCCTGCGTGCCCGCCGCGTGCCGACCGCACCGGCGCCGACGACGACGACGCGACGTCCGGTGAGGTCCAGGCCGACGAGCGTGCTCACGCAGGGCCCGTGAGGTCGATGGTCACCTGACCATCGTCAACGCTCACGGTGTGTACCGCCAAGTCCGGTCCATGTCCCGGCACGGGTGCCTTGTCCACGGTGTCGAGGCAGCGCCCGTCCACCAGTGAGAAGACCTGCTTGTACACCGGCGACGTGATCGTCGGCTCCTCCCCGCGGGAGCCGGTGATGCCGCGGGACATGACCGCGGCACCCGAGAACGGGCACGTGTTGGACACCGCGAACACCCGCCCGTCCGAGAGCCGGAAGACGGCGACCTGCTCGCCGCCGACGAGGGCCGCGACGCCCAGCTCGGGCGTGAGCTCGTCGTAGGAACAGATGCGGACCCTTGTCAGCCGGTCGGCGATGGCAGTCATGAGCGAACCTCCAGGGTGGTCGGGGCGATGAGGACGGGGCCGGATGCCGTGCCCCCGGCGCGTTCGGCGGCCGTGGCCGGCCGTCGCTGGCCGCGCTCGGTGACGTAGGCGAGGGTCGGGTCCGCGGCGTCGGGGGCGTTGACGAAGGACGAGAACTGGCGCAGCCGCACGGGGTCGCGCAGCACCGCGGCCCATTCGTCCTCGTAGTCGTCGACGTGGCGGGCCATGTGCGCCTCGAGGTCCGCGGCGATGCCGAGCGCGTCGTCGACGACGATCTCGCGGATGCGGTCCAGCCCGCCCTCGTGCTCCTGCTGCCAGGGGGCGGTGCGCTGGAGGCGGTCTGCGGTGCGCACGTAGTAGACGAGGTACCGGTCGATGATCGCGATGGCGGTCTCGTCGTCGACGTCCTCGACGAGCAGCTCGGCGTGCCGTGGGGTGAACCCGCCGTTGCCGCCGACGTAGATGTTCCAGCCGTTGTCGGTGGCGATGAGGCCGACGTCCTTGCCGCGCGCCTCGGCGCACTCACGGGCACAGCCGGAGACCCCGAGCTTGATCTTGTGCGGGCTGCGCAGCCCGCGGTAGCGCAGCTCGAGGAGCACGGCCATCCCGACCGAGTCCTGCACCCCGAAGCGGCACCACGACGAGCCGACGCAGGACTTCACCGTGCGCAGCGACTTGCCGTACGCATGGCCGGACTCCATCCCGCCGTCGACGAGCCGCTGCCAGATCCCGGGCAGCTGCTCGAGCCGGGCCCCGAACAGGTCGATCCGCTGGCCGCCGGTGATCTTCGTGTAGAGCCCGTAGTCCTGGGCGATCCGGCCGATGAGCACGAGCTGCTCGGGGAGGATCTCACCGCCCGGCACCCGCGGGACGACGGAGTACGTCCCGTCCTTCTGCAGGTTCGCCAGGTACCGGTCGTTCGTGTCCTGCAGGGCCGCACGGTCGCCACCGAGCACGTGCTCGTCGTACAGGGAGGCGAGGATCGACGCGATGACCGGCTTGCAGATGTCGCAGCCGCGGCCGGACCCGAAGCGCGTGATGATCTCGCTGAAGGTGCGCAGCCCACTCACCGTGACGGCGCTGAACAGCTCGGCCCGCGACATCGCGACGTGCTCGCACAGCGCGGTCGACAGGGCGACGCCGGCCCGGGCCATCTCGGCGCCCATGATCTTCTTCACGAGGGGGATGCACGACCCGCACGAGGTCCCTGCCCGGGTGCACGCCTTGACGGCGGCGACGTCGTGGCACTGGTGGTCGGCCACGGCCCCGCGCACCGCACCCGCGGTGACGTTGTTGCACGAGCAGACGGCCGCCTCGGCGGGCAGGTCGACCTGGGGCCGCCCCGCGCCGGCGTTCTCGGGCAGAAGCCACAGCCCAGGGTCGCCGCCGAGCTCGGCCCCGACCATCGGCCGCAGCGAGGCATAGGCCGACGCGTCCCCGACGAGCACCCCGCCGAGGAGGGTGCGGGCGTCGTCGGTGACGACGAGCTTCTTGTACACGCCGGCCACCGGGTCGGAGTGGACCAGCTCGAGAGAGCCCGGGGTGCTCGCGAACGCGTCACCGAAGGATGCGACGTCGACGCCGAGCAGCTTGAGCTTGGTCGACAGGTCGGCGCCGGGGAACGTGGCGTCGCCGCCGAGCAGCCGGTCGACGGCGATCTCGGCCATCGTGTAGCCCGGTGCGACGAGGCCCAGGCAGCGCCCCTCGATGCAGGCGACCTCTCCGACCGCCCAGACTCGCGGGTCGACCGTGCGGCAGCCCTGGTCGACGACGACGCCGCCGCGCTCACCCGTCGGGAGGCCGGCGGGCCCGGCCAGCTCGTCGCGTGGCCGCACGCCGGTCGCGAACACGACGACGTCGACCGGCACCGCCTCGTCGGCACCCGTGAGGCGCAGCCCCGCGACCCGCCCGTCCGCATCCGCGTCGATCGACTCGGATGCCGTGCCGACCCGCACGTCGACGCCCATCGCCTCGATGGTGCGGCGCAGGGCGTGGCCACCACCCTCGTCGACCTGCAGGGCCATGAGACGGGGGGCGAACTCGACGACGGTGCACCCGGCGCCCAGCCCCACCAGCGCCCCCGCCGCCTCGAGGCCGAGCAGGCCGCCACCGATGACGGCGCCGCGCACCGGCCGGCCGAGCTCGGCCTCCCGGCGTCCGACCCAGTCGCGCAGGGCGACGACGTCGTCGATGGTCCGGTACACGAAGACCCCGGCGAGGTCGGCGCCCGGCACCGGAGGAACCCACGCGTACGAGCCGGTCGCGAGCACGAGGTGGTCGTAGCCCACGGTGGTGCCCTCGGCGGTCGTCACCGTCCGCGCCTCGCGGTCCAGGGACACCGCCCGCGACCCGGTGCGCAGGGTGGCCCGGGGGGACTCCCACAGGCCCGGGTCGCCGAGCGTGAGGTCGTCGGGCGTCGAGCCCGAGAAGAAGGCACTGAGGCCGACCCGGTCGTAGGGCGCCCGGTCCTCCTCCGCGAGCACGGTGACGTGGAAGCGAGACCCGGTGTCCCGGGCGGCCAGCGCCTCCACGAAGCGGTGGGCGACCATGCCCCCGCCGACGACGACGACGTGCTCGCTCATGGCTGGCTCCTCACCAGGGCCCGGGCCCCGGTCTCGGTGTGGCTGTGGATGGGTGTGTCGGTGGGTTCGGTCGGGGCCCGGGTGTCGACGAGCGCCTGCACCACCGCGGTGCAGTCGCCGCACCCGGTGCTGGCCCGGGTCGCTGCGGCGACATCGGCGACGGAGGTACAGCCGCCGCGCACGGCATCCCGGATCCGCCCGGCGGTGACGCTGTTGCACGTGCACACCCGGTCGGCGTCCGCGAGCTCGTCGGGTCGCTTCGCCGCGGATGCCGTGCCACCGCCCGCGAGCGCCCGCACCAGGAGCAGGGCCGGGTCCTCGGGCACGGGGAGGGATCGCGTGTACAACGCCGACAGGGTCGTCGCGACGTCGGCGTCGCCGATGCACGTCGCACCGACGAGGACCCCTGCGGACACGACGACCTCGACGTAGCGGCCGGCCTCCGGGTCCTTCAGCGACAGGATCCGGTAGCGCGGGTCGTCACGGTCGACGTCGCCACAGACACCCATGCTCACCATCGACATCCCCGAGGCCTTGACCCGCACGACGTCGTGGGTCCCGCCCTCGGTCACGGTCACCGACCGGGCCGTGAGCCGGGCGACGAGGCGGCTCGCCTGCTGCCAGCCCTGGGCGACGAGCCCGCTGGCGCCCCCGGGGGGCTGGGCACAGTCACCGATGGCGTGCACGTGCGGGTCGTCCGGGCTGGTGAGGTCGTCCCCGACGACGACGCCGCGGTCGACGGTGAGCCCGGCCCGGCGGGCGAGCATGGTCTCCGGCACAGTGCCGGTGCACATGACGAAGAGGTCGGCGGCCGCCTCGACCCCATCGGCGAATCGCACGCTCTCCAGGCGTCCGCGCCGGGTGCGGACACCCACGACCGAGGCGCCCACGTGGGTGGTGATGCCGAGGCGCTCCAGGCTGGCCACGGCCACCTGCGAGGCCTCCCACCCGAGCTGACGCTCCATCAGCCGGTCGGCGAGGTGGACGACCCGCACGGCCAGCCCACGGCGGGCCAGTCCCGTCGCGACCTCGATACCGAGCACTCCCGCACCGAGGACGACGGCCCGACGGCCGCTCCCTGCCGCCGCGACGATCCCGGTGGCGTCGGCCATGTCCTTGAGCACGAAGACGCCGTCCACCAGCCCCTCGTCGTAGGCGACGCCCTGGATGGACGGCACCCGGGCGGCCGATCCGGTGGCGAGCACGAGCTCGTCGTAGCCGTGCGCCGTCCCGCGGTCGTCGACGACGACACGGCGCTCGCGGTCGATCCCGGCGGCCGCGACGCCCGTGAGGACCTCGACCCTCGGGTGGGCCGGGCCCGCCAGCCCCAGGGCCTGTGGGCTCGTGGCCCCCGCGACGACACTGGACAGCAGCACCCGGTTGTAGGCGGGCAGTGGCTCCTTGCCGAGCACCGTCACCACGACGTCCGGGTCGGCGCCGACGAGCTCCTCGACGAACCTGGAGCCGACCATCCCGTGGCCGACGACGACGACGCGTCTCATGCGAGGACCTCCTCGAGGTGGCGGACCCGCGTCAGCCGCACGGCGCACACCTTGAACTCCGGCATGCCGGACACCGGGTCGACCGCATCGTTGGTCAGCAGGTTGGCGCTGAGGTCACCGGCCCAGTGGAACGGCAGGAAGACGGTGTCGGGGCGGATCGCCTCGGTCACCGACGCGGTCGCGACCAGCTCGCCGCGCGCCGACGTGACGCGCACGGCATCCCCCTCGGTGACGCCGTGCGTGTCGGCGAGCAGCGGGTGGATCTCGAGCAGCGGCACCGGCGCCGCCTCGACGAGCTCGGCGACCCGGCGGGTCTGCGCTCCCGACTGGTAGTGGTGCAGCACGCGCCCGGTGATCAGGTGCACCGGCATCGAGGCGGAGACGTCGTCGTCGGGGCCGTGGTGGTCGACCGCGACGAGGTGGGCCCGGCCGTCGTCGGTCGGGAAGCGGTCCAGGAACATCCGGGGCGTGCCCTGCGGCGCGGCAGCCGAGCACGGCCAGAACAGCGCCTCCCCGGCGTCGAGCCGGGCGTAGGTGATCGCGGAGTAGTCGGCCCGCCCGCCCGCCGAGGCGCGGGCCAGCTCGTCGAAGACCTCGCAGGCGTCGTCGGACAGGTGGTGACCGAAGCGCTCGGCCAGCCGGGCCCACACCCACAGCTCGGAGCGGGCCTGCCCCGGCGGGTCGATGGCCCTGCGGCGGCGCACGACCCGGCCCTCGAGGGTGGTCATCGTGCCCTCCTCCTCGGCCCACTGCGCCACGGGGAGCACGACGTCGGCGAGCTGGGCGGTCTCCGAAGGAACGACGTCGCTGACGACGAGCAGGTCGAGGCGGCCGAGCGCCGCGCGCACGGCCGAGACGTTGGGCGCGGAGACGGCGGGGTTGGCCCCGTGCACGAGCAGCGCCTTCGGCCCTCCGGCGGTGCCGAGCCGGGAGAGCAGCTCGACGGCCGGGACGCCGGGGCCCGGCAGCGTGGCCGGGTCGACTCCCCACACCCCGGCGACGTGGGACCGCGCAGCGGGGTCGGTGATCATCCGGTAGCCGGGCAGCTGGTCGCTCTTGAGGCCGTGCTCGCGCCCGCCCTGCCCGTTGCCCTGACCGGTGAGCGGTCCGTAGCCGGAACCGGGGCGGCCGGGCAGGCCGAGCGCGACGGCGAGGTTGATCGCCGCGGACACGCCGTCGGTGCCCTGGGTCGACTGCTCCAGGCCCCTTCCGGTGAGCACGTAGGCGCCCCGTCCGCCGTGCGCGGGCGCCGCGGCCGCGAGCAGGCGGGCAGTGGCGCGCAGGGTGTCGGCGGGGATGCCGCACACCGCCTCCGCGCGCTCGGGCCACCACCGCGCGACCGAGGCGCGCACGGCATCCCACCCGGTGGTTCGGGTGGTCACGTACTCCTCGTCGACGAGCCCCTCGTCGACGAGGACGTGGGTGAGGGCGAGCAGGACGACGAGGTCGCTGCCCGGCACGGCGGCGAGGTGGATGCCGGCCCCGCCGTCGGTCAGCCGTGCCGTCGCCGAGGCCCGCGGGTCGACGACGACCAGGCCCCCGCGCGACCGCGCGCCGGCGAGGTGCTGCACGAGGGGCGGCATCGTCGCTGCGGGGTTGGAGCCGACGACGAGCACGGCGTCCGCGCCCTCGAGGTCCGCGAGCGGGAAGGCCAGGCCCCGGTCGACGCCGAGGCTGCGGTTGGCGCCGGCCGCGGCCGAGGACATGCAGAACCGGCCGTTGTAGTCGATGTACGGCGTGCCCAGCACGACCCGCGCGAACTTGCCCAGGGTGTAGGCCTTCTCGTTGGTGAGGCCGCCTCCGCCGAACACGGCAACCGCGTCCCGGCCGTGCACGGCCTGGATGCCGGCGAGCCGCGAGTGCACGAGGTCGAGAGCCTCCTCCCACGTGGCCGGCCCGAGCGCCCCCCGCCCACCGTCCGCCCCGACCCGTCGCACGAGCGGCGTGGTGAGGCGGTCGGTGGCGGTGAGCACCTCGGCTGAGCTCCACCCCTTCTGGCACATGCCTCCCCGGTTCGTGGGGAAGTCGCGCGCCTCGACGCGAACCGGTGACACGGCATCCGGGGTCGCGTGGAGGGCCTGCGCGCACTGGAGGGCGCAGTAGGGGCAGTGGGTGGGGGTGGGCACGGTGTCCTCAGACCTTGGCCATCGTGGCGCCGCGGCGCACGTAGACGGCCCAGGTGAGCACCGCGAGGGCGAGGAAGACCAGGACATAGGCCTGCAGGGCGGGGACGATCGAGCCGTACTCCTCGCGGGCGAACTTGTAGACGAAGGGGATGACGAACCCGCCGAAGGCGCCGACCGCCGCGATGATGCCGACGGCACCCGCTGCGCGCCGGCGGTACTCCAACGCACTGTCCTCGCCGCCGTCGCGGGCCGCGAGCCGGGTGAAGATCGCCGGGATCATCCGGTACGTCGAGCCGTTGCCGACACCGGTCGCGACGAACAGGGCCATGAAGCTCGCGAAGAAGATCGGCAGGCTCTTCTGCTGCACCCCGACGACGGCGATGACGCCGGCCACCGCCATGGCGACGAAGCTGACGATCGTGACGACCGAGCCGCCGAGCCGGTCGGAGAGCCGACCACCGAGCGGGCGGGACAGCGAGCCGACGAGCGCTCCGAGGAAGCCGTAGGTCAGGGCGATGTCGGGCCGCTCGAAGACGACCTTGAGCAGGGTCGGGAATGCCGCCGAGTAGCCGATGAACGAGCCGAAGGTGCCGATGTAGAGCAGCGCCATGAGCCAGGTGTGCAGGTGTCCCGTGGCGCGGGCCGTGGGGCCGGGGTCGGCCTTGGCCTCGCGCAGGTTGTCCATGAAGTAGTAGGCGAGCACGGCCGAGGCGATCGCGAAGGGGACGTACAGGAAGCCGGCGTTCGACAGCCCCGCCGCGACGCCGCCGAGGCCGATCGCGAGCGGCACGAGCTTCTGGGCGACCGCGACCCCGATGTTGCCGCCTGCGGCATTCAGGCCCAGGGCCCAGCCCTTCTCCTTCTCGGGGTAGAAGAAGGTGATGTTGGCCATCGAGGAGGCGAAGTTGCCGCCGCCGAAGCCCGCGGTGCCCGCGACGAGCAGGAGCACCCAGAAGGGGACCTCCGGGTGCTGGACGACCCAGGCCAGGCCGAGCGTCGGCACGAGGAGGAGCAGTGCGGAGACGACGGTCCAGTTCCGGCCGCCGAAGACGGGCACCGCGAACGTGTACGGGATGCGCAGGAGGGCGCCGACGCCGGAGGCGACACCGAGGACGGTGAGCGCCTGGCCGGCCGTGAGTGCCCAGCCGTTGGCCCCGCTCGTCACGAGCGCGCCGGACGCGTCGAAGGTGCCCGACATCGAGACGACGACGATGGACCACAGCATCCAGACGGAGAAGCCGATGTGCTCGGCGAAGATCGAGAAACCGAGGTTGCGGCGGGCGATGGCCCGTCCGCGGCCGGCCCAGAAGTGGTCGTCGTTGGCGTCCCACCTCTCGATCCAGCGACCGGGCCCGACGACGCCGAGCTCGGCCTGCGGCGCGGTGCTGGTCGCGCCCGGGGTGATGGTGGTGGTCATGGTCGCCCTTCCCGAAGTACGTGTGCGGGGGGACGACGTCGAGGCCGCCCACCTCGTTGTCGGACAGCACCGACGCTAGGGAAGCGGTGTTTCGAGGGCCTTCGGGGCGTGTGAATGCGCCGCAACATCGTCCGCACCCGAGCGCGGGGAGGCACCGTGAGAAGTCGGAAACACGACCGTCATACGTGCAGGTGGGGCGGGGCCTCGGGGGGCGGTTGGGGTGCCGGCGCACCCCCGGAAGGTCAACCGAGGCCGAGGTAGTGCTCGAGGCCCACCGTGACCCCGGGGTGGTCTGCGACGGCGCGCACCGCCGCCAGGACACCCGGCATGAACGACACCCGGTCGAAGGAGTCGTGGCGGATCGTCAGCATCTCCCCCGCCGCACCGAGCAGCACCTCCTGGTGCGCCACGAGACCGCGCAGGCGCACGGAGTGCACCGGGATGCCGTTCACGCGGGCCCCGCGCGCGCCGTCCGGGTCGTGCGTGGTCGCGTCGGGGACGGGCCCGAGCCCGGCGGCCTCGCGGGCCTCACCGATGAGGGATGCCGTGCGCGCTGCGGTACCCGAGGGGGCGTCGACCTTGTCCGGGTGGTGCAGCTCGATGACCTCGACGGACTCGTAGTAGCTGGCTGCCTTCGCGGCGAAGGCCATCATGAGCACCGCTCCGAGGGCGAAGTTGGGGGCGATGAGCACGCCGATCCCGGGTGCCTGCGCCACCTGCTCACGCAGGGTCGCGAGCCGCTCGTCGGACCAGCCGGTCGTGCCCACGACGACGTGCACCCCCTGGGCCACGCAGTGGGCGACATTGGCCGGGGAGGCGTCGGGGACCGAGAACTCGACGACGACCTGCGCACCGGCGAGGTTGCCGAGGTCGTCGCCCACGTCGAACCGACCGACGAGCTCGAGGTCGCTCGCCGCCTCGACGGCGGCGCACACGGTCGCGCCCATCCGCCCACTCGCACCGATGACGGCCACCCGTGTCGCACCCATGGCGAGCACTGTAGTCAGGGCAGCCCGCTGGGGTGCCAGGGGCGCGGCGGACCGCGCGATGGGCACCCCCGGACGACGGATCGACACGCCTGCTCGTTCACCTTCCGTTCATCTTGCGTCCATCTTCGGTTACCCTTGGGCAAACGACGGTGAACAACCTCGAGAGGAGGGCCCCATGAAGAAGCTCGTTGCGCCCATGACCCGGACCGGACTGGCGATGCGCTGGGTCCCGGTGACCACGACCGACGGCCGCGTCCGGATGGAGATGCGCTGGAGCGCACCGCCCGCAGTGCGACGTCAGTCCGCCTGACCCCAGGGCACCACACGACACAGCACAGCAACACAGCACAGCGACACAACACGGCGAGAGGGCCCGCACCACGTGGTGCGGGCCCTCTCGCGTCGGCGTCACCGCAGTGCTGCGGTCACACCGGCGACGGCCCGGACGACAGCGTCATGTCCGGCTCCTCGCCGCGGGCCTGCGCTGCGGCTCGTTCGCGCCAGACCCTGCCCAGGTAGGCCTGGTCGGGGGCGATGTCGAGCCGGTACCTCGTGTACTCGGGGTCGAAGGGCGTGCGGGCGTGGTAGGCCCGGATCGAGGAGTCGAGCACGACGACGATCTCGCCGGCCGCCCTGCTGAAGAAGTCGGAGTGGTCGACCATCCGGATGTTCGGGTCCCACCTGACCCGGCGGATCGCCTCGGTTCGGGCGAGGTAGGTCTGTTCGATCTTGTAGCGCACCGGCAGCCCGTCGATGAGTTCACCCCACGGTCGCAGCGGCTCGCGGTGGCCCTCGAACAGCGCGTCGGGGCCGAAGTCGTGGGCCATCCAGCGCGGCAGCTCGACGCGCAGGAAGCCCACGACGTCGATGTCCGGACAGGCCTGGAGGCGGCGGCGCGCGGCATCCACGTCGGTCGCCGCGGTGAACACGAGGTCGTCGTCGGTGACGAGCACGAACTCGGTGTCGACGGCGTCGAGGGCGGCGTTGCGCCCGACCGATACCCCGGAGTTGAAGGGCATCGCGATGACCTCGACGAGCGGGTCGTCGAAGGACATCGGCGTCGGTGAGTCGTCGGCCACGACGATGCGCCCGTCGAACACCCGTCGCGCTGAGCGCACCAGCCGCCTCGCGACATCGGGACGCTTGAACGTCTTGACCGCCATCGTCACGGTCGCCGCAGACTCCGCGCGCTCCCCCGGGTCGAGCGGGTCGGCGGCGAGCCGGTCGGCACCCCTGACCGCGACGAGGGCACCGGCGGTCGCCACCCGGTAGGCCGCCCGCAGCGGTGCTCCCCCGCGACCGCCCATGGCCCGCTTGAGCTGCTTGAGCCGGTTGGCATCCATCAGCCGCCCTCGCCATGTGTGTGAAACCGTCGGGATGGCGACGATCTTCACACACGCCGCCACTTCCCCGCCTCAACGGCCGCGGGCGGCATCCGAATGACTTCGGATGCCGCCCGCGATACCTTGGTGCGAGAGGAGGACTCAGCCCTCGGTGGACTCGCCACCCTCGCGAGCACCGCGACCGCGGTTACCACCACGGCGACGGTTGCGCGGACGGCGTTCGCCGCGCTCCTCGCCACCCTCGGCGGGTGCGTCACCCTCGGCCTCGTCGCCGTCGGCGTCCGAGACCTCGGCCGCCGGAGCGTCCACGGCAGGAGCAGCGGCCGGCGCGGCGGGGCCCGCCTCGACGGCCTCCTGGCCGGTCTCGCCCTCGGGCAGCACGGCCGCGAGGCTGAGCTTGCCGCGGGGGTCGATCTCCTTGAGCTCGACCTGGACCTTCTGGCCCACGGCGAGCACGTCGTCGACGTTGTCGATCCGCTTGCCACCGACGAGCTTGCGCACCTCGGAGATGTGCAGCAGGCCGTCCTTGCCGGGCAGGAGCGAGATGAACGCCCCGAAGGTCGTCGTCTTCACGACGGTCCCGAGGAAGCGCTCACCGATCTCCGGCATCTGCGGGTTGGCGATGGCGTTGACCATCGCGCGGGCCGCCTCGGCCGACGGGCCGTCGGTCGCACCGATGTACACGGTGCCGTCGTCCTCGATCGAGATCTGCGCACCGGTCTCGTCCTGGATCTGGTTGATCATCTTGCCCTTCGGGCCGATGACCTCACCGATCTTGTCGACCGGGACGGTCACCGCGATCACGCGAGGAGCGAACGGGCTCATCTCGTCGGGCGCGTCGATCGCCTCGTTCATGACGTCGAGGATGTGCAGGCGCGCGTCGCGGGCCTGGGTCAGCGCGCCGGCGAGCACGTCGGCGGGGATGCCGTCGAGCTTGGTGTCGAGCTGGATGGCCGTGACGAACTCTCGGGTACCGGCGACCTTGAAGTCCATGTCGCCGAACGCGTCCTCGGCACCGAGGATGTCGGTCAGCGCCGCGTACTCGGTCTTGCCGTCGACCTCGGCCGAGACCAGGCCCATGGCGATGCCGGCGACCGGGGCGCGCAGCGGCACACCAGCGTTGAGCATCGACAGGGTGGACGCGCAGACCGAGCCCATGGACGTCGAGCCGTTGGAGCCGAGGGCCTCGGACACCTGACGGATCGCGTAGGGGAACTCCTCGCGGGTCGGCAGGACCGGCATCAGCGCACGCTCGGCGAGCGCACCGTGGCCGATCTCGCGACGCTTCGGCGACCCCACGCGCCCGGTCTCACCGGTGCTGTAGGGCGGGAAGTTGTAGTTGTGCATGTAGCGCTTGCGCGTCACCGGCGACAACGTGTCGAGCTGCTGCTCCATGCGGAGCATGTTCAGCGTCGTGACGCCCATGATCTGGGTCTCGCCACGCTCGAAGATCGCCGAGCCGTGCACGCGCGGGAGCACCTCGACCTCGGCCGAGAGGGCGCGGATGTCCGCGAGCCCACGGCCGTCGATGCGCACCTTGTCCTTGAGGATGCGCTGACGGATCAGCTGCTTCTGCACCGAGCGGTAGGCAGCCGAGAGTTCCTTGTCGCGACCCTCGAACTGGGCCCCGAGGGACTCCTTCATCGCGTCCTTGATGGCGTCGATGCGCTCCTCGCGCTCCGCCTTGCCGGCGATCTGCAGGGCAGCGGCGAGGTCGGATGCCGTGGCCGCCTCGACGGCCGCGTAGACGTCGTCCTGGTAGTCCAGGAAGATCGGGAACTCCTGCACCGGCTTGGCAGCCTTGGCGGCGAGCTCGGCCTGGGCCTCGCACAGCACCTTGATGAAGCCCTTGGCGGCCTCGAGGCCCTGGGCCACGACCTCCTCGGTGGGTGCGGTCTTGCCGGCGGTCTTGACCAGGTCCCAGGTGTGCTCGGTGGACTCGGCCTCGACCATCATGATCGCGACGTCGTCACCGGCGATGCGGCCCGCGACGACCATGTCGAACGTCGAGCGCTCGATGTCGCTGAAGTTCGGGAACGCGACCCACTGGTCGTCGATGAGGCTGACGCGCACACCACCGATGGGGCCCGAGAAGGGCAGACCGGAGATCTGGGTCGACGCGCTGGCGGCGTTGATCGCGAGGACGTCGTACTGGACGTCCGGGTTGAGCGCCAGGACGGTGATGACGACCTGGACCTCGTTGCGCAGGCCCTTGGTGAAGGTCGGGCGCAGCGGGCGGTCGATGAGGCGGCAGGTGAGGATGGCGTCGGTCGACGGGCGACCCTCACGGCGGAAGAACGAGCCGGGGATCTTGCCCGCGGCGTACATTCGCTCCTCGACGTCGACGGTCAGGGGGAAGAAGTCGAACCCCTCGCGCGGGCTGCGGCCCGCGGTGGTCGTGGACAGCAGCATCGTGTCCTCGTCCAGGTAGGCCGCGACGGCGCCGCCGGCCTGCTTCGCGAGCCGGCCGGTCTCGAACCGGACGGTGCGGGTGCCGAACTTGCCGTTGTCGATGACGGCTTCGGCGACTGTGATCTCAGGACCCTCCATGGGTCCTCCTTTTCTCTTGTACTGAAAGCCGGCGTGCATCGTCGTTGTGCACGGGCTTGTCCAACAGGCGAGGGTGCCGCGAACGGCATCCGCCTCTCACGCGAAGAGGCGGCCCTCACGGTGTGAAGGCCGCCCTCGCGGAAGTCGTTATCGGCGCAGGCCGAGGCGCTTGATCAGCGAGCGGTAACGCTCGACGTCGACGCTCTCCAGGTAGCGCAGGAGCCGGCGGCGCTGGCCGACCAGCAGCAGCAGGCCACGCCGGCTGTGGTGGTCGTGCTTGTGCTGGCGCGAGTGCTCGGTGAGGTCCTTGATCCGCTGCGTGAGCAGCGCGATCTGCACCTCGGGGGAGCCGGTGTCGCCCTCGGTGGTGGCGTACTCGGTCATGATCTGCTTCTTGACGTCCGTGCTCAGGGGCATGGGGCGACGACTCTCTTCCTGTGGTTTCGCTGCGCGGCGCTCCCGGGCTGGTTCACCGGGGCACTGTGGGTCCGCGGCCGAGTTCACGGCAGTCACCGAGATTACCAGCGCCACGAGCAGGTCGCGAAATCGAGCCGGGGCGCAGAACCAGGCCAGCGAACCGCGCAGCCTGCGTGCCGGTGCGCGGGGAATCCGGGCAAGTGTGAGGCACCGCTCGCCGGTATTACCCGGAAATGGTCGCCACAGGGCCGCGGAGCCAATACCCTACTATCGGGTCCTGTCGCCAAACTGGCCGACAGCCGAGGGGTGCAAGTGTCACGACTTGCGACTCACATCACGCAGGTCGACGCAGGAGGAAGCATGAACACCGCACCATTGAAGCACCAGCGAGGAAGGCTCGTTGCGATATTGGCGACTATTGCCCTCTTCGTCAGCCTGGTGCTCATCGTCTCGGCTCAGGCGCAGCGCGCCTCGGCCACCTCGGTCTCTCCGGACCTGCCGACCATCAACCTCACCCTTCCCGCCGGCGTCAGCCAGAGTGCGCTCGATGGCTCCAAGGACACGGTCCGGACCGGGACCAAGATCTCGACCGAAGACCCCAGCGGCCCCGACCTGCCCCCCGTGATCGGCGAGGTCGGCCTTCCCCCGGACGGCGTGGTCGGCGAGGTCAAGCCCCGCGGCAACTACACCTACACGCTGGCCAAGAAGCCCTACCAGATCAAGCTCGACAAGAAGCGACCGCTTTTCGGTATGCCGGCCGCCAAGACCTGGGTGCTGCTGGCCAACCACGCCGACCCCTCCCTCATGCGCAACAAGGTCGCCTACGACCTCGCGAACTCCATCGGTCTGCAGTACTCCTCCGAGACCCGCTGGGTCGACCTTCGCATCAACGGTGTCTACCGCGGCAACTACCTGCTCTCCGAGAAGGTGCAGACCGGCACCAACCGTGTCGAGCTCAAGCACCCCCAAGGCATCATCACCGAGCTCGACCACCGTGGTGACGGCACCCAGCCCGGCTACCCGGCCGAGGACTACTGGTTCCACTCCGCCACCAGCAACTCCACCTTCGTCCTGAAGGACGCCGCCACCGACTACCCGGACAAGGTCGACGGGCCCCTGACGCCCGAGGTCGCGGCCGGCTGGGCCGACATGAAGACGACCGTGAACAAGCTCGACGCGTTGCTCTATGCGACGAACCCCGACTGGGCCAAGATCAGTGCGATCATCGACGTCGACTCCTTCGTGAAGTACTACTTCGTCTTCGAGCTCGGAGAGAATCCCGAGATCACCCAGTCCAGCGTCTACTTCTACAAGGACGGGCCCGACAGCAAGCTCTACGCCGGGCCGATCTGGGACTTCGACAGTGCCTTCGCGCAGTACGACAAGAGCGAGCCCTACGGTGCGGACTACCGTTCCGACTACGTGAAGAACGCCCAGATCCTGCGCCAGAAGGGCAACGGCTGGATGATGGAGCTCTTCCGCAACACCCAGTTCGTGAACCGTGCGAACCAGATGTGGGACGACGGCATCGCCTACCAGTCCAACAAGACGTTGAGCAAGATCGACGGCTACCAGGCCCAGGTCACCAAGTCGGCGGCGAACAACTTCGCCTTGTGGAAGGTCCTCGGCAAGCCGACCCTGTTTGGTCAGAACCCGCCCGAGGGACACACCTACAAGACGACGTTCGCCGGTGAGGTCTCCTACCTCAAGTCATGGATCAGCCAGCGCGAGACCATGATGCGCAAGCTCTACGGCGACGTGCCGATCGTGCGCTCGCGTGGCAACGTCCAGACCAAGGGCTGGATGCCCTACGTCAACTCCGGCCAGATCATCGGCACCCAGGGCAAGGCGCTGCGCCTTGAGGGTATGAACGTCGGGATCCAGGACTCCTCGGTGACCGGCTCGATCCAGGCCAACTCCCACGTGCAGAGCATCGGGTGGTCGGGCTACAAGACGATCGGCTCCTCGACCCTGATCGGCACGACGGGCAGGAATCTGCGGTTGGAGGCGGTGCAGTTCAAGCTCACCGGCAACCTCGCCACCAAGTACGACATCTCCTACCGGGCCCACGTGAGCAAGCAGGGCTGGCTGCCGTGGAAGAGCGCCGGAGCCACTGCTGGCACGACCGGCAAGGGCTTGGCAGTCGAGGCCGTCCAGGTTCGTCTCGCCCTGAAGAGCGCACCGACCCCCAAGCCGGGCTCGATCCAGCCGAACCCGACAACGACGCCGACGCCGACGCCGACCCCCACGGTGTCGGTGACCCCCACCCCCACCCCCACGGTGTCGGTGACCCCCACCCCCACGGTGTCGGTGACGCCGAGCCCTGACCCCACCGAGACGGTAGCTCCGGTCGACAAGGCGACGGCCGCCTACAGCGCGCACGTCCAGAAGAACGGCTGGATGTCCACGGTGACCGACGGTGCTGTCGCTGGTACAACTGGTAAGAACCTGCGGATGGAAGCGCTCAAGCTCAAGGTGACGAGCGAGCAGTACACCGGTGACATCAGCTACCGGGCCCACGTCGAGAAGACGGGTTGGATGTCCTGGACCAGTTCCTCCAACTACATCGGCACGGTCGGCAAGGGCCTGCGGATGGAGGCCTTCGAGGTGAAGTTGACCGGCCAGCTGGCCGCTCAGTACTCGGTGCGGTACCAGGCTTACGTCCAGGGCAGCGGGTGGCAGTCCATTCGCTCGGACGGCGCGACGGCTGGGACCACGGGCAAGGGCCTGCGCATCGAGGCGGTGAAGGTCACTCTGGTGAAGAAGTGATCTCACCCAGATGACGTCGAGCGGGGCCCCCGAGTGATCGGGGGCCCCGCTTGCCCGTGCCGACCACGCTGGCCGACAGCGGTTAGCCTTTTGGTCCACACCAGAGGAGTCCCATGAGCACCAGCCAGCCCGGCGACCAGAGCCGCCGAGCCGCCCATGCCACCGCATCGCGACAGCGTCGGTTCTGGGCCCTGGCCCTCGTCCCGGTTCTCGTCATCGGCGTCGTCCTGGCGATCTGGGTCAGCCAGACCCAGGCGCGCGAATCGGCAGCCGGCACCCCCACGGCTACGGCCACCGGCACCGCCACGCAACCCCCGGCGCAGACCACGCTCGCGATGATCGCCGACTTCGGCAACTGCGGACCGGGCGCCCAGCGGGTGGCCGACATGATCGACACGTGGGATGCCGCCGCCGTCGCCACCGCCGGGGACAACACGTACGCCGACGACCCCACGTGCACCCCGTTCACCGACTCCGTCGGCGACTTCTACGGCGACTGGGTCGAGGACCCCGAGGGGCCGCGATTCTGGCCGGCCCTGGGCAACCATGACTACGAGGACAAGGGCGCGGGGCTCGAGAAGTACCGGGCCTACTTCACCTACCTTCCCACCGAGGCCGACCCCCAACAGCGGTGGTACGACGTCAAGGTCGACGGCATCCACCTGTTCATCCTCGACAACGACGCACCCGACGCCGACCTGGCCGCCCAGCAGGTCTGGCTGCGCGAGCGGCTGACGGCGTCACGGGCCCAGGACCCCGCCGCGTGGAACGTCGTCATCTTCCACAAGCCCGCGTTCACCTCGGCCTCCCACCCGGACGAGGTCGAGATGCGACCGGATGCCGGGTGGGACTACCGCGGCTGGGGAGCCGACGTGGTCATCGCCGGCCACCAGCACGTCTACGAGGACGTCGTCGTCGACGGCATGCACTACGTCACCGCCGGCATCGCCACGAACGGCCTGGAGCGCGGGGGCTGTGACGACGAGCTGACCGACGGGAGCCGCCTGTGCCTCACCGGCGTCGAGGGCGCGATGCGCCTCGACGCCACGGCGACCTCGCTGAAGATGGAGTACCGCCAACCCTCGGATGCCGGTGAGGTCGTCCTCGACGCCATCGAGCTCACCCGCTGACGGGGCTCCCCGGCGCTGCGCCCACCGGCGGCGCGACAGCCTCCTGATCAGGTGCGGACCACGTCGGTGCCCGCGGCGTCGAGCTGCTCCGCGGTCTCGTCGTCGAGCTGGGTGTCGGTGACGAGGAGGTCGACCTCCTCGGGTCGGGCGAACCGGTGGAAGTGGTCGACGCCCGCCTTCGTGGAGTCGGTCACGACGATGGTGCGGCGGGCGGCCCGGCACATGGCCCGCTTCGCCATCGCCTCGGACTGGTCGGGGGTCGTCATGCCCCGCACCACCGAGAAGCCGTTGGTGCCGAGGAACGCGAGGTCCACGCAGACGTCGGCGAGCGCTGACTCGAGCCACTGGCCGACCGCCGCCCCGGTGCGCTCGCGCACGCGCCCGCCCAGCACGTAGAGCTCGATGGTGTCCAGGGTGTTCAGCGTGGCCGCGATGGCCACCGAGTTCGTGACCACGGTGAGCCGGCGGTCGGTGGGGAACTGCTCGGCGATGGCCTGGGTCGTCGTCCCTGAGTCGAGCAGCACGGTGCCCTCGGCGGGTAGCTCCTGCACGGCCCGCTGGGCGATGCGCTGCTTCTGCGTGCTCGCCTGGGTGCGACGGGCGGCCAGGGTGGGCTCGACCTCGAGCCGCTCGATGGGCAGCGCGCCCCCGTGGACGCGGCGCAGCAGGCCGCGACGCTCGAGCGCGGTGAGATCCCGGCGCACCGTCTCGGCGGTGACCGCGAGCTCCTCGGCGAGCGTGGTGACCTCGACGCGCCCCTGGTCACGGGCCCGCCGCAGGATGAGCTCCTGGCGCTCAGGGGCATAGCGGTGCGCCGGGAGCATGGTGGGTGCCGACGGCGGGGCGACCTGAGAGGAGTCCATGACGCCCATTGTCCTTCAGCGCGGTCGTCGTGGTGCGGTCGTGGTGCGATCCCGTCAGGCCCAACTTCTCGCTCCGGTGGCCGACCCCCCTTCCAGCCGCTACGGTGGTGTGACGGACGACACAGGAAGGGTAACCTGATGGCCACGTACGAGTTCGTCTGCGCCGAGCACGGATCGCTGACGATCACGATGCCGATGGCCGAGGTCACTGCCACCCTTCCCTGCCCGTCCTGCGGTGAGCCTGCTCGCCGCCGGTACACGGCACCCGGGCTCGCGCTCGGGGATGCCACAGCACGTCGCCTCATCGAGGCGACCTCGAGGTCCGCCCACGAACCAGCGGTGGTCAGTGCACCCCGCGGCGCCCCGATGACGCCGCGCCGCGCCCGACCGATCGCCGACCCGCGGACGGCCCGACTCCCTGCACCGTGACCTGAGCACAGGCACACACCGGCTGCTCAGGCAGATCGGAGGTCCATGGGTAACGTCGGCCTGCTGTACGTCGGGGCCATCCTCTTCATCAACGGCTGCGCGCTGCTCGGCTGGGTGCGTGGCAACGGGGCCGTCCCGTTGAACATCTTCGTGGGGCTGCTCCAGGTCCTCACGCCCACCTACCTCATCTTCACGGCGAACGGCGACCCGGACGTCATCTTCGGCGCCTCGGGCCTGTACCTGTTCGGCTTCACCTATCTCTACGTCGCGCTGAACACGATCTGGGGATTCGACGGGACCGGCCTCGGCTACTTCTCCCTCTTCGTCGCGATCGCGGCGGTCGGGTACGCCGTGGTCAACGTCGTGGAGTACCAGGACTACGCCTTCGCCGTCATCTGGCTGCTGTGGGCCTACCTGTGGTGGCTGTTCTTCCAGCTGCTCGGACGGGACCGGGACGGCCTGACCGCCTGGACCGGTGCCGTCGCCGCCGTCGAGGGCTGGTTCACCGCGGCCATCCCGGCGTTCCTCCTCCTCACCGGCTGGTGGGACGCCCTCCCGAACGCCACGTGGGCGGTCATCGTGGCCGTCCTCAACCTCGGCGGCCTCATCCTCGCCCGTGCCCGCCTCGGGTCCCGGGTGCCGGCCATGGTCTGACCACGCACCTCCCATCCACTCCCGCGGCGCCCGTCGCCGCCACCACTGCACAGGAGCGCACCGATGCCAGAACTGATCTTCCCCCTCGACTCGACCAAGAAGTTCACCGACCAGAAGTACGTCGGCCACAACCGCTGGCACCCCGAGGTGCCGGCCGCCGTCCACGTCAAGCCGGGGGACTCCTTCCGGATGCACTGCCGCGAATGGTTCGACGGGGCGATCGTCAACGACGACTCGGCCGACGACATCCTCAACGCCCCGCTGAAGACCGTCCACGTGCTCTCCGGCCCGGTCGCCGTCGAGGGCGCCCAGCCCGGTGACCTCCTCGTCGTCGACATCCTCGACGTGGGGCCGATCCCCCAGGAGGACAGCGGCCCGTTGGCCGGCCAGGGCTGGGGCTACACCGGGGTCTTCGCCACCCAGAACGGCGGCGGCTTCCTCACCGAGCAGTTCCCGGACGCCTACAAGGTCATCTGGGACTTCACGGGGGGCGTCGCGACGTCGCGGCACGTCCCGGGTGTCTCGTTCGTCGGCATCGTCCACCCCGGCCTCATGGGCACCGCACCGTCGGCGGACCTGCTGGCCCGCTGGAACGCCCGGGAGGCGGCTCTCATCGCCACCGACCCCGACCGGGTGCCGCCCCTGGCCCTGCCTCCCGAGCCGGAGCACGCCATTCTCGGGGCGCTGCCGGAGTCGGAGTACGCCCGGGTCGCGGGCGAGGCGGCACGCACGGCCCCACCGCGCGAGAACGGCGGCAACCAGGACATCAAGAACTTCACCAAGGGGTCGCGGGTGTTCTACCCGGTCTTCGTCGACGGGGCGAACCTGTCGGTGGGTGACCTGCACTTCTCTCAGGGAGACGGTGAGATCACGTTCTGCGGCGCCATCGAGATGGGCGGGTTCATCGATCTGCGGGTCGACCTCATCAAGGGTGGCATGGACACCTACGGGGTGTCGGAGAACGCCATCTTCATGCCGGGGACGACCGACCCACGGTTCAGCGAGTGGCTCGCCTTCTCCGGGACCTCGGTGACGCTCGACGGCGAGCAGCGTTACCTGGACTCGCACCTGTCCTACCAGCGGGCCTGCCTGCACGCGATCGACTACCTCACCAAGTTCGGCTACTCGCCGATCCAGGCGTACATGATCCTCGGGGCAGCGCCCATCGAGGGTCGCCTGTCCGGTGTGGTCGACATCCCCAACTCCTGCTCGACGGTGTACATCCCGACGTCGATCTTCGACTTCGACGTCCGCCCGTCGGCCAGCGGCCCGCACCAGGTCGACCCCGGGATGGGCGTGCCCATGTCGTCGTTCTGAGCGAACCACGAGTGTGGCGTGCACCCCTCCTCCGCGGGGTGCACGCCACACTCCGCCCGAGCCGCGCGTACAGTTGCGACCCAGATCACACTCACCGTTGAGGAGTCGACGTCGTGCGTCAACGAGGCCCCGCGCCAGCCGCGGCACCCACCCCGGCTGACCCCGCCCGGGCGGCATCCGTGCGAGCCATCGCCGAGCAGTTCACCGACCTGCGCGGCCCACTGCTCCCGATCCTCCACGCGGTCGTCGCCGCGCACGGCCACGTCCACGACGACGACATCCCCGTCATCGCCGACGTCCTCAACCTCTCGCGGGCCGACGTGCACGGGGTCGTGACCTTCTACCACGACTTCCGGCGCACTCCCCCGGTCGCCCACCGCGTCAGCCTGTGCCGCGGCGAGGCCTGCCAGGCCCGCGGGGCGCAGACGTCCTACACCGCAGCCACCGAGCGCTGGAGCGCCTCCGACGACGTCGAGGTCGCCGAGGTGTTCTGTCTGGGCCTGTGCGCCCAGGGCCCGTCCGGGCAGATCGACGGCGCGCTGCACACCGCCCTCTCCCCCGAGCGCATCGAGGCCCTCACCGCCGGGTGGCAGGCATGAGCACCGCGTGGGTCTCCTGCGACAGCGCGGCCGTCGCCGCGGGTGCCGACGCCGTCGCCGAGGCGATCGCGGCCGCCGGGATCACGGTGCGCCGCCACGGCTCTCGGGGGATGCTGTGGCTCGAGCCGCTCGTCGAGCTCGAGACCGAGGGCGGCCGGGTCGGGTACGGCAACATCACCGAGGCCGAGGTGGGGCCGCTGCTCGACGGTGCCCTCGACGACACCGACCGGTGCATCGGGCCCGTCGACGACCACCCGTGGATGGCCCGCCAGCACCGGGTGTCCTTCGCCCGCGTCGGGGTCATCGAGCCGACCGACCTCGCCGCCTACCGGGAGCACGGCGGCCTCGCCGGGCTGCTGCGCGCCATCGAGCTCACCCCCGAGGCGGTCGTCGCCGAGGTCACGGCCTCCGGGCTGCGCGGGCGCGGTGGCGCCGGGTTCCCGGCCGGCATCAAGTGGGAGACGGTGCGCACGGCATCCGCCGACGTGAAGTTCGTCTGCTGCAACGCCGACGAGGGCGACAGCGGCACGTTCGCCGACCGCATGCTCATCGAGGGCGACCCGTTCACCCTCATCGAGGGCATGGCCATCGCCGCCCTGGCCGTCGGCGCGACCGAGGGGTACGTCTACCTGCGCAGCGAGTACCCGCTCGCCATCACCACCCTGCGCCGCGCCATCGAGATCTGCTACGCCCACGGCATCCTCGGTGAGTCCGTGCTCGGCAGCGGGCGCCGTTTCGACCTCGACGTGCGGGTGGGTGCTGGCGCCTACATCTGCGGCGAGGAGACCTCGATGCTCGAGTCCCTCGAGGGCAAGCGCGGCGAGGTGCGGGCCAAACCCCCGATCCCGGCGCTCGAGGGGCTCTTCGGGCGGCCCACGGTGGTCAACAACGTGCTGACGCTCTCGGCGGTGCCGATGGTGCTCGCCGACGGGGGCGAGGCGTACGCCGCGCTCGGCACCGGCCGCTCGCGCGGCACCCAGGTCTTCCAGCTCGCGGGTAACATCGCCCGCGGCGGCATCGTCGAGGCCGACTTCGGGGTCACGCTCGCAACGCTCGTCGACGACTTCGGGGGTGGCACGGCATCCGGGCGGCCCGTGAAGGCGGTGCAGGTCGGCGGGCCCCTCGGGGCCTACCTGCCGCCCACGCAGTTCGGCCTGCCCATGGACTACGAGGCGTTCGCCGAGGCCGGGGCGATGGTGGGGCACGGCGGCATCGTCGTGTGGGACGACACCCTGGACGCCGCCGCCATGGCGCGGTTCGCGATGGAGTTCTGCGCCAAGGAGTCGTGCGGCAAGTGCACCCCCTGCCGCGTCGGCTCCGTGCGCGGCGTCGAGGTCATCGACCGCGTGCTCGCGGCACCCGACGACGGCGTGCGGCGCACCCAGCTCACCCTGCTCGACGACCTCTGCACGACGATGACCAAGGGGTCGCTGTGCGCGATGGGCGGCCTCACGCCGATGCCCGTGCGCAGCGCCCTCGAGCACTTCCCGCAGGACTTCGGCATCCCGGACGACACCACGCAAGGAGCGCGTTCATGACGATCATCGACGAGCCCGCCCTCGAGACACCCGACCACGGCACACCACCGGTCTGGGGGGAACCCAGCGCCCACGTCACCATCGACGGCATCGCGGTCATGGTGCCGCCGGGCACGTCGGTGATGCGCGCCGCGAAGATCGCCGGCATCGACGTGCCGAAGCTGTGCGCGACCGACTCGCTCAAGGCCTTCGGCTCCTGCCGCCTGTGCCTCGTCGAGGTCGAGGGCATGCGTGGCACGCCCGCGTCCTGCACCACCCCGTGCACCGACGGCATGGTGGTGTCGACCCGCACGGAGCAGGTCCAGCAGCTGCGTCGCGGTGTCATGGAGCTCTACCTCTCCGACCACCCCACCGACTGCGCCGGCTGCGAGCGCGGCAACTGCGAGATGCAGGGGCTCGCGCACGACGTCGGCCTGGCCGAGGTGCGCTACGGCCTCGGCGGGGCCTCGCACCTCGACGAGGCGGTCGACGAGTCCAACCCGTACTTCGCGTACGACCCGAAGGCCTGCATCGTCTGCTCCCGCTGTGTGCGCGCCTGCTCCGAGACCCAGGGCACCTTCGCCCTCACCGTGGAGGGCCGCGGCTTCGACTCGCGGATCACCGCCGGTGGCACCGACTTCCTGTCCTCGGAGTGCGTCTCGTGCGGTGCCTGCGTCCAGGCGTGCCCGACCGACGCCCTCACCGAGAAGTCGGTGATCCAGCTGGGGATGCCGTCGCGCAGCGTGATCACGACGTGCGCCTACTGCGGTGTCGGCTGTTCGTTCAAGGCCGAGGTGCAGGGCAGCGGCGACGACACCCGGGTCGTGCGGATGGTGCCGTGGAAGGACGGCGGCGCGAACGAGGGGCACAGCTGCGTCAAGGGCCGCTTCGCCTACGGCTACGCCTCGCACCGCGACCGCCAGCTCTCCCCCATGGTCCGTGACTCCATCGACGACGAGTGGCAGGTCGTGACGTGGGAGGAGGCCATCACCCGCGTCGCCGAGGGCTTCCTCGCCCTGCGCGAGAAGCACGGCGTGGGCTCGATCGGCGGCATCTCCTCGTCGCGGTGCACGAACGAGGAGGTCTACGTCGTCCAGAAGATGGTGCGGGCGGCGTTCGGCAACAACAACATCGACACGTGCGCGCGGGTGTGCCACTCCCCCACCGGGTACGGGCTCAACCACGCGTTCGGCACCTCCGCCGGCACGCAGGACTTCGCCTCGGTCGAGCAGGCCGACGTCATGCTCGTCATCGGCGCCAACCCCACCGACGCCCACCCGGTGTTCGCGTCGCGGATGAAGAAGCGGCTGCGTGCGGGCGCCAAGGCCATCGTCGCCGACCCGCGACGCATCGACCTCGTGCGTTCCCCGCACGTCGAGGCCGCGCTGCACCTGCCCGTGCGCCCCGGCACCAACGTCGCCTTCGTCAACGCGATGTGCCACGTCATCGTCACCGAGGGTCTGTGGAACGAACCGTTCGTGCGCGAGCGGTGCGAGAACGCCGACGACTACCTGGCGTTCATCGCCCGGCCCGAGCACTCGCCCGAGGCGACGCAGGACGTGACCGGCATCCCGGCATCCGACCTGCGGGACGCGGCCCGGCTGTTCGCCGCCGGTCCGAACTCGGCGATCTACTACGGCCTCGGCGTCACCGAGCACAGCCAGGGCTCGACGATGGTCATGGGCATGGCCAACCTCGCGATGCTCACCGGCAACCTCGGGCGCGAGGGTGTGGGCGTGAATCCGCTGCGCGGGCAGAACAACGTGCAGGGCTCGTGCGACATGGGCTCCTTCCCCCACGAGCTGCCGGGCTACCGGCACGTCTCGCGGCCCGAGGTGCGCGAGATCTACGAGTCGCTGTGGGGCGTGACCCTTCAGGCCGAGCCCGGTCTGCGCATCCCCAACATGTTCGACTCCGCGATCGGCGGCTCCTTCAAGGGTCTGTACGTGCAGGGCGAGGACATCGCCCAGAGCGACCCCAACACCAGCCACGTCGAGGCCGCCCTGCGCTCGATGGAGCTGGTCGTCGTGCACGACCTGTTCCTCAACGAGACCGCGCGGTTCGCGCACGTGTTCCTGCCCGGTGCCTCGTTCCTCGAGAAGGACGGCACCTTCACCAACGCCGAACGCCGGATCAACCGGGTGCGGCCGGTCATGCCGAGCCGGGTCGGCAAGGACGAGTGGCAGGTCGTCTGCGAGATCGCGACGGCGATGGGCTACCCGATGTCGTACGCCGAGGCGTCGCACATCATGGACGAGATCGCCGCGACGACCCCGACGTTCGCCGGGGTCTCGTTCGCGCGCCTCGACGCCGAGGGCTCGATGCAGTGGCCGGTCACGCAGGCCGCGCCGCACGGCACCCCGACGATGCACGTCGGCTCGTTCGTGCGCGGCCTGGGACAGCTCACCGAGACCGTGTACGTGCCGACGACCGAGCGGGCCAACCGGCGCTTCCCCCTGGTGCTCACGACCGGGCGCATCCTCTCGCAGTACAACGTCGGTGCCCAGACCCGGCGCACCCCGAACTCCACGTGGCACCCCGAAGACGTCCTCGAGATCCATCCCTCCGACGCCGAGCTGCGCGGCATCGTCTCGGGCGACGTCGTCGAGCTCTCGTCGAGGGTCGGCACGACGCGCCTGACGGCGCAGGTCTCGGACCGGATGCCGGCCGGCGTCGTCTACACGACGTTCCACCACCCCGTGACCGGCGCCAACGTCGTGACGACGGAGAACTCGGACTGGGCGACGAACTGCCCCGAGTACAAGGTGACCGCCGTGCAGGTCGAGGTGGTCACCGAGGCGGCGCGGGCCCATGCCGGCGCGGGCGCCCACGTCCCGGCGGATGCCGTCGCGGGTCGCGCGTGAGCACCGCCGAGCCCGCGGTCGTGCGGATGGGGCACGACCTGGTGCGCAACCTGGGCCACCTCCCGCCCGAGACGGCGACGATGGAGATCGCGACGCACATCCGCAAGTTCTGGGAGCCCCGGATGCGTCACGAGCTGCTCGCCCGCGTCCGCTGGGGCGACACGACGCTGCACCCGCTGCTCGTCGCCGCGGCCGGCGACCTCGTCGACGGCGAGGTCGACCGCGCCGAGATCAGGGAGCCGTCCGGAGGTTGACCGGACGGTGAGCCAGTGACCACGACCCAGGGCCCGGACCTGCCACGCGGCACCGTCGTCGAGCGTCGCCCGGAGGACGGGACGGCGTGGGAGTTTCGGGACCGGCGCATCGAGGGTGTGACGTTCCGCCGCATCCGCGACGGGGCGGAGTGGATGTCGTTCCGACGAGTCGTGTTCGTCGACTGCACCTTCGAGACCGAGCGCCGGGACTCGTTCTGCCCGGTGATGTAGGCCGAACAGCCTGCGGAAGGCCCGGTTGCCAGCGTCCTCGAAGGAGCCTTCGAGCTCGACCTCGGCCACGACGTGCGACGGGTAGCGCCGCAGCTCGAACCCGTCGCGCTGCTCGAGGACGTCGTACGGTTGCTGCTCGGTCACACCAGCGACGGTACGCCGGTCGCCTGCGTGGACCCGCCCGAGGTCGGTCAGAAGTTGATCATGTGGCCGACGATGCCCTCGACGGCCTCCTTGACCGCCTCGGACAGGGTCGGGTGGGCGAAGACGTTGCGGGCGACCTCGTCAGCCGTGAGGTCCCACTTCTGCGCCAGGGTCAGCACGGGCAGCAGCTCGGTGACGTCCGGGCCGATCATGTGGGCACCGAGGATTTCGTTGTGCTTCGCGTCCGCGACGACCTTGACGAAACCGACGGCGTCGCCCAGGCCCATGGCCTTGCCGTTGGCCGTGAAGGGGAAGGTCGCCGTCTTGACGTCGTACCCCTTCTCCTTGGCCTGCGCCTCGGAGTAGCCGAACGAGCCGATCTGCGGGTGGCAGTAGGTGGCGCGCGGGATGAAGTCGTAGTCGATCGGCATCGTCTCTGCGCCGGCCAGGGTCTCGGCGGCGACGATGCCCATGGACTCGGCGACGTGCGCGAGCATCATCTTCCCCGTGCAGTCGCCGATGGCGTACACGTTGGGGACGTTGGTGCGGCAGTACTCGTCGATGTCGATCACGCCGCGCTCGGTGACGGCGACGCCGGTGGACTCCAGGCCGTAGCCCTCGACGCGGGCGGCGAACCCGATGGCCGACATGAACTTGTCGGCCTCGAGCACCTGCTGCTCACCACCGGCCGCCGGCGAGACGGTGACCCGCACCCCCGAGCCGGTGTCCTCGACGGCTTCGACCTTCGTGGAGAGCAGGACCTTCACGCCGAGCTTCTTGTAGTGCTTGGCGAGCTCCTTGGAGATGTCGGCGTCCTCGGTCGGCACCATGCGGTCGAGGAACTCCACGATCGTCACGTCGACCCCGAAGTTCTTCATGACGTAGGCGAACTCGACGCCGATCGCCCCGGACCCGGCGATGATCATCGAACCGGGCAGGTTGGGGTCGAGGATCTGCTCCTCGTAGGTGACGACGTTCTGCGAGACGGTGACGCCGGGCAGCATCCGGGTGGTGGCACCGGTGGCGATGATGAGGTGGTCGAAGGTCAGCTGACGGCTCGAGCCGTCGTTGAGCGCGACGTCCATCGAGGACGGGCCGGTGAGGGTGCCCCAGCCGTCGATCTCCTCGATCTTGTTCTTCTTCATGAGGAAGTGCACACCCCGCACGATGCCGTCGGAGACCTGGCGCGAGCGCTGGTGGGTGGGTCCGTAGGACATCGTGGCGTCGCCCTCGATGCCGTACTTCTTCTTGTCGTGCGTGAGCACGTGGGCCAGCTCGGCGTTCTTGATCAGCGCCTTGCTCGGGATGCAGCCGACGTTGAGGCACACCCCGCCCCAGTACTTCTTCTCGACGACGGCGACCTTCTTCCCGAGCTGGGAAGCGCGGATCGCCGCGACGTATCCACCAGGACCTGCACCGAGCACCACGACGTCGAAGTCAGCCATGGCACTCACCCTATCCGCCGCGGGCGACGAAAATCACGGCGGATGCCGTGGCACGGCATCCGCCGTGATCCGGGCGTGGCGGGTGGATCAGAGCTCGGGGAACCAGATGCCGATCTCGCGCGCGACCGACTCGGGCGAATCCGAGCCGTGGACGATGTTCTTCTGGACCTTGGCGCCCCAGTCGCGACCGAGGTCACCGCGGATCGTGCCGGGAAGGGCGGCCGTGGGGTCGGTGGCACCGGCGAGGGCCCGGAAGCCGGCGATGCACTGCTCACCCTCGATGACGACGGCGGTCACCGGCCCGGAGGACATGAACTCGACGAGCGGCTCGAAGAACGGCTTGCCCTCGTGCTCGGCGTAGTGGGCGTGCAGCCGCTCGAGGTCGGGGGTCACGACCTGGAGGGCGACGAGGCGGTACCCCTTGGCCTCGATGCGGCGCAGCACCTCACCGGTGAGGCCGCGGGCGTAGCCGTCGGGCTTGACAAGGACGAGGGAGCGTTCGGTGGTCACGCACCCACCCTAGTCGGCCCTCAGGCCGCGTCGGGTGCGGGTTCGCCGGCTTCTGACTGCTCACGCTCGGCGACGATCCGGTCGACCTTCATCCCCTGCACGAGCAGCAGCAGCCACAACGCCGTGAAGACGAGCGCGACCCCGATCATCGCCGTGACGACCACGGCACTGGCCCAGGTGATGGCCTGCACGATCCAGCCGAGGGTGATGCCGTAGGGCCGGCGCATGAGGCCCGATGCGACGAGGGCGAGCAGTGCCAGCCCCAGCCCGATCCACAGGAGGCGCTCCCCCTCCTGCGGGCGTCCGGCGGCGATCGCATTGCCACGGGCGACCAGGGCGAAGAACGACAGGATGATCGACTGCCCGAACAGGGTGATCGCGAGCAGCCGGAAGGTGAACTTTCCCTGACGGCCGTAGAACGGGAGTCGGGTCATCCGCCGGCCTTCCAGCGCCGGGTCTCCACGGCGGCCTTGGACTTGGCCAGCCCGGCCCCGGTCGCCGCCCGGTAGTGCTTGATCGCCGCGACCAGCTCACCGCGCGACAGCGCCGCGTCGATCGTCTGCTGCACCTCGGGTGCGAGCTCGTCGACCGGGGTGAACGTCGTCCCGGTGCTGCCGCGGCTGGCCCGCACCGAGGTCACGACCCACCAGACCAGCACCGCGGCGGCGACGATGAGCAGCAGCTTGAGGAGCGGGGACATGGCCCCAAGGGTAAGCGCCCCACCGCGCGGTCAGACGCCGGTGGTGCCGAGCAGCATCCGCACCTCGGCCGCGGTGACGACCGACCCGGTGGCGAGCACTCCCCCGCTGACGCCGCCATCGGCATCCGCCATCCCGGCCGCGACGTCCAGCGCGTCCGGCAGCTCCTCGACGACCGTGACCCGCTGCTCCCCGAACACCTCGGCCGCGAGCTCCCCGAGCTGGCGGGGCGTCATCGCCCGTGGCGAGGTCGTGCGGGTGACGACGACGTCGTCGAGCACCGGCTCGAGCGCCTGGAGCACCCCGAGGGCGTCCTTGTCCTTCATCACGGCGATGACCCCGACGAGGCGGGCGAAGGTGAACGACTCGGTGACCGCCCTGGCCAGCACCTCGGCACCCGCAGGGTTGTGCGCGGCGTCGACGAGCACCGTGGGGCTGCGCCGCACGATCTCCAGTCGCCCGGGGGACTCGGCGGTCGCCAACCCTGCCCGCAGCACGTCGATGTCGAGCGGCTGCTCTCCCCCGCCGAGGAAGGCCTCGACCGCGGCGATGGCAACCGCCGCGTTCTGCGCCTGGTGGGTGCCGTGCAGCGGCAGGAACAGTTCCTCGTACTCCGCGGCGAGCCCACGCACCGAGATCTGCTGGCCACCGAAGGCGACGTCGCGCGCCGTGACCCCGATGTCGACCCCCTCGGCGACGATCCGGGCACCCACCTCGGCGGCCCGCGCACTCAGCACGTCGACGGCATCCGGCTCGGGTTGCACGGCCATGACCGTGATCGCGTCGGGCTTGATGATCCCGGCCTTCTCGGTCGCGATGAGCTCGATGGTGTCGCCGAGGAAGTGCTGGTGGTCCAGCCCGATGGGCGTGATGACGCTGACCGGCGCGTCGATGACGTTCGTCGCGTCCCAGGCGCCACCCATTCCGACCTCCACGACCGCGACGTCGACGGGCAGGTCCGCGAACGCGGCGTAGGCGACGGCGACGATGACCTCGAAGTACGTCATCGCCGGCCCGCCGTCGATGATCGAGCGGGCGTCGACCATCTCGACGAACGGGATCACCTCGTCGTAGGCCGCGAGGAACCTCTCGGCGTCGATGGGGCGCCCACCGATGGCGATGCGCTCGGTCATCGAGTGCAGGTGCGGTGAGGTGAAGCGCCCGGTGTTCAGACCGAGCTCGCGCAGGAGGGCCTCGATGATCCGCGACGTGCTCGTCTTGCCGTTGGTCCCCGTGACGTGGATGACGGGGAAGGTGCGCTGCGGGTCGCCCAGGAGCTCCATGACGGCGCGGATGCGGTCGAGCGAGGGCTCGAGGTCGTGCTCGGGCGCCCGGGAGAGGATCGAGGCCTCGACCTCGCGCATCCGGCGGGTCAGGTCGAGCTGGTGCGCGGCATCGCGCTGGACGGCATCGGGGGCAGGGCTCACCGGCCCATTGTCGCTGACTCCGGTGCGCAGCGGTCACACGACGGAGGTGGCCCCCAAGCGACCTCTCCCGTCCAGTCGGTGTCCGGCGTACCGGCCCCCGTGGTTCTTCACGACGACGGTGTACGTGCCGGGCTTGGCCCAAGGAACAGGGAACTTTCACCGCATGCCGGTCAGCGCTTCACGATCCGCAGGCGGGCCGGGAAGCGCTCGCCCACGGCCACCTCGGTGACGTCCGCCGCATCCCGGTCGAGGGCGTCGGGGTCCGGCGTCACCGACAGGTGGCAGGCGGTCGGCAGGCGACGGTGCACGCACGCGTAGCGGTGCCCTAACTGACCAGACTCTCGATGCGGTTCAGGTCATCCTCGTGGGTGTCGTGTTCGACTTCGATGTCGTAGTCGGCCTGGATGTTGATCCAGAAGCGCTCGCTGGTCCCAAGCGCGCGGGAGAGTCGCAGGCCGGTTTCCGTGGTGATACGTCGCCTGCCGCGGACGATCTCCCCGATGCGGGTCTGACTCAGGCCGGTTGCCTGCGCCAGCCGGTACTGGCTGATCTCCAGCGGCTCGAGGAACTCGGTGCGCAGGATCTCTCCCGGCGTGATCGGGTCGTGTGCCTTGGTCATCGCATTGCCTCCCTTCTAGTGGTAGTCGACGATCTCGACGTCGGTTGGCCCGCCCGCGGTCCAGGTGAAGCAGATGCGGAACTGGTCGTTGACTCGGATCGAGTGCTGACCGGCTCGGCTTCCGGTCAGCTTCTCCAGGCGGTTGCCCGGCGGAACGCGCAGATCGCCCAACGTGCCGGCCGCGTTGAGGAGCCGAAGCTTCTTCTGCGCGGCCCGTTGGATGTCGGTGCCAAGCCGGGCGACGTGTTGGCGGCGCCAGACCTTCTCTGTGTTCGCATCGGCGAAGGACTGGATGGCCACTCCCAGACGCTATCGCATCTCGATAGTATCGCCCAGCGAGGGCATGCGTCCATCTGGAGGTATGCACGCGCACAGCTCGTCGGAACGACGAGTCAGCGCACGGTGATCCTCAGGCGTGCCGGGAAGCGCTCGCCGACGGTCACCTCGGTGACGTCCGCGGCATCCGGGTCGAGGGCGTCGAGGTCGGGGGTCACCGACAGCTGCTCGGCCAGCGTCTCGCCGCTCAGCAGGTCGCGGTGGTTCAGCACCGACCGGTAGACGAACTCGGCACCGGTGACCTCGAGCGAGATCCGGTCCGAGACCTCGAGGCCTGCGTCCCGGCGCGCCTGCTGCACGGCCCGCACCAGGTCACGGGCGGTGCCCTCCATCTCGAGCTCGGGCGTGACGTCGGTGTCGAGCACGACGAATCCGCCACCGGGCAGCATCGCCGTGGCGTGGGACCCGGCCTGCTCGGCGTCGACGACCGTCTCGACGACGTACTCACCCTCGACGAGCGCGAGCCCGCCCGAGGTCACCGTGCCGTCCTCGGCCACCGACCAGTCGCCGGTCTTGCTGCCCTTGATCGCGGTCTGCACGTCGCGGCCCAGGCGCGGCCCGGCCGCCCGGGCGTTGACGACGAGCCGCTGGCTGATCCCGAAGTCGGACCCGTGGGCGTCGGCGACGTCGACCACGCTCACCGCCTTGACGTTGAGCTCGTCGGCGACGATGCCGGTGAACGGCACCAGCCCGGCCGGCGCGGCCGTGACGACGGTGAGCTCGGGCAGCGGCAGGCGCACCCGCAGCTTCTCCGCCTTGCGCAGCGACGAGCCCGTCGAGCACACGGCGCGCACGGCATCCATCGCGGCGACGAGGTCGTCGTCAGCCGGCAGCGCGGCGGCATCCGGCCAGTCGGCCAGGTGCACCGAGCGGCCACCCGTGAGCCCGCGCCAGATCTCCTCGGTGACGAGCGGCAGGAGCGGGGCCGACACCCGGGTGAGCACCTCGAGCGTCGTGTACAGCGTGTCGAACGCCGCATGCGTCGCCGCCGAGTCGCCGGAACCGGTGTCCCAGAAGCGTTCCCGCGACCGGCGGATGTACCAGTTGGTCATCACGTCGACGAACTGGCGCACCGACTCGCAGGCACCCGGGATGTCGTAGGTGTCCATCTGGCCCTGCACCGTCTCGACGAGCCCACGCAGCTTGGCGAGCAGGTAGCGGTCGAGCGGGTCGGTGGAGGCGGTCGACCACGTCGCGGTGTACCCCGCTCCCCCGTTCGCCGCGTTGGCGTACAGGCTGAAGAAGTACCAGCTGTTCCACAGCGGGATGAGCACCTGGCGCACCCCCTCGCGGATGCCCTCCTCGGTGACGACGAGGTTGCTGCCGCGCAGGATGCCGCTGGACATGAGGAACCAGCGCATCGCGTCGGCGCCGTCGCGGTTGAACACCTCGCTCACGTCGGGGTAGTTCTTCAGCGACTTGCTCATCTTCTGGCCGTCGGAGCCCAGGACGATGCCGTGGCTGACGCACGAGGAGAACGCGGGCCGGTCGAACAGTGCGGTCGCGAGCACGTGCAGCGTGTAGAACCAGCCGCGGGTCTGCCCGATGTACTCGACGATGAAGTCGCCCGGGAAGTGGTGCTCGAACCAGTCGGCGTTCTCGAACGGGTAGTGCACCTGGGCGAACGACATCGACCCGGAGTCGAACCACACGTCGAGCACGTCCTCGACGCGGCGCATCGTCGAGTTGCCGGTGGGGTCGTCGGGGTTGGGCCGGGTGAGGTGGTCGACGAACGGGCGGTGCAGGTCGGGCTCGCCGTGCTCGTTCAGCGGCAGGCGCCCGAAGTCGCGCTCGAGCTCGGCGAACGAGCCGTAGACGTCGATGCGCGGGTAGGCCGGGTCGTCCGATCGCCACACGGGGATCGGGCTGCCCCAGAACCGGTTGCGTGAGATCGACCAGTCGCGGGCGTTCTCCAGCCACTTGCCGAACTGGCCGTCCTTGACGTGCTCGGGCACCCAGGTGATCTCCTGGTTGAGCTCGACCATGCGGTCCTTGAACGCCGTGACCTCGACGAACCACGACGACACCGCCATGTAGATGAGGGGCTCGCGGCAGCGCCAGCAGTGCGGGTAGCTGTGATCGTAGGTCTCGCGGCGCACCAGGACGGTGCCCGGCGTGACCGAGGCGTGCTCCCCCTCACCGTGGGTGGCGGCCTTGAGGTGCTCGATGATGAGGGCGTTGGACTCGAAGACGTGCAGGCCCTCGTAGTCGTTGACCGGGAACGTGAAGCGGCCGTCGGGGCCCACGGGCACCACCGGGGCGATGCCGTGCTGGTCGGTGAGCTGCTTGTCCTCCTCACCGAAGGCGGGGGCGATGTGGACGATGCCGGTGCCGTCGTCGGTCGTCACGTAGTCGGCCGCGAGCACGACGTGGGAGTTCGGGTGGCCGGCGTAGTACGAGAACGGCGGCGTGTACGACCGACCGACCAGGTCAGCCCCGGTGAGCCGCTCGACGACCCGCTCCGCGGCATCCGCACCGAGCTCGCGCGTGTAGGCAGCCAGGCGCGCCTCGGCGAGCACGTACCGCTCGGTGCTCCCGGTCGGGCCCTCGGACTCGACGACGACGTAGTCGATGTCGGGGCGCACGGCCATCGCGAGGTTGCTCGGCAGGGTCCACGGGGTCGTCGTCCAGATGAGGGCGAGCTCGCCGGTCTCGAGGCGGTAGCCCACGGTGACGGCCGGGTCCTGCCGGTTCTTGTAGACCTCCTCGTCCATGCGCAGCTCGTGGTTGGACAGCGGCGTCTGGTCGTTCCAGCAGTACGGCAGGCAGCGGAAGCCCTCATAGACCAGGCCCTTGTCGTACAGGGTCTTGAACGCCCAGAGCACCGACTCCATGAACGTCGGGTTGAGCGTCTTGTAGTCGTTGTCGAAGTCGACCCAACGGGCCTGGCGGGTGACGTAGTCCTGCCACTCCCCGGTGTACTTCATGACCGACTCGCGGCACTTGGCGTTGAAGGTCTCGATCCCGATCTCGAGGATCTCGTCCTTGGTCTTGATGCCGAGCTGGCTCATCGCCTCGAGCTCGGCGGGCAGGCCGTGGGTGTCCCAGCCGAAGCGGCGCTCGACGTGCTTGCCGCGCATCGTCTCGTAGCGGGGGACGATGTCCTTGACGTAGCCGGTCAGCAGGTGGCCGTAGTGCGGCAGGCCGTTGGCGAAGGGCGGGCCGTCGTAGAAGACGAACTCGTTGGCGCCGTTGACACCGGCCGGGCGCTCCTCGACCGAGGCGAGGAAGGTGTTGTCCTTCGCCCAGTAGGCCAGGACGGCCTCCTCGATCTGCGGGAAGCGCGGGCTCGAGGGGACGCCGAAGGCGGCGCCGGTGTGCTGGCCGGTCGTGGAGACCGTGGGATAGGTCATGGGTCTTCGTGCTCCTGCGGGTCGTCAACTCGAAATCTCTGGACGAGGACGAACGTGAGTCCCGCACACGATTCCGTATGCCGGGTGCTCACCTCCGCGGTGCCACCTCGCTTGCCGCACGCCTGGCTGCGCAGACCGGCGAACCGGGCCCCGCGGCATACGACCGCTCTTGGTCGAAGGCTGTGACGAAGCCCACCCGTCCGGGTCTAGTGGGCGGACCTGATCGAATCAGGACCCGCTGTTCTTCCGGAAGCTCGCCGCTGATGACGGCTCAGACGCTCTTGGTCTCGAAGTCTACCGGCCTCGACGGCCAGGGTCGTCACGAAGCCGTTCGGCACCAGGTCCCAGTCGACGTCGCGATGACCTCGACCTTGCAGCCAGGCGCGAGCCACCCGCAGGGTGTCACCGTGCGTGACCAGGACAAGGTGGGGTGGAGCAGCCGGGAGGACGCGCTCGAAGAAGGTCCCCAGGCGATCGTGGACGTCCTCGATCGACTCGCCCCCGCCCCATCGCACCTCGGTGATGTCCAGCCCCTCGGGAGTCGGCTCGGGCACCAGCTCCTTCGTGAGGCGGCCCTCGAGGACACCCAGGCCCTGCTCGCGCAGGGCGACGTCCTGTTCGACGATCACCCCGAGCACCTGCCCGATCACCGCGGCTGTCTGCGCGGCCCTGACCAGGTCACTGCAGATCAGACCCACATCCTCGCCCGTGCCGGGGCACCGCGCACGTAGTAGTGCGGCCGCTTCGGCGGCCTCGCGACGCCCGCGCTCGGTGAGCTCGGGGTGCACGGTCTGCCCCTGGAGCCGGCCCTCGACGTTCCACGTCGACTGTCCGTGGCGGACGAGGTGCACGGTCACGGGATCCCTCACGAGCCCACTGTAAGGTCGCTGCGTGGCTGGACTGCTGGTGACCGGGACGAGCTCGGATGCGGGCAAGTCCCTCGTCGTCACGGGACTGTGCCGCGCCCTGGCCCGCCGCGGGCTGCGCGTCGCGCCCTTCAAGAGCCAGAACATGTCCAACAACTCGATGGTCTGCCGCGATGGCTCGGAGATCGGGCGCGCGCAATATCTGCAGGCCGAGGCGGCTGGGGTCGAGGCGAGCTCTCTGCACAATCCCGTGCTCCTCAAGCCGGGCAGCGATCGTCGAGCCTTCGTGGTCCTGCGCGGACAGCCCGCGGGCGAGTTGCAGGCCGGCGAATACGCGACTGGCCGCGCGCACCTTGCCGAGGCCGCCTTCGCTGCCTACGAGGAGTTGGCCGCGAACCACGACATCGTCGTCGCCGAGGGCGCCGGCTCCCCGGCTGAGATCAACCTTCGCAGCGGCGACTACGTCAACATGGGTCTGGCGCGGCGCTTCGACCTGCCCGTCATGGTCGTCGGAGACATCGACCGGGGCGGCATCCTCGCCGCTCTCTACGGCACGTGGGCGTTGCTCGACGACGAGGACCGGGCTCTGCTGAAAGCCTTCTGCATCAACAAGTTCCGAGGTGACGAGTCCGTGCTCACCCCTGGGCTGGTGGAGATCACGAGGCGCACGGGGGTGCCCTTCGTCGGCGTCCTCCCGTGGCTCGAGGACGTCTGGCTCGACTCCGAGGACGCGCTCTCGGTCGGTCGCTGGCGACCGTCGGAGAACGACGTGGCCGACCGACTCTCCGTCGCCGTGGTGCGCTTCCCGCGGACCTCCAATGCCACCGACGTCGATGCCCTCGCCGCCGAGCCCGGCGTCGACGTCCGGGTGACGACCGACCCGGACGTATGCCGCGAAGCCGACCTGCTCGTCCTGCCGGGCTCGCGAGCCACGGTCAGTGACCTGTCCTGGTTGCGTGAGCGGGGCCTGGCCGACGTCGTCGTCGAGCGGGTCACCGCGGCCCGGCCGGTCCTGGGGATCTGCGGTGGCTACGAGATGTTGGCGCAGTGGATCGACGACCCCGTCGAGAGCGGGGCCGGCGTCAGCGCCGGGTTGGGCGTGCTGCCGACCTCGGTCACTTTCGCGGCGGAGAAGGTCCTCGGGCGTCCATCGGGCGAGTGGCAGGGTCATCGGGTCGAGGGCTACGAGATCCATCACGGCGTCGTCGACGACGACAGGTCCTTCCCCGGGGGCATGCGTCGTGGGCCGGTCTTCGGATCGATCTGGCACGGCACCCTGGAATGCGACGACTTCCGGCGTGCCCTTCTCGCCGAGGTCGCAGCAGTGGCCGGCTCACGCTGGCAATCACGGCCCGGGGCACCGGGATTCGCGCAACGGCGCTCGACCATGATCGACGCGCTCGCCGATGCCGTCGAGGAGCATCTCGACCTCGAAGCCTTGCTCACGCTGACCCGAGGAACTGGCTCATGAGCCCACCCACGCCGCGCATCATCAAGGTCATCGGCATCGGCGCCGGCTCCCCCGGGCACCTCACCCAGGAGGCCATCGCTGCCCTGCGCGCAGTCGATGTCTTCCTCGTCGCGGACAAGGGCTCCGCCAAGGACGACCTCGTCGCGGTGCGACGGGCGATCTGCGCGGAGTTCGTCGAGGGGGTGGAGGGTCAGGACTATCGCTTCGTGACCGTGCCCGACCCGACCCGTGGGCCGGACGCCGAACGCGATGACACGGCATACCGCGCCGGGGTGGCCGATTGGCACGCGGCGCGGGCCGATCGCTACGCCGAGGTCATCGCCGCCCTCCCCGCGGACGCGGTCGTCGGCTTCCTCGTGTGGGGAGATCCGGCCTTCTACGACAGCACGATCCGTGTCGTCGACGCCATCGGTGAGCGCCTGCCGATCGTCACCCACGTCGTCCCCGGAATCTCGGCCTTCCAGGCCCTTGCCGCCGCCCACTCGATCGTGCTCCACGCGGTCGGGCAACCGGTCCACGTCACGACTGGGCGGCGTCTGGTCGACGAATGGTCTCCATCGCTCGGCTCGGTCGTGGTCATGCTCGATGGGCACCTCGCCTGCCAAGGGCTCGTGGAGCGTGCCCCGGATCTGCTGATCCATTGGGGCGCCTACCTCGGCCTCCCCCAGCAGACGCTGCGCTCCGGTCGCCTGGCCGACGTCATCGACGACGTGGTCGCCGTCCGCGCCGAGTTGCGTGCCGAGCACGGATGGATCATGGACGTCTACGTCCTGAGCCCCTCGTAGCGACAAACGCCCCGGTCAGAGCCCGTCCTTGCTGGCCAACCGACGCGAACCGAGGACCGATCACTCCACCGTGCGTGCGGCCAGTCGTCGCATCCGGAGGCCCTGCAGGATCATCGACGCGGCGAGACACGCTCCGACACCCTCACCTGCGCGCAGCCTGAGGGTGAGCAGCGGCTCGAGGCCCAGCGCACGCAGGACTGCCGCGTGGGCCCGCTCGCGCGAGCGCTGCCCCGCCACCAGATGGGCCTGAACCGCGGGCTCGATCCGGGCGGCGAGCAGCCCGGGGAGGGAACCGGCCAGTCCGTCGAGGACGACCGGCGCACCCGCCTCGACCGCGCCCAGCACCACGCCGGTGAGCACGGCGATCTCGGGACCACCGAGACCGGCCAAGGCCTGACGAGCCTGGTCCGCCGGAGACTCGGATCCGGCCAGAGCGGGACCACAACGCAGCAGTGCCGCTGCGACGACGTCACGCTTGCGCTCCAGGATGGCCGCGTCCGCCCCGGCACCGAGGCCCACCGCCTCTGCCGGGTCGAGCCCGGTCAGCGCGCAGGCCAGCGCTGCCGCAACGGTCGTGTTGCCGACGCCGATCTCGCCGAGCACGACCAGACCGCTCTGCGCAGCCCGGCGCCCGACATCTCGACCCGCGGCGAGGAGGGCATCCACGTCGGACACTGTCAGGGCATCGGCAGACTCGAGGTCACCGCGCGGGTCAGAGGGCCGGGCACCGACCGCTGCTCCCACCACGGCTTCGTCACCGTCGACCCCCGCATCCACCACAAGCAGGCCCAGACCGGCCGTCTGCGCGGCCACGGCGCCCATGGACGTGCCCGCCACGGCGGCCTCGGTCACCTCACGAGTGACCGACACGGCATACGGACTCACGCCCAGCTCGGCCACCGGATGATCCGCGGCCACCAGGACCAGGGTGCCGCCGTCGATGTCCCGTTCCCCCAGGGCCGCCACGCGGTTGAGCACACGGTCGAGGACACCGAGCGAGTCGGGCGGAGCCAGGAGCTCGTCGGCATCATCGGTCGCGGCGACGAGAAGGTGCTCGTCAGGGCCGCGCAGGTGCGAGATGGGCTGCTCCGGCGCGCCCTCGCTCCAACGCTCCCGCAGCACCACGTCTGCCAGTGGGGTCTTGGTCGACCAGCCCGCGCGCTGCAGGCCCGGCTCCGGCGGACGCTCGTCGGGCCAGCCCAGGCAGAGCCACCCGAGCGTCACGACGCCCTCGGGGAGACCGAAGAGGTCGGCCAGGTCGGCGGGATCGAAGAGGGTGACCCACCCCATCCCCAGGCCGTGGGCGCGGGCCGTGAGCCACATGTTCTCGATGGCGGTGGCACACGACCACAGATCGGCATCGGGGAAGGTCGCCCTGCCGAGCACGCCCATCGCCGGTGTCCGACGGTCACAGGCCACCACGATGCCCAAGGGTGCCTCCCGAAGGCCCTCCAACTTGAGGTCGAGCAGGCGGGCGGCGCGGTCCTCGGTGAGATGGTCGGCCTGGGCCAGTCGCGCGGCGTCGGCGAGATGGGCCGCCCGGTCCCGCGTGGACTGGTCGCTGACGACGATGAAACGCCACGGCTGCGAGTGACCGACGCTCGGCGCCCGATGGCCCGCGGCGAGCACGGCCTCGAGCAGCTCGTCAGGCACCGGATCGGGCCGGAAGCGCCGGATGTCCCTGCGCGCGCCGACGACCGCCTCCAGGGCCTCGACGACCGGAGCACCCATGGCCCAGCCGCCCGGGTCCTCGCGGCGGGTCCGAGCACTCGTGGCATCGCCGATGACCGGCACCGGCCGTGCCCACGACTGCTGCGCGCCCTCGGTCACCTCAGTCCTCCAGCTGTCCTTCGACATCGAGATAGACCTGCTGCATGGCAGCCATCACCTCGGGGTCCGGCTGCTCCCAGAGACCACGCTCGGCAGCCTCGGACAGCTTTTCCACGATGCCGCGCAGGGCCCAGGGGTTCGCGTGTCGCATGAAGGCCTGGTTGGTCTCATCGAGCACGTACTCCTGGGCGAGCTTCTCGTACATCCAGTCCGGGATCACGCCGGCTGTCGCGTCGAAGCCGAAGAGGTAGTCGACCGTGGCGGCGAGCTCGAAGGCTCCCTTGTAGCCGTGCCGCTGCATCGCACTGATCCACCGCGGGTTGACGACGCGCGCGCGGAAGATGCGGTTCGTCTCCTCCTGCAGGGTGCGGGTGCGGACGGCATCGGGTGAGGTCGAGTCACCGACGAAGGCCTTGGGCTCGGCGCCGGTGAGCGCCCGCACCGTGGCGACCATGCCGCCGTGGTACTGGAAGTAGTCGTCGGAATCGAGGATGTCGGACTCGCGGTTGTCGATGTTCTTGGCCGCGACCTGGATGCGCCGATAGTTGCGCTCCATGTCCTCTCGAGCCGGTATGCCGTCCAGCCCCCGACCGTAGGCGAAGCCGCCCCACTGGGTGTAGACCTCGGCGAGGTCGGCGTCATTGCGCCAGTTGCCCGATTCGACGACCTGGAGGATGCCAGCGCCATAGGATCCTGGCTTCGAGCCGAAGATCCTTGTGCGAGAGCGGCGCTCGTCCCCATGCGCCGCCTCGTCGGCGCGCGCGTGAGCGCGCACGAAGTTCATCTCGTCCGGCTCGTCGAGACCGGCCACGAGCGCCACGGCATCGTCGAGCAGGGCGATGACGTGCGGGAAGGCGTCCCGGAAGAAGCCCGAGATCCGGACCGTGACGTCGATCCGCGGGCGACCCAATTCCTCCAACGACAAGGGCTCCAGTCCGACGACGCGGCGGGACTGCTCGTCCCACACGGGGACGACGCCGAGCAGCGCGAGCACCTCGCCGATGTCGTCGCCGGAGGTGCGCATCGCCGACGTCCCCCAGACGGACAGCCCCACCGACTGCGGCAACTCGCCCGTCTCCTCGCGGTAGCGCTCCAGGAGGGACGCGGCCATCGCCGACCCGGTCTGATAGGCCAGTCGCGACGGGATCGCCTTGGGGTCGACCGAATAGAAGTTGCGCCCGGTCGGCAGGACGTTGACCAGTCCACGCAGCGGCGAGCCGGACGGGCCGGCCGGCACGTAGCCACCGTCGAGAGCGTGCAGGACCATCGGGATCTCACGCGAGGTCTCGCGCAGTCGCGGGACGACCTCCCGGCAGGCGAAGGTCAGCGACGCGGACACCCCCGCATTGGCCTCACCCAGGACCTCCAGCACGATCCCGTCGACCGCACCGACCTCCCAGTGGGCGTCCGCGCAGCGTCCCACGAGCTCGCGAGCCGTCGCCTCGAAGGCGTCGGTGTCGGCGCTGCCACTCTCGATCTCGTCGTGTCCGAGCGCCACGCGCAGCCCCGGGATCCCGTCCGAACGTCCACCGAAGATCTGTCCGGCCCGCAGGATCGCCAGGACCAGGTTGAGCAGCCCCTCACCGGTCGGAGCCTCGCTCAGGACGTGGAGGCCATCACGGATCTGGACGTCCTTGATCGCGCACAGGTGGTAATCGATCTGGCCGACGAGCTCATCGAACGCGTAGTCATCGGGATTGTCACCGAGCCCGAGGTCCTGGTCCATCTTGGCAGCGCGCAGCAGCGTCCAGATCTCGCCCTGCAGGGCAGGCGCCTTGGCCGGATCCATCGCGGAGACGTTGCCGTACTCGTCGAGCAACTGCTCCAGGCGGGCGATGTCGCCGTAGGACTCGGCACGCGCCATGGGCGGCACGAGGTGGTCCACGATCGTCGCGTGGGCCCGCCGCTTGGCCTGGGTGCCCTCACCGGGGTCGTTGACGAGGAAGGGATAGATCAGCGGAAGCGACCCCAGAGCCGCATCGGGCCCGCAGTCCGCCGACAGGGCGAGGTTCTTGCCGGGCAGCCATTCCAGGTTGCCGTGCTTGCCCACGTGCACGATCGCGTGGGCACCGAACTCCTCCTCGATCCAGCGGTAGGTCGCAAGATAGTGGTGGGTCAGCGGGAGGTCCGGGTCGTGATAGATCGCGATCGGGTTCTCCCCGAAGCCGCGCGGCGGCTGCACGAGGAGGACGACGTTGCCCGACTGGATGGCCGCACAGACGATCTCACCCTCTGGGTCACGCGAGCGGTCGACGAAGAGCTCACCCGGGGCCTCGCCCCAGTGCTCCACCATCGCTGAGCGCAACTCCTCGGGCAGCGCCGCGAACCACGCGGCATACGTCGCCGCCGGGATGCGCACCTGGGCGTCCGTCACCTGCTCCTGGGTGAGCCACTCCGGGTCCTGGCCGCCGGCTGCGATGAGACCGTGGATGAGGGCGTTGCCCGCAGTCGTGTCGGGTGCCTCGCCCTCCACGGGCGGCAGGTCCCCCAGACCGGGGATGCCCTCCGCACCGCCGTTCGGGCCCAGGTCATAACCGGCGTCCCGCATGGCGCGCAACAGCCGCACCGTGGAGACGGGTGTGTCGAGACCGACGGCATTGCCGATCCGCGAGTGCTTGGTCGGGTAGGCCGAGAGGACGACCGCGATCTTGCGCTGCTGCGGCGGCGTGTGGCGCAGGCGTCCGTGGTTGACGGCGATGCGGGCGACTCGCGCGCACCGGTCGAGGTCGGCGACGTAGTGCGGCAGGCCGTCGGCGTCGGTCTCCTTGAAGGAGAAGGCGACGGTGATGAGTCGACCGTCGAACTCGGGCACCGCGACCTGCGTGGCCACGTCGAGCGGGGACATCCCGTCATCCGAGGCCTCCCACTCGGCTCGGCTCCACGTGAGGCACAGCCCCTGGAAGATCGGGATGTCGAGCTCGGCCAGGGCACGCACGTTCCACGCCTCGTCGTCCTCCCCCGCGCTGGCCGTCGCCGGTTTGGTGCCACCGGCGGCGAGGACGGTGGTCACGAGCGCGTCCAAGGTGCCCAAGTGGGCGATGAGGTCGTCGGGAGCATCGCGCAGGGAGGCGGCAAAGATCGGCACGCCGACGCCTCCGGCCTCGTCGATGGCATCGCACAGCGCGTGCGCATAGGCCGTGTTGCCGGCCGCCTGCTGCGCGCGGTAGATGAGCACACCGATCCGGGGCCGGGTCACTCCATCGTCGAGCGTCGGGAGCTCGGGGCGATCGAGCACACCCCACGCCGGCAGCTCATCCGGGGGCTCGAAGCCCGCACCGGTGAGGAGCAGGGTGTCGGACAGGAAGGCATGCAGGTTGCGCAGGTTGTCCGGGCCACCCTGGGCCAAGTAGCGGTGCGCCTCCGCGACCACGCCGGCCGGCACGGTCGAGAGCTCCATCAGTGCCGCGTTGGGCGCTTGCTCACCACCGAGGACGACCATCGGCGTGCCGGTCGCGCTGATCCGCCGGAAGCCGGAGCAGAGGTCCTGCGGACCACCCAGGATGCGCGCCACGACGATGTCGGCGCCCTCCAGGGCCGCACCCATGTCCTGGTGGCCCGGGCGGGCCGGGTTGGCCCACACGTACTCCGCGCCGGAGGCACGGGCACTGAGCAGGTCGGTGTCGCTGGTGGACAGCAGGGCAATACGTGGCATCTGGTGCAACTCCCTTGGGGTCCGCGCCCCGGGTCGACGGATGCCCGGCAGGGTGGGCCGGAGCAGGTCGGCGTGACGTTCCTGACTCCGCCCGGTCACCCGGGCGTCACAGTGGCGGGACCGTCCCGGTCTTGCACCGGGTTCCGTCGACGACGACCGCTTGGCAGCCTACGGCAGACGCGGAGCGAGAGGAACGCGAGCGTATGCTCCCGGGCGTGACCTGCACCCGCCTCGGAGCCGACCGCTGTCCCGGTCTGCTCAAGCCCTTCGTGGCCCAGGACGGGGCGATCATCAGGCTGCGGGTGCCCGGCGGACGGGTGCGCGTGTCGACCCTGGCCGACCTGCTCGCCATCGGTGCCGACCACGGCGCTCCCCTGCTCTCCGTCACCTCACGCACGAACCTCCAAGTGCGGGGCCTGCCGGATCCACTCCCCGAGGACGTCATGGTCCGCGCCGAGGCCACCGGACTGCTTCCCTCGCCCTCCCATGAGCGCGCCCGCAACATTCTCGCGGCCCCTCTCGCTCCCGATCTGCAACCCCTTGTCGCCGAGCTCGACGCTGCCCTGTGCGCCGACCCCTTCCTCGCGGACCTGCCCGGCCGCTTCCTCTTCGCCGTCACCGACGCGACGGGCGCGGTGCTCACCGAACCGGTCGACGCGGCATACCAGGCGTTGACGCCCACCTCCGGTGTGATCCGGTTGGAAGGACTGGGTATGCCGTGTGCCCGCGACGACGCCGTCGCGCACCTCCTCGACAGGGCCCGGCTCTTCCTCACGCATCGCGAAGGTCCCCGCGTCTGGAACATCCGTGACCTGCCCGCGGACTCGCCCGTCTTCGCCGGGCTGGAGCCGATGCCCGTGGACCCGGCGCCACCACTGACCCCGGGCCCAGTGGGCGGGAATCTCGTGGCCGGGATTCCGCTCGCGACGCTACGCGCGACCCATCTCTCGGCGCTCGTCGGGATCACCGACGACGTGGTCATCACCCCGTGGCGCTCTCTCGTCGTCCCCAGTGGCGCAGAGTTCGCCGCCGACCTCGAGGAGGCGGGGTTCACCGTCACGGCGTCCGACCCGTGGGCGCGCCTGTCGGCGTGCACCGGGGCGCCCTGGTGCGCCCGCACGTCCTCCCCGACGATGGATCTGGCCCTGGAGAGCGCCGCTCGCCTGGGCCCGGACGGGCCGCGGCTCCACGTCGTGGGGTGCGAACGCGCCTGTGGCGCACCGACACTCGACCATGTCCTCGTCGTCGACCCCCACTCGGTCGACGACATCCTCTCTGCCGATGGAGCGCTCGACCGATGACGCCGGTGCCACCCACCCGCCGCTACGACTACGTCACCGACGGGCTCGAGATCTATCGCCGGTCCTTCGGCACGATCCGGGACGAAGCGGACTTGCGTGATTTCGCACCGGACCTGGTCACTGTGGCGACCCGGATCATCCACGGTGCCGGTGACGTCGACATCGTCTCGGCCCTCGCGGCCACCCACGACCTGGTGGCGACAGCGCGCGGGGCACTGGAGGCCGGCGCCCCGATCTTCACCGACTCCCACATGCTCGCCTCGGGCGTGACCAGGCGCCGCCTGCCCGCCGACAACGACGTGATCTGCACCTTGCGCGAGGAGTCGGTGCCCGAGCTGGCCCGACAGTGGGGCACCACCCGGGCGGCGGCCGCTGTGTCGCTGTGGGGACCTCGCCTGGAGGGGGCCGTCGTCGCCATCGGCAACGCGCCGACCGCGCTCTTCCACCTGCTGGAGTTGATCCTGGATGGTGGGCCACGCCCGGCGGCGATCGTCGGGATGCCGGTCGGCTTCATCGGGTCGGCCGAGTCCAAGGTGGCCCTGGCCGAGCACCGCTTGCCTGACGGGAGTCAGATCCCCTGGCTGGTCGTGCACGGTCGCCGCGGCGGATCAGCCATGGCCGCCTCGGCCCTCAATGCCCTGGCCAACGAGTCGGAGCTCGCATGAACGACAACGAGCCCCGATCGGTCGCAGGACGGCTCTATGGGGTCGGCGTCGGCCCCGGCGACCCCGGTCTGGTCACCCTGCGTGCGGCCGAGTTGATCCGCAGCGCCGACGTCGTCGCCTTCCACGCCGGCACGGGCAAGCAGTCGATGGCGCGCTCGATCGTCGCCGACCTGTTGTCACCGGAGGTGATCGAGGAGGAGCTGCGCTATCCGGTGACCGCCGACTTCGCCGAGCAATCGGGTGACTACTACACGGCGCTCGGCGAGTTCTATGACGAGTGCGCCGACCGACTGCAGGGCCATCTGGCCAGGGGACGCAGTGTCGTCGTCCTCGCGATCGGCGACCCCCTCTTCTTCGGGTCCTTCATGTATGTCCATGACCGACTCTCGCCGCACTACCCCACCGAGGTCGTGCCCGGCGTCACGTCGGTGAGCGCGGCGACCGCCGCCGTCGCGACCGGCCTGTGTCGACACGAGGACACCTTGACGATCCTGCCAGGGACGCTCCCGGTGCCCGAGCTGGCACGGCGCCTCGCGGACACGGACGCGGCCATCATCATGAAGTTGGGCCAGACCTTCCCCGGGGTCGTCGAGGCGGTCCGTCAGGCGGGCCTGCTGGAGCGAGCCGTCTATGTCGAGCGGGCCTCGGGCAGACGTCAGCGCGTCCTCCCCCTCGCCGACGTCGACGCCGCCGCCGTGCCCTACATGTCGCTCATCGTCGTGCCCGGACAGGACCTGCGTGCCGACGCGGCCGGTCGCGCCGAGGGAGCCGCTCCCGCCGGAGTCGACGAATCTCGTTCTCCCGCATCACGATCCGCCACTGCGGGTGGCGATGGCAGCGGCGACGCCGTGACGCTCGGCACGGTCCATGTCGTCGGGCTGGGACCAGGGCCGGATGCGTGGTTGACCCCGGAGGCGAGCGAGGTGCTCTCCCGTGTCGATCACGTCATCGGCTACGCCCCCTACGTCGCCCGGGTGCCGCAACGGGAGGGGCTGACCCGCTTGCCTTCGGGCAACACCGTCGAGGTCGATCGCGGACGACAGGCCCTCGACCTGGCTCTGGCGGGCCACGAGGTCGCAGTCGTCTCGGGTGGTGATGCCGGCGTCTTCGGCATGGCCGCGGCAGTGTTCGAGGCCGCCGAGACCGACGCCCGGTATGCCGTGGTGCCGATCCACGTCGTCCCCGGCGTCACGGCCGCGCACGCCGCCTCCGCGCTCGCCGGAGCCGTCCTGGGCGCGGATCACGCCCTGATCTCGCTGTCCGACCGGCTCAAGCCGTGGTCGGTCGTCGTCGAGCGGCTCCGGGCCTGCGCTCGGGCCGATCTCGCGATGGCGTTCTACAACCCGCGCTCGGCCTCCCGGCCCGACCAGCTCGTGCAGGCCAGGGCGGCCTTGCTGGAGGTCCTGCCCGAGGATCGGGTCGTCGTCGTCGCGCGGCACGTGGGTCGGGAGCAGGAATCGTCGACCGTGACGACACTGGGTGATTTCGACCCCGAGACCGTCGACATGGGGTGCCTGGTCATGATCGGCGCCGCGAGCACGCGGGTCACCGACAGCGGCCGGGTCTGGACGCCGCGCTACGTCGACTGACACGCTCGGCATCGACTGACACGCGCTGCGTCGACGTGGCCGCGCTCGGTCACGCGAGAGGGGCGGCGCTGCTCAGCCCAGGAAACGCGCGACGTCAGCGACCGTCCGCGGCGGGTCGACGACGTCGATCTCGTGACCGAGTGACCGGAGCAGCTTGACCGGCCACGGCACGCCGAGGTGTGCCCGTCGAAGGAGTCCCTCGTCGGTCATGATCTTGACGGTGCTGCCCTGGTGGACGATGCCGTCCACGACCACGCCCACCTCGTCGGCCCACTCCCAGGCGAAGTCGATGTCGTGGGTCGAGACCACGACCGTGGTGCCCCGTGCCTCGAGGTTGTCCAGGGCCGCGCGCAGGGTCGTCACCGCTCGTGGGTCGAGGCCTGCCGTCGGCTCGTCGAGCAGGATGACCTGCGGCCGCATCGCCACGGCCCCGGCGATGGCGACCCGCTTGCGCTGGCCGTAGGACAACTGGTGGACCGGTCGGTCGGCGAGGTCAACGACGTCGAGCAGCTCGAGGGCCTCGGACACGCGCGCTCGCACCTCGTGGTCGTCGAGGCCGAGGTTGATCGGTCCGAAGGAGACGTCGGCGCGCACATCGGCCGAGAAGAGCTGGTCGTCCGGGTCCTGCAGCACGAGCTGGACCCGCTGCCGATGGTCGCGCAGACCGGCGTTGTCGTGGCGGAGCGTGATGCCATCGACGGCCACGCTCCCCGCGTCGGGCACATGAGCACCCGAGAGGCAGCGCAGCAGAGTCGTCTTGCCGGAGCCGTTCTCGCCGAGCAGGGCGAGCCGACTGCGCCCCGTCACGGACACATGGGCGCAGTCGAGGACGTCGCCTCGCCCCGGGTAGCCCGCGTGAAGGCCCTCGCCCACGAGCACCGCCCCGACGGTGGGCTCCCACGTGCCGGTGCGATGAGTCATGCGACACCTCGCAGCGCGAACAGGATCGACGTCGCGGCCAGTGCGGTCACGATCAGACCGCTGACCGCCATGAAGGGCACCGACACGACCGTCTCCCTGGGCAGGGTCCGCAGCGACCCGGCATACCCTCGTCCGCGCAGGCCCTCCTCGAGGCGCCGCGACCGTTGCCAGGCGCGCCCGAGGACCGAGCCCGCCATCAGGCCCATCGACCGACGAGCGGTCCGGCCGTCGACGAAGCCGAGGCGGGCCGCCTGCGCCTCGCGGACGGCAAGGACGGAGTCCATCAGGGTGAAGAGCATCCGATAGACCAGGCCGGCGATGTCGACGAGCACCTCGGGCACCCGCAGTCGCCGCAGCCCCGCGAGCAGGTCGACCATCGGAGTCGTGGCCGCCAGAAGAGTCATGGCCGCCATCGCGGCCGCCGACCGCACGGCGACCGCCGCCGCGGCATACAGGCCGGTGGACGTGAGCGACACCGGGCCGAGTGAGGCCAGGACGTCGGTGGGTTGGCCGCCGAAGGTCAGGGCGATGGGGATGGCACCGACGGCGACGAAGGTCATCGGGCCGACCACCGCCAGGGCATAGGTGCGCTTCGGGACGCGGGCGGCGAACAAGGCGGTGGAGACGGCGACGGCCAGCACGACGAGGGAGACCCAGAGGGAGCGCGAGGTCGCGGCCACCGTGAGCAGACCCAGTGACAGCAGGGCCTTCTCACCGGTGGACCGCAGACGCCACGGCCCGGACCAGGCCGCCTCGTCGAGGGCGAATCGCGCCAAGGTCAGCCCCTCGACTGCGGCTCGGCCGCATCACAGGCCGGCTCCGGGTCGCTCACCGGGCGGCTCGAATCGTCGGCAGCCGACCGGCGCTGGCGACGCCGCTCGCGCATCGTGCCGAGGACGAACCCGAGGGCTCCTGCGCCGAGTGCTGCCTGCAGCGCGAACAGTCCGGACTCGACCTCGCCGCTCGAGGGCTCGAAGATCGTCTGGAACCACGGGGTGTAGCCGGGGTGGTTCTCCTCGATGTGGGTGGTGGCCGCCGAGTCGGTGCCGATGAAGGTCTCGCCATCGCCGGTGCTCTGGCGGGTGCCGAGGACCATCGCGACCGCGAAGAGGGCGACGATCGCCAGGAGGATGGCCAGGGTGCTCGCGTGCTTACGCATGGATGGCCTCCTCGACCTTGGTGCCGGCGTGGTCCGGCCGGCGCGAGAACACCCCGAGAGCGGAGAGCTCTGGGCCGGCCCAACTGCGCAGGGCCTTGAAGATGAGGACGCCGACGAGGCCTTCAATGACGGCCAACGGCACTTGGGTGATCGCGAAGATGCCGAGGAAGGCCGACCACGCGCCGACGAAGCCGTTCTGGCCGGGGAAGGCCAGCGCGAGTTGGGTGGCGGTCATGACGTAGGTCGCGAGGTTGGCCAACGCCATGGCCGCGAAGATGCGGATCGAGAAGGGAGCGCGACCGAGCAGGCGGAACGCGGCATACCCGACCCACGGGCCGACGACCGCCATCGAGAAGACATTGGCCCCGAGGGTGGTCAGACCGCCATGGGCGAGCAGGAGGGCTTGGAAGAGCAGGACGATCGTCCCCAGGGCCGCCATCACCGGGGGCCGGAAGATCACCGCCCCCAGTCCGGCGCCCGTCGGGTGGGACGATGAGCCCGTCACCGAGGGCAACTTGATCGCGGAGAGGACGAAGGTGAAGGCCCCCGCGGCACCGAGCAACAACGTGGCCTCGGGGTGCTCCTTGATGGTGCGGCTGATCGCCCGGGTGCCATGGATGACGAAGGGGGCCGCGACGGCCGTCCACGCGGCCGCATGAAGTGGGGGCAGGAAGCCCTCGGCAATGTGCATTGCTGCACCTTCCTCGGGATGACGCGCCCGATCAGACGTGACGCGCGGCGCCGATCGGCGGCACGCGACATCCACAGGAGTTCCTGACTCGCCGATGGCTCAGCTCACAGTGGCGCGACCGTCCCGGATTTGCACCGGGTTCCTCACGCAGATGGTGCTCGGCAGGCTACACCAGCGAGGCGTCCGGTCGCCCCTCCCCGGCGGGCCGAGGCGGTCGGCTCGAATACAGGTGGGACTCCACGAAGCCCTCCGCCGACAGGGCCCAGCCGACGATGATGACCGCGGCCTGGGTCAGGCCCGCGGCCTCGACCTGGTCGGCGATGTCGGCGAGGGTGCCGCGCAGGATCAGTTCCTCGGGCTGGGTGACCTGCGAGCCGACGACGACCGGGCAGTTGGCCCCGTAGTGGGCACTGAGCTCATCGGCCAGCCGCCGGGTGTGTCGGATCGCCAGGTGCAGGACGAGGGTGGCATTGGTCGCGGCGAAGGCCGCCAGGGTCTCCCCCGGCGGCATCTTGGTCGAGTCCTTCTGCGCGCGGGTCAGGACGACCGACTGGGCCACCTCGGGCACCGTCAGTTCACGCCCGATGAGCGCGGCCGTCGCGGCATAGGCCGGCACGCCCGGGGTGAGGTCCCAGGGCACCCCCGCGGCGTCGAGACGGCGCGTCTGCTCGGCGATCGCCGAGTAGATCGACGGGTCTCCCGAGCACAGCCGGGCGACGTCATGACCGGCTTCGTGGGCGGCGACGAGGGTGGCCGTGATGGCGTCGAGATTGAGGTATGCCGTGTCGATGAGTTCGGTCTCCGGCCCGCAGTGCGAGAGGACCTCGTCGTCGATGTAGGTGCCGGCATAGAGGCAGATCGGACTCTCCTGCAGCAGGCGGACGGCGCGCAGGGTGAGCAGGTCGGCGGCACCGGGACCGGCCCCGATGAAATGGACGGTCATGACATTCCTTGCTCGTGGGGCGGGGCGGGTTTCTGGGCGCTCCACTGGACGATCGCACGGGCCGGGGTCCACGACAGGTGCGGACCCAGCGGCGTCGCGTGCTCGACACTCAGCCTGGTCAGGTGGCCTCCGTGGCGCTGGTGGGCAGCGACGAGGACGGATTCGGCCGAGAGCGTGACGGCGTGCGCGACAAGACGTCCGCCCGGACGGAGGCGACCCCACGCCAGGTCGGCGAGTTCGCTCGTGAGACCGCCGCCAACGAAGACCGCGTCCGGGTCGGGCAGCGCGTCGAGGACGGACGCCCCTTCCGGGGAGAGGGCCCCGTGGTCGGCCTCGACCACCTCGACCTCTCGCGGCACCCCGAGACGTGCAGCGTTGACGCGGATCCGGGCGGCACGACCGGGGTCGCGCTCGAGGGCCACCGCTCGCGCGCAGCGGGCCGACAGTGCCCATTCGATCGCGACCGCACCCGAGCCGGCGCCGAGGTCCCAGAGAGTGGCCCCAGGTGTCGGACGCAAATGGGCCAGGGCGCTCGCGCGCACGTCACGCTTGGTGATCTGTCCGTCGTGCTCGAAGGCCTCTTCTGGGCGTCCGGGGGCGGGGCCCGAGGACGAGCGGGCGGCCGCGAGGTCGTCCACCTCGACGGCGAGCACGACCAGATCAGGAGTGGGCTCGACATCCCAGTCCCGTGCAGCGCCGGATCGGCTGCCCTCCTTGGGCCCTCCGAGGTGCCACCACGCCGTGAGCCGCGAACTGCCGCAGCCCTCTTGGACGAGAAGGGCGGCGACCTCGGCGGGGGTCGAGCCATCGGAGCACAGGACGACGAGACGTGCACGCGGGTCGAGGTGACGGCGGAGTCGATCGACAGAGCGCCCGACGAGGGTCACGACCGTCGTCTCCTCGGCGGGCCAACCCATCCGCGCCCGCGCCAGGGTCTCCGAGGACAGCGAAGGGTGGACCCGGACCGTCTCCCGGCCGAACAGGTCGATGAGGGTGCTCGCGACCCCCGAGCGCAGCGGGTCACCACTGGCGAGCACGACGACGCCCTCGGTGCCGATCTGCTCGAACAGTGCTGGCAGTTGGGCGCGCATCGGCGTGGGCCATGGTGTGCGGATCTGACCCTCGATCTCGGGGACCAGGGCCAGGTGTCGGGCGCCACCGACAAGGTGCCGCGAACGGCATACGAGATCCTGCTCGCGGGCGGGCACGGACGCCCAGCCCGCATCCTCGATGCCCACGACCTCGATCACGCGCGACAGCCTACGTGCGATGAGACATCGACCTCGCCGGACCCGGGGTGGGCGATGTGGGAGGATGCGGGGCGACGCAGGGCGAGGAATACCGGTGCAACTCCGGAGCGGTCCCGCCACTGTGACCGCTCGCCGCGTGACGTGGAGACCGGAAGCCAGGACGTCCTCCTGCGTCACGCCGCCCCGGGACCCCGAGGCGGCCGAATCGGCCGGTGAGCGTGGTCACTCACCAGGAGGAGCGCCGTGTCCAACTACCCCTTCGCCGCCATCGTCGGTGCCGACGAGATGGCCCTCGCCCTCGTCCTCACCACGGTCTCCCCCGAGGTCGGCGGCGTGCTCGTGCGCGGCGAGAAGGGCACCGCGAAGTCCACGATGGTGCGCGCTCTGGCCGAGATCCTGCCCCGCCAGGCGGTCGTCCACGGATGTCGCTTCGGCTGCGACCCACGGTCGCCCGCCGCCGACTGCCCCGACGGGCCACACACCGACGCCGCATCGACGACCCGCCCAGCTCGTCTGGTCGAACTCCCGGTGGGTGCCACCGAGGATCGCGTCATCGGCTCCCTCGACCTCAGCAAGGCCCTCGGTCACGGTGAAACGGCTTTCGAGCCAGGGCTGCTCGCCCAGGCGCACCGTGGTCTGCTCTATGTCGACGAGGTCAACCTCCTGCACGACCATCTCGTCGACCTGCTCCTCGACGCCGCTGCCATGGGCCGCAACACCGTCGAGCGCGACGGGGTGTCGGTGTCCCACCCTGCCCGCATCGTCCTGATCGGCACCATGAACCCGGAGGAGGGCGAGCTTCGCCCGCAGTTGCTCGACCGCTTCGGCCTGACCGTCGAGGTGAAGGCCAGCCGCGACCCAGCGCAGCGTGCGGACGTGGTCCGTCGGCGGCTCGCCTTCGATGAGGATCCGGTCGCCTTCCAGACCTCGTATGCCGTGGCGCAGGCCGATTTGGCCGCCCGGATCGCGTCCGCCCAGGAGGCCCTGCGTCGCGTGCGTCTGAGTGACTGGGCGCTGGACAAGATCGCCACGGTCTGCGCCGGCTTCGAGGTCGACGGGATGCGTGCCGACATCGTGACCGCGAGGGCTGCGGTGGCCCACGCGGCATGGGAGGGGCGCACCGACGTCACCCGGGAGGACATCCGCACCGCCGCCAAACTCGCTCTCCCCCACCGACGTCGGCGTGCACCCTTCGACGCGCCGGGACTGGACGAGGACCTGCTCGATCGCCTGCTCGGCGACGACGAGCCGCCGCCTCCGGAGGACCCCCAGGACCCTCAGGATGAAGACCCTCACCTGCCCGACGAGCCGGACCGGCCCGAGCGCCCGAAGGAGCCTTCCGACGAGACGGACACCGCGGACGACGACTCGGGCGACCCCATGACGACGCCGTCGACTCAGGACTCCGACGAGGGAGCGCAGGACGCCCGCGATCAGCGCTCCGACTGCACACCGCCGGACCCCACCGACACGGAGAGCGGCGGAGAGGTCTCCGAGACCGACCCGCCGGCGCCCGTCCAGGGCGTGGCGGCAGCACACGAGCCGTACCGCATCCGTCGCCTCAGTGTGCGGGGCACGGGGTCGGGAGCGGCCGGCAAACGCAGCCGGGCGATCACGACCTGGGGCAGGACGGTCGGATCGAGCCGCGAGCGCACGGGCCGGGTCCATCTGACCGCCACCATCACGGCCGCTGCCCGAGAGCGAGGCGCCCGCGCCACCGGGACGACCGGGACGACCGGGACGACCGGGACGACCGGGACGAGCCGACTGGAGATCCGGGCGAGCGACCTCCGCTCGGCGATCACCCAGGGCAAGGAGTCCAACCTCGTGCTGCTGCTCGTCGACGCCTCCGGGTCGATGGCTGCCCGGTCTCGGATGGCCGAGGTCAAGACGGCCGTCCTGTCGCTGCTCATGGACGCCTACCAGCGACGCGATCGCGTGGGCCTGGTGACCTTCCGAGGCACCGGTGCCGACCTCGCGTTGCCGCCGACCTCCTCGGTCGAGGCGGCCGCCGCCTGCCTGGCCGAACTCCCCCACGGCGGGCGCACGCCCCTGGCCGAGGGTCTCGCCACGGCCGCGAAGACCCTTGGGCTGGAGCGCATCAGGGACCCACGTCGACGGGCGCTGCTCGTGCTCGTCACCGACGGACGCGCCACGGCGGGCGTCGATGCGTTGGGCAGAGCACAGCGCATCGCCGACCAATGGGGGCACGTCGCCGTCGACAGCGTCGTGATCGACTGCGAGTCCGGCCGCTTCCGGATGGGTCTGGCCAGGGACCTCGCCGACCGGATGGGCGCAGAGCACGTGCCCCTCGAAGACATCGCCGCCGATCACCTCGTGGCGCTCATCAATGACAGGAGGGCCGCCTGATGGCCAAGGGAGTGACACCGGTGCAGGCTGCGGACGGCCTCACCACCCGACAGCGCCGCAACAGTCCGCTCGTCATCGTCCACGGTGGCGCCGGGAAGGGGAAGTCGACGGCGGCCTTCGGCCTGGCCCTGCGCGGCTGGAACCAGGGGTGGTCGATCGGCGTGTTCCAGTTCGTGAAGTCGGCCAAGTGGCGCATCGGTGAGCAGGCAGCGCTGGCTGCTCTCGACGACGTGCACCGCAGCACCGGCCAGGGCGGCCCGATAGAGTGGCACAAGATGGGCTCGGGCTGGTCGTGGTCACGCAAGGCCGGCACCGAGGAGGACCATGCCGAGGCCGCCCGTGAGGGCTGGGCCGAGATCAAGCGTCGCCTCGCCGACGAGACCCACACCCTCTATGTCCTCGACGAGTTCACCTACCTGCTCAAGTGGGGTTGGCTCGACATCGACGACGTCGTCGACTCCCTGACCGACCGCCCCGGCTACCAGCACGTGGTCATCACCGGCCGCGATCCACACCCCCGCCTCCTCGAGATCGCGGACGTCGCCACCGAGATGACCAAGATCGCCCACCCGTTCGACAAGGGCCAGAAGGGCCAGAAGGGCATCGAGTGGTGAGACCGACCCCCCTGCCCCGGGTCGTCATCGCGGCACCTGCGTCGGGTCAGGGCAAGACCACGATCGCCGTCGGGATCATGGCTGCCCTGAGCCGGGCTGGGCACGCTGTCGCGCCGGCCAAGGTCGGCCCGGACTACATCGACCCCGGCTATCACGCGCTCGCCACCGGCCGCCCCGGTCGCAACCTCGATCCCTGGCTGACCTCCGAGGAACTCATCGTTCCCCTGCTCCTCCACGGCGCCCGGACGCCCGACCCCGCCGACGTGGCGGTTATCGAAGGCGTCATGGGGCTCTTCGACGGCCGGATCGGCACCGGCGGCTTCGCGTCGACGGCCCACTTGGCCACCCTCACCCGCAGCCCGGTGATCCTCGTCGCGGACATCTCCTCCGCCGCGCGCACGATCGCGGCGACGCTTCACGGTCTGCGCACCTTCGACCCCGGTGTCGACGTCGTCGGTGTCATCCTCAACAAGGCGGGATCGGTGCGCCACGCGCACGAAGTCCGCAGCAGCGTCGAGGCCATCGGCCTGCCGGTGCTGGGGGTCCTTCCGCGCGACGCGGGCGTGAGCGCCCCCTCCCGTCACCTCGGCTTGATCCCGGCCGCGGAGCGCACCGACGCCGTCAGCGCGCTCGACCGCCTGGCCGAGCAGACCGCCGAGTTGATCGACCTCGACCTGCTCCTTCACCTCGCCGGATGCGCTCCCGACCTGAGCGCCACCCCGTGGTCACCGCCGTCGCGGCGTGCGGAGGGGGTCCCCACCCACGACAGTGCCACCACCCGCCCGATCGTCGCCGTGGCCGGCGGCCGCTCCTTCACCTTCCGCTATGCCGAGACCGACGAGCTCCTGCGGGCCAACGGCTGCGAGCCGGTTCTCTTCGACCCGGCGCTCGACACCTCGCTCCCGCCCGGGACCAGCGGGCTCTACCTCGGCGGCGGCTTCCCTGAGGCCCACGCTCCGGCCCTCTCCCGCAACACGGCCCTCACTGGTGCGGTCCGGGACGCGATCGCCTCCGGCATGCCGACCGTCGCCGAGTGCGCCGGCCTGCTCTATCTCTGCGAGACCCTCGACGGGCATGACTTCGTCGGGGCAGTTCCCGCGCAGGCAGCGATGCACCCTCGCCTGACCCTGCAGTACCGCTCGGCTCGCACGACCGTCGACAGCATCCTCGGGCCGGCCGGAACGACGTCGCGCGGTCACGAATTCCACCGGACCCGCACGTCGCCGGGGGCCGGCACCACCGCTGCCTGGGAGCACGAGGAGGGCGTCGAGGGCTTCACCCTCGATCCAGCCAGCACCGGGCGCGCGACGTTGCACGCCTCCTATCTGCACACCCATTGGGCCGGGAACCCGTCCGTCCCAGCCGCTTTCGCCGCCGCAGTGCAGTCGTATGCCGCACAGCCGCCGGTTCTCGGCGCCGCGTCCACGGTCCTCCCCCGGGTCGAGCGAGCGCCCGCGCTCCCCACGACGACCGACCCGACACCCTCGGTTGGACTGGACCACCACGGCGACGCCGAGGTCGGCCCGGGGCTGGTCGACTTCGCGGTGAACGTCCGTGTCCCCACACCCCCGGCCTGGCTCGCCACGACGCTGCGGGACGGCATCAGCGACCTCGCGGCATACCCCGTCGTCGACCCAGCCCGGACGGCCCTGGCCCGACGCCACGCCGTGCCTGAGGACATGGTCCTCCCCACCAGCGGCAGCGCCGAGGCCTTCACGCTGATCGCCCGTGCCATCCCCGGTCGGCGACCCCTCGTCGTGCATCCCCAGTTCACCGAGCCCGAGTCCGCGCTGCGCCGTGCCGGACGGGTGCCGGACCAGCACGTCCTGAGCGAGCGCGAGGGCTTCGTCCTGCACCCCGATCGAATCCCGGCCGACGCCGACCTGGTGATCATCGGGAATCCGACCAATCCCACGGGCGTGCTCCACCCCCGGTCGACCCTGGACGCGTTGCGCGCGCCCGGACGGGTCCTCGTGATCGACGAGGCATTCATGGATGCCATTGTGGGAGAGGCCGATTCACTGATCTCTCCGGACCTGGACGGTGTCCTCGTCGTTCGCTCGCTGACCAAGACGTGGGGGCTGGCCGGCCTGCGCGCGGGCCATGTGGTCGGCGACCCCTCACTCCTCCGACTCCTCGCCGAGCAGCAACCCCACTGGTCCGTGTCCTCGCTGGCGGCCCGCGCGAGCGTCGCCGTCTGCGCCCCCGCCGCCCGCGCAGAGGAAGCCGAGTTGGCCCGTGAAGCGGCGACCTGGCGGCATCACCTCGTCCGCGGGTTGCAGTCGCTGGGGCTGGCCCCCGTGCCCGGCGCCGCGCCCTTCGTGCTCGTCCGGGTCGGTCCCGGCGTCCATGGGTCCCTGCGTGAGCGTGGGTATGCCGTGCGGCGCGGCGACAGCTTCCCCGGGCTCGACCACGACTGGGTGCGTCTGGCCGTCCGCGACCCGCACACGACCGACGGACTCCTGCGTGAGTTGCAGTCCCTCCTCGGCGACACAACTCCCGGTGGCTCCGAGCGTTCTCTGGAGCGGGCGGCGCCAGCGTCGACGAATGCGTCCCAGCGCGCCCCCGTCCCAACCGCTCAGGCAGACAGAGAGCTCTCCGCATGACCCTGCGCCTCCCCCTCCCCGACGGCACGACGCCGCGCGTCCTGGTGCTGGAGCCGGGCCCGCGCGCGTCCGAGACGGTGCAGGCCCTGCTCGATCACGGGGCACGTGTCGATGTGCGTTGTGCCGCACCGGATGCACGTCTCCAGGACCTGGCTGGTCGGCACCTGATCGCACTGCGCACGGACGCGGACCTCGACCTCTCCGCCTACGACGTCGTCCTGCGCGACCCGCTGCGCGAGCGGGGTGTCGAGCTCTCCCCCTCGTCCCCGTCCCCTGCCACCACCTCCGGCCACGTCGTCCTCGTCGGTGGCGGACCGGGCCCTCTCGGCCTGCTCACGCTCGCCGGGCTCGACGCGATCCGGAGCGCCGACGTGTTGGTGTGCGACCGGTTGGCCCCCTTGGCCGCGCTGGAGCAGGCACGCCCCGACGCCGAGGTCGTCCACGTCGGCAAGATCCCGCGAGGTGAATTCACGCCCCAGGAGCGGATCAACCAGATCCTCGTCGACCGGGCACTCGCCGGAAAGACCGTCGTGCGCCTCAAGGGTGGCGACAACTTCGTCTTCGGCCGTGGCGGCGAGGAGTGGAATGCCTGCGTCGACGCCGGCCTGCCCGTCACGGTCATCCCGGGCGTCTCCTCCTCCATCGCCGTCCCCGGCCTGGCGGGCGTCCCCCTCACCCACCGCCATCTCACGCAGGGCTTCGTCGTCGTCTCCGGTCACGTCGCTCCGGACGACGCACGCAGTGACGTCGACTGGGATGCCCTCGCCCGTCTGGGACTGACCATCGTGGTCCTCATGGGCGTGGCTGCTCTGCCGGAGATCGCCGAGCGCCTGATCAGTGCCGGCATGGATCCTTCGACCCCAGCTGCCTCCATCGCCGATGGCGGCATGACCTCGCAACGCCAGGTCCGCTCCACGCTGGCCGCGCTCCCGGGTACAGCGGCGGAGCAGGACATCGGCGCCCCTGCGGTCACCGTCATCGGCCCCGCGGTGGCGGCCCTGCTGCCGCAGACGTCGGTCTGAGTCGGCCACGCGTGATGGAAACTGCGTGGGCGGGGCTGAGACTGGCCGTCGGGACACTCACGATGATTCCTGTCGGCTCACTCCCTCCCACCACGCGTCGCATCGGCGCGTGGGCAATGGCGCTGGCACCGATCGCGGCCCTGCCCCTCGGCCTGCTCGTCGCTGCAGTGGGTCGGCTCGGTCAGGCCGCGGCGATGCCCACCTCGACCACGGCGACCCTGTCGGTCGGGGCGCTGGCCCTCGCCACGCGCGCCATGCACCTCGACGGGCTGGCGGACACCGCTGACGGCATCGGCGCGGGCTGGGACCGTGAGCGCGCCCTGCGTGTCCTGCGCACCGGCGATGTCGGCCCGATGGGTGTGATGGCCCTGGTCGTGGTGGTCCTTCTCCAGATCGCTTCTGCCACAGCGCTGTTGTCGCTCGCTCATGGCTGGTTGCTCGTCGGTGTCGCCGTCGTGGCGTCCAGAGTGGCCGCAACCCTCGGGTGCCTGCGTGGGCTCCCGACCGCGTCGGGCTCCTCCTTGGGTGCCGTCGTGGCTGGCACGGTGCCGGGCGTGGTCGGTGGCCTGGCCGTCGTGGTGATGGGCGCTGCGCTGACCGGAGCCACCGTGGTGGCCGGCGTGCAATGGTGGCAGGGGGTCGCCGCGATGGCGGCCCTCCTCGTCGCCGTGGCGTGGCTGCTTCGGAGTGCCGTGCGGGTCTTCGGGGGGATCAACGGAGACGTGCTCGGGGCATCGATCGAGGTCGGGGCAGCTGCCCTGCTCGTGGCGCTCACGATCGGAGCCACAGCATGAGGACACTGATCACCGGGGGCATCCGCTCGGGCAAGTCCGCGATCGCCGAGACGCTCATGGGTGAGGGCACCACCTATGTCGCGACCTCTCCCTCACGCCCCGAGGACACCGATTGGGCTGCGCGGATCCAGGAGCACCGTCGCCGTCGACCCGCCTCCTGGCCGACGGTCGAGACGACGGATCTGCCGTCCGCCCTGACCGCCCTCAACGGGCCGGCCCTGGTCGACAGTCTGGGCGCCTGGTTGGTCGCGCTGCTCGACAGGTTGGATGCCTGGGATCAGCCGGTGACCCAGTGGCGCGGGCGCCTCGACGACGAGGTGTCCGCACTGATTTTCACCTGGTCGACCTGCTCGCACGACCTGGTCGCGGTGACCGACGAGGTCGGCTTCGGCGGGATCGCCGAGCACCGTTCGGCCCGGATCTATGCCGACGAACTGGGTCGGCTCAACCAGGCCATCGCCGGCGTCAGCGATCGCGTGTGGCTGGTCGTGGCCGGGCAGGTGCTCGTGGTCAAGGACTCCTCGTGAGGGTCGCCACCGGACTCCTCCTCGGGTATGCCGCGGATCGCCTGCTCGGCGACCCGCGCCACTTCCACCCGGTCGCCGGATTCGGGCGGATCGCGATGGCGCTCGAGGCGCACACCCATGCCCCGAGTCGCGTCCGAGGTGTGGTGCACGTCGGCGCTCTCGTCGGTGGGGCTACCGCTGCCGGGATGCTGGCCGATCATCTGGCCGGGCGAGTCGGCGATCCCGGCATGGGTCGCGACGTCGGTCGCGTCGCGATCACTGCTGTCGCCACCTGGGCCGTGCTGGGCGGCCGCTCACTCGAACGTGAGGCACTCACGATCCAGCGACAGCTCGCCGCCGGAGACCTCGACGCTGCGCGACGACAGGTGCGCAACCTCGTGGGTCGCGACCCCTCGCGCCTCTCGGCTGACGAGGTCGCCCGGGCCACCGTCGAGTCGGTCGCGGAGAACGGCGCCGATGCGCTGGTGGCGCCGCTGTGGTGGGGCGCGGTGGCGGGAGTGCCCGGCCTCGTGGCTTATCGCGCCATCAACACGCTCGATGCGATGATCGGTCACCGCTCCCCGCGCTATCGCGAGTTCGGTTGGGCCGCAGCCAGACTCGACGACGTGGCCAACTGGATCCCGGCCCGACTCACCGTGCTGAGCACCGCCGCAGCCACCGGCTCCGTGGCCGGTGTCCGCCGGGTGCTGATGACCGTCGCCCGGGACGCGCCCGCCCACCCGAGTCTGAATGCCGGACCGGTCGAGGCTGCCTTTGCGGCGGCGCTGGGTGTCTCGCTCGGGGGCTCCAACAGCTACGCCGGTGTCGTCGAGGACCGCGGCCGCCTCGGCGACGGTCCCGCTGTCACCGTCGACGACCTGGGATCGGCAGTGCGACTCGAGCGGCGCATCGGGCTGATCGCACTCGGCGTCATCGTCGCCGCTCGTCGTGCGGCCGCTCGCCGTGTCGTCAGCCGCCGGCGCGCACGCCGAGCCAGGTGACGCAGCCCGCCACGTCAGCAGTCGTCACCAGACCAGTGGGTGGTGCCGGTCGGGACACCACGACGACCGGGACGTCGAGCTCGGCGGCAGCGTCGAGTTTGGCGCTGGTGTAGCCACCGCCGGAGTCCTTGGTGACCAGGACGTCGACCCGATGACGGCGCATCAGGTCCCGTTCCCCACCCACCGAGTAGGGCCCGCGGTCCAGGACAACCGTCCACCGTGGGGGTGCAGGCTCAGCCAGCGGTTCGACCACCCGGACGAGCACATCTCGGTCGGACCAGCCGGCGAAATGGGGCAGCGTCTGACGCCCGCTGGAGAGGAAGGGCCTGCTGCCCAGCGCTTCCGCGGCCACACGCGCTGCATCGAGGTCGGGGACCCAGGTCCACGTGTCGGAGTCCGGTCGATCTGCCCAGCCGGGCCGGGCCAGGCGTGTCATCGGCAGACCGGTGCGGGCGCACGCCTGCACGGCATGAGCCGTCATCGTCGACGCGAACGGGTGGGTCGCGTCGATCAGATGGGTGAAGCCATCCGAGCGCAGGGTCCCGACCAGGCCATCGACGCCGCCGAAGCCACCGACGCGGACCGAGCCCACCGGCATCCGCGGATGGGCGACGCGGCCGGCGAGCGAGGACACGAAGTCGACCCCGGCGCTCTCCAACGCCACGGCCAGGGCACGTGCCTCAGCCGTGCCGCCCAGCACCAGAACCCGCATTCGGCGATGCTAACGCGCCCTGACCGACCGCCCGGGCGCCGCCCTTGGCAGAATCGGCCCATGCCCCTCGAACTGGACCGTCTATGTCGACCTCGTCCCCGTGCGGGTCGACGACCGCGGACAGCTGACGGCGATCGGCCTGCTGCTGCGGGTCAGTGACGACGGGCGGATCATGCGCGAGCTCGTCTCGGGCCGCGTCCTGCACCACGACCGCAGCAGGACGCCCTCGACCTGCCGCGGTTGAACTTGTCGACCGTGCGCGTCATGTCGTGGTGGTCGCGGGAGGCGGCCTCCTCCGGCGTCGGGGCGGTGCCGCCCAGGCGCGCGGGGAGATAGCGCAGGTCGGTGCCGGTCAGCTGCGGATAGGCCTCCTGCTGGGCCAGGAGTTGCTCGGACATCCGCTCCCGCAGGACCTCGGTCACCTCGGCCGGGTCATCATCGGGGGCGACATGGATCGGGGCGCCGACCGTGACGTGGATGGCGGTGTTGCTGCGTCCGAGGTTCTTGGGCGCTTCCTTGGTCCAGACCCGCTGTGAGCCCCAGACGGTCGTCGGCAGGAGCGGCACTCCTCCGTCCTGGGCGATCCGCGCCGCGCCGGTCTTGAAGGGCTTGAGCTCGAAGGACCGCGACATCGTCGCCTCCGGGAACACGCCCACGATCTCGCCGCCGCGGACAGCGGCCAGCGCTTGCTCGAAGGACGCCACGCCCGCGTGCCGGTCGACGGGGATGTGCTTCATGCCCCGCATCAGCGGGCCGGTCACCTTGCGGCCGAAGACCGACTTCTTGGCCATGAACCGCACGAGGCGACGGCTGCGCCTGGCCGCCAACCCGGCATACGTGAAATCGAAGTAACCGGTGTGGTTGATCGCCATGACGGCACCACCCACGGTCGGGACGTTCTCCTCACCGACGATCGTGAAACGCAGGCCCTGCAGGAAGAAGACCGTGCGGGCCAGCCCAATGACGGGGGTGTAGGGAAACTCCATGACACTCACCCTACGGGGCCGTAGGTTGCCGGTATGCCGCGCCGTCCCACGGGTGCCCAGGCTCGCCTCAGGGTGAGGTCCGGGCAGCGCGCGAGGCGCCGCTGAGCGCTCCGATCAGGGGTGCTGGCTGGGCAGCCAGGCCAACTGCACGACCTGCTCGCCCAACTCGCGGGAGACGAGCCGGCCACGGCCGGGCGGCTGCGCCGAGCCCTTGACGCGACTGGATGACCGGCTCGTACATCGCTCGAGAGAAGTGCGAGGAGGGCGTGACGGCGCTTCGTCAAGGACCGCTCCCCCGCCCTGACCACCTTGACCGCCGACCGCAGTTGGACCCTCGCCACCGGCGCCGGCGTGGTCGTCGCCGTCGTCGCCGGCCTCGCCGGCAACCGCGCGACCGCCTCGGAGACGGCCGACGGCGCTCGCTTCCCCGCGGCATACCCGGGGGTGATCGGGGTCGCCGCGACGGACGCCAAGGATGTCGTGACGGAGGACTCCATCCACGGTGAGCACGTCTCGCTGGCCGCACCCGGCTATTCGGTGGTCACGGCCTTCCGCGACTGGGGCGACTGCGTCTATGGCACCCAGGGCCAGTCCTCCAGTTTTGCGACCGGCTACGTCTCCGCGGCCGCGGCCCTGCTGCGCCAGCGCTTCCCCCAGGAGAGCGCTGCCCAGATCACCCACCGCCTCGAGGTCACGGCCTCGCGGGCCAAGCGGGATGCGCGTGACGACAAGGCCGGCTGGGGCCTGATCCAGCCCTATGAACCGATGACCCTCGCCTATGACATCTCGGTGGGCGGCGTCCATCGCCCTGGTCTCCATCGCCGGGCTCGCCGCGTTCTGCTGGCCGCTCATCGTCTCGCCCGAGTCGGGGCTGGCCCACGGCACCGACGCCCCGCTCGTGGGCTTGGGGTGCGGGCCTGCTGCCGCCGCTGCGCGGACGGGCCGAGATCGCGATGCTGGCCGCTTACGGGACGCTCGCCGGCCTGGCCTACGGGCTCCTGCTGAACCTGTCGTTCTGATCGTTCACGACCGGGATGAGCGGTGAGCTGTCGTTCGTCGCCGGGGCACCCGTGCTCGAGAACCTCCACCGGTTCATCCTGTTCACCCTCGCCACCAGCTTGGGCTGGGACATCGGGCGCGCCATCACCACCGCGGTCCTCGTGCTCATCACCGGTCGAGCCGTACTCCGGTCGCTGCGGCGGGCGGCGCGCCCGGCCGCCTTCGAGGAGCCGGTGACCTTCGCCGCGACCCCTCCACCCGAGTAGCACACCCCGACCGTTCCACCGTCCCCGGACGTGGCACGATCGGGCGCATGAGCAACCTCGACCTGAACCGCGATGCCGCCTGGCTGAGCCGCGACGAGCTCGACGCGGCCCGCGAGAAGCTGCCCATCCTCTACGTGGATGCCGTGCCCGTTCGGGTCGACGACCGCGGCGCCGTCGTCGCCGTCGGCGTCCTGTTGCGCCTCGGCCCCGAGGGCGAGGTCTGCCGCGAACTGGTCTCGGGGCGGGTGCTGCACCACGAGCGGGTGCGCGATGCGCTGCTCCGACACATCGAGAAGGACCTGGGCCCGATGGCGCTGCCCCGCATCCCGGCGAGCCCCCAGCCGTTCACCGTCGCCGAGTACTTCCCCACCCCTGGCGTCACCGCATTCCACGACCCCCGCCAGCACGCGGTGTCCCTGGCCTATGTCGTCCCGGTCGCGGGTGACTGCGCGCCGCAGGCCGACTCACTCGACCTCACCTGGCTGACGCCCGAGCAGGCGCTCGACCCCGGTCTGCAGGCCGAGATGGACCGCGGCCACGGGGTGCTGCTGCGTCAGGCGCTGGCCCACCTCGGCCACACCGTCTGAGCCCTCGCCCGGTGGCTGAGCCCCGTCTCCCCGGGGCTGGGCAAGGGAAGCGCGAGGTTCGCAAGGGAAGGCATCCCTTGCGAACCTCGTGCTTCCCTCATGGGGAGGAAAAGTCGGCGGGGGTCAGCCGGTGAACTCGTCCCGGGTGCGGGTCATGTCGTGGTGGTCGGCGGCGTGCGCCTGCTCCGGGGTCGGGGCCAGCCCACCGAGCCGGGCCGGGACGTACCGCAGGTCCTCACCGTGCAGTGTCGGGTAGGCCGCCTGCTGGGCGTCGAGCTGGGCCTGCATGGCCGCACGCAGCCGCTCGTTGGCGGCGTTGACGTCCTCGCGGCGGGCGATCTCGAGCGGCGCCCCGACGGTGATGCTCACCGGGATGCGCGAGCCCGGCCGCATGTGCTTGGGCAGGTTCTTGGTCCACACCCGCTGGCCGCCCCAGATGGTCACGGGCAGCACCGGGACGCCGGCCACCTGCGCCATCTTCACCGCGCCGGGCTTGAACTCCTTGAGCTCGAACGAGCGTGACATCGTCGCCTCGGGGAAGACGCCGACGATCTCCCCCGCCCGCAGCGCCCGGATCGCGGCGGCGAAGGCCTCCCCACCCTTGTGTCGGTCGACGGGGATGTGCCCCATCCCGCGCATCAGCGGCCCGGTCACCCGGTGCGAGAACACCGACTTCTTCGCCATGAAGCGCACGTAGCGGCGGTTCGGCCAGGCCGGCAACCCGGCGTACATGAAGTCGAGGTAGGACGTGTGGTTGATCGCCATGATGGCGCCACCGACGGCGGGCACGTGCTCCTGCCCGGTGATGGTGAAACGCGTTCCCTGGACGAAGAACAGCGTCCTGACCGCCGAGATCACAGGCCGGTAGACAGGGTCTTTCATGGCCCCCACCCTAGGCCAGAGGGCACGTATCGTGGATGCCGTGCCTCACCCGGGCGGGACACGCCCCGTTTCGTCGCCGGATGCCGTCGCGCCACGTGGCCGGGTGCCGGGTCACCACTCCCGGTCTGGGATGATGGCGCCCATGACCGAGTCCTTCCTGCCATCTCGCGCTGCCTCCGTTCCGGACAAGCCGTCCCTCGACGGTCTCGAGGACAAGTGGGCGGCCGTATGGCAGGAGCAGGACACCTACGCGTTCGACCGCGAGGCGGCCCTCGCCGGCCCCCGCGAGGCGGTCTTCGCCATCGACACCCCGCCGCCCACGGCATCCGGGTCACTGCACATGGGGCACGTGTTCAGCTACACCCACACCGACTGCGTGGCGCGGTACAAGCGGATGGCCGGGTTCAACGTCTTCTACCCGATCGGCTGGGACGACAACGGGCTGCCCACCGAGAAGCGGGTGCAGAACTACTACGGCGTGCGCGGTGATGCCGCCCTGCACCACGACCCCGACTTCGTGCCGCCCTTCCGCGGTGACGCACGCAGCACCAAGGCCGCCGACGAGATGCCCGTGTCGCGGCAGAACTTCATCGAGCTCTGCGACGAGCTGACGGTGCGCGACGAGGAGGCCTTCGAGTCCCTCTTCCGTCGCATCGGGCACAGCTACGACTGGTCGATCACCTACCGCACGATCGACGACCACTCCCGCGCCACCGCCCAGCAGGCGTTCCTGCGCAACCTGGCCCGCGGCGAGGCCTACCAGGCCGAGGCCCCCGGCCTGTGGGACGTCACGTTCCAGACGGCCGTCGCCCAGGCCGAGCTCGAGGCCCGCGACTACCCCGGGCACTACCACCGGGTGGCCTTCCACGGCCCCCATGGCCCGGTGCACATCGAGACCACCCGCCCCGAGCTCATCCCGAGCTGTGTGGCCCTGATCGCCCACCCCGACGACGAGCGCTACCAGGGCCTGTTCGGCACGACGGTGACGACTCCCCTGTTCGGTGTGGAGGTCCCCGTGCTCGCCCACCCGGGCGCCGAGCTGGACAAGGGTGCCGGCATCGCGATGTGCTGCACGTTCGGTGACCTCACCGACGTCATCTGGTGGCGCGAGCTGCAGCTGCCGACCCGCTCGGTGATCACCCGCAGCGGTCGCCTCCAGGGCGAGACCCCTGCCTGGCTCGAGGGCACGCCCGGTGAAGCCCTCTACGCCGAGCAGCTCGCGGGCAAGACCCCGTTCGGGGCACGCGCCGCCCTCGTCGACGCCCTGCGCGAGTCCGGTGACCTCGACGGCGAGCCCAAGGCCACCCAGCGCATGGCGAACTTCTACGAGCGCGGTGAGAAGCCGCTCGAGATCGTCACCTCGCGCCAGTGGTACATCCGCAACGGCGGCCGCGACGCCGAGCTCAACGCGGCGCTGATCGCCCGCGGGGAGCAGATCGACTTCCACCCCGCGTTCATGCGCAGCCGCTACGCCAACTGGGTGAGCGGGCTCAACGGCGACTGGCTGGTCTCCCGCCAGCGCTTCTTCGGTGTGCCGATCCCCGTCTGGTACCCCCTCGACGCCGACGGCGAGCCGGTCTACGACAACCCGATCGTCCCGGACGAGAGCGCCCTGCCGGTCGACCCCGCGGCCAACCCGCCGGCCGGCTACACCGAGGACCAGCGCGGCGTGCCCGGCGGCTTCATCGGCGACCCCGACGTGCTCGACACCTGGGCCACGTCCTCGCTCAGCCCGCAGATCGCCGGCGGGTGGCGCAACGCCGACGGCACCGGCACCGACCCGCTGTTCGACAAGGTCTTCCCGATGGACGTGCGCCCCCAGGGCCACGACATCATCCGCACGTGGCTCTTCTCCACGGTCGTGCGCGCCCACTTCGAGCACGGCAGCGTGCCGTGGACCGACGCCGCCATCAGCGGCTGGATCCTCGACCCCGACCGCAAGAAGATGAGCAAGTCCCGCGGCAACGTCGTCACCCCCGAGGACCTGCTCAAGGAGCACAGCGCGGATGCCGTGCGCTACTGGGCGGCCAGCGGTCGCCTGGGCACGGATGCCGCCTACGACACCGGCCAGATCAAGGTCGGCCGGCGCCTCGCGATCAAGGTGCTCAACGCGAGCAAGTTCGCGCTGTCGTTCGGGTCGGTCGAGGGTGACCTCGCCGCGCAGGTGACCGAGCCGATCGACCTGTCCCTGCTCGCCGGCCTGCGCGACGTCGTGGCCAAGGCCACCGCCGGTTTCGAGGCCTGGGACTTCACCCGCGCCCTCGAGGTCACCGAGCAGTGGTTCTGGTCGTTCTGCGACGACTACCTCGAGCTCGTCAAGGACCGCGCCTACGGTGCCCAGGGTGACGCCGGGGCGGCATCGGCCCGTGCGACGCTGCGGATCAGCCTCGACGTGGTGCTGCGGCTGTTCGCGCCGGTCCTGCCCTACGTCACCGAGGAGGTCTGGTCCTGGACCCACGACGGGTCGGTGCACCGCGCCTCGTGGCCGACGGTCGACGAGGTGCCCGGCAGCGGCGACCCGGCCGTGCTCGGGTCGGTGGGTGCCGCCCTGGCCGTCGTGCGCAAGGCGAAGTCGGAGGCCAAGGTCGGCATGCGCGCCGAGGTGCCCTCGATGACCCTCGTCGGGCCGGATGCCGTGCACGCCCACGTGCGCAGCGCCGAAGGTGACCTGCGAGCGGCCGGCAAGCTCACCGGCATCCTCGACTACGCCGAAGGCGATGAGGTTGCCGCGCGCGACATCGAGCTCGTGGCGGTCCCCAAGCCCACGGCCCGACCCACCCGACCCTGACCCACCCCGCCCACATAGTTCCCGACTTCGTGCGACTTGCGTGCGGTCTTTCCGGCCAAAAGCCCGTGAAACCGCACCGAAGTCGCACGAAGTCGCGTTCAGATGGAGTCAGGCGGGGGCTGCGTCCGGGGTGACGGCGTACCCGCCTCGGATGACCGAGCGCGGCCCCGTGGGGCGCACCGCGAACCACGGCACGTCCCACCCGCTGAGCGCCAGCTGTGCGTCGACGACGACGTCACGCCGCAGGTGAGTGACCCGGCCGCTGCCGGGGTCGTAGACGTCGAGCATGCGATCACCGTCCCCCGGAAGGATGAGCACGACGTGGCGGGGCAGCGCGGCGTTTCCCACGTACAGCAGCCCCGGTTCACTTTCGGCGACGACGTCGACGAGGGTGTCGAACGCCAGGACCCGGTCGGTCCGGGAGTCGGCGCGCAGGACGTCGATCGTGTACTGCGTGCCGCGGCGAGCAGCCCCGAACTCGAGCTCGCGACGGGCCCCCCACGGCGGTGTGCCGAGCCGGCGGGGCCAGGGGACGTTCAGCCGACCGGATCCGGGGAACAGGCTGTTGGTGCGCCGCATGACGATGCGTTCGTAGGCGGCGAACCGCTCCCCCGGTGTGGCCCCCTGCGGAGAGCCCGGCGGATTGGGAAAGCCGGTGCGCACCCACGCCGCGAAGTGGGGGTCGACGTGCATGCGGGCCACAGTGAGGCAGGCCGAGCCACACGTCACGGGGGACTGCTGCACGGGGCCGGTGTCTCCGGCGCGCAGCCGATAGGGCATCACCACTCCCCCATCGTGTCGGCCCCGGGGTCAGCGCGCCAGCACCGACCGTGGGGCGGGCGGGTGGGGCGGGTCCGCCCTCGTGCTGCTCGTCGTCAAGCTCGCGAACCTCGTTCCCGAGGGCGGGCGGTCAAGCTGATTCGCGCTCGATGAGGTCGACGGGCTGGACGATGCCGCGACCGTCCGGGATGCTCGGGGCGGGCTCGGACTCGACGTCGTCGACCTCGTGGCCGAGCTGGCGCAGCAGCAACCGGGCCATCAGCCGTCCCTGGTTCTCGGTGCGCTGGCGGATGGTCGTCAGGCTGGGTTCGGCCATGCTCGCCAGCTCGATGTCGTCGAACCCGACGATCGCCACGTCATCGGGGACGCGCTTGCCGAGCTTGCGGATCACGCTGATGGCACCGAGCGCCATGAGGTCGGACGCGACGAAGATGCCGTCGATGTCCGGTGACCGCTCGAAGAGCCGGGTCGCCGCGGCCTCCCCCGAGGCCATGGTGAACAGGCCGTGCTCGACGAGGTCTTCGCGGAAGTCGGGGCCGAGCCCCTGGCGAAAGCCCTCGAGCCGGTCACACCCGGCCGACATGTCGGCGGGGCCGGCGATCGTGGCGACCCGGCGGCATCCGCGGGCCCGCAGGTGCTCGGCCGCCAGGCGTCCGCCGGCCACGTTGTCGTTGTCGACGTACGGGACCTCGACCGCGGGGTCGAGGGGTCGCCCACCGATGACGACGGGGATGCCGGCCTGGACGAGCTTCTCGGCCAGGCGGTGGCCCCCGTGCTCGGAGATGAGGAGGACGCCGTCGGTGTGACCACCCGCGAGGTAGCGCGACAGCGATGTGATCTGAAGATCGGACTGGGTCATCGACAGGGACAGCTGCACCCCGGCCCGGGTGAGCTCCTGGCTCGCTCCTCGTACGATCTGCGCGAAGAACGGGTCCCCGAAGACGCGGTCGTCACCTTCGGCTGCGACGAGCGTGACGCTGTCGGTGCGCCGCGTCATCAGGGCTCGCGCAGCAGCGTTGGGCACGTAGTTCAGGTCGTCGACGGCCTGATTGACGATCTCGCGCAGCGCGGGGTCCACCGTGGTCGAGCCGTTGACGACTCGTGAGACCGTCGCCCGTGACACCCCCGCGTAGCGAGCCACCTGTTCGAGCGTGGGCCGACGCCGGCGAGCCGGAGCCGTCACGTCAGGCGGAGCGCTTGCGGGGGGCGCGCTTGCGGGTGGGATCGTCACTGTGACGCACGATGGTCGGCAGGACGTTCTTGCGGACGACCTCACTGGTGACGACGACCTTGGCGATCTCGTCGTCGCTCGGCACGTCGAACATCGTGGGGAGCAGGACCTCCTCCATGATCGCGCGCAGGCCCCGGGCTCCGGTGCCACGCGCCAAAGCCTGGTCGGCGACGGCCGCGACGGCATCCTCCGTGAACTCCAGGACGACGCCGTCGATCTCGAACATCTTCTGGTACTGCTTGATGAGGGCGTTGCGCGGCTCGGTGAGGATGCGCACGAGGGCGTCGTTGTCGAGCGGCGCCACCGTCGTGATGACCGGCACGCGCCCGATGAACTCGGGGATCAGGCCGAACTTCATGAGGTCCTCGGGCATGACCTCGTGGATGCTCTCGGCGAGGTCCTTCGGGGTGTGCAGCTCGGAGCCGAAGCCCAGGCCCTTCTTGCCGTTGCGGGACTCGATGAGCTTCTCGAGGCCGGCGAACGCCCCGCCGACGATGAACAACACGTTGGTCGTGTCGATCTGGATGAACTCCTGGTGGGGGTGCTTGCGCCCACCCTGCGGGGGCACCGAGGCCGTCGTGCCCTCGAGGATCTTCAGCAGGGCCTGCTGGACCCCTTCACCCGAGACGTCCCGCGTGATGCTCGGGTTCTCGGACTTGCGGGCGATCTTGTCGACCTCGTCGATGTAGATGATGCCCGTCTCGGCCTTCTTGACGTCGTAGTCAGCGGCCTGGATGAGCTTGAGGAGGATGTTCTCGACGTCCTCACCGACGTAGCCCGCCTCGGTCAGCGCCGTGGCGTCGGCGATGGCGAACGGGACGTTGAGCATCTTGGCGAGGGTCTGCGCGAGGTAGGTCTTGCCGCAGCCGGTCGGGCCGATCAGCAGGATGTTCGACTTCGAGATGTCGACGTGGTCGGGGTCCTTCTTGCCCAGGGCCGACTCCCCCGCCTGGATGCGCTTGTAGTGGTTGTAGACCGCCACCGCCAGCGCCTTCTTGGCGACGTCCTGACCGATGACGTACTGCTCGAGGAAGTCGAAGATCTCGCGCGGCTTGGGCAGGTCGTCGAGCCCGAGCTCGCTGGACTCGGCGAGCTCCTCCTCGATGATCTCGTTGCACAGGTCGATGCACTCGTCACAGATGTAGACGCCGGGCCCTGCGATGAGCTTCTTGACCTGCTTCTGGGACTTGCCGCAGAAGGAACACTTCAGCAAGTCACCCGACTCTCCGACACGTGCCACGAATGACCCTTCCCTGAAGCTGGTGACGACTGGCCCGACGCTACCCGTCGGCACCGACCACTGCACCCATTGAAGCCCGCACGCGCCGGGCGAGTCTGCCCTTTCCGCTGTCAGCGCAACGGCTCTCGACCCGGCCGGTGCGTCACAACCGCGCCTGCACACCACGAGAAACCGGATGCCGTCCGCTCACGTGAGCGGACGGCATCCGGTGTTGCCACGGGTCGAGAACCCGTGGGGCAGGGTCGCGATCAGGCGGTGTTCTTGCGCGAGGTGAGCACCTCGTCGATCAGGCCGTACTCCTTGGCCGCCCCGGCGGAGAGGATCTTGTCGCGCTCGATGTCCTTGCGGACGAGCTCGACGTCACGGCCCGAGTGGGAGGCGATGGTGTCCTCGAGCCAGCCGCGCATGCGGATGATCTCGTTGGCGTGGATCTCCAGGTCGGAGGCCATACCGCCGGTGCCCTCGATCGCGGGCTGGTGGATGAGCACCCGGGCGTTGGGCAGGGCGAACCGCTTGCCCTTCGCGCCGGCGCCGAGCAGCACGGCAGCAGCCGAGGCAGCCTGCCCGATGACGAAGGTCTGCACGTCGGGGCGGATGTACTGCATGGTGTCGTAGATCGCGGTCATCGCCGTGAACGAGCCACCGGGGCTGTTGATGTACATGAGGATGTCGCGGTCCGGGTCCTGGGACTCGAGCACGATGAGCTGGGCGATGACGTCGTCAGCGGAGGCGTCGTCGACCTGCACCCCGAGGAAGATGATGCGGTCCTCGAAGAGCTTGGTGTACGGGTCGAGCCGCTTCATGCCGTAGGAGGTGCGCTCCTCGAACTGGGGCAGGATGTAGCGGCTGGAGGGGCCGGGCACGTGGAGGCGGCCGGTCAGGTCTGCGTTCATGTCTGTTCCTCGTCTGGTCTCGGCCGGCTCAGGCGGTCACGGGGTTGTCAGACCCGGGGCCAGCCATCGTGGCCTTGGTGATGACCTGGTCGACGAAGCCGTACTCCTTGGCCTGCTCGGCGGTGAACCACCGGTCGCGGTCGGAGTCCATCTCGATCTGCTCGACGCTCTGCCCGGTGTGCTGGGCGATGAGCTCGGCCATCTGCTTCTTGATGTGCAGCAGCTGCTCGGCCTGGATCTTGATGTCCGAGGCCGTACCGCCGATGCCGCCACTGGGCTGGTGCATCATGACGCGGGCGTGGGGGGTGGCGTAGCGCTTGCCCGGTGCGCCGGCGGAGAGCAGGAACTGCCCCATCGAGGCGGCCATGCCCATCGCGACCGTCGCGACGTCGTTGGGGATCCACTGCATGACGTCGAAGATCGCCATGCCGGCGGTGACGGACCCGCCCGGGGAGTTGATGTAGAGCCAGATGTCCTTCTTGGGGTCCTCGGCGGCGAGCAGGAGCATCTGGGCGCAGATCGCGTTCGCGTTGTCGTCGCGCACGTCGGACCCGAGGAAGATGATCCGCTCCTTGAGGAGACGGTTGTAGATGTGGTCGTCCAGCCCGGCCTGGGGGCCAGGGCCTGCGGCGACGATCTCGGTGCTGGTCACGCTGGAGTCGCTCCTCGTCAGATCGGGGTGCTGCTGTGTCAGTGACCCTAACGCCGGACCTCGGTACGACACTCCCCGGTCCGGGCTGTGTTCGCCGTGAGCACAACGCCGCCGCGGACCACTCAGGCTTTGCCACAGCACCTCCCCGACGTTTCGTGCGAGGAGCCCGGCACCACGCCGCTGACGCGGTGTGGTGCCGGGCTCCGAACAGGAAGAGTCGCGCCCCCCGGGGGTGAGCTCAGGCGAGGGCCTTGGCCTTCAGGGCGTCGAACTCGGCCTGGCTGATCACACCGGAGTCGAGCAGCGACTTGGCGCTGGCGATCTGGTCGGCCGGCGAGCTCTTCGCGGCGACCTGCTGGATGTACGCCTCCTGCTGCGCCTGCGCGGCCGAGATGGCCGCCACCTGGCGCTCACCCATGCTCTTGCCGCGGGCGATGAGGTAGATCAGGGCGCCGATCCAGGGCAGGAAGACCAGGACGATCGCCCAGCCGGCCTTGCCCCAGCCGCTCAGGGTCTTGTCGCTGAACATGTCGAAGACGCAGCGGAACCAGATCATGACCGCGGAGATCCAGATGAAGATCCAGAAGCTCCAGAGGAGGATCTCCCAGAAGCTGGTGATGTTGGTGTCCATGGACGGAAATGCCTTTCGCAGAGTGAGGGGTGTGCTCTCGCGAGCCACAACCGGGTCGCGGGACCCGGCGGGCCAGTGTTTCATTGTTGATTGGAAACCACGTCACGACATCCCCCGAACCGGGTGAGAGTCGGTATCCTCACCCACTCCCGAGCGCGAGGACCCCTCAGGCCGAGGCTGCGGGCGCCCGGTCCCCGGTCCCTCCAGCGGGCTCGCGCACCGCGGGCACGACCGACAGCGCGAGGATCGCGAGGGCACCGACGACGAGCAGCGAGCGCAGCACACCGACGCTGTCCCCGAGCAGGCCCAGCAACGGCGGGCCGGCGATGAAGGCGACGTAGCCGATGGTCGCGACGACCGACATCCGGGCCGCTGCCCGAGTGGCGTCGTCGGCCGAGGCGCTCATCCCGACGGGGAAGCCGAGGGCCGCACCGACACCCCAGACGGCCGCACCGATGAAGGCCAGCCAGGCGCTGCCGAAGATCACCATGGCGGCACCGAGGGCCGCCAGGGCGAAGCTCACGCGCAGCACCGGCACCCGACCGTGGCGGTCGAGCAGGCGGGTGCCGACGAGGCGCCCGATGGTCATCGCCGTCAGGAACGTCGCGAACGCCAGCACCCCGGCCCAGGCCGGCAGGTCGTGCCCCTCGACGAAGGCGACGGCGAGCCAGTCGTTCGCGGTGCCCTCGGTGAACGCCGCCGCGAAGACGACGACCCCGATGAGCAGGGTGCGCGGCTCGAGCCACGCCGAGCCGTGGCGCTCACGGGCTGCCTTGGCCTCCGCGTGGTGCTCGGCGGTGTGCGGCAGGAACTTCGGGAGCGCCCACCACGACAGGAGCACGGTGACCGCGGCGGCACCGATGAAGTGGATCGTCAGCGGCACACCTGCCCACGACATCCCCGCACCGATGAGTGCCGACCCCACGGTTCCGCCGCTGAAGGCCGCGTGGAAGTGCGGCATGACGGCAGTACCGAGACCACGCTCGACGTCGGCCCCCTCGAGGTTCATCGACACGTCCCAGACGCCGACGCCCAGCCCGACGAGGAACAGCCCCGCCGCGAGCGCCAGCCGCGAGCCCCCGGCATCCACGACCGCGCCGACGACGAGCAGCCCGGAGAGGGCGACGGCCGTGCCGAGTGCGACGGCCCGGGTCGCCCCGATCCGCTGCGAGATCCGACCAGCCAGCGGCAGTCCCGTCACCGACCCCACGCTCGCGGCGAACAGGGTCATGCCGAGCTCGCCCGCGCTCAGCCCGAGCGCCTCCTTGGTGTCAGCGATGCGCGAGGCCCACGAGGCGAAGACCAGACCGGCCAGGGCGAAGATCACGAAGACGGCGTTGCGTGCCGTCATGACGCGGGACCGGTCGAGGGGCTGCGTGGTGGGGGCGGCGTCAGGCATGGCGGACAACGGGCTTTCCTTCGATTCTCTGGTGGTGATGTGGGGCGCACGGCACGTGAGGTGCGCAGGTGGCTGGTGGGCCGACCACGGGTGCGATCGCACCCTGAAGGCGGGATCGAATCGATTCGATCGAATCGATTCGATATTGTGTCTCCCATGGCCCCCACTCGTCAAACGCGATCCACGCCGCGCCGCCTGACGCTGCGTGACGTCGCGCGCCGCGCCGGGGTGTCGACGTCGACGGCATCCCTGGTGTTCAGCGGGAAGGGGCCGGTCGCGGAGGCGACCGCCCAGCGGGTGCGCGACGCGGCATCCGCGCTGTCGTATGCCGGGCCCGACCCCCTGGCGTCGTCGTTGCGCCAGGGCCGGGTCGGCACCGTCGCCGTCGTCGTCGAGGGGCCGCTGCGGTACGCCTTCCACGACCCCTTCGCCCTGGCGATCCTCGACGGCCTCGCGGAGGAACTCGATGCAGCCGGTCGGTCGATGCTGCTCATCGCCCAGCCGCTCGACGACCCCGAACGGGCCGTGGCCCAGCTCGCGACCCAGGCCGTCGACGCGGCTGTCTTCCCGTTGTGCGGCCACCGCGACAACCCCGTCGTCGACCACCTGCTGGCTCGTGGCGTTCCTTTGATCGGCAGCGGAGCCCCGGTCCACCCCCAGGTCGCGCACGTCCTCACCGACGAGTTCGCCGCGATGCGCCTCACGACCCAGCACGTGCTCGACCTCGGGCACGAACGGGTCGCGCACCTGAGCATGATGCTGCGGGCCCACTCCCCCACCGGCGTGGTCACCGACGCCGAGGTCGCCACCGCCACCTACCCGGATGCCGTGGGTCGACTCGCCGGGTTCCGCTCGCTCGCGGGCCCCTCGGCTCCCGTGGTGCAGGCCTGCGAGCTCACCGTGGAGGCGGGCGAGGCGGCTGCCCGCCTCCTGCTCGACGTCCCCGCGGAGCAGCGCCCGACGGCGATCGTCGCCCAGGCCGACCTGCTGGCGGCAGGTGTCGTGCGCGCCGCGGAGTCGATGGGTCTGCGGGTCGCCGAGGACCTCACGGTCACCGGCTTCGACGGCGTCGAGCTGCCGTGGCTGGGGCACGTGCTCACGACCGTTGACCAGCCCGGTGCCGAGAAGGGCCGCCGGATGGGACGACTGGTGCGACTGGCGCTCGAGGGCCGCCCGGTGGCCGACGAGACCTACCCGGTGACCCTGCGGGTCGGAACGACGAGCGCCCCACCCCCGGCATGACTCAGCCGGTGTGCGTGAAGACCGTCGGGATGAGGACGTTCTTCACACACACCGGCTGACGTCGGTGCTGCGTGCTGGCGATCAGGCCTTGTCGGTGGCCTCTGCGTCGTCAGCCGACTCGGTGACCTCAGCGTCAGCGTCGGCCTCGTCCGTCTCGACCAGCTCGGCGGCCTCGGCCTCGCTCGCCTGCGCGACGAGGTCAGCGAGGCTGGGCTCCTCGTTCTGCGGCACGAGCTCGTCGAGGTCGATCACGGTGCCGGCCGTGTCGGTGACGACAGCCTGGTCGAGCACGGCGGCCAGACCCTTGCGGCGGGCGACCTCCTGCACGATCGAGGGGATCTGACCCTGCTGGTCGATCGTCTGCGCGAAGGTGTTCGGGTCCATGCCGTACTGCTGGGCGCTCATGACGAGGTACTCGATGAGCTCGGGCTGCTCGACGCGGACCTCGAGCTTCTCGGCGATGGCGTCGAGCAGGAACTGGGCCTTGAGCGCCCGGCGGGTGCTCTCCTGCACCTCGGCACGGTGCTCGTCGTCGTCGAGGCGGTTCTCGCCCTCGAGGTGCTGGTGGACCTCGGCCTCGACGATGCCCTCGGGCACGGCGACGTCGACGGTCTCGAGCAGGTGCTCGAGCACCTTGTCACGGGCCTGGATGCCCTGCTCGTACTTCTTGCTCTGCTCGGCCTGGCGCGCGACGTCGGCGCGCAGCTCCTCGAGGGTGTCGAACTCGGAGGCGAGCTGGGCGAACTCGTCGTCGAGCGCGGGCAGCTCACGGACCTTGACGGCCTGCACGGTGACGGTGCACTCGGCGTCCTCGCCCTCGCGGTCGCCACCGGCCAGCGGCGCGGTGAAGTCCTTGGACTCGCCGGCGCTCATGCCGATGAGGGCCTCGTCCATGCCGGGCAGCATGTTGCCGCTGCCGACCTCGTAGGAGACACCGGTGACGGCGTCGATCTCCTCGCCGCCGATCGTCGCCGACAGGTCGATGGAGACGAAGTCGCCGTCCTCGACGGCCCGCTCGACACCGACGAGGGCGCCGAAGCGCTCCTGAAGGGCGGTGAGGCGCTCGGTGATGTCGTCCTCGGTCGCCTCGACGACGTCGACCTCGACCGCGATCCCCTCGAGATCGGGGAGCTCGACCTCGGGGCGCACGTCGGTCTCGACGGTGAAGGTGAAGTCCTGGCCGTCCTCGAGGGGCACAGCGGTGACGTCGACCTCGGGCTGGCCGATGGCGCGCACGTTCTGCTCCTCGGCGGCCTCGGCGAAGAAGCGCGGCAGCGCCTCGTTGACGGCCTCCTGGACCACGGCGCCGCGCCCGACGCGCTGGTCGATGATGCGGCTCGGGACCTTGCCCTTACGGAAGCCGGGGATCTGCACCTGTGCACCGATGGTGCGGTAGGCGTCGTCGAGCATCGGCTTGAGCTCCGCGAACGGGACCTCCACGCTGAGCTTGACCCGGGTCGGGCTGATGGTCTCGACGGCACTCTTCACTTCAGGCACTCCACAACCATGGGGGAATCGGGGGACAAATCGCTTGGATGCCGTACGGCCGGCCGCGAGCGGACCGGCACCTCCCAGCGGCGCGCGAGCGCGCGGCATCCGGGTAGGGCACCAAGGGCCCAACTGTAGCGGCCACCAACAGGGCCACCCAATCCGCCGTCGAGATCGGCCTCTCACGACGTTGCGGTGGGTACCCTCCCGAACAGCGCGGCCCGGAACCCGGGCAGCACGACCCGAGAAGGACCCCGATGACCCTCACTTCCACCAGCACCCGCCGCCTCGCCGGCACGGGTGCCATCCTCGCCGGTGTGCTCGCCAGCACCGCCCTCGGCACCACCGCGTCGACGCCCAGATGGACGTGCTCAACGCGTCCTTCGCCGGCGAGACCTCCACGACCGCCTCGGACAGCCCGTTCCGCTTCGACCTGACCAAGACCAACTACGTCGTCAACAAGGCCTGGGCCAACGTCGCACCGGGCAAGACCGAGCGGGACATGAAGTCGGCGCTGCACGAGGGCGGCGCGACGACGCTGAACGTCTACGCGGCCGACATCGGCGGCGGGCTGCTGGGCTGGGCCTACTTCCCCAAGGGCTACAACAACGGCCGCGACTTCATCGACGGCGTCGTCATCCTCGACGAGTCGATGCCGGGTGGCACGGCCGGGAAGTACGCCTTCGGTGACACCCTCACCCACGAGGTCGGCCACTGGATGATGCTCGAGCACACCTTCGCGCACGGCTGTGGGGCCTCCGGCGACTACGTGGCCGACACCCCGAAGGAGGCCGGGCCGCAGTTCGACTGCCCCGATGGCGCGGACACCTGCAAGGCCCCGGGCCTGGACCCGATCCGCAACTTCATGGACTACACGCAGGACGAGTGCATGAACGAGTTCACGCCGGGTCAGGTCGAGCGGATGAGCGACGCCTGGCAGCAGTTCCGGGCGGGCGCCAAGGCCTGATCCACGCAGCACCGCTGGTTGCGTCCGGCGTTCTGGAGGTCCTGACAGCCAGAACGCCGGACGTTGCTGGTTGAAGGACCAGTCACTCCTGGTCGGAGAAGAGCTCGACCTTGCGCCGGTCCCCCGAGACGATGATCAGGTCGCCCCGGTTCACCACCGAGGTCGGCGTGGCGTACGAGAACTCCTGGCCCGGTGACTTGATGCCCACGATGGTGACGCCGTAGCGCGAGCGCACCCCGGCATCCGCCAAGGTCTTTCCGAGGATGCCGTGGGGCGGGGTCGTCTTGACGATCGCGTAGCCGTCGTCGAACTCGATGTAGTCGAGCATGCGTCCGCGCACGAGGTGGGCCACCCGCTTGCCCATCGCGTGCTCGGGACGCACGACGTGCGAGACCCCCACCTGTTCGAGGATCTCGCCCTGTGAGGTCGTGATGGCCTTGGCCCAGATGTCGCTGACGCCGAGCTTGCGCAGCACGAACGCCGTGAGCACGCTCGCCTCGAGGTTGTGGCCGATCCCGATGACCGCCTTGGAGAACTCCCCCACGCCGAGCTGCTCCATGGCCTGGATGTCGGTGGAGTCTGCCTGGACGACATGGGTCCAGCGGCCGGCGAGGTCCTGCACCCGCTTGGGGTCGTTGTCGATAGCGAGCACCTGCACGTCGTCGCGCTCGAGCTGGTCGGCGAGTGACTTGCCGAACCGGCCGAGACCGATCACGACGACGCCACCGGACTGGGCGATCTTCCTAGCCAATGAGGGGCGCTCCTTCGGGCAGGGTGTAGCGGCGGGTGTTCTCACGCAGGGCGAGGGCCGACACCAGGGTGATCGGGCCGAGCCGGCCCAGGAACATGAGGAAGACGAGCACGAGCTGACCCGCCCCACCGATCTGCGGGGTGATTCCGGTCGAGAGCCCCACCGTCGCGAAGGCCGAGGTCGTCTCGAACATCACGTCCTGCAACGGCAGTTCGGTCAGTTCGGTCAGCAGCATCGTGCCACCGGCGACCGCGGCCACTCCGAGCAGCGCCACCGTGGTCGCCTGGCGCACGACCCGGTGGTCGATGCGCCGGTCGAAGGCGATGACGTCACGGTCGCCGCGTACCTCGGCGAGGATCACGAAGAACAGGACGATGAAGGTCGTCACCTTCAGGCCTCCGGCGGTGCCGGCCGAGCCGCCGCCGACGAACATCAGCAGGATGGTGCCGAGCAGGGTCTCGTCGGTGATCTCGCCGTAGTCCCACGCGTTGAAGCCGGCGGTGCGCGGCTGGACGGCGTGAAACCACCCGCCGAGCAGCTTGTCGGCCGGGCCGAGCGGGCCGAGGGTGCCGGGATTGCTCCACTCGGAGGCGGTGATGAAGAGCGTGCCGCCGACGAGCAGTGCGCCGGTCATGAGCAGGGTGAGGCGGGTGTGCAGGCTCCAGGTGCGGGTGCTCCGGCTGCGCCGCGAGCGCAGCAGTTCGACGAGCACCGGGAAGCCGAGCCCGCCGATGATGATGGCGAGGGTGATCGGCAGCAGCACGAACGGGTCGGTGAGGAAGCCCATGAAGTTGTCGCTGAACAGCGCGAAGCCGGCGTTGTTGAAGGCCGAGACGGCGTGGAAGACGCCGTGCCAGGTGGCCGTGGCCCAGGAGCCGTCGTACTCGGCCCGGAAGCGCAGGGTCAGCATCACGGCGATCGTGGCCTCGACGACGACGGTGATGAGGAAGACCCCGCGCAGCACCCGCCGCACGTCACCGGGGCCGATCGCCTTGGTCTCGGCCGCGGCCGTCAGCCGGGTGCGCAGGCCCATCCGGCGCGAGAGGAACAGGGCGATGAGGGAGGCCAGGGTCATGATCCCGAAGCCACCGACCTGGATCAGCGCGAGGATGATCGCCTGCCCGGTCGTGCTCCAGTAGGTCGCCGTGTCGACCGTGGCCAGCCCCGTGACGCAGACCGCGCTCGTGGCCGTGAACAGTGCCGTGATGAACGGGGCGCTGCCCACGTCGGCCCGGGAGACGGGGAGCAGGAGCAGCAGGGTGCCGACGATGTCCGCGACGAGGAAGGCGGTGACCACCACCTGCGCCGGATGCCGGAACACCGGGCGACGACGGGCCGGGCGTCCCGACCTCGAGGAGAACACCCGCTCAGGATGGCACGCTGGTGGAGCACGTGTGGAGCGGGCGACGAGAATCGAACTCGCGTAGCCAGTTTGGAAGACTGGGGCTCTACCATTGAGCTACGCCCGCACACCTCGTGGTCAAGGACCCCGAGTGCAGCGGCTAGCCTAGTGGCCGCGCTCGCGGGATCCGAAATCCGAGGCTCACCTCATGGCTGACTTCTGGCCCGAGGTTCTCGGATGCCGTCCGTGGGCTGCGGGGTATGGCGCAGCTTGGTAGCGCGTCCGCTTTGGGAGCGGAAGGCCGCCGGTTCGAATCCGGCTACCCCGACCAGCAACGCACGGCCTGCAACGCAGAAGTTCGGATCGCACGCAGCAATTACCGGTCGAGACCCGAACTTCTGCGTTCGGCTCGGACCCAGCAACGCAGAAGTTCGGATCGCACGCAGCAATTTCCGGTCGAGACCTGAACTTCTGCGTTCGCAGCGGGCGTGAGGCCGCTCAGAGCGGCCGCAGCGTTGCCCGGAGCTCGCTGACGACCCGCCCGGCCCGCACCCCCTTGGCCTCGAACCCGGCATCCGGCCGCCACGGCGGGCGCACCCCCTCGACGACGTCCCAGCGTCCGTGCTCGGCCAGCTGGGCGCGCGAGTGCGCCGCGTAGGAGTCGATGTCGGTCGCGATGAGCAGCTGCCCACCGACCTCGAGCCTGGAGGCGATGAGCGCCAGGGTGTGCTGCTGCACGAACCGACGCTTGGCGTGCTTGTTCTTGGGCCAGGGATCGGGGAAGAACAGGTGAACGGCGGCGAGCGACCCCGGCGAGACCCGCTCGGTGAGGAAGGGCACGGCATCCCCGGGGTGCACCCAGAGGTTCTCGACCCCGGCGTCCTCGGCGAGCGCCAGCATCCGGGCCACCCCGGGCACGTGCACCTCGACGGCGATGAGGTCGGCCTCCGGGTGGGCGGTGCAGAACGCGATGGCCGCGGCCCCGTGCCCCGAGCCGATCTCGACGACGACCGGGCTCGTGCGTCCGAAGGCCACCTCGGGCACGAGCGGACCGTCGGGCAGGGCCCGCGCGGGCATGAGCCGGGCCATCCGCTCGTCGGTGAGTGGGCTGTTGCGCCAGCGCGGGGTGAACGTGCGGATGCCGTTCGGGGCCGCGGGTAGCGGGTCGACCTCGGCGGCAGCATCGATCGACGGCTCGGTCTCGGGCACGGCTCCCACTCAGGGGGTCCTCTCACGCGTGGTCACAGACGGCGGACGGCCAGTGCCGCCCGGTCGTCATCCTCCCCCGATCGGGCAGCGCTGCACACTTCGCGCGCGACGTCGCCCTGGCTCAGAAGCGTCGTCGTGGCGATGCCGAGCATGCGGTCGACGCCGTCGACGAGGTCGCGTCCTCGGGCCTCGACGATGCCGTCGGTGTAGAGCAGCAGGGTGTCACCGTGGCCGAGCCAGCCTCGCTGGCGCGGGAAGTGAGCGCCGGGGACCACACCGAGGAGTGGACCCCGACCACCGGCGATGACCTCCCAGCGGCCCTTGCCGAAGGTGAAGAGCGCCGCCGAGGGATGCCCTGCGTTGCCGATCGCGTACTCCCCCGTGCGCAGGTCGACCTCGAGGTGCACGGCCGTGGCGAAGCCCTCGACCCAGCCCTGTCGCGCGAGGTAGTCGTTGGCGGTGGCCAGGAACTGGTCCGAGGGCACCGCCCCGAGCAGGCCGCCGAAGGCTCCGGACAGCAGCAGCGAGCGGGTGCCGGCGCGGGTGCCCTTGCCGCTGACGTCGACCAGCACGATCTCCAGGCGATCACCCGAGGGCGATCGGTGGGCGACGAGGAAGTCGCCGGAGAAGTGCTCGCCGTGGGCCGAGCGGATGCACGACGACACCTGCCAGCCCGGGGGCAGGTCTGGCAGCTGGCCGCCGAGGGCGATGCGGTCGCGCAGCTCGGCGAACATCCGGTCGCCGCGAAAGCCTCGGGTCCCGATCCGCGCGCGCGACACCGACGCGATGAGCATGACGGCCATCACCGCGACGACCGAGACCGCCACGAACATCGAGCGGGTCAGCCCGACGCCGGAGTGGGGCACCCAGCCGAGGACGAGGACGAGCGCGATGCCATAGACCATCACCAGGGGACGGGGGCGCAGGACCACACCGGCGACGACGACCGTGGGGAAGAGGAACGAGATCGGCACGGCGTGCGGCCACCGCGCGATGGCGGCACCCAAGGCCAACAACCCCCCGACGAACGACACGAGAAGGGCGCGCTCGGAGACCGACCCGGCGCGTCGTGATCCGCCCAGCCATCGCATCGCGGGGTACGCACGCGGTCGCGGACGCACGATCACGTCATTGGGCATCGCAACCCTTCCGGTCAGATCAGCGGGCACACCCCAACCGGCAAAAGGTTGAAATTGCGACCATTTGCTGTGGGGCATCCTCAGGAAGGATGCCGGTGCTCGCCTCAGACCGCCAGACGTGGTGTGGCGCGCCCACCGATCACGCGGAAGGCAGCGGCGGCAGCGTCCCGGACTCGTCGTAGTGGGCGACCATCGTGATCCGTCGGACGTGGCGCGGGTCGCCACTGAAAGGCGTCGAGAGGAAGGTCTGGACCATCGAACGGGCCTGCTCGACGGTGTTCATCCGCGCGCCGATGGAGATGACCTGGGCGTCGTTGTGCTCGCGGGCGAGTGAGGCCAGCTCGTCGTTGTAGCACAGGGCGGCACGGATGCCGGTGACCTTGTTGGCCGCCATCTGCTCACCGTTGCCGGAGCCCCCGAGCACGACACCGAACGAGCCGGGGTCCGCGGCCACGGCCTCCGCCGCGCGCAGCACGAACACGGGGTAGTCGTCGAGGGCGTCGTACTCGTGGGGGCCGTGGTTGGTGACCTCGTGCCCCTGCTCCTGGAGGAATGCGACGAGGTCGAGGAGCAGGTCGTGGGCGGCGTGGTCTCCGCCGAGGTGAACGCGCATGTCAGGCCTCCGTGTGGAAGATGGGCTCGCGGGTGCGCGAGCGCTTGAGCTCGAAGAAACCGTCCGTGCCGGCGACGAGGACGCACCCGTCCCAGAGTCGACCCGCGGCCTCACCGCGAGGAGCCGGCGAGACGACCGGGCCGAAGAACGCCATGCCATCGACGGCGATGACGGGGGTCCCGACCTCGTCACCGACGAGGTCGATGGCCCGCTGGTGGCTGGCGCGCAGGATGCCGTCGAGTGCGTCGGAGGTGGCCGCCTCGGCCAGCTCCGCGGGCAGACCCGCATCAGCCAGCGCACCCGCGATCGCCGTGGAGTAGTCCTCCTCACGGTGGTGGATGTGCTCGCCGAGGGCGTCGTAGAGCGGCTTGACGACCTGCTCGCCGTGCGCCTCGCGGGCCGCGATGACGACCCGAACCGGGCCCCAGCCCTGCTCCATGAGCTCGGCATACTGCGGCGGGAGGTCACGGCCCTCGTTGAGCACCGCCAGGCTCATCACCGACCAGGTGACCTCTACGGGGCGCACCTGCTGCACCTCACCGAGCCAGCGCGAGGACATCCAGGCCCACGGGCAGAGCGGGTCGAACCAGAACTCGGCGCTCGCGCGCTCTGCGGACGTGGTCAGGGCGGTCTTCTCAGTGGTGTCAGGCACCCGCACATCCTGCCACCCGGGCCCGACACCGACGAGAACACCCACCCGTCCCACGGCCCGAGCCCGATGGGCACACCAGAGCGACCACGCGACGTCAGCGCCCCGTGACAGGATGGCTGACGACCCGGACCGGCCGCCCGAGACGACCGCCGGCATCCGACCGTTCGTCAGGCGTGAACACCACCACGCCCACCTGCACGCCCACACAAGGAGAACCCGTGCCCGGCACCAACCTCACCCGTGAGGAGGCCGCAGCCCGTGCGGCCCTCGTCACCGTCGACACCCACGAGGTCGAGCTCGACGTCACGACCGGCCCCGAGACCTTCGCCACGCGAAGCACGATCCGCTTCGCCTGCGCCGAGCCGGGTAGCGAGACCTTCGTCGACTTCGTGGGTGACGCGGTCACCGGCCTCACCCTGAACGGCACCGAGCTCGACCCGGCCGCGCACTGCGCCGACAGCCGGATCACCCTGCCCCGCCTCGCCGCCGACAACCTCGTCGTGATCACCGCCACGGGTCGCTACACCAACACCGGTGAGGGCCTGCACCGCTTCGTGGACCCGGTTGACGACGAGGTCTACCTCTACAGCCAGTTCGAGGTTCCCGACAGCCGGCGCATGTACCCGGTGTTCGAGCAGCCCGACCTCAAGGCCGCCTTCACCTTCACGGTGACGGCGCCGGCGCACTGGCAGGTCGTCTCCAACTCCCCCACCCCCGACGCCGAACCCACCGGCGAGGGCGTCGCCACGTGGCGGTTCTCCCCCACCCCGCGCATCTCGAGCTACATCACCGCACTCGTCGCCGGGCCCTACGACGTCGTGCGCGACACCCTGACCAGCCGTCGGGGCGAGGTTCCCCTCGGCATCTTCTGCCGCAAGTCGCTGACGCCCTACCTCGACGCCGACAACCTCTTCGACCTCACCAAGCGCGGCTTCGCCTTCTTCGAGGCCGAGTTCGACTGTGCCTACCCGTTCGAGAAGTACGACCAGATCTTCACGCCCGAGTACAACATGGGGGCGATGGAGAACGCCGGGGCGGTGACCTTCAACGAGGTCTACGTCTTCCGCTCCCGCGTCACCGAGGCGCTGGTCGAGCGGCGCGCCCTGACCCTGCTGCACGAACTCGCCCACATGTGGTTCGGCAACCTCGTGACGATGCGCTGGTGGAACGACCTCTGGCTCAACGAGTCGTTCGCCGAGTGGGCCTCGACCACCTGCCAGGCCGAGGCCACCGCCTGGACCGACGCCTGGACGACCTTCGGCACCCACGAGAAGGACTGGGCCTACCGCCAGGACCAGCTCTCGACCACCCACCCGATCGTCGCCGAGATCCGTGACCTGCGCGACGTCGAGGTCAACTTCGACGGCATCACCTACGCCAAGGGCGCCTCGGTGCTCAAGCAGCTCGTCGCCCACGTCGGCCGCGAGCCGTTCCGCGACGGTCTGCGGGCCTACTTCGCCAAGCACGCATGGGGCAACACGACCCTCGACGACCTGCTCGTCGAGCTCGAGGCGACCTCGGGCCGCGACCTGCGCGCCTGGTCACGGCTGTGGCTCGAGACCGCCGGGGTCAGCACCCTGCGCCCCGTCCTGGAGGTCGACGACCGTGGGCTCATCGCCTCGGCGGTGATCGAGCAGACCTGCGCTCCCGGCTTCGAGACGGTGCGCCCGCACACGCTCAACGTCGGGCTGTATGCCGTTCGCGACGGTGCGCTGCACCGCACCGACGTCATCGCCGTCGACGTCGACGGTGCGGTCACCGAGGTCGCCGAGCTCGTCGGCCGCGAGCAGCCCGACCTGCTCCTGGTCAACGACGACGACCTGGCCTACGCGAAGATCCGCCTCGACGAGCGCTCGCTGGCCACGGCCCTCACCCACCCGCGCGGGTTCACCTCCTCGCTCCCCCGCTCGCTGGTCCTGGCCTGCCTGTGGGACATGACCCGCGACGCCGAGATGGGTGCTCGCGCGTTCGTCGACGTCGTGCTGGCGACGCTGCCCGGTGAGACCGACTCGACCCTGCTGCGCACCCTCATCGCCCAACTGCAGACCTCGGTGCTCTCCTACACCGACCCCGAGCAGCGCGAGGCCACCCGCGCCTCGACGCGGGACCGGCTGTGGGAGATCGCCCGGGCCAGCGAGCCCGGCACCGACGCACAGCTCCAGCTCGTGAGCGCCGCCTGTGCGCTGACGACAGCCGGTGACGACGTCGCATCAGTGCGCGCCCTGCTCGACGGGACCGAGGTCCTCGACGGGCTCAAGGTCGACTTCGAGATGCGCTGGACCCTGCTCACCGCCCTCGCGGCCGCCGGTGAGGCCGACGACGCGCAGATCGACGCGGAGCTGGCCAGTGAGGACACCGCCACCGGTCGCGAGCGCGCCGCTCGCGCGAAGGCCGCCCGCCCCACGGTGCAGGCGAAGGAAGCCGCCTGGGCCGCGACCGTCGAGGGCTCCGGCCTGCCGAACGCCGTCGTCGACGCCATCGGTCAGGGGTTCAGCCGCCCGGGCACACCCGCCGACCTGCTGCGCCCCTACGTCGAGCGCTACCACTGCATGCTCGACACCGTCGAGGAGCGCGGGTCGCACGCCCTGGTGGAATCGGTGGTCTACGGGTTCTACCCGCGTCCCCTCGTCGACCGCGACCTGCACGACGCCACCCAGGCCTGGCTCGACACCCACCCCGATGCCCCGGCCGCGCTGCGCCGGCTCGTCGTCGAGAACCGTGACCCCGTGGCCCGGGCCCTGGCCGCCCAGGCCCGCGACGCGGGAGCCTGACGCACCGTGGACCCCGTAGCGCCCGTGCTCCCGACGTGGGAGCAGACCCAGCAGTGGCTGCTCACCGACGGTGCCCGCATCCTGCTCACCATCGTCATCGCCATGACGGCGCTGTGGGCCCTGCGGCGGGTCATCGACCGGGTGGTCGCGACGATGACCTCGCGCTCGGCCCGCCGCCTGGCCGAGTCCGGACGGGCCGGGCGAGTGCTCGCCAGCGCGACCGGTCTCGACAACGAGCGCCAGCGCCAGCGGGTCGAGACCGTCGGCTCGCTGCTGCGCAGCGTCGTGACCCTGACCGTCGCGACGCTGGCCATCCTCACGATCATGGCGCTGCTGGGCATCCCCCTCGGGCCGTTGCTCGCCTCGGCGGGTGTCGCGGGTGTCGCGCTCGGTTTCGGGGCGCAGAGCCTGGTCAAGGACTTCCTGTCCGGGGTGTTCATGATCATCGAGGACCAGTACGGCGTGGGCGACGTCATCGACACCGGCGAGGCCATCGGGACCGTGGAGGAGGTCACCCTGCGCATCACCCGGCTCCGGGACGCCAACGGGGTCACGTGGTACGTGCGCAACGGCGAGATCATCCGCATCGGCAACCGTTCGCAGGGGGTTGCCACCGCCACGGTGGACATGCCGGTCTCCTACGCCGAGAACGTCGACCGCGTCGTCGGCATCATCCGCGAAGCCGCAGCGGAACTGGGGGCCGACCCCGACTGGCAGGAGCAGCTCATCGAACCGCCGACCGTGCTCGGGGTCGAGTCGATCATCGGCACGACGATGACCGTGCGCACCGTCATCACGTGCGCTCCCGGCGAGCAGTTCGCCGTGCAGCGCGAACTGCGGGAGCGGCTGAAGAATGCCCTTGACTCCGCCGGGGTCATGGGGCCGCCGGCCGCACCGTTCATCGGCCCGACCGGAGGGAAGCCATGAGCCTGTACGACGAGATCGGCGGCGAGGAGACCTTCGAGCGACTCGTCCACGCCTTCTACGAGGGCGTGGCCGCCGACGCCGAGCTGCGGGCGCTCTACCCCGAGGCCGACCTCGGCCCCGCCGAGCGTCGCCTGCGGATGTTCCTCATCCAGTACTTCGGCGGCCCGACGACCTACAGCCAGGAGCGCGGCCACCCCCGTCTGCGGATGCGCCACGCGCCCTACCCCGTCACCCTCGACATGCGTGACCGCTGGATGCGGCACATGCTCGCCGCGATGGACACCCTCGACCTGCCCGAACCCCAGGCCGAGCAGATGCGTGACTACTTCCTGCGGGCGGCGCACATGCTCGTGAACTCCGACGACGGCATCCCCCCGACCGCCGGCCACGGCATCCCCTCCTGACGCGCCGACGACGATCCGGGCCGCACTCCTGCGCCCGGATCGCGCGTTGGTCTTCGCCATCGGCGCGATGTAGGGAAACATGGTGCCGGTGACTGCGAGCACCCCGAAGCCCCTGACCACCCCCGGCGACGTCGTCCACCCGGCGGGCTCCCCCGACGCCCCCTGGTGGCGCGATGCGGTGATCTACCAGATCTATCCGCGCTCGTGGGCGGACGCCGACGGCGACGGCATCGGTGACCTGCCCGGCATCACGGCGCGCCTGCCGTACCTGCGCGACCTCGGGGTGGATGCCGTGTGGCTGAGCCCGTTCTACGTCTCACCGATGCACGACGCCGGCTACGACGTGGCGGACTACCGCGACATCGACCCCCGTTTCGGCACCCTGGCCGACGCCGACGCGATGATCGCGCAGGCCCACGACCTCGGGCTCAAGGTGCTCGTCGACCTCGTGCCCAACCACACGAGCAGTGAGCACGCGTGGTTCCAGGCCGCCCTCGCGGCCGGGCCGGGCAGCCCCGAGCGCGATCGGTACGTCTTCCGCGAGGGCCGCGGTGAGCACGGCGAGCTGCCGCCGAACAACTGGCCGTCGGTGTTCGGTGGGCAGGGCTGGACCCGGGTCACCGAGGCCGACGGCTCGCCCGGCCAGTGGTACCTGCACATCTTCGACACCACCCAGCCCGACCTGAACTGGCACCACCCCGAGGTCCGCCAGGAGTTCCTCGACATCCTGCGCTTCTGGTGCGACCGGGGCGTCGACGGCTTCCGGGTCGACGTCGCACACGGTCTCGTCAAGCGCGACGGCCTGCCGGACTGGGACGGGCCGGTGGGGCTGTACGACGAGGTGGGCGACGACGCCAGTGGCGACGCCGGCGACGACGCCAGTGGCGACGCCGGTGACGGCGCCAGCCCTGCGCAGGTGCAGTCCAGCGGTGGCGAGGTGCTCGACCACACCGCCACCGGTGCCGCGCCGATGTGGGACCAGGACGGCGTGCACGAGATCTACCGCGCGTGGCGCGAGGTGCTGGACTCCTACGGCGCCCCCGACCGGATCCTGTGCGCGGAGGCCTGGGTGACCCCGGAGTCGCGCCTGGCCCGCTACGTGCGCCCCGACGAGATGCACCAGGCCTTCAACTTCGACTTCCTCGACGCACGCTGGGACGCCGAGGCGATCAGCGCGGTCATCGAGGACTCGCTGCGCAGCAACGACAACGTCGGCGCCCCGACCACGTGGGTGCTCTCCAACCACGACGTGGTGCGCCACGCCTCGCGGCTCGGGCTCGACCAGAACCTGCCGCGCCCCAACGGCATCACGGCGGACGACCCGCAACCGGATGCCGTGCTCGGCCTTCGTCGGGCGCGCGCGGCGACCGCGTTGATGCTGGCCCTGCCCGGTGGCGCCTACGTCTACCAGGGTGAGGAGCTCGGCCTGCCTGAGCACACGACCATGCCGGCCGACGTCCGCCAGGACCCGACCTTCCACCGCACCGAGGGCAAGGTGACCGGGCGCGATGGCTGCCGGGTGCCGATGGCCTGGGCCAAGGACGAGCCGAACTTCGGGTTCGGCCCGGGCTCGACGCCGTGGCTGCCGCAGCCAGCGGTGTACGGCGACCTGGCCGTGGACCAGCAGCAAGGTGTCGAGGGCTCGACGCTCGAGCTGTATCGCGACCTGCTCGCGTATCGCCGCAAGCACCGCTTCGGGCACGGCAGCCTGACGTGGGACGCCCTGAACTCGCCGAGCGTCATCGCGTTCCGCAACACCTCGGGTGACGGCGAACGCACCCTGCTCGTCGTGACCAACATCGGCGACTCCCCCGTCACCCTGCCCGAGGGCGACGTGCTCATCTCCTCGGGCCCGCTCGCCGAGGACGGGAGCCTGCCGACGGACACCACCGCGTGGGTCCGGTTGCCGGTGGCCTGAGGTGCGGGCCAGCGACTTCGCCTATCTGGACGCCCCCACCCCGGTCGCGCTCGCACACCGGGGCGGTGCTGCCTATGGGCCCAACCGCGGCGTCGAGAACACGATGGCGGCCTTCCGGCGGGCCGTCGAGATGGGCTACCGGTACCTCGAGACCGACGTGCACGCGACGAAGGACGGGCAGCTCGTGGCCTTCCACGACACCGTGCTGGACCGGGTGTCCGACGTATCGGGTGCCGTCGAGGACCTTGAGTACGACGCGCTGCGCGAGGTGCGGATCGGCGGCACCGAACCGATCCCGCTGCTCGGGGAGCTGTTCGAGGCCTTCCCCGGCGTGCGAGTGAACATCGACATCAAGGCCGACGGTGCGCTCGAGCCGACGGTGCGCGAGGTGCTGGCCCACGATGCGCGCGACCGCGTGTGCATCGGGTCGTTCTCGCCCCGGCGGCTGCGGGCCGCCCGGTCGGCTCTCGGGCCGAGGGTCGCGACTGCTGCCGGGCAGGTGGGCACGGTCCTGATGCGGCTCACGCCTGCGGTCGTGTCGCGGCTGCTGCACACACCCGCCCCGGTGCTGCAGATCCCCAGCCAGCACCGGGTCGCCGGGCGCACGATCACCCTGGTCACCCCGGGGCTGGTGCGGCGGGCGCACGCCTTGGGCAAGCACGTGCACGTGTGGTTCCACTCGTGGTCGCGCGAGGACGCGACCGAGATGCACCGCCTGCTCGACCTCGGGGTCGACGGCATCGTCACCGACCACATCGACGTGCTGCGTGACGTCCTGGCCGAGCGCGGCCACCCGCTCACCGCACCCACCCACTGACGTCCGGCAGGGTGGTGGCTGAAGCAGCCACCGTGCCGGACACAAGGTCAGTTCAGCGGAGCAGGACGTGGCCACCCGGGGCGGTGAGCCGAGTCCACCGGTTCGACCGGAAGACGGCCACCGGCTCCCCGGGCGCCAGGAAGCCCAGCGCATATGCGGCGAAGGCACCACCGGCGCGCACCACGGTGCTCGGGTCCGGCATCCCCTCATCGACGGTGAGCAGGTCGGGGTGCGGCCCGGAGGCCTCCCGGACGTCACGCGCCCAGACCCGATCACGCACGAAACCGCCGGCGGCACCGCGCTCACGAACGGCATCCGACACCTCGACGAGCCCGTCGCGGGCCACGGCGGCGAGGAGGTCACCGGGCAGGGCGCCGGCCGGCTCCCAGGGGCCGCGCGGCGGGGTCAGCGCCGACCACGGCGCCAGGGCTCGGGTCGGGGGGATCGGGAACTCGCGGCCAGCACCGCGGTGGGTGCGGTCGCTGATCGCCCCGAGCGGGACGATGACGTCGAGGTCGGCGGGGGTCGCGAGGGCGAAGGTGCGCAGACCCAGGACGGTGCCCTCGGCGAGGATGCCGGACCCTGGAAGAACACCCACCCACGCGGCCAGGACTCCCCCGGCGGCCTGAAGGCGCATGCCGCCCTCGGCATCGACGGCCCGGGCGCGGGCCGCGTAGCGCCCGAGGTCCTCGAGCGACTGCTCGTCGACGAACTCCAGCGTGTCGGTCATCGGCCGGCCCACCGGAAGCTCACGGGCTCGCCGGAATGGCGGGTCAGTTCGGCACGAACCTCGGGTGAGAGGCGCCGGGGGCGGGCCGTCGAGAAGTCGTAGAGCACGAGGCCGGTCTCGGCAACGGCGTAGACAGCGTCACCGACCGCTGCCGGGTCCCGCACGACGTAGCCGAGGTCGAAGCCGGCGCCGTGCACGTGGCTGACCCACATCGCCACCTCGACCGGAGCGGGGCGGAAGGTCAGCGGGGCGCGGTACTCGATGGCGTGGCGCGAGACGACGATGCCCTCGTCGAGCATCGAGGGGCGGCCGAGGAACCACTCGCGGATCGCGACGACCCGGGCGTCCTCGAGCAGGCGCAGGAACTGCACGTTGTTGACGTGGCCGTAGGCGTCCATGTCCGACCAGCGCAGGGGGACGTCGACCCGGTAGGGCTCGGCATCCGGGGCAAGGGGCGGCTCTGCGGCGGGGTGCACCGAGGCGGGCTGCGCTGGGTCTGACATGCCCCCATCCTCGCAGCCCGCGCAGGGTCGTGGCCGAGTGGTCGACTGGCTTGGGGGGTGGACAACCGGCTCAGCGCCGGACGTGGCGGCCCTGCCTCCGGGTCGGACGAGCCAGCCTGGACGTGGACACCCGTCGGACTGAGGTCGGATCGCCCTGAATGCTGAGAGCGGGTGCGCGGGTGGTCTGGGGAGACGTCCGGATGCTTCACATGGTGAGCCACCCCGACGCGCCATCCCAGCGCATGGCCGAGGCACACTGCCCAGGCGCACCTCCCGCCGCCGCCAACTGGCTCACCCCGCGATGCAACTTTGGGATGGTTCACGTCACAGGCCAGGTTGCGCCGGTGTGCGGATCAGGAGCCGGGCTGCGGCGGCGCCCAGGTCGATGCGCGGCACACCAACCCAGCTCGCCACGTGTCGGGGGGTGGCTCGCCACGTGTCGGGGGGTGGCTCGCCACGTGTCGGGGGGTGGCTCACCACGTGAAGCATCCGGACGTCCCCCCGCGGCACCCCCAGCCCCTCCCCCACAGAATCCCCCCTCCTCCCCGCGGCCAACAGCACCACCGCGCCAGCCCTCTCTTCCCGGCTGCCAGGTCGCACCTGCCGCCCTACGCTGTGCGGATGCCGTTGCTCCCCTCGACCGTGACCCGTCTCGACCACGTGCTCGCCACAGCCCAGCGAACCGGCCGCCTGCCCTCGGTAACCGCCGCGCTCGTGCGTGGTGGCGAGCTCGTCTGGAGCGGGGCCGTCGGCACGGTCGATGGTCGCGCCGACGGACGCCCGGCCGACGCCGACACGCAGTACCGGATGGGTTCCATCACCAAGACGTTCATCGCTGTGGGCGTCCTGCGCCTTCGGGTTGCCGGCCGCCTCGACCTCACCGACCGCTTCGGCGCCCACGTGCCCGGCAGCGCCCTGGACGACGTCACCATCGAGCAGCTGCTCACCCACGCGAGCGGAGTCCAGGCCGAGACGAACGGTCCGTGGTGGGAACGCACCCAAGGCGGTGATTGGGATTCGCTGGCCGCCGCGACCGGTCCGCGGTTCCGGGCCGGGCGCCGGTTCCACTACTCCAACGTCGGGTACGCCGCCCTCGGGCGCCTTCTCGAGGTCCACCACGGCCGCGGCTGGTTCGACGTCGTCCAGGACGAGCTGCTCGAGCCACTCGGCATGACGCGCACGACGACCCGTCCGACCGGTTCCACCGCGCAGGGCCTCGCGGTGCACCCCTTCGCCGACGTCCTCCTTCCCGAGCCCGAGCACGACGCCGGCGCGATGGCCCCGGCCGGCCAGCTGTGGACCACCGCCACCGACCTGGCACGGTGGGCCGCCTTCCTCGGCGGCAACACCCACGGGCTGCTCGAGGCGGACACGCTGTCCGAGATGGTCGAGCCACACCACGTCGTCGACGAGCCGGGCCAGCCGTGGTCAGGGGCACACGGCCTGGGGTGGCAGGTCTGGAACGCCAACGGCATCCGGTACGCCGGCCACGGAGGGTCGATGCCGGGGTTCCTCGCGGGGCTGCGCGTCCAGCTGACCACCGACAGCCGCACCACGGCATCCGGATGCCGTCCGCGCGCCGTGGGTGCCTCCGGCGACGGGGTCGTCGTGCTCACCAACACAACGGCGAGCGCCGTCACGAAGACGATCGGCCCTGATCTGCTGAGCACGCTGGCCGAGCTCGAGCCGGCACCGGTGACGCCGTGGTCAGCCGCGGGCGATGCCAGCCTGCTCGAGCTCGTGGGGACGTGGCACTGGGGGCCGGCGGTCGAGGTCGTGACCATCGTCGGCGAGCACCTCGTACTCGGCGAGCCCGGTGCCGGGCGGGGATCGCGGTTCCGGCGGACCGGGCCCGACGCGTGGGAGGGCCTCGACGGGTACCACACGGGTGAACCGCTGCGCGTGGTCCGCCACCCCGACGGCAGCGTCTCGCACCTGGACCTCGCGTCGTTCCGATTCACCCGCACGCCCTACGACCCGGCAGCCGACGTGCCCGGTGGCGTGGACGACTCGGGCTGGCGGTGACGCGCGTGGGCCTGGCGGACACCCTCGCCTACCGCATCACCGCACCGAACGTGGCTCAGCGCGGGGTGCGGCGAGCGGCATCCACACGTGTCGGGTCCAGACTGCTGGCGCGCCACCTGCCGGCCATGGATCGCACCGTCGCCCGCCTCAGCCGGGGCCGCACCACGGCGATCGAGCTGCTCGCGGGCCTGCCGATCATCGAGCTGACGACGACGGGTCGGCGCTCCGGTGCGCGTCGGCTCACCCAGCTCGTCGCCATCCCGCACCAGGAGTCCCTGGCCCTGCTGGGCACGAACTTCGGCGGTCCGAGCACGCCGACGTGGGCGCTGAACCTCGAAGCGAACGCGGCGGCCACGGTGGCGTTCCGGCACCGCGAGGTCGAGGTCATCGCCCGCACGGCGACCGAGGCCGAGCGGGCTCAGGTGCTGGCGACGGCCGCGACGATCTACGTCGGCTACCCGAAGTACCTGACCCGCATCTCTGGGCGGACGGTGCGGATCTTCGTCCTCGAGCCCTGTGGATGACGGGACGCCGCTGTCGGTGACTGCGCCTACGGTGGGGTGATCATGACGAACCCCCCGGATGCCGTCCCGTCCCCTACCGCTCCCGCCGCACCGTCCGCCGCGCTCACCGAGGCCGCGCGCACAGCGCTGCGCCGGCTCGTCGGGCGCGACGACGCCGACTTCCGCGACGGGCAGCTCGAGGCCATCTCGGCGCTGGTCGCCGACCGGTCACGGGTGCTCGTCGTCCAGCGCACCGGGTGGGGCAAGTCGGCCGTCTACTTCGTGTCGACCGCGCTGCGACGGGCGGAGGGCGCCGGGCCCACCGTCATCATCAGCCCGCTCCTGGCGCTCATGCGAGACCAGATCGCGGCAGCCGAGCGGGCCGGCATCCGCGCCGTGACGATGAACTCGGCCAACGCCCAGGACTGGGACGAGGTGCGTGGGGCACTCGCGGCCGATGCCGTCGACGTGCTGCTCGTCAGCCCCGAGCGGCTGAACAACCCCAGGTTCCGCGACGAGCAGCTGCCCGACCTCGCGCGCCGGTGCGGTCTGCTCGTGGTCGACGAGGCGCACTGCGTCAGCGACTGGGGGCACGACTTCCGCCCCGACTACCGGCGCATCCGCGACCTGCTCGCCGGGCTCCCGGCCGACACCCCGGTGCTGGCGACGACCGCCACCGCCAACGCGCGCGTGGTGACTGACGTCGTCGAGCAGCTCGAGGTCGGTGGCCGCTCCGTGCTCACCGTGCGCGGCGGTCTGGCTCGTGACTCACTGCGCCTCGGGGTGCTGCGATCGATGTCCCCCGAGCAGCGACTGGGCTGGCTCGTCGCCCACCTGCACGAGCTGCCGGGCAGCGGCATCGTCTACACGCTGACCGTCTCCGCGGCTGAGGACGTGGCAGCGGCGCTGTCGGATGCCGGGATCGCGGTCGCGTCGTACAACGGTCGCACCGACCCCGCCGATCGCGAGCGCCTCGAGGGCGCGCTGCGCCGCAACGAGGTCAAGGCTCTCGTCGCGACGTCCGCGCTCGGGATGGGGTTCGACAAGCCCGACCTCGGCTTCGTCGTGCACCTCGGGGCACCGAGCTCGCCGGTGGCGTACTACCAGCAGGTCGGCCGCGCCGGACGTGCCACCGAGCGTGCCGACGTGCTGCTGCTGCCCGGCCCCGAGGACAAGGACATCTGGGCCTATTTCGCGTCGGTGTCGATGCCGCGTGAGGAGCAGGCGCAGCAGGTGCTCGACACCTTGGCCGCAGCGGGGCGGGCCCTGTCGACGGCCGCGCTGGAAACCGCGGTCGACGTGCGACGCACCCGCCTGGAGCTGCTGCTCAAGGTGCTCGACGTCGACGGTGCCGTGCAGCGCGTGTCGGGCGGGTGGGTGTCCACGGGGGTGCCGTGGACCTACGACGCCGAGCGCTACGAACGGGTCGCTGCTGCCCGCCGGGCCGAGCAGCAGCTGATGATCGACTACGAGCGCAGCGACTCCTGCCGGATGGCCTTCCTCCAGGAGACCCTCGATGACGACACCGCCGTCGCGTGCGGGCGCTGCGACGGCTGCGCCGGGCCGTGGTACCCGACGAGCGTGCCGGATGCCGTTGTCGGCGCGGCGCGTGAACGCCTCACGCGCGCGGGCGTCGACCTCGAGCCGCGGGTGCAGTGGCCGACGGGGATGGACCGCATCGGGGTGCCGGTCAAGGGCAAGATCAGCGCCGACGAGTCGCTCCAGCCGGGGAGGGCCCTGGCTCGGCTGTCCGACCTGGGGTGGGGTCAGCGCCTGCGTGAGGTGCTGCGTGACGACAGCCCGGCCAGCGCTGAGCTTCTTCGGGCGTGCGTGCCCGTGCTGGCCGAGTGGCCGTGGGCGCAGCGGCCGGTCGCCGTCGTGGCCGTCCCGTCGCGCTCACACCCGACATTGGTGACCTCGCTCGCCGCTGGGCTGGCGCAGATCGGTCGGTTGCCGCTGCTCGGGTCGTTGGACCTCGCCCACGGAGGGCCCATCGGGGAGCCCGGCGGCAACAGCGCCTTCCGGCTCTCCGGGGTCTGGGAGCGCTTCGTCGTCGGACCAGAGCTGGCGGCGGCCCTGGCCGGTGTCAACGGCCCGGTCCTGCTCGTCGACGACCTCGTCTCGTCGCGGTGGACCCTCACCGTCGCCGGGCGGGCGCTGCGTCAGACCGGGGTCCCCGCCGTGCTGCCCTTCGCGCTCGCCGTCGACGGCTGAGCGGGTTCCTGGGCCGAGGCCGCTCCCTCACCGTCTGTCGCCGTTGCGGGCGGCTGCACTCGCACGGTCAGCACCGGCAGGAAGAGCTGCACGACCGGCCCGATGAGCAGGGCGTACAGCACCGTCCCCACGCCGAGGATGCCGCCGAGGGCAAACCCGAGCACGACGACCGTCACCTCCAGCGAGGTGCGCACCAGGCGGATCGAGCGCCCGGTGCGCCGCGCCAGCCCGGTCATCAGCCCGTCCCGGGGCCCCGGACCGAGCTGGCTGCCGATGTACATCGCCCCGGCCACCCCGTTGCCGACGATCGCCAGGAGCATCACGGCCACCCGCCACCCCAGCCCCTCGATGTCGGGCACCACGGCCAGCGTCGCGTCGATCGCGAGACCGATGACCACGGCGTTCAGCACCGTCCCCAGCCCCGGCCACTGACGCAGCGGGATCCACAGCAGCAGCACGACGAACGACACGACGATGCTCATGAGGCCGTACGACATGGGGATGTGCTGGATCAGTCCGTACTGCAACACCCCCCACGGCTCGAGCCCCAGGTCGGCGCGCAGCAACAAGGCCATCGAGATGCCGAACAGCACGAGACCGACGAGCAGCTGGGCCACTCGGTGCGGCAGGCGACCAGCGCGCAGCTGCTCGATCGGGTTCATCGGGACGAGCTCGACACGACGGCTCGCGCCGCGACGGAGGGCCTGGATCGGGGTCATGCGCTCCAGCATGCCCCAGAAGTGGCCTTCACTTCGATAGCCAATCGTGCAAGAGTGGCCATCATGTCGACGCCCACCGTCTCCGCAGCCCGCACCGCACGGATCGTCGGCACCCTCACCCCCGGACGCCCCGCCTACCGGGCCCTGGCCGACGCCCTGCGCCTGGCCATCGCCGACGGCCGCATCGCCGCTGGCACCCGGCTGCCGAGCGAGCGCGAGCTCACGGCATCCCTCGACGTCAGCCGCACGACCGTGACCCGGGCGTATGCCGTGCTGCGCGACACCGGCTACCTCACCTCGCGCCGTGGCTCGGGGTCCGTGGCCTCGCTCCCCTCCGGCAGCCGGGTCCGCGGCGCCGGATCGCTCTTCCCCGCCGACCCGGGCGAGGGTGTCATCGACCTCACCTGCGCGGCCACCCGGGCACCCGCGGGCGTCGTCGAGGCCTACGAGCGAGCGGTGTCCCAGCTCCCCGAACACCTGGCCGGGGCCGGCTACCTCACCCTCGGCATCCCCGACCTGCGCGCGGTCATCGCCGACCGCTACACCCAGCGCGGCCTGCCGACCAGCCCCGACGACGTCCTCGTCACCTCGGGGGCGGTCGCCGGCATCGGCATCGTGCTGCGGGCGTTGCTCGGCCACGGCGACCGCGTCGTCGTCGAGAGCCCCACCTACCCCAACACCATCGACGCCCTGCGCCGCTCGGGTGCCCGTCTCGTCCCGCTGGCGATCGACCCCGACGGCTGGGACGCCACCGAGTCGGCCCGCACCATCCGTGCCGCCGGCGCGAGCCTGGCCGTGCTCATCCCCGACTTCCACAACCCCACCGGCGCCCTGATGGGCGACGACGCCCGCGCCACGCTCGCCCGCGCGCTCACGGCATCCTCGACGATCCCCGTCATCGACGAGACGATCGTCGAGGTCGACCTCGACGACGCGGACCCGATGCCGCTGCCCTTCGCCGCGCACGACCCGCGGGCGATCTGTGTCGGCAGCTCGTCGAAGTCGCACTGGGGTGGCCTGCGCACCGGGTGGATCCGGGCACCGAAGGGCACCTTGCCTGCGCTCGTCGAGGCCCGGGTGACCACCGATCTCGGAGCCCCCGTGCTCGAACAGCTCGTGCTCCTGGAGCTGATGCGCGCCCACCCCGGCCTGTCACCGCAACGCCGCCTCGACCTGCGCGCCTCGCGGGGCGCCCTCGCCGACGCGCTGCGAACTCACCTCCCGCAGATCTCTTTCCGGATGCCGCGCGGCGGGCTGTCGCTGTGGTGCGAGCTGCCCGAGGACGTCGACGCCACCTCCGTCGCCGTGGCCGCCGAGGATGCCGGGCTGCTCGTCGCCGCCGGCCCGCGCTTCGCGGTCGTCGGAGGGCTGGATCGCTGGATCCGGGTGCCGTTCGTCCTGCCGCCCGAGGTCATGGTGGATGCCGTGGCTCGCCTCGCCGGTGCCCTCGAGTCCGCGCGCGCCCCCCTTGCGTCCGGCAGGGTGGCTGCCCCAGCAGCCAACCTGCCGGACGCAAGCGGGAGACGACGGCCGCTCGTCGCCTGACCGCCCCTGACCACACCTGACCGCCCCTGACCACACCTGACCGCGCCCGACCGCGCCCACCACCACGCCGGATATCGTTGCGACGGTGACCTCCAGCCACTCGACTCAGCCCCCTGAGAACACGCAGCCCGCACCGCTCCTCGACCTCCTGGCCACCCTGGACCTCGAGGAGCTCGGCTCGGCGGTGATGCGCGTGCAGCCCCTGTCGACGGCCGACACCGCCGACGGCACGCTGCCGACCCCCCTGCCCGAGACCTTCGCCGAGGACATCACCCTGTTCCGCGGGCAGAGCCAGAAGCAGCCGCACGGTCGGGTGTTCGGCGGGCAGGTCCTCGCCCAGGGAGTCATCGCCTGTGGCCGCACCGTGCGCGTCATCGAGGGCGGCGAGAAGCGGCGCCTGCACTCACTGCACGCGTACTTCATGCGCCCCGGCGACGACACCCAGCCGATCACGTTCAGCGTCGAGCGCATGCGTGACGGCCGCTCCTTCTCGACACGCCGGGTGCACGCCATCCAGCACGGCAAGCCGATCCTGTCGATGAGCGCCTCGTTCCAGGACCCCGACGCCGGCCTCGACCACCAGGACCCGTTCCCGCAGACCCCCTCCCCCGACACGCTCCCGAGCCTGGCCGAGCTCTTCGAGGGCGTCGACCACCCGGCGGCCCGGCACATGGCCGAGGGCCGGGCCATCGACCAGCGGCACGTCGAGGGCAACCTCTTCGCGACCCCGGCCACCGACCGGGTCGCTGACCAGCGGGTCTGGATGCGCGCCACCGGCACCCTGCCGGACGACCCGCTCATCCACGACGCCGTGCTGGCCTACGCCTCCGACTACTCGCTGCTCGAGACGATCCTGCGCCGCCACGGCCGCACCTGGACCACGCCGGGCCTGCGGGCAGCCAGCCTCGACCACGCCATGTGGTTCCACCGCCCGGCCCGTGCGGATGAGTGGATCCTCTACGCCGAGCACTCCCCCTCGGCGCAGGGCGGGCGGGGACTGGGCATCGGCCGCATGTTCACCGAAGGCGGGATCCTCGTGGCCACCGTCGCGCAGGAGGGCATGTTGCGCGTGCCCTCACCAGAGGACGACCGCGGCTGACCCGCCAGGCAGGCGCACGGCATCCGTGGTCAGCGTGGTGCCTTCAGGGTCCCAGGCGAGGGCCACCCGACCGCCTGATCGCAGCAGCGGCACGTCGGCGGGGTCGTCGGCGAGGTTGAGCACGACGGCGGATGCCGTCCGCCCAGCAGGCGCGTGGAGCGTCACCACCGTGCGCGCGGCCTCGTCCACGTCGACGCGAACGTCGGCGAGGCGGGTCGGGCCCACACCGATGACCCTCCGGCGCAGGGCGATGCACGCCCGGTACCAGTCGAGCAGGCGCCGGTGCCCGGCCTGGTCGACCTCGCCCCAGGCGAGCACCGAGGCCTCCCGCGTGGCGGGGTTCTGCGGGTCGGGCACGTCGGCGGTGGACCAGCCGTGGCTGGCGAACTCGGCCCGCCTCCCGGCGCGCACGGCATCCGCGAGGGCCTCGTCGGTGAAGCTCGTGAAGTACTGCCACGGCGTCGAGGCACCCCACTCCTCCCCCATGAAGATCATCGGGGTGGTGGGCGCGAGCAGGTAGAGCGCGGCGCCGGCGGCCTGGAGCCCGGGCGGCACGACGGCGCTGATCCGGTCGCCGGTCATCCGGTTGCCGACCTGGTCGTGGGTCTGGAGGTACCCCAGCAGGCGGCGGGCATCGACGTGCTCGGTGTCGACCGGCTGGCCCCACGGGCGCCCCCGGAAGCTGGAGTGGCTGCCGTCGTGCAGGAACCCGCAGGTCAGCACCTTCGCGAGCACGGCGAGTGGCCCAGCCTCGTCACGACCCGCCCCGCCGGCGAAGTCGGTGTAGTACCCGTGGCTCTCGCCGGTGAGGGTGACGTGCAGGGCGTGGTGGATGTCGTCGTCCCACTGGGCGCTCATGCCACGCCCGCCCTGGGCGGTCGGCGTGATCATGTCGACGTCGTTGAGGTCGCTCTCGGCGATGAGGTCGAGAGGGCGAGCGAGGTGCTCAGCCAGCGCCGCCACGGCATCCGAGAGATCGGCGAGCAGGTGCCGGGGTGAGGCGTCGCGCAGCTCGTGCACGGCATCCAGGCGCAGGGCGTCGACGTGGAAGTCGCGCAACCAGCGCAGCGCGTTGTCGACGATGAAGCCGCGCACGTGGTCGGCGTGGTCCTGGTCGAGGTTGACCGCCGGCCCCCACGGGGTGCTGTGCGCGGTCGTGAAGTACGGGCCGAAGCGGGCGAGGTAGTTGCCGCTCGCGCCGAGGTGGTTGTGCACGACGTCGAGGCAGACCCCGAGCCCGCGGGCGTGGCAGGCGTCGACGAAGCGGGCGAACGCGGCGGGGCCGCCGTAGGGGTCGTGCACGGCGTAGAGCCCGACGCCGTCGTAGCCCCAGCCCCACCGGCCGTCGAAGGCGGCGATCGGCATGACGTTGACGACGTCGACGCCGAGGTCGACGAGGTGATCGAGCCGCTCGATGGCGGTATCGAAGGTGCCCCCCGCGGTGAAGGTGCCGATGTGCAGTTCGTAGACGATGCCCCCGAGCACGCCCTGGCCGTCCCTCGGGCCGCGCCAGTCGTCGTCGGTCCACGGCAGGGTGGCCGGGTCGAACGTGCGGCTCGGTGCGTGTACGCCGTGGGGCTGCCACGCGCTGCGAGGGTCGGGCACGGGAGGTTCGGCACCGTCGAGCACGAAGGCGTAGTCGAGGACGAGGTCGGATGCCGTCGGCGTCCCGTCGCTCTCGGATGCCGTGGACGGCCCGTCCCAGCGCCACCAGCCGTCACCAAGTGCAGTCATCGACTCCCGTCGAGGCTGTACCCCGAGTGACCTATTGGTCGATTCCGGTACGGACCACTCGATCTCGACGTGGTCAGCCTTCGGGGCCCAGACCTCGATCGGCAGCATGCCCGCACCCGGTCGACTCGCCACGCTCACGAGTGCCGCACCAGCAGGGCCACCGGGCGGTGGGCCAGCAGCGTCGCCAGCGACACCGAGCCCCCGGTGATGACGTCGTCGCCGTCAGCCAGCACGTCGCGCCACGATCCGGGCGGAAGCTCGACGACGGCATCCCCGAATCCACCACCAGCGGCAAGCGTGCCGGCGGCAACGGTCGCGACCGTGACCACGCGCAGCCCGTCGGCATCACCGCGGGCGAAGGCCAGGGCGTGCGGGCTCGAGCACGGCAACCCGGTGTACGTCGTGCCCTCACCCACGAAGGCAGCGGGGTCCTCGCGGCGCACGCGCAGCGCACGGGCGGTCACCCGCATCTTCTCGTCGTCGAGGTCGAGCGCAGGCTCGGCGGCGACGACGCGGGCCAGCCGTTCGCCGCGGTCCGTCCAGTCCACGGGCCGACGGTTGTCGGGGTCGACGAGCGAGAGCGTGACGGTCTCGCAGCCCTGGTAGACGTCGGGCACGCCGGGCATGGTCAGCTGGATGAGCTTCTGGGCCAGCACGTTGCCACGCACCGAGGGTTCGTGGGCCACGGTCCAGGCGTCCAGGTGGCTCTGGACCAAGGGGTCGTGGGTGAGGTCGTGCGCGTAGGAGGTGACGGCATCCTCGTAGTCGGTGTCTCCGTCGACCCACGCCGTGTGCACCTTGGCCTCACGCACGGCCTTGAGCAGGTAGCCCTCGAGCCGAGAGCCGGTGATCGGCCAGGCCCCGACCAGGGTCTGCCACAGCAGGTACTCGGTGGGCGCGTCGACGAGCGCCGGACGGTGGGCGTCCCCCAGCTCACGAGCCCCAGCAACCCACGTCGCCCATCCCTCGCCGTCCTCGGCGAGCGACATCAGCCGGGCGCGCACGTCCTCCGAGCGCTTGGTGTCGTGGGTGGTCAGGGTCGTCATCGACGTCGGCCACGACGCGACGAGCCCCTCGCACCAGGTGTGGAACTCCTCGGCCGAGATCGACAGGTGATCGGGGTGACCGCCGACCTCGTTGGCACCGGCGAGGCGGAACCAGCGGTAGTAGGCGGTGTCCTCGATGCCCTTGGCCATGACCGGGCCGCAGGTCTGCTGGAAGCGCACCCGGAAGTCGTCGGCGAGCGGGCCGGTGTCGAGCGCGGCGTCGCGCAGCTCACGATCGAGCACGAGGTCGACGATCACCTCCAGAGCGGGCTCGTCGGTCGGCGCCAGGTGAGCACGCGCGCGACCAGCCGCATCCTCGATGACCGCCGCCTGCTCGGGGTCTACCGCACGCCCGGGCACGACGTAGGCGCGGTAGCGGTCCATCGCGACGAGCAGGGCCTCGAGCGCGCGCCGGGCCGACGCCTGGTCCAGGTCGGGCAGGATGCGCCGCACGAGCCGCATGAGCCGGTCGACCTCGGCCGCCTGGACGTCGTCGACGACCAGGCGCTTGGCCTCGATGACCACGTCGTCGAGAGCACCCCGGTCGGGCGCGGCCTGCGCCCACAGCCGGTCGAGCACCGCCGCCCCCGCCGAAGGGGTGAGCACCTGCTGCACCCGCAGCAACGCGTCGTAGCCGGTCGTGCCGGCACACCTCCACGAGTCGGGCAGCTGCTCGCCGCCCTCGAGGATCTTCTCGACGACGACCCAGGAGTCCCCCGTGGCGTCAGCGAGCCGGTCGAGGTAGCCGCCGGGGTCGGCGAGCCCGTCGGGGTGGTCGATGCGGAAGCCGTCGACCGCGCCGTGCCCGTGCAGGGCGAGCAGCAGGGCGTGGGTGGCCATGAACACGACGGGGTCCTCGACGCGCACCGCGACGAGCGAGGTGACGTCGAAGAAGCGGCGGTAGTTCAGCGCCTCCCCCGCCTCGCGCCAGCTCGACAGGCGGTACGCCTGCGCGTCGACGAGCTCGGCCAGCGGCAGCCCCTCGGTGCCGGGCGCAACGGGGAACTCGGCGTCGTAGTAGCGCAGGACCGGGTCGGATGCCGTCGGCCCACCGTCCGCGGCGAGCACCAGTTCGCCGGCCTCGAGAGCCTGCTCGAGCGTTCCGCCGAGCACCGGCATGAGGAGCCGGTCGTCCTCGGCGACCCAGTCGACGTCGAACCAGCCCGCGTAGGGAGAACGTCGGCCTTCACGCAGCAACGACCAGAACGGGGCGTTGAGGTGGGCCGGCTGGGGCACCGCCATGTGGTTGGGCACGACGTCGACGATGATGCCGAGCCCCGCGGCGCGGCACGCGGTGACCAGACGCTCGAAGCCACCCCGGCCACCGGCCGCTTCACTGATCCGGGTGTGGTCGAGCACGTCGTAGCCGTGCATCGAGCCCGGCGCCGCTTGGAGCACGGGTGAGAGGTAGACGTGCGAGACACCGAGCGAGGACAGGTACTCGGTGTGCCCGGCAGCGTCGTCGTAGGTGAACCCCTCGTGGATCTGCAGGCGGTAGGTCGACGTGGGCACCACCCGCGCCGGGTTCGGCCGGTGCGCGGATGCCGTGCTCGCCTCGCTCACGCCGATCACACCCGCGTGGCGGTCGCGGCTCCGGAAGGCTGCGGCGGCGCCTCACGCGGGCTGCGCAGGACGATCACCGACCGAGGTGCCACGACCAGTTCGCTGCCGGCGTCGTGCCAGGTCTGGTCGACGACGTCGGCACCGGTGTCGATCTCGGCGACCCAGTGCTCACCCCACTCGGCGTCGGGGAGCACGAACGAGTCGGCCTCGTGGTGGGCGTTGAAGATGACGAGGAAGTCGTCGTCGAGCACCCGGCGACCACGCGAGTCCATGCTGGGGATGGCCTGGCCGTTGAGGAAGACCATGACGGTCTTGGCCTCGTCATTGGCCCAGGCCGACTCCCCCATCAGCTCACCCGAGGGCTGGAACCAGGCGATGTCGCCGAGTTCGGAGGTGCCGCCGTGGTCGGCGCTACCGGCGAAGAACCGGCGCCGGCGGAACACCGCGTGCTCGCGGCGGAGGGTGGTGAGTGCCGCGGTGAAGGCGTAGAGCTCCTTCTGGGCCTCGTCGAGGTCCCAGTCGACCCAGGCGAGCTCGTTGTCCTGGCAGTACACGTTGTTGTTGCCCTGCTGGGTGCGGCCGATCTCGTCGCCGTGCGCGATCATCGGCACGCCCTGGCTGAGCAGGAGCGTGGTGAGGAAGTTGCGCTGCTGGCGCAGGCGCAGGGCGATGACGTCGGGGTTCTCGCTCGGCCCCTCCTCGCCGCAGTTCCAGGAGCGGTTGTGGCTCTCGCCGTCGTTGCCGTCCTCGCCGTTGGCCTCGTTGCGCTTGTCGTTGTACGACACGAGGTCGCGCAGGGTGAAGCCGTCGTGGGCGGTGACGAAGTTGATCGACGCGATCGGCTTGCGGCCGCTGTGCTCGTAGAGGTCGCTGGAGCCGGTCAGGCGCGAGGCGAACTCCCCGAGGGTGCGGGGCTCCCCGCGCCAGAAGTCGCGCACGGTGTCGCGGTACTTGCCGTTCCACTCCGTCCACAGCGGGGGGAAGTTGCCGACCTGGTAGCCCCCGTCGCCGACGTCCCAGGGCTCGGCGATGAGCTTGACCTGGCTGATGACCGGGTCCTGCTGGATGAGGTCGAAGAACGCCGAGAGCTTGTCGACCTCGTGGAACTGGCGGGCCAGGGTGGCGGCGAGGTCGAAGCGGAAGCCGTCGACGTGCATCTCGGTGACCCAGTAGCGCAGCGAGTCCATGATCAGCTGGAGCACGTGCGGGTGGCGCATCAGCAGGCTGTTGCCGGTGCCGGTCGTGTCGTAGTAGTGCTCCTTGGCGTCGTCGACGAGGCGGTAGTACGCCGCGTTGTCGATGCCGCGGAAGCACAGCGTCGGGCCGAACTCGTTGCCCTCGGCGGTGTGGTTGTAGACGACGTCGAGGATGACCTCGATGTCGGCGGCGTGCAGCGCCTTGACCATGGCCTTGAACTCGGTGACCTGCTCGCCACGGCGTCCACGGGCGTACCCGTTGTGCGGGGCGAGGAAGCCGATCGTGTTGTAGCCCCAGTAGTTCGTCAGGCCCTTGGCCTGGAGGGAGGTGTCCTGCACGAACTGGTGCACCGGCATCAGCTCGATCGCCGTGATGCCCAAGGTGCTCAGGTGGTCGATGATCGCCGGGTGGGCGATGCCCGCGTAGGTGCCGCGGATCTCCTCGGGCACCTCCGGGTGGGTCATCGTCAGGCCCTTGACGTGCGCCTCGTAGATGACGGTGTCGTGGTACTCGTGGCGCGGCGGCCGGTCGTGGCCCCAGTCGAAGTAGGGGTTGATGACGACCGAGAGCATCGTCTTGCCGAGGTTGTCCTCGGTGTTGCGCTGGGTCGGGTCGGTGAAGTCGTAGGAGAACAACGCCTGGTCGTTGGTGACCTGACCCTCGATGGCCTTGGCGTACGGGTCCAGGAGCAGCTTGCTCGGGTCGCAGCGGTGACCGTTGGCGGGGTCGAACGGGCCGTGGACCCGGAACCCGTAGAGCTGACCGGGTGAGACCCCGGGCAGGTAGGCGTGGTGGACGAAGCCGTCGACCTCGGGCAGGTCGATGCGGGTCTCGACGCCCTCGTCGTCGATGAGGCAGAGCTCAACCCGCTCTGCGACCTCGCTGAACAGGGCGAAGTTCACGCCGCTGCCGTCATAGGTGGCGCCAAGGGGGTATGCGGTACCGGGCCAGATCTGCACTGGTTGCCTTCCGTGGGTGGTCACAAAACCAGCGACGGTGCTGGGCTCACGGGGGCACACGAGCCACCCGCGGGTTCTTTCAAACTTACCGGTCGGGACCGACAGCGCGAAAACGTTCGGCCGCGTCCGGCATCCGACGTACCCCTCGGTAGGGTGCGGGGCATGGAGAACCAACGTGTCGCCGTCGTCACCGGAGCAGCTCGCGGCATCGGGGCGGCGACCGCCACCCGGCTGGCCCGGGACGGTTTTGCCGTGGCCGTGCTCGACCTCGACGAGGGCGCCTGCGAAACCGTGGCCGACAGCATCCGCTCCGACGGCGGCACCGCCCTCGGGCTCGGGGTCGACGTCACCGAAGCCGAGCAGGTCGAGGCTGGCGTGGCCCGCGTGGCCGACGAGCTAGGCCCGCCGGTGGTGCTCGTCAACAACGCCGGCATCATCCGCGACAACCTCATCTTCAAGATGACCGAGGGCGACTGGGACGCCGTGATGGCGGTGCACCTCAAGGGCGCCTTCCTCATGACCCGCGCGTGCCAGGCCCACATGACGGCCCAGAAGTACGGCCGGATCGTCAACCTGTCGTCGTCATCGGCCCAGGGCAACCGCGGGCAGGCCAACTACTCCGCGGCCAAGGCGGGGCTCCAGGGCTTCACCAAGACCCTCGCCATCGAGCTCGGTCGGTTCGGGGTGACCGCGAACGCGGTGGCGCCGGGGTTCATCCAGACCGACATGACCGCGGCGACCGCCGAGCGGATCGGGATGCCGTTCGAGGACTTCCTGGCGCAGGCCGCCGCCGCGGTGCCCGTGCAGCGCGTCGGCCAGCCGGAGGACATCGCGGCGACGATCGCGTTCCTGGTGTCGCAGGAGGCCGGCTTCGTGTCCGGGCAGGTCATCTACGTCGCCGGCGGGCCGCTCGACTGACCCGGGCGGACGCTGCCGTGCGCGCTCGCACCCCCCTCGTCGGTGGAGTCGTCGGCCTGTTCGTGACCGTCGCCGTGCTGCACCTCGGCGCGCAGCTGACCGGTGCCGGCGAGGTGGCCGACGCGACCCAGGTGCTCCTCATGCCGCTGCTGGCCGCGGCGTTGTGGTCCAACACCGAGGCCCCGCGCAGCCGTCTGATCACGCTGACCCTCGTGGCCCTGGGGCTGTCGTGGCTGGGTGACAGCGCACCGAAACTGGCGGAGGGTGACACCGCCTTCCTCGTCATGATCGGCTTCTTCCTGCTCGCGCAGGTCGCCTACGTCATGGCGTTCTGGCCCTTCCGGTCCCGCAGCGTGCTGCACGTGCGGCGCCCCGTGCTCCTGGGGTACGTCGCCGTGGTCGTCGCCCTCGTGCTGGCGTGCGTCGGTGGTGCCGCAGGGATGCTCGTGCCGGTGCTCGTCTACGGGACGCTGTTGGGCACCATGGCGGTGCTCGCGACCGGCGTGAACCTGCCGACCGCGATCGGCGGCGCGCTCTTCCTCGTCTCTGACGGGTTGATCGCGCTCAACGCCTTCGCCGAGGGGTTCGACCTCCCCGGCCAGGGCTTCTGGGTGATGGCCACCTACCTGGCCGCGCAGTCACTCATCGTGGGCGGGGTCCTCACGACGAGGGATGCCGCCCGCTCACGGTGAGCGGACGGCATCCGGTGGGCGTGTGGCCCGGCCTCAGAGGCCGAGGTCGCGCCCGATGAGCTCCTTCATGATCTCGTTGGAGCCGGCCCAGATCTTCGTCACGCGGGCGTCACGCCACGCGCGGGCGACGCGGTACTCGTTCATGAAGCCGTAGCCGCCGTAGAGCTGGACGCACTCGTCGAGCACGTCGTTCTGTACCTGCGCGCTCCACCACTTGGCCTTGGCGGCGTCGACCGCGGTCAGCTCACCCTTCGCGTGCGCCTCGATGCAGTCGTCGACGTAGGCCTCGGCGACCTCGATCGCGGTGACCATCTCGGCGAGCTTGAACTTGTTGTGCTGGAAGGAGCCGATCGCCTGGCCGAAGGCCTTGCGCTCCTTGGCGTACTCGATGGTCTCCAGGAGGATCTGCTTGGCGTGGGCGACGTTGGCGGCGGCGGCACCGACGCGCTCCTGCGGCAGGCGCTGCATCATCGCGATGAAGCCCATGCCCTCGTCGCCGATGCGGTTGCTGTCGGGCACCCGCACGTCCTGGAAGAACAGCTCGGCGGTGTCGGACTCCTCCTGGCCGACCTTGTCGAGCTTGCGGCCGCGGGTGAAGCCCTCCATGCCGTCCTCGACCATGAACAAGGTGATGCCCTTGGCGCCCTTGGTCGGGTCGGTGCGGGTCGCGACGATGACCAGGTCGGCCTGGTAGCCGTTGGTGATGAAGGTCTTGCTGCCGTTGAGGATCCAGTCGTCACCATCGCGCACGGCATTGGTCTTCAGGGCTGCGAGGTCCGACCCACCCCCGGGCTCGGTCATCGCGATCGCGCAGATCTTCTCGCCGGCGGCCATGGCGGGCAACCAACGCTCCTTCTGCTCCTGGGTGCCGAGGTCGACGATGTACGGGGGGCAGACGTCGCTGTGGATGCCGAAGCACGAGCCGACGGCGGCGTTGAAGCCGTTGATCACCTCGGCGGAGACCGCGTTGAAGCGGTAGTCCTCGGCGCCCATGCCGCCGAACTCCTCGGGGATGTCCAGGCCGAAGAGCCCCTGGCTGCCGGCTTCCTTCCAGATGTCGCGGTCGATCGACTTGACCTCGAGCATCTGCTCGGCGCGCGGCTTGAGCGTGCGCTCGACGAACTCGCTCACCGAGGCTCGGAAGTCTTCGTGCTCGGGACCGTAGATGTTGCGGGGCATGCTGGCTCCTCCGGGCGGATCACAGATCCGGATCGACGTTGACTAAGCGCTTGCTTAGTTTCGCGTGGGTACGGCATGCTGTCAACCGTGCCGAGCACCACACCCCTGAGCGAGAGCGCCCTCCTCGATGCCCTCGCGCCCGCAGGTGGGCGCCAGAGTGCCGTCGGCGACGTCAGTGACACCGCGGTGCGGATCATGCTCGCCGCCGCTGATGCCTTCGCGCAGCGCGGCTTCCACGCGACCACGACGCGGGACATCGCATCCCGCGCCGGCCTGTCCCCCGCCGGGGTCTACGTGCACTTCGCCTCCAAGGAGGTGCTGCTGTTCGAGCTGAGCCGGCGCGGTCACGAGCGAGCCCGTGACCTGCTCGTCGAGGCGGCCGCCGCGGCTGCCAACCCCACCGAGGCGCTGCGCGCCATCATCGGCGGCTTCTCGCGGTGGCACGCCGAGCACTACGAGCTCGGTCGGATCGTCCAGTTCGAGTTCCGTCACCTGCGATCAGAGCACCGGGATGCCGTGCTCGGGCTGCGCAAGGAGATCGACCGGGTCGTCGCCGGTGTGCTGCGCGACGGTGTCGAGACCGGGGAGTTCGCGGTGACCGACGTGCCCGCGACCGCACTCGCGCTGCTGTCGATGGCCATCGACGTGGCTCGCTGGTACACCCCCGACGTGCGCCGCACCCCCGCCGCGATCGAGGCCACGTACGGCGAGCTCGCGGTTCGGCTCGTGCGTCCCGGTGAGGCGCTCGCGGCCTCGGCCCTACCGTGAACGATGGGCTGCAGCCGGTCACCCCGCGCCGAGTGCGGCTGTGAGGACTGGTGCGCCCGTAGATAGGGTGAGTCAGTGAAAAGCCACGCACGGTCGGCCCACGGACACGGGGGGTCCCCCTCCATCGAGGTGCCCGACTACTGGTGGTACGTCGCACGGGCCGACCTTCTCGAGACCGCGCTGCGATCTCACGTGCAGGGGTCTGGCCTCACGCTCGACCTCGGCAGCGCAGACGGCCCCAGCGCCTCCTGGCTTCGTGATGCCGTCTCACGAACCGTGGCGCTCGACATCGACCCACGCGGCCTGGGAAGCGACGGGGTGTGTGGCTCTGCGCTCGCACTCCCCTTCGCGGACGAGACCTTCGAGGTGGTCTCGGCGTTCGACGTCATCGAGCACTGCGACCCCGAGAGCCAGGCGCTGGCCGAGGTGCGCCGGGTGCTGAAGCCCCGTGGGCGCTTTGTCATGTCCGTGCCCGCGTACACCTGGGCCTGGAGCGACTTCGACGTCGCCAACGGCCACCACCGGCGTTACACCCGCCAGCGCGCACGGTCAGCCGTGGAAGCGGCCGGCTTCAGCGTTCAGCGCGTCACCCACGGGTTCGCCTCGGTGTTCCCGATGTTCGCGGCCGAACGGGCCGCGCGGAAGCTGCGAGGGAGGAGGGCCCAGGGCGCCGTCGACATCGTCGAGGTCCCGACGGTTCCGAAGCCGCTCAACGACGCGCTGCTGGCCCTGTCACGCTTCGACCGGCACATCCTGTCGCGTGCTGACCTGCCCTTCGGCTCATCGGTCTTCCTCGCCGCCACCCGGGTCGGCTGAGCCAAGGCCACCGACCCTCGCATCCGGCGGGGTCACGTCAGGGATCGAGCGGTCCACCGCTCACCACGCGGGCCCTGACATCGGCGGCCGTGCGCGACAGGCCAGCGGCCAACGGCGTGGACGCGAGGGCGTCGACGTCGGGCCACACTCGTGAGGCCAGCCGAAGGTCGAGCACCTGCCCCGTTCCGGCGCCCCCCACCGCAATGGTCCGCAACGGCCGGTGGAACACCCGGCGCGCCTCGGAGACCAGGTACCCGACGGTCACCGGCCTCCCCGATGACAGCACCTTCGTCACCACCGCACCGCGTGGCTCCCCGCGGACCAGCTCGAGACACCGAACGATCATGGTCGCCGCGTCGCCCACGTACAGGTAGTCACGAATCGTGTCCATGGACACGTAGAGCGGGAGTGGGCGCCCAGTGGCGTCGGCGAGGCAGAGCTGCGACAACAGGCCCTGCGGTTTGCCGAGGGTCTGGCCGGGCCCGTAGACATTGGCGAGGCGCCCGATGACTGCCCGCACGCCGGTCTCGGACGCCACCCGCTGAACCGTGTCCTCCATGGCCAGCTTCGCCCGGCCGTAGGGAACGAGGGGTGCCGCGTCGGTGCGCTCGTCGAAAGGGGCACCTGTGGACCCGGCGTAGACGCCGCCGGCTGATGACGCGAGGAAGACGACGCCGTCCTCGTCCGGGCCCACCGACGCAGCCAACGCGCCCATGACACGGTCGAAGACCCTCACCTCCGCGGCGAGGGCATCCTCCGCCGTCGCGACGACTCCTGCGCCAGCGCACCAGGCGACCGACCACGGGCGGCCCTGCCGCGCCTGGCTGAAGTCGTCGAGCGCAAGGAGGAGAGCCGAGATGCTCTCGCCCTCGTCGCCCCAGGGCACCGCGGCCACCCGCACCTCGTGGCGCGCCCGCCCATGGGCCGTGACGAGGTGCCGACCGACGAGACCGCCCGCCCCCACGACCAGCGTGAGCGGCTGTGTCGGGCGTGTCGTCATCTCGCGTCGCGGCCGAGGGGCCCGTCGCGCCGATCGCGAACCGGCAGGTAGAGGGGTTTGCCCATCGCCATGTTGACCGCCATCCCGACGTACTCGGCGATCACCCCGAGTGAGAAGAGGATGACGCCTGTCGCCACCATGAGCAGGATCATCGTGGACGTCCACCCGGGTGCGTCCCACGAGCCCAGCGCCTTGCCGATGAGCAGCACCAGCGCGATGACCGGGGCGAGCAGCACCGCGGTGGCACCGAGGACACTGACCCAGCGCAGCGGGCGAGTTCCGCTGGAGAGCACCAGCCGCCAGAAGTGCGAGACCAACGTTCGCATCGAGTACCCGGACGGCCGATCCCCCTCACGGCGCATCTCGACGGGCGAGGTGACTGCTCGCCGGGCAACCCACGAGATCGCCACGTCGAGGTAGATGCCCGGGCCTGCGTACGCGGCGACCGAGCGGGCCACCTCCCCGAGGATCAGCCGATAGCTGTTGAAGTCCGAGGCCTGAGCACCCTTGGTGAGGCGCTCGACGACCGCCTTGGCCCCGCGGGAGGCAAGGTTGCGAACCGGTCCGTGGGGCGGTTCGTTGGTCGGCTTGGCGTAGACGACGTCAGCCTGCTGGTCCATGGCCGTGTCCAGCAGCGACCCGAGCGCCTCCGGGTCGTGCTGGCCGTCCTCGTCCAGGGTCGCGACCCACTCGCCACCCGAGGCGGCGATTCCCGCCAGGGTCGCGGCGTGCTGGCCGAAGTTGCGGCTCAGCCACACGGGGCGAGCCCAGTCGTGCTCCGCACACAGGTGTCTGATCGTGTCGTCAGAGGCATCCGGACCACAGTCGTGGACCAGAAGCACCTCGGCCACCTGGTACTGCCGACCACCGGGCGACACCCGTATCGCAACCGATGCCGCCAGTTCCTCGACGACAGCGGCCAGCGTCCGCTCCCCCTGGTAGACGGGGATGACGACGGAGACCTGGTGCGGTCCGGTCACTCGCGGGTGAGCTTGCGGTAGGTCACCCGGTGCGGGCGGGCGGCGTTGGCTCCGAGTCGCTCGATCTTGTTCTCCTCGTAGGCCTGGAAGTTGCCCTCGAACCAGTACCACTTGGCGGGGTTCTCGTCGTCACCTTCGTAGGCGAGGATGTGCGTCGCGACCCGGTCGAGGAACCACCGGTCGTGGCTGATGACCACGGCGCAGCCCGGGAAGTCGAGCAGCGCGTTCTCCAGGGATCCCAGCGTCTCGACGTCGAGGTCGTTGGTGGGCTCGTCGAGGAGCAGGAGGTTGCCGCCCTCCTTGAGGGTCAGCGCGAGGTTGAGGCGGTTGCGCTCGCCACCGGAGAGGATGCCGGCCTTCTTCTGCTGGTCCGGGCCCTTGAAGCCGAACTGGCTGACGTAGGCGCGCGAGGGGATCTCGACCTGACCGACGTTGATGTAGTCGTGCCCGCCGGAGACGGTCTCCCACAGCGACTTCTCCGGGTCGAGACCGCCGCGGCTCTGGTCGACGTAGGAGATCTTGACCGTCTCACCGACGTCGACCACTCCCCCGTCGGGCTCCTCGAGCCCGACGATCGTCTTGAACAGCGTGGTCTTGCCGACGCCGTTCGCGCCGATCACTCCGACGATGCCGTTGCGCGGCAGGGTGAAGGACAGCCCGTCGATGAGCACCCGGTCACCGAACCCCTTGCGCAGGTTCTTCACCTCGATGACCTTGCTGCCCAACCGGGGGCCCGGGGGGATCGCGATCTCCTCGAAGTCGAGCTTTCGGGTGCGATCCGCCTCAGCGGCCATCTCCTCGTAGCGGGCGAGGCGGGCCTTGGACTTGGTCTGGCGGGCCTTGGCGTTGCTGCGCACCCACTCCAGTTCCTGCGCCAGTCGCTTGGAGAGCTTGGCGTCCTTCTTGCCCTGCACCTCGAGTCGGGCCTGCTTCTTCTCCAGGTACGTGGAGTAGTTGCCCTCGTACGGGTAGGCGCGGCCGCGGTCGAGCTCGAGGATCCACTGGGCGACGTTGTCCATGAAGTACCGGTCGTGGGTCACGGCGACGACGGCACCGTGGTAGGCAGCGAGGTGCTGCTCGAGCCACAGCACCGACTCGGCGTCGAGGTGGTTCGTCGGCTCGTCGAGGAGCAGCAGGTCGGGCTTCTGCAGCAGCAGCTTGCACAGGGCGACGCGGCGACGCTCACCGCCGGAGAGCACCGTGACGTCAGCGTCCGGCGGCGGGCAGCGCAGAGCATCCATCGCCTGCTCCAGCTGGGAGTCGAGGTCCCAGGCGTCAGCGGCGTCGATGGCCTCCTGGAGCTGGCCCATCTCGGCCATGAGGGCGTCGAAGTCGGCGTCGGGGTCGGCCATCAGCACCGAGATCTCGTTGTACCGGTCGAGCTTGGCCTTGATCTCGCCAGCGCCCTCCTCGACGTTGCCGAGAACGGTCTTGTCCTCGTTCAGCTCGGGCTCCTGCATGAGGATCCCGACCGAGTACCCGGGGGTGAGCCGCGCCTCGCCGTTCGACGGCTGGTCCAGCCCCGCCATGATCTTCAGCACCGAGGACTTGCCTGCGCCGTTCGGGCCGACCACGCCGATCTTGGCGCCGGGGAGGAAGGACAGGGTGACGTCGTCGAGGATGACCTTGTCGCCGTGTGCCTTGCGGGCACGGGACATGACGTAGATGAACTCGGGCATGGGGCACAGGCTATCGACCACCAGTGCCCCGGCCCGAATCCGAGGCCTCGGCGACCCCTCAGGCCGCGAACTCGTCCGCAGGCGCGACCAACGGCCCAGCCGAGAAGTAGGGCTCGCCGCTGCTGTCCCCCTCCGACTCCTCGGGGATGACCTCGGGGCGCGCCGCAGCCCCCTCGACCTCGCCGGGGCGGCCGACCTTGGCGAACGCCGCGGTGCCGTAGGTCAGGTCGTGACCGGCCGCATCAGCGACGATCTCGACGTCCCACCACGTCGTGCCGTCCTCCCGGACGTACGACGTGATGTGCTGCCGGCCGTGGATCGTCACCGGCTGCCCCTTGCGCAGCGAGACCCCGACGTTCGCGGCGAGTGCCCGGAAGGTGGTGACGCTGTAGAAGCTCGTCGGGGTGTCCTCCCACACCCCCGGCTGGCCCTGCACCTGCTTGCGCGCCGACGTCGCGACGCGGAACGTCGCCATCGGCGACCCCGTCTTGGTCGTGCGGACCGTGGGGTCGGCCACGAGCCGCCCCCGGATGGTCACATAGGTCTCGTTCATCGCGAACCCCTCCTTTGGTGCCCCGCATCTCGGGACTCCCCTGAGACTGCTCCCGAACGTGGAGGTGCCACCACTGGTGCGGCCAACCTGTGGACAACCTCGGCCGGGCACCCACCCTGTGGACGAGAGGGCTCAGTTTCCCGCGGCTCGGGAGAGAGCGAGCCGGGTGGCAGCGTGGCGCTCGAGGACCCGCTCGACCGGGCGGACGATCTCCTCACGGGCCACCTCGTCGATCGACTCACGCAGTCGACGATCGATCACCTGGGCTCGTCGCTGTGACCCGACACGGGCCAACGGGCGGGCGACCAGCGCCAGGAGAACACCAGCCACCAGCCCACCGAGGAACAGGACGAGCGGCACCGGGAGGATCCCGATGCTGGGGGGCGCACCGATCACGGCATCCATCTGGAGCCACCCGAGCACGACATACAGGGCGAGCCAGAGGAATCCGACGACGGCGGCGGCGGCCAGCACCAGCTGGCCGACCCCGAACGCTCGCCACCACACCGGCGATCGGGCGTGCAGGGGCGTGCCGACCACCGCTTGGTCGAGGGCATCTCCCAGAGCGGCGCCCGAGGGTGCGGCGGCCGTCTCGACCGCCTCGGCCCACGGTGCGGGCAGCCCTTCGGACGCGCGGTCCACGAGACGACGGGTCGCGATCTCGACGGCCGAGCGTGCTGCCGGGCTTGCCGGGGGAAGCGAGGAGCGCCCGAGGACGGACCGGACGTCGGCCTCGGAGACGCTGATGTCCCGACCATCCAGGCGCAAGCGCCGCAGGGGTCGCGGGCGAAGGGACTGCGCCCACCGGGTGAATGGCCACCCGGTGTGGGACACCGCCTCCATCCGGTAGTCGCGGGCAACGGCCTCGACCACCGTGGGAACGCCAGCGCTTCGCGCGAGGGCGTCGACGAGGTCGGACCGCGCCGCGTCGTCGAGCACGGGCTCACCCTCGGCCACGTGGCTGGTGAGGGCACCAGCAGCGGCCCGGACGTCCGCGGCCAGGCGTGAGCGCGCCATCGTGCGCCCAGCCACGGCGTTGGCCAACCGTTGGCGCAGGACGTCGATGCCGTGACCGGTGGCGACCGACGTCGCGAGCACGGTCGCACCAGGGACCCCGTCGCGCTCCATCAGCCGGACCAGGTCGGTGCGGCACTGGTCGACGTCGGCGTCGCTGAGCCGATCACTCTGGTTGAGGACGACCATGGTCACGGCCTCGTGGGTGGCGAGCGCCGAGACGTAGTCGTCGTGCAACCGTGCGTCCGCGTACTTCTGCGGGTCGGTGACCCACACGAAGAGATCCACCAGGTCGAGCACACGCTCGGCCTCGACCCGGTTCGTGACCTCACGGGAGTCGAAGTCGGGCAGGTCGAGCAGCACCAGACCGTCGAGCGACCCGAGCACCTCGGGCTCATCGTCGCGCTGGTCTCCGACCACGTGCCGGGCGCCCACACCCAGCCAGTCGAGGAGCTCCCCGGCCGGCTGCGCGCCCCAGATCGCCGCTGTCGGCGTCGCCGTCGTCGGTCGGCGCACGCCGGTGACGGCGACGTCGGTCCCCACGAGCGCGTTGAACAGCGAGGACTTTCCACTGCCCGTGGCACCGGCGAGCGCGACGATGGTGTGGTCCCCGACCAGCGCGGTGCGCTCGGCCACCTTGGCCACCACGGCATCCGCCCGCCCGCGTTCGTCGGCTGGCAGCTGGGCGCCACCGGCATCTGCCGCCGCTGCGAGGGCCGCGGCCGCAGCCGACAACTCATCCGCGGAGATCACGACGCCGCGGGCACGTCCCATGCGCAGCGGGCTCACCGCACGACCTTCCGCAGGTCAGCGGCGACAGCGCTGAGGCGTCCGGCCTGGTCGGCGAGAGCGGGCGTCTCGGGGAGCGCGACGGCGTACCGCTGCTGCTCCCCCTCGTAGAGTTCGTCAGCGAGTTCGAGAAGGCGGCGACGCGCCTTGGTCGCCATCGTGCGCACGGCCTGGTCACCGAAGATCGCCTCGAGCACCCGCTGGGCCAGCACCGCGGTACCACCGGCGATCCCGACCTCGGCACCGATCAACCCACCGGTGCTGCTGAACGCGACCAACATCAGGAACAGGCCGATGGCGTTGACGCCGTAGGCGGCGATGCGCGCATTGGTTCGACGGCCCTGCCCCTCGCTGCGAACGAGGTCGAGCACCTCGCCCTGCCACTGACGCACGAGTCGCTCGACGTCAGCAGGCAGCCCCGGGCTCGGCTTGGCGAGATCGGGATGCCGCGCGAGCACCGGTTCCCCACCCGGCAGGCGGCGCCAGGCGCGAGCCGACTGCGAGGCCGCGGTCTCCGCATTGGCGAGGATCAGGGTGGCGACCCCGCTCTGCAGGGCCTCACCCAGACCGTCGGCCGGGGGCGTGCTGCCCTTGACGGCGGCGGTGAGCTTGTCGCGCCAGCGGGAGACGGTCGTCTCCACCTGGCGGAAGAACTCACCGGTGCCGACGAACTCCTGCCAGCGGGCCAGGACCTCGCCGCGAAGCAGGGTGCCGTCGGTCATGCCGTCGTCAACGCGACGGTGGGCCTCGTCGTAGCTCTCGTCGACGGCCCGGAGCAGAGCCGTGGCGGCATCGTGCTGGTCACGGCTGGCCACGACGAGGTCACTCGTTCGCCCGGACAGCGAGTCGACGGCACCGCGAAGGGTCTGGCCGACGACGATGGAGCGCGCCCGGGAATCGCTGGCCAGGGCGTGCAGCCACGCGCTGAGCCGCTCCACGGCCTCGGGCGGCAGCTGGCCGTCAGCATCCAGGGGTGCTTCGGGGACGGTGAAGATGGGTGCGGTGGGCAGCCCCTGCTCGCGCAGCATGGTCGCCAGGTGGGGGCGGATCTCGTCGATGGCCTCGGCGGGGATCCGGTCGAGGACGATGGCAACGGACGTGCCGCGGTCGGCGGCCGTGCGCAGCAGGTCCCACGGCACGGCATCCGCATACCGTGCCGCCGTGGTGACGAACAGCCAGAGGTCGGCCGCCGAGAGCAGCTGAGCGGCAATGGCGCGGTTGGCCGAGACGACCGAGTCGATGTCCGGGGCGTCGAGCAGGGCCATCCCGGCGGGCAACGTCGAGGACTCGACGAGGCGCACCGTGCCCGGCTGGTCGAGCCCCGCCTGGTCGGGGTTGCCGTCCCCGGTGACCCGCGCGAGGCCGGGCAGGATGCGTGCGTCGGCGAACCAGCCGCGATCATCCGGGTGGTGCACCAGGACGGGCGACGTCGTCGTCGGCCGCAGAACGCCCGGACGGCTCACCCGGGCGCCGACGATGGAGTTGACCAGGGTCGACTTGCCCGCGCCCGTCGATCCACCCACGACAGCGAGCAGGGGTGCGTCGATCGCGCGCAGCCGGGGGAGCACGTAGTCATCGAGCTGGTGCAGCAGGGCCGTGCGCGAAGCCTCGGCGGCTGCTCGGCTCGGCACCTCGAGCGGCAGTGACGTCTGACCGACCTCGTCGCGCAGGGCCTCGACGACAGAGGCGAGCGCCTCCACGTCACTGTCCACGATCACGACGCCAACCCTAACGACTTTGTGCAGGTCGACAGGCGATTGCCTCGGGCGCGCCGGATGATGTTCAGTATGCGACTGTTCGTGGCACTGCACCCGAGCCTGGAGGCGGCCGAGCACCTCGAGGACTTCCTCGACGCCCGGGAGGGAGCCGACCCCGACCTGAGGTGGGCCTCGCCGGCGCAGTGGCACGTGACGCTCGCCTTCATGGGGTCAGCGCCCGAGCGCGTGGTGGAGGACCTGGTCGACGGTGTCGCTGCCGCTGCCGAGCGGTGCGCTCCGATGGACCTGGGCATCACCGGTGGGGGCTGCTTCCCGGACGTGACGGCAGCCCGGGTGCTGTGGGCCGGGCTGGCCGGCGGGGAGGCCTTGGCACCGTTGGCACGCTCGGTGCGCAGCGCCGCCGCCGTGGTCGGCGCAGCCCCCGAGGGCGGGCCGTTTCGTCCCCACCTCACCTTGGGCCGATTCGGGCGACCCACGGAGGCAACCCGGTGGGTCCGGATCCTGGACTCCTACGACGGGCCCGCGTGGACGGCATCCGAGGTCGTGGTCGTCGCCTCGCACCTCCCCCGGGAGCGTGGGCACCGTCCACGCCACGAGGTCCTGGCACGCTGTGGCCTCGGCGGTGCACGACCCCCGGGCGCCCACCGCGATGGTGCCGTGCCAGACCTACACTGACCTTCGGCGGTCGGGATGATCGCTCGGCCCCCGTAGCTCAGCGGATAGAGCAAGAGCCTTCTAATCTCGAGGTCGCAGGTTCGAGTCCTGCCGGGGGCGCTCAGGTGGACAGTTCCGGGACGGGAGTGGCTGCAATCGCCGCAAGCATGGTTGACTTCGAGCAGGCCCTCGTTCTCTCCCCCCAGTGCGCGAGGGCCCAGCACCCCGGGTTGAGGCCTCACGGCCTCCCCGGGGTGCGCCTTTGGGGCGTCACGCGTCAGCGACGACGCCCCGGGAGAGCTCACGTGTCCGGCGCAGCGCCATCTCGGCCAGGGCTGCCGCGATGTCCGGCACCACCGAGTCGTCGAACGCCGCTCGCGGCGAGTGGTTGTCCTCCGCGTCGGCCACGTCCGGGAAGGCGCACGCGCTGACGTTGAGGTAGGCACCGGGCACCTCGTCGAGGACGAACGACATGTCCTCCGACCCGGCTTCGGGGTTGGCCATGTCGACCCAGCGGTCGGCACCGAACAGGTCGACGACGACGCCCTGGGAGAACGCGAACTCGTCGACGTCGTTGACGGTCACGGGGTAGCCGTTGCCGATGGTGACCTCGGCGGTCATCCCGTGGGCCTGGGCGACGTGCTCGGCGACCCGGGTGACGACGTCATGGGCGCGGGCTCGGTTCTCGGCCGAGAAGGTCCGCAACGTCGCGTCGACGAAGGCGTCGTCCGGGATGATGTTGTCCTTCGTCCCGGCTGCGATCCTCCCCACCGTCAGCACCACGGGGTCCCACACGCTGAACTGGCGGGTGACCGCACTCTGGTAGGCCAGCACGATCTCGCACGCCACGGGCACGGGGTCCTTGGCGCGGTCCGGGGCCGACCCGTGGCCACCCACCCCGCGCACGACCACGTGCACCTCGTCCGCAGCCGCCATGAGCGTGCCCGGCCGCCCGAACCACGTCCCGAAGGGGTGGTCAGCCGAGTAGACGTGCACGGCGTAGGCAACATCGACGCGGCGTCCGGCTGCCTCGAGCAGACCTTCGCGGATCATCGGCTCGGCCCCGCCCGGCCCCTCCTCGGCAGGCTGGAACATCAGCACCACGTCACCGACGAGCTCGTCGCGCAGTTCGTGCAGGATGCGGGCCGCGCCGACGAGCCCGGCCATGTGCAGGTCGTGGCCGCATGCGTGCATCATCCCGGGGCGGGTCGAGACGTAGTCGACGTCGACCTCCTCGGCCACGGGCAGGGCGTCCATGTCTCCGCGCAGGAGCACGACGGGCCGCTCCCCCGTGACCGGTGCACGGCCGCGCAGCACCGCGACGACAGAACTGAGCGACTCCCCCAAGGTCACCTCGAGGTCGAGCCCCGCCAACGCCTCGAGCACGGCGGCCTGGGTGTCGGGCAGGTCCAGGCCCAGTTCGGGGATGCCGTGGAGGTGGCGCCGCAGCGCCACCAGTTCCGGGGCCAGGCGGGCAGCAATGCGCAGGGTGTCAGTCACGTCGACCTTTCGGGGCAGGGATCAGGAAGCCGGCAGGCCGACGAACTCCGCCCGCCGGTCGCGCAGGGCGAGCAGCAGTTCGTGCTCCTGCTCGATGGCATGGGCATCGGCTGCCCGGTGGCTCATCCGGCGACGCAACAGCGCGAGCTCGCTCGCGGCATCCTGGAACGCCCGCATCGCCTTCAGCCCCTCGCGACCGGTGTTGGCCCGCGCCCAGGCACGCGCCTCGCGGCGGTGCGGCATCGAGGAGAGCATGGCGACCTCCGCCGGCGAGAGCCATCCGACGTCGGCGTAGGGCCGCAGGAACTGTCCGATGAGGTGTCCCTCCGTACGACGCACCCACGCGACGAAGGCGAGGAAGGCGAGGAAGATCGGCACCTGGACGAACAGGTAGATGACGACCATGCCCTCGCCCCCCGTGACGGCGGCGAGGTTCCACAGCCCGTGGCTGAGCACGGCGAGCAGGAAGCCGGCGACGGGCGCGAGCAGGCGGGGCATCCACGACCGGCTCGTCGCCGCGATCCCGATGCCGATGCCGGTGAGCACGGTGAACATCGGGTGTGCGAAGGGTGAGAACAGGCAGCGGGCGATGAAGGTGCCGGTGAGCAGTTCGCTTCCGCCCTCGGTCCAGGCCTGCGCGAGGTACTGGATGTTCTCGGTGAAGGCGAAGCCGGCCGCGCAGATGCCGGCGTAGACCATGCCGTCGGTGATGCCGTCGAACTCGTGGTGCAGGAACCACCAGACGAACAGGACGAGCACTCCCTTGGCGGCCTCCTCGACGAACGGAGCCACGACCACCGCCGTCGTGGTCAGCGCGGCGTCCGGGTCGGCGGTGGACATGGCCTCGATGAGGGACATGGCGGTGGTGTTGAGCAGGGCCGACACCACCGCGGCGACGAGGGCACCCCACAGGAATGCGCCGACGAGGAGACGGTTGGGCTCGGACTCGAAGCGGTCGAGCCACAGGAAGGTCGGGATCACGATGCCGAGGGGCACGACCGCAGCCGCGAGCGCCAGGAGGCTGGCCTGGACGCCGAAGGCGGCATCGAAGTACGCGGCGACGACCAGGGCCACGATCAGGAACCCCAGTCCGGCGATGCCGGTGAGCACCCAACCGCGCAGGGCACCGCGCGCCGTCGGGTTGCGGCGCACCCGCAGGTCGGGCGGCCTCGTCGACAGGTCACCGCTCATGGCACGCGACCCTAGCCGAGGATGGGCTGGGACGATCGGGCAGCGGCGTGCAACAGGCGCGCCTAGCATGGCGGTCATGGCAACCCCAGGCACAGACCGAGCCCTGAGCGACCGCATCGTCTGGATCGACTGCGAGATGACCGGTCTGTCCCTCACCAGTGACGCCCTCATCGAGGTCGCTGCCCTCGTCACCGACTACGAGCTGACGGTGCTCGGTGACGGCATCGACGTCGTCATCCGGCCCCCCGACGAGGCACTGGACCAGATGGATGACTTCGTGCGGGACATGCACACGACGTCCGGGCTGCTCGACGTGCTCGCCGCTGGCACGACGCTGGAGCGGGCGCAGGAGATGGTGCTCGACTACGTGCGCGAGTGGGCTCCCGAAGCGCGCAAGTCACCACTGGGTGGCAACACCGTCGCCACTGACCGGGCCTTCCTGGCCCGCGACATGCCCGAGCTCGAGAGCCACCTGCACTACCGGATCATCGACGTCTCCTCGATCAAGGAGCTGTCGCGCCGCTGGTACCCCCGGGCCTACTTCGCGGCGCCGAGCAAGTCCGGAGGGCACCGGGCTCTGGCCGACATCCGCGAGTCCATCGCCGAGCTGCGGTACTACCGCGAGGCGGTGTTCGTGGCGAAGCCGGGGCCCTCGACCGACCAGGCGCGCGCCCTGGCGGCGCGCCACGTCGTCGACCACGAGGCCGCCTCGACGGCAGCTGCCCCGACGGATGGGACCGTGGTCGAGAGCACCCTCTCGTAACAGGTACGATTGTGCGCGCTACGGGCGCACAGGGTCTTCGGATGCCGTCGCGCCCGTCGTGGTGGGTATAGCTCAGCTGGTAGAGCATCGCGTTGTGGTCGCGAGGGTCGCGGGTTCAAGTCCCGTTACTCACCCCAGGCACTGCGAGGCCCCGATCCGCTACCGCGGGTCGGGGTTTTTGCAGCCCTCGGGGATGTCACCGGACCTGCGACCGGATCCGGGCGCAGCCTTTGGGAGGATGGGCCCCATGCAATCCCGTCGCTTCGCCACCGTGGTCACACTCGTCATCGTGGTCGCGTTCTTCCTCGTCGCCATCGCGCCCGCCTTCGCCTCCCCTGCGCCCGGAACCCTGCCGTTCCACGCGCGCCTGGTGTCCTCGGAGCCGGCCGACCGGACGAGCGTCGAGACCGCGGACCGGGTGGTGCTGACCTTCAACGAGAGCATCAACCCCGACTTCGTCGCCGTCCGGGTGAGCGGACCCGTCGGAGCCGAGGTCGACGGGGCGCCGAGCGTCGAGGGCGCCACCGTGACGCAGCCCCTCGCGGCGCCACTGGCGGCGGGCGAGCACACGGTGACCTACCGGGTGGTGAGCAACGACGGGCACCCGATCTCCGGGACGGTGACGTTCACGTCGACGCCGGTCGCGGCCACCCCCTCGCCGACGGCGAGCACCCCGACGAGCACCCCGGAGGCGAGCCCGACGCCGACCGTCTCCACGGCATCCGCGACGCCCATGCCGTCGGACTCCCCCACGCCCACCCCCGAGCCCGTGGCCGACGAGGCGGGCACGTCGCCATGGGTCGGGGTCGGCATCGCCGTGGGTGTCGCCGTCCTCGCCGTCGCCCTGGGACTCGTGTGGCACCGCCGCCGCAACCGGCCGGATGACCTGCGGGACTGAGCCGGGCACCGGTCCACCACCGCGATTTCGCAGGTCGCGCGCCATCCTGCTAATGTCTGCGACGCGCGCCATTAGCTCAATTGGCAGAGCAGCTGACTCTTAATCAGCGGGTTCGGGGTTCGAGTCCCTGATGGCGCACCACGCTGGAGCGAACGAGGCTCCCCGACACCGGGGGGCCTCGTTCGCTGTTCCCGGACGCCTGCCCGTCGCGGAGGCCGACTCGCCTCAGAGGTAGAGCCCGGTGCTCCCGTCCGGGACCCGGGATGCTGCGACGGCGTGGAGGTCACGCTCACGCAGCAGCAGGTATGCGGCGGCGCCGATCTCGACCTCGGCGCGGTCCTCGGGGTCGAAGAGCACCCGGTCGTGCAGCATGCGGACGGGCAGGCGCCCCGTGGCCGCCGTCGAGGCCACGACCACGCTCAGCGGCGACGCAGCCGGCGCACGATCAGCCAGCTGCCCACGACCGCCGCCACGGCCACCACCGCGGCCAGCCGCTCCACGCGCAGCTCCCCCGTCGGCGTGGTCGCGACGTCGGCGAACCGCTGCTTGGCGACGTCGGTCTGGCGCTGGATGATCGAGGACGGGCGCACGCGCTCGGCGAGCTCGTCGATGGTTTGTGCGAGCCGGTCACGACGCGCGGTGATCTCGGCCTCGAGGGCGGCGATGGTCACCGGTGCGGGTGCCGCGGCCCCGGTCGAGGGCCCCGTGGCCGCAGGCTGGACGTTGCTCATGGGTTCCTCACTGCAGTCCGAGGTCGCGCCGCAGCTTGGCGACGTGTCCGGTGGCCTTGACGTTGTAGAACGCGTGCGTCACGGTGCCCTGCTCATCGAGGACGACGGTGCTGCGGATGACACCCTGGACCGTCTTGCCGTAGAGCTTCTTCTCGCCGAAGGCACCCCACGCCGTCATGACGGCCCGGTCCGCGTCGGACAGCAGGGTGATCGTCAGGGCGTCCTTCTCGCGGAAGCGGGCCAGCTTCTCCGGCGTGTCCGCAGAGATGCCGAGCACCGTGTAGCCGTGCGCGCCCAAGGACTCCAGGGACTCGCTGAAGTCGCACGCCTGGGTGGTGCACCCCGGCGTCATCGCCGCCGGGTAGAAGTAGACGATGACCTTGCCGCCGCGCAGCGCGCTCAGCGTCACCGGCGTGCCGGTGTCATCGGGCAGGGTGAAGTCGGGCGCGCTGTCGCCGGGGCTGAGCCGGTCACCCACGGTGCCTCCTCGTCGTGTCGTGCATCGGTGGTGCCAACCTACATCGACCCCGGGACAACGGAACCGGTGGCCGACCAACCACCACGGGACCTGGTGCGCAAGGCGGGACTCGAACCCGCACACCCGAAGGCACCAGAACCTAAATCTGGCGCGTCTACCAGTTCCGCCACTCGCGCGCGGTCGACAGCCTACGACGAACGGCGCTCAGCCGCCGAGGAGTTTTCGCAGCACCGGCTCGAGGGCGCGGAAGGCCCGTCCCCGGTGGGAGATCGCGTTCTTCTCCTCGTCGGTGTGCTCGGCGAGCGTGCGCTGCTGCCCGGTCGGGACGAACACGGGGTCGTAGCCGAAGCCGTGGTGGCCTTCGGGGGCGCGGGCGAGCCGGCCCTCCACGCGTCCCTCGACCCCGTGGACCCGACCGTCGGGCATCGCCAGGACGGCGGCGCACACGAAGGCCGCGGCCCGGTGCTCGTCGGGGACGTCGCCGAGCTGCTCCAGCAGCAGGTGCAGGTTGGCCCTGTCGACCTCCGCCCGCGTGGCCCCCGGCCCGGCGGCCGAGCCCGACCATCGGGCCGAGAACACGCCTGGGGACCCACCGAGGACCTCGACGGCGAGGCCGGAGTCATCGGCGAGCGCAGGCAGGCCGGTGGCCTCGGCCAGGGCCACGGCCTTGAGCCGGGCGTTGCCGAGGAACGTCACCTCGGTCTCGGCGACCTCCGGGGCGCCCTCCACGTCGCCGGCCCCGATGATCTCGAGGTCGAGGTCGGTGACCAGGCTGCCGAGGATCTGGCGCAGCTCGTGCACCTTGTGCTCGTTGCGGGTGGCCAGCACCAGCCGACGGCTCACGCGCGTCGCTCCCGCGGGGTCGCCTCAAGGGCTGCCTGCTGGAGGAGGGTGAGCTCCGCGCAGCCGACGGTCGCGAGGTCGAGCAGGTCGCCGAGCACGGCGCGGTCGAACGGCTCCCCCTCGGCTGTGCCCTGAACCTCCACGAACCGCCCGTCCCCGGTCATGACGACGTTCATGTCGGTCTGCGCCGTCGAGTCCTCCGGGTAGTCGAGGTCGAGCACCGGGAGTCCGTCGACGAGCCCGACGCTCACAGCCGCGATCGACCCGGTGAGCGGCTGGGCGGACGGTGGGATCAGGCCCCGGGTCCGGGCATCGCCCACGGCATCCGCCAGGGCCACCCAGGCCCCGGTGATCGCGGCCGTGCGGGTGCCACCGTCGGCCTGGAGGACGTCACAGTCCAGGACGATGGTGTTCTCGCCGAGGCCCTTGGTGTCGATGACCGCGCGCAGGCTGCGGCCGACGAGCCGGCTGATCTCGTGGGTGCGTCCCCCGACCTTCCCCCGGCGCGACTCCCGGTCCGAGCGGGTGTTGGTCGACCTGGGCAGCATCTCGTACTCAGCGGTGACCCAGCCGGTACCCCGGCCCTTGAGCCACCGAGGAACCCCTGCGGTGAACGAGGCCGCGCACAGGACGCGGGTTCGCCCGAACTCCACGAGCACGCTGCCCTCGGCGTGGTCGAGCCAGTTGCGGGTGATCCGCACCTCACGAAGTTGATCCGGGGCACGACCATCATGTCGAATTGAGTCAGAAGGCATGGACCCAAGGCTATGGCGTCACGGGGGGCAGATCAGCCACCGTGGGCGGTGTCGAGCCGCGGGCGGCCGCACGGTTGCCCGTGAGGTCCGCGCGCACAGGGGACGCTCAGATCTCGTAGACCGCATCCGCAGCGGCGAGCCCCACGGCAGAGGGCCAGTGCATGGCCGCTTGAGCACGGCAGACCTCGGGGTCGTTCCAGGACGGGATGTGCGTCAGCACCAGGCTCTGCACACCACCCGCGCGCAGTGCGGCCCTGGCGGCGCGGGACCCCGACAGGTGGATGTCGACGACGTCGTCGCGCCCATCGATGAAGGCCGAGTCCATCAACGCAAGATCGACACCGCGCAGCAGGGGGTCGAGATTGGGGCAGTCGTCCGTGTCGCCGGTGTAGGCCAGGAGCGCGCCCCCCGCCTCGACCCGGTAGCCGTACGCCTCGACGGGGTGGTTCACGCGATAGGGAGTCACGGTGAACGGCCCGATCAGGATCGGTGCTGCATCCACCACGGTGTGGATGTCGAACTCGGCCTCCATCCCACCGGGCTCGAGGCCGTGGTACATCAGCTGCAGCCGTCGTGCCGTTCCGGTCGGCCCGAAGACGGGTAGGCGTGCCGGCAACGGGCCGAAGGGCCGGTAGCGACGCGAGACATAGAGGCCGCAGAGGTCGACGCAGTGATCAGGGTGAAGGTGCGTGATGAGCACGGCGTCGAGGTCGTCAGGGGACATCTGACGCTGCAGCGCCCCGAGCGCTCCGCTCCCGAGATCCAACAGGATGCTCCACGTCCGCCCACCGAACTCCGCCTGCACCAGGTAGGAGGACGCTGGGGAGCTCGGGCCGGCGAATGAGCCCGAGCACCCGATGACGGTGACTCTCACTCGGGCCCCTCGACGTCGAGGGGCAGCGGGGCGGTGAACACCGGGCCCAAGCGTGAGCCGACACCCAGGAAACGGGCGGCCAGGCGGCGGAACTCGTCCGGATCCCCCGTGGTCGTGAACCCGTGGTCGGGTGGCGGGAGTCCATCGGGTCGCAGGAGGTCTGCGTCGGCAAGGACGCGATAGACGTCCTTGGCGGTCTCCTCTGCCGACGAGACCAACGTGATGCCGTCGCCCATGACATAGGTGATCACCGCCGCGAGCAGCGGATAGTGCGTGCACCCGAGCACGAGGGTGTCGACACCCTGCTCACGCAACGGATCAAGGTAGGTGTGCGCGACCGCGACCAGCTCCGAGCCACCGGTGATGCCCCGCTCGACGAACTCGACGAAGCGCGGGCACGGCGTGCTCACGACGTCGAGGTGCGGAGCTGCGGCGAACGCGTCGAGGTAGGCACCCGACTGGTGGGTGCCGACGGTCGAGATGACACCGATCCGACCATTGCGCGTGGCAGAGGCCGCGCGGCGCACTGCGGGTCGGATCACTTCGATGACCGGGACGTCGTAGCGTTCACGGGCATCGTGCAACACCGCTGCACTCGCCGTGTTGCAGGCAATGACGAGCGCCTTGACACCGTGGTCGACGAGCCGGTCCAGGCACTCCAGCGCGAGCTCACGAGTCTGGGCGATGGGACGAGGGCCGTAGGGGGCGCGCGCCGTGTCGCCGAAGTAGGCCACCGACTCGTGTGGCAACTGGTCGAGGACCGCCCGCATGACGGTCAGCCCGCCATAGCCGGAGTCGAACACCCCAATCGGTTGGTCAGCCACCCGCAAAGGGTATGCGCCGACGCGCACCGGCACATCGCCGTCGGTACGTCGCACGCGTCACAGCGCCCTCGGAGTCGCCCGGTGACGGGCTGGAACGCACGATGGAGGGGCCGGGACCCGGCACGCTCACGCCGTCAGCATGGCCGAGGCCAGGGTCTCCTGGAACCAGGTGAGGAAGTCGTACACGGCCAGGGCGTACCCGAGCGGGTCGTCCGGGTCGAGCTCGCCGGCCGCCGCCTCGAGGGCCTCGAGGTCCTCGTCGGTGCGCAGGCCCATCCGCTCGCCGAGGACGAGCCGGACATCGGTGAGAGCGGTGAGGAAGGCACGCGCCGAGGCCTCGTCCAGCACGACCTTGTCCTCGGCACGGAGCAGGCTCGCCGCCAGCGCGAGGCCAGCTGCCTTGCGCTGGCGCAACCCGGTCTCGGTGAGCCGGCGGAACTCCGCTGCGGCCTCGTCGTCCTGGAGGTTGGCCGTCGGCAGCAGGCGGTCGAGCGCGGGGTCGCGGCCGGCCCCGGAGGCCACGAGGTCGGCCTGGTCCTCGGCCGCGACGGTGACACCCATCCCCAGCCCGGCGACGATCGCGGCGAACTCGTCCACCGGCCCCTCCGACCCGGGCCCGACGGTCGTCGTCGGCGGTGGCTCGAGCAGGTCGTGCACCTGCTCCATCAGCCCGGCGACGGTCGCCCGCTCGAGCGGGTCGAGGCGTGCGACGTAGGACGCGGCCCTCCCCCGCCCCTTGCGGCGGAACCCCCGCGCCATCAGGAGTCCTTCTGGAACGTCGCCCAGAGGCCGTAGCCCTGGAGCGCCTCGGTGTCGGCCTCCATGGCCTCCCGGGTGCCGTTCGCGACGACGGCGCGTCCCTGGGTGTGCACGTCCATCATCAGCTTCTCCGCCTTGGCCCGGGAGTAGCCGAAGTGGCTCTGCAGCACGTAGGTCACGTAGGACATGAGGTTGACCGGGTCGTTCCACACGATCGTGACCCACGGCAGGTCGGGGGCGAGGTCACCGCCGGTGGCGGTGACCTCCTGCGTGACGGGTGCGAGCGACACCTCGCAAGGATAGGCCGCGCCCGCGCGGTGCTCAGCGCGAGGACCTCCTGAGGATGCCGTGGCGCACCATCATCGCGACCGCCGCCTCGGTCGCCTCCAGGGTCGAGCGGTCCGCAGGGGCTCCCACCTGGGACTCCAGGGCCTCGGCGAGGGACTCCACCTCGATCTCGTGCTCGGTGAGGTCGTAGATCGCGACGGCGACGGCACTGAGCCGCAGGGCCTTGCCCTGGGCGAGCACGGCGGTCTCGCCGTCGCGGGTCAGCAGGTCGTCGACGGGGCGGCGCTGCACCTTCATGCCGCACCACCCAGCAGGGCGGTCAACGTGCCGTCGAGGTCGGCGGCCTCGGCGTAGCGAAGGCGCAGCACGGGGCCGGCCGCGTCGATGAAGTCGGCCATCCGGTGCAGTGGCCGTGGCAGCGCGGCCAGTGAGGACGACTGCTCGGTGAGGGCGAACACGGCATCCATGAAGGGCACCTCCTCGACGTCGGCGGCCGTGGCCGCAGGCTCCCGGGCCAGCAGCACGACCCGGGACGCCACCGGGGCCGGCGGCGCCGCGAGCAGGCCGAGGGCGTCGGGCGACAGCTCGTCCTTGACGCCCGGCTGCTCCAGCCGACGCACCGACAGCGGCTTGGGGTAGGGCAGGATCCGGCCGTCGACATCCATGCCGACGGTCTCGTCGGTGAGGTAGCCGTACGACTGCCCGAGGCGCCGGCTCAGGGTGGTCTTGCCCGTGCCGCCGGGAGCGACGTAGACGAGGCTGACCCCGGTCAGCGGGTGGCTGACAGCTCCGGCGTGCACCATGAGCAGGTGCCCCGCCTGGGCGGCGATCAGCGCCCGGGTCACCGTCTGGGTCGTGGCCATGAGCCGGTGGGCGAGGTCACCCTCGTCGTCGAGCCGCGCCTCGACCGGGTTGGCCGCCCGGGGCTCGCCGCGGCCGTCGGCGACGAGGCACCGTGACCACGCCGCCCGCAATGCCTCCAGCAGGGGGGCGGCCGCGTCACCGGAGCACCGGACCTCGACCGAGCACCCCAGCCCGTGCAGGGTCAGCACGTCACTCACGCGGTGGCCCCTCCTGCGGTGCGGGCCACGCACGCGACGGGCCAGGATGATCGGCCAGCCTACCCTCGCGCCACACTCAGGCGCGGGGGCGGTTCCACGACCCGGCGTACTCGCCGTCGTCGCAGGCCCGGCCACCCTCACCGATCTCCAACGGGCGGAAGGTGTCGACCATGACGGCGAGCTCGTCGAAGGACTCCTTGCCGATCGACGCATCGGCCGCACCGGGCTGGGGTCCGTGGGCGTGCCCCCCGGGGTGCAGGGAGATCGAGCCCTTGGCGATGCCCGACCCCTTGCGGGCCTCGTAGTCGCCGTCGACGTAGAACATCACCTCGTCGCTGTCGACGTTGGAGTGGTAGTACGGCACGGGGATCGCCAGGGGGTGGTAGTCGACCTTGCGCGGCACGAAGTTGCAGATGACGAAGTTCCAGCCCTCGAAGACCTGGTGCGCCGGCGGTGGCTGGTGGATGCGCCCGGTGATCGGCTCGTAGTCGCGCACGTTGAACACGTACGGGTAGAGGCAGCCGTCCCAGCCGACGACGTCGAGCGGGTGGAACGGCACGACGTGCACGGTGCCGACGATGCCGCCGCTGCTCGCCGGGCCACCTCCGCGGTGCTTGATGTAGACCTCGGTGTGCGCGTCGGGGTCCTCACCGATGTCCTCGGCGAGCAGCGGGCCCTGCGGACCACGCAGGTCCCGCTCGCAGAACGGGCTGTGCTCGAGGAACTGGCCGTACTTGCTCAGGTAGCGCTTCGGCGGTGCGATGTGGCTGCTCGCCTCGATGACGATGGTGCGCAGCGGGTCCTTGGCGGACTTCTTGGGGATCCACCGGTGCGTCGTCGCCCGCGGCAGGATGACGTAGTCACCCTCCCCCACCTCGAACGCGCCGAACACGGTCTCGACACGGGCCCGGCCACGCTCGACGTACACGCACTCGTCGCCGATGCCGTTGCGGTACCACGGGCTCGGGGCGCCCGCGACGGCATACGACAGTCGCACGTCGCCGTTGCCAAGCAGGAGTCGACGGCCGGTGACGACGTCGGTGTCCTTGACCACTGACGCGGGGAACAGGTCGTGGGGCTTCAGGTGCAGCGGCAGCAGCGGGTGGTTGGGCGTCGTCGCGAGGTCACCGACGTTCCAGACCCGGTACTCGGCCACCGCCGAGGGGATGTTGCGGTGGTAGAGCAGGCTGGAGTCCGAGGAGAACCCCTCCTCACCCATGAGCTCCTCGGAGTACAGCTCACCCACCTGGCCGCGCTTGGCGGGCCGCCGGTGCTGGGTGTGCCGCTTCGGGGGGATGCTGCCCATTGCCTGGTAGTGCGCCACTGCTGCCGTCCACTCCTTCGAGGTCCCTGGTGTCTCCCCCGCAGGCTACGCCCGGTCAGGGCGGCTCGGTACCGTGAGCACCATGCCCTCGACGACCAGCAGCGTGTTCCGCGACCTGATCGACGACGCCGCCGTGTTCCCTCCCGGGAACGCCACACTGCCGGATGCCGTGGCGCACCACCGCGCCCACCTCACCTCCGGGTACGCCGGCTGTGTGGGACCCCTGCTCGTCCCGGCTGCCAGTGCTGCCGACCTGGTGTCCGTTCTCGACGGCGAGCCGACCACCGATGCTGGGCGGGCGGCATCCGAGCCGTTTGAGGTCGTGCTCATCGCGCGCCCCGGTGCGGACCCCGCGCTGGTGCCGGCGGCCCGGGACCTGCTGCTCGACGACCCACGAGTGCAGGTCGCGGGCGCCGAGGTCGGGTGGTTCGACGGATGGGTGCAGGCCCTCGCAGGAGCGCTGCCGCTCGCCGTCGAGATCCCCCGGGGTGCCGATCAGCCGCGGGCCATCACCGAGATCCGTGCCGCGTGCGAGGCCGGCCACCCCGTCGTCGCGAAGTTCCGCACCGGGCCGACGCCGGCCTGGGCGTGGCCGGACGAGGCCGAGCTGGCCGAGGTGCTGCGCTCCATGGCGCCCCAGGTGCCTTTCAAGCTCACCGGGGGGCTGCACCATGCCGCTCGAGGCACCTACGAGGTGGGGGGTGTGGCCGAGGAGAACCACGGCATCCTCAACGTCCTGCTCGCGACGGCTGCCGCGCTCGACGGCGCCGGGCACGACGAGGTCGCCGGGCTGCTCGCCGTGCGCGATGCGCAGGCCCTGGCCGCCCTCGTCGGCGCGTGGACGCCCGAGACGGCGACGCGGGTGCGCGCCGCCTTCACGGCCTACGGTTGCTGCACCGTGACCGACCCGATCGACGAACTGACCGCCCTGAACCTGCTGACGAAGGACTGAGCGATGACCTGGCTCGACCTGCCCGCCGACCACCCCTACGGCATCCACAACCTCCCCTACGGCGTCTTCTCGACCGACGGCGCTCAGCCACGCGTGGGGGTTCGCGTGGGCGAGCACGTGCTCGACGTCGCCGCGTGCGCCGAGCAGGCGGGCATGGAGTCCGGCGCGGTGTGGCGGGCGGGCTCGCTCAACGCGTTCCTCGCCCAGGGCCGGTCCGCGTGGACGGCGGCCCGTGAGTGGCTCACCGAACAGCTGACGAACGAGGCCCACCGCGACTGCGTCGAGTCCCACCTCGTGCCGGTGGCCGAGGTGACGATGCACCTGCCGATCGAGGTCGCCGACTACGTCGACTTCTACGCCAGCGAGCACCACGCGACGAACGTCGGCCGGATGTTCCGGCCCGACTCCGAACCGCTCACCCCGAACTGGAAGCACCTGCCGATCGGCTACCACGGCCGCTCCGGCACGGTCGTCGTCTCGGGCACCGACATCGTGCGCCCCTGCGGCCAGCGCAAGCCCCCGACCGAGCCGGCGCCGGTGTTCGGGCCGTCGGCTCGCCTGGACATCGAGGCCGAGCTCGGCTTCGTCGTCGGCGGCGCGTCGCGCCTCGGCGAACCCGTGCCTCTCGCGGATGCCGGGGAGCACCTGTTCGGTGTCGTCATCCTCAACGACTGGTCGGCTCGGGATCTCCAGGCGTGGGAGTACGTGCCGCTCGGGCCCTTCCTCGGCAAGTCGTTCGCGACGTCGATCTCCCCCTGGGTGGTCACGATGGAGGCCCTGGGCGCGGCTCACGTGCGGCTGCCCGGGCAGGACCCCGAACCGCTGCCCTACCTGCGCGGTGAGCCGACCGCGGACGGCGCCGGCACGGCATACGGGCTCGACATCAGCCTCGAGGTCGAGTGGAACGGCACCGTCGTCGCGAGGCCGCAGTTCCGCGACATGTACTGGTCGCCGGCGCAGATGCTCGCCCACATGACGGTCAACGGGGCGAGTGTGCGCACCGGAGACCTGTTCGGGTCGGGCACGATCTCGGGCGAGGAGAAGGACACCCGCGGCAGCTTCCTGGAGCTGTCGTGGAGCGGGACGGAGCCGATCACGCTGGCCGACGGGTCACAGCGGACCTTCCTCGAGGACGGCGACACCGTGACCCTGCGGGCCGTCGCCCCGGGGCCGCACGGTGCGCTCATCGGGCTCGGCGAGTGCACCGGGACGGTGCTCGCCGCCCGCTGAGATCAGGGCCGATGGCGGTGCCCGCCGAGGCTCAGCGCTGCTTGAGGACGACCACCGTGTCTGCCAGCTTGTCGTGCAGGGTCTGACGCTTGGGGTCCCAGAGCAGCCACGCGGGGTCGAGGATGCTGACGATCGAGCCCAGCAGCCCCACGACCGGCAGGACACCGACGGCGGCGGTGGCGAGCCCGATGAGCTGACGCTTGATGGCATCCACCACGGTGAGCTTGCCCGGTGATCCGACGCGACGGACCACCGTGCCCAGCGCCATCTTGCCGGGGGTGGCACCCCGCCAGACGAGGAAGACCGTCTCGTAGAGCAGGCCCACGAAGAGGCTGACGATCGTGATCGGGAGACTGGCCGTCAGCATCTCGGTGATGTAGGCGTTCTGGTCGGTCATCGCGCCACCCGCCTCTGCCGCGGCCACGGTGGCGTCGACGAAGTCGGTGACGGCCGCGAACATGGGCCCGAGCCACGGGATGGCCACGACCAGCGCCACGATGCTCGTGATGAAGCTGTCGAGGATGCGGGCCAGCAGGCGCCGCCACCACTGGGCGAGCACCGCACCGTCAGGAAGCACGTCACGGCGCTGCGCGTAGGCCGCGCCGTAACCGCCGTAGGCCGGCCCAGCGCCGTATCCCTGACCGCCCCCGTAGCCCGGTCCCGACCAGCCACCCTGCCCGGGACCCTGGGGCCCGCCCTGCTGGGCCGCACCCGGCTGGGTCGCGCCGGGGTGAACCCACCCGCCCTGCAGGCCTGCGCCGTCCGGCTGCTGCGCACCACGGCCGATCACCGAGTCGTCGATCGTCGGTGACTTGCGCGGCGTGGTGTGCGAACTCCACACCACGCCGTCGAAGTAGCGCAGCTGGGAGGCGTCGTCGGGGTCGTCGTACCAGCCGGGTCCGGAGGGGGTCTCGCTCATGGCCTCAGGGTCTCACGCGTGCGATGACTCCCGGACACGGCACACACCCAACCGGTGCACCGCCTCGGTCAGAGGTTGCCGCGGCGCTCCTGCTCGCGCTCGATCGACTCGAACAGGGCCTTGAAGTTGCCCTTGCCGAAGCCGAGCGAGCCGTGCCGCTCGATGATCTCGAAGAACACGGTCGGGCGGTCGCCGAGGGGGCGGGTGAAGATCTGGAGCAGGTAGCCGTCCTCGTCACGGTCCACGAGGATGCCGCGCGACTTGAGGTCCTCGATCGGCACGCGCACCTCACCGATGCGGGCGCGCAGCTCGGGGTCGTCGTAGTACGCGTCGGGGGTGTCGAGGAACTCCACACCCTCCTTGCGCAGCTCGTCGACGGTGCGCACGATGTCGTTCGTCGCCAGCGCCAGGTGCTGGGCGCCGGGGCCGGCGTAGAACTCGAGGTACTCGTCGATCTGGCTCTTGCGGGCCGCGATCGCGGGCTCGTTGAGGGGGAACTTCACCCGGTGGTTGCCGTTGGCGACGACCTTGGACATCAGCGCGGAGTAGTCGGTGGCGATGTCGTCACCGATGAACTCGGCCATGTTCACGAAGCCCATGACCTTGTTGTAGAACCCGACCCACTCGTCCATCTTGCCGAGCTCGACGTTGCCGACGACGTGGTCGAGCGCCTGGAACAGCCGCTTGGGGGCGCCGTCGCGCTTGACGTACGAGGAGGTGGCGGCGACGTACCCGGGGAGGTACGGCCCGGCATACGTCACGCCGTCGACGTCGCGCTGGACGAGGGTGTGGCGGGTCTCGCCGTAGGTCGCGATCGCCGCGATGCGCACGCTGCCGTGTTCGTCGCTGACCGTCTCGGGCTCCTGGAGGATGGTGGCGCCGGCGCGGCGGGCCTGCTCGATGCAGCGGTCGACGTCGGGCACCTCGAGGGAGATGTCGACGACGCCGTCACCGTGGGCGGCGTGGTGGGCGATGAGCGGGCTGTCCGGGCTGACCGCTCCCTTGAGCACGAAGCGGATCGACCCCGACTTCAGGACGAACGCCTTGTGGTCACGCTGACCGTGCTCGGGGCCGGCGTAGGCGACGAGCTCCATGCCCCAGGCGCTCTGGTAGTAGTGCGCTGCCTGGGTGGCATTGCCGACGACGAAGACGAGCGCGTCCCACCCGGTCACCGGGAAGGGGTCCTGCTCCTCGTCGTAGTCGACGAGGCCGACGAGCTGCTTGAGCTGCTGCAGGTCCAGGCCGGCCTGGCGCTCCTGCTCGGTGAGGTCGATGTGGCTGGCAGGCGTCATGGTCGTGTCAGTCATCCGCTCACTGTGGGGCCTGTGGGCAGCAGTGTGCAACGGTGCACCTCCTGGCTGGTCAGGGTGCGCACGGTGTTGCCCTGACAGGGGGTCAACCCGAACAATGTGACCATGCCCCGACAGACAGGGATCGACGATCTCGACGCCCGCCTCATCGCCCTGTTCACCGAGCAACCCCATGTCGGCGTGCTCGGCGCCTCCAGGACGCTGGGCGTCGCGCGGGGCACGGTGCAGGCTCGGCTCGACCGGCTCCAGGAACGCGGAGTCATCACGTCCTACGCGCCCCACGTCAGTTCCGAGGCCCTGGGCTATCCCGTGACGGCGTTCTGCACGCTCGAGATCCGGCAGCGGCAGGGTCATGCCCCCGTCGTGGCGCACCTGTCCGCGATCCCCGAGGTGCTCGAGATCCACTCCATCACCGGCGTCGGCGACCTCATCGTGCGCATCGTCGCCCGCGACAACGCCGACCTCGGCCGGGTGATCGACGAGATCATCGACGACACGCACGTCCTGCGGGCCAACACGGCGATCTGCCTGGTGACCCACCTGGACCACCGCACCGGCCCCCTCGTCGAGGCAGCGGCAGCGTCCAAGGACTCCTAGCGGCGGCCGACGAACCAGCGCCTGATCCGGTCGATCCGCTCGGTGACCTGCTCGCTCGTCGCCGACGCGAGCTCGGGGCCGCCACACGTGCGGCGCAGGTCCATGTGGATGGCCGCGTGCGCCGCCCCCGTCTTCGACGAGTACGCCGCCACGAGCTTGTTCAGCTCCTTGCGCTGAGAGGCCAGGGCCCGGTGCGCGGAGACCACCGACGGGCCGGATGCCGTCGCTGCACCTCCCGCTGCCGCCCCACCTCGGCGGGTGGCTGACTTGGACTGGCGTGCCTGCCGCTCATTGAGCAGGGTCGTCACCTGTTCGGGCTCCAGCAGGCCCGGGAGCCCGAGGTAGTCCTGCTCCTCCTGCGAGCCCACGGCCGCGTGCAGGCCGAACTGCTGGGCGTCGAAGAGCACGTGGTCGAAGTGCGCGTCGGACTCCAGCGCCTCGAACGAGCTGTCCTCGAGGTCGGCCTCGGTCTCGGTGCGGTTCGCCGCGGCGAGCAGGCCCTCCTCCTCCGCCCAGAGCGACGCCTCACCCTCGGCGGTGGTCTTGCGATCGAGGGCGTGGTCGCGCTCGACCTCCATGGCGGCTGCGTGGCTGAGGATCACCGGCACCGAGGGCAGGAACACCGAGGCCGTCTCACCCCGCTTGCGGGCCCGCACGAAGCGTCCGACGGCCTGCGCGAAGTACAGCGGCGTCGAGGTCGACGTGGCATAGACGCCCACGCACAGGCGCGGCACGTCGACACCTTCGGACACCATCCGCACCGCCACCATCCACCGTGAGGTGTCGGCCGCGAACTTCTCGATGCGGGTGCTCGCCCCGGCATCGTCGGAGAGCACCACGGTGGGCGCCACGCCGGTGATGCCCTGGAGCAGCTTGGCGTACGCGCGAGCGGCCGTCTGGTTCGACGCGATCACCAGCCCACCGGCATCCGGCACGTGGCGTCGCACCTCGCTCAGGCGCTTGTCTGCGGCAGCGAGCACCGAGGGCACCCACTCCCCCTTGGGGTCGAGCGCGGTGCGCCAGGCCTGCGCGGTGAGGTCCTTGGTGAGGGGTTCACCCAGGCGTGCCGAGACCTCGTCGCCGGCCTTGGTGCGCCACCGCATCGCACCGCCGTAGGCGAGGAAGAGCACGGGCCGCACGACCCCGTCGCGCAACGCCTCCGCGTAGCCGTAGGTGTGGTCCGAGGCCGAGCGCAGGATGCCGTCCTCACCCATCTCGTAGCGCACGAACGGGATGGGGCTGGTGTCGGAACGAAACGGCGTGCCGGTCAGCGACAGGCGGCGGGTGGCTGGCTCGAAGGCCTCACGGATGCCGTCGCCCCACGACTTCGCGTCCCCGCCGTGGTGGATCTCGTCGAGGATCACCAGGGTCGGGGTGTCGATCGTGCGGCGGCGGTGCAACGCCGGGTTGGCGGCGACCTGCGCATAGGTGAGCGCCACACCGTGGTACTCGTGGGACTGCACCCCGCTGGAGTTGGAGAACGCGGGGTTGAGGTGGACGCCCACGCGCGCCGCGGCATCCGCCCACTGGGTCTTCAGGTGCTCGGTGGGGGCGACGACGGTGACCGCCCGGATGATGCCGCGGTCGAGCAGTTCGGTCGCGACCCGCAGGGCGTACGTGGTCTTGCCGGCGCCGGGGGTGGCGACGGCGAGGAAGTCGCGGCTCTCGCTGCGCAGGTAGCTGGCCAGCGCCTCTTCCTGCCAGGCGCGCAGCTTCGAAGCGGTTCCCCACGCCGCCCGCTCGGGGAAGGCGGGTGACAGGTGTCCGGCGGCTGAGGTACTCATGGGCGACGGCAACCCTAACCGCTCGACAGCCTCACCGCTGGCACCACCCCGCCCTTGCCGACATTCCCTGCGACAGGCCGGGCGACACGCCGTGCTCTGGTGGTCGAGGCGGCTTCTCGGAGGGAGGGAGAGGGCGGATGCCGCCTACTTGTCGCCGTCCTGGGGGGCGCGCAGGCCGTCGTAGATCTCCTGGCAGGTGGGGCACACCGGGAACTTCTTGGGGTCGCGCCCGGGCACCCAGACCTTGCCGCACAGGGCGGTGACCGGCTCGCCGGACAGGGCGCTCTCGAGGATCTTCTCCTTGCGCACGTAGTGCGAGAAGCGCTCGTGGTCACCGGGTTCGGCGACCTGGGGCACGGCCTCGGTGCGCTCGAGCACGGCGGTGCGGGTCGCTGGCTGCCCGGCCGGAGCGTTCGGGTCGTCAAGGGGCGGCATCGTCTCGCTCATGGCGCCGAGTGTATGCGCCCACCCGTCCGGAGTCGGGAGCTGAGGCGGCTGCCCGCCGGGCCATGTCACTGCCCCTACCGCCCCACCCGTGGCGATACGAAACATTTAAAGGTACTCTTAGCGCTCTAAGAGTGTTTTTAAGGAGGCTACGGTGGCAAAGCACGCCCTGCCCTACAGCGCCCCGACCGTGCTGGCAGCGGAGCTGCTCGGCCAGCAGGTCGCCAAGGGACGCCGCGAAAGAGGGTGGACGGTCGCCGAGTTGGCCGAGCGGGTCGGGGTACACCCCGTGACGATCACCAAGATCGAGAGGGGCGCCCCAACCGTGGCACTGGGCACGGCGTTGGAGGCCGCAGTCCTGTGCGGCGTCACCCTGTTCGGGCGCGACGAACCTTCCCTCGTGGCCGAGGTGCGTCACGGGCGCGAGACGTTGGCGTTGCTCCCCACGAGAGTCCGACCACGCGAGGAGCCGGTCCGTGACGACTTCTGAACCGCGCGAGGCATACGTCTGGATTTGGCTTCCGGGCGCGACGGATCCAGTCGTGGCAGGGCTGCTCGAGGCCCAGAGCAACGGCATCGTCACCTTCACCTACGGGCGTTCCTACCTCAACCGCAGCGACGCCATTGCGCTCTACCTCCCAGAGCTGCCCCTCCGCCCCGGCCGCATCGAGCCACTGCCCGGCCTGAGTCTGCCCTCCGCCATCCGTGATGCGGGGCCCGACTCCTGGGGTCAGCGGGTGATCCTGGCGCGTCGCACGGGACATCTGACGCGGCACTCCGACACCGGCGACCTCGGGCCGTTGACGTACCTGCTTGAGTCGGGATCAAACCGCATCGGCGCCTTGGACTTCCAGTCGCGCCCCGACGTCTACGTCCACCGCGGAGGTGAAGCAACGCTCGACCAGCTGGTGTCTGCTGCCCAAGCGCTGGACGCCGGCGAGGCACTCCCGGAGGAGCTCGGCGAGGCCTTGGTCCGGGGAACGTCGATCGGTGGGGCCCGACCCAAGGCGCTGATCAGCGACGGCAAACGACACCTCGTCGCGAAGTTCTCGTCCGCGAGCGACACATACCCCGTGGTGAAGGCGGAGGCCCTCGGGATGCTCTTGGCCAGGGCCGCCGGCGTTCGAGTTCCGAACGTCGACGTCACCCGGTCCCTCGGCAGGGACGTGCTGCTCGTTGAGCGCTTCGATCGCACGACGATGGCCGGCGAACGACGGCAGATGGTGTCGGTTCTCACCATCCTTGGCCTGGACGAGATGATGGGTCGATACGCGACCTACACCGACGTCGCCGATGTCGTGAGGGCACGGTTCAGCGACCCCGCCGGCACGCTCGCGGAACTGTTCCGCCGGATCGCGGTCAACATCTGCATCGGCAACACCGATGACCACGCCCGCAATCACGCGGCGTTCTGGGATGGCCACACCTTGGCGCTGACGCCGGCCTACGACCTCTGCCCGCAGCCACGATCGGGCCGTGAAGCGAATCAGGCAATGGCCTTCGGTCCGAACGGGCAACGTGCGGCGAGACTGACCCTGCTGCTGGAGTCAGCACCCACCTACCTCCTCAGCCAGCGCGCGGCCCGCAACATCCTCGACGAGGTCGTGAACGGCATCCGAAATTCCTACCGCGACTGTGCGGATCAGGCGCGCTTGACGACGGAGGAGGCCTCCCGGCTCATGGGCCGGCAGATCCTGAATCCGTACGCCATCGAGTAGCGGGGTCAGTTCAGCGACGGGTCACGCGGGTACCAGGCGACCCAGCGCAACGGATCGCCCTGACGTCGCAGGACGCGCTGCCAGAGACCGGCCGGCTCGTCGGTGAACACGTCGCCGCTCTCGCTGTCGACGACGAACCACGAACCGGTCCTGATCTCGTCCTCGAGCTGCCCCGGAGACCACCCGGCATACCCGGCGAAGATCCGCAGACCAGCGACCGCCGGCACGACGAGCGATGGCTGGGCGTCGAGGTCGACCAACGCCACCGAGCCGAACAACCGGCGAACACCCGAGGGAGCGGGCGCGTCCCCGGGGACGACGGCCAGGCCGAGCGCCGAGTCGAGCTGCACGGGCCCGCCCTGGAAGACCTTGGCCGGAGAACTGGCGTGGGCCTCCCACCCGGGCAGCACCGCGTCGATGTCGGCGTCGACGGGCCGGTTGAGCACCAACCCCTGGGCGCCGTCGTCATCGTGATGGAGCACGAGGACGACGGAGCGTGCGAACACGCCCTCCTCGATCTGCGGGGTTGCGACGAGGAGCTTGCCCGTGGTGTCGCTCGTGCTCACCCGTCCATTCTGCCCCGGCCACCGGCCGGACGTCCGGACCCGTGACGGGAGTGCCCGCCACCGGAGTGCGAGGGGCGACCACCGGGACGGCCACCAGGGCGACCTGCGGGGCGTCCACCCGGACGACCACCGCCACGGCGACCACCGTTCTTGCCGCCTTCGAGGATCGGTCGCCACACGGCATCCGGCACCGGCACACCGCTCGGTGCGCGACCACCCATGGCCTGGACCGTCGCGTCACCGGGGGCGACCTTGGCGGTCTTGGCCTCGGCGCCGGCACCCTCGATGATCCGGGTGACCATCTTGCGCTGGTGAGGCAGGGCGAGCATGACGACCGCGCCCTCCTCCCCAGCCCGGGCGGTGCGCCCGGCACGATGCAGGTAGTCCTTGTGGTCGGTCGGCGGGTCGACCTGGACGACCATGCCGACGTCGTCGACGTGGATGCCGCGCGCGGCGACATCGGTCGCGACGAGGACGTTCATCGAGCCGTCACGGAAGGCGCCCAGCACGCGGTTGCGCACGGCCTGCGACAGACCACCGTGCAGGGATGCCGCAAGCACGCCCCGCTCGCGCAGCTCGCCGGCGATGCGGTCGGAACCGAGCTGGGTGCGAGCGAAGACGATGACCCGCCCACCGCGACCGGCGAGCTCGGCCGTCATGGCCTTCTTGTCCTGGGGGTCGATGAGGAGCACGTGGTGGCTCATCGTCGTCACGGACGCCTGCGCGTCGTCGGTCGAGTGGGTGACCGGGTCGACGAGGTAGCGGTCGACGAGGGTGTCGATGCCCTTGTCGAGCGTGGCGGAGAAGAGCAGCCGCTGACCGCCCTGCGGGATGGTGTCGAGGATCGCCGTGACCTCGGGCAGGAAGCCCATGTCGGCCATGTGGTCGGCCTCGTCGAGCACCGCGATCTCCACCGCGCTGAGGTCGACAGCGCCACGCTCCATGAGGTCGGCGAGCCGGCCCGGGGTCGCGACGAGGATGTCCAGACCCTTGGCGAGCGCCTTGATCTGGGGCTCGTAGGACAGACCGCCGGCGACGAGCTTGTGGCGCAGACCGGTCACGTGGACGAACGGCTCGAGGGCGTCGCTGACCTGCATGGCCAGCTCACGGGTCGGGACGAGGATCAGCGAGCGCGGGCGCTTGCTCTGCGGCCGGCTGCCGTCGGCCAGGCGGGTGATCATCGACAGACCGAAGGCGAGCGTCTTGCCCGAGCCGGTGCGACCACGCCCGAGGACGTCGCGACCTGCGATGGCGTCGGGGATCGTCGCCTCCTGGATGGGGAACGGGTCGGCGATGCCGTCACGAGCGAGGCGCTCGACGAGCACAGCGGGGACACCGAGGGCGGCGAAGCCGTTGTCGGCCGTGACCTCCTTGGCGGCACCGGCGGTCGACGAGTAGTGCGTCCAGGTGTCGGCCTCGGCGCGCTGGGCCTCGGCCTCCTCGAACGACAGGGGGCGGTCGTCATCGACCTGGGGGGCGCCGCGGTGGCCACGGTCATCGCGACCCTGGTAGCCACCACGCGAACCACCACGGTCATCACGACCCTGGTAGCCACCACGCGAACCACCACGGTCATCGCGACCCTGGTAGCCACCACGCGAACCACCACGGTCATCACGACCCTGGTAGCCACCACGGTCGTCGCGACCCTGGTAGCCACCGCGGGAACCGCCACGGTCGTCACGACCTTGGTAGCCGCCACGGTCGTCGCGACCCTGGTAGCCACCGCGGGAACCGCCACGGTCGTCACGACCCTGGTAGCCGCCACGGTCGGCATCGCGCTCGACGCGCCGACCCTCGTGGCGATCGCGTCGGGCCGGGTCGGCCACGCGGGGGGCGCGGTCACGCACCGGTCGCTCGCCACGCTCGAGGCGGGGTCGCTCATCATGGGGACGGTGCACGTGTCGCTCCTCGCGCGAGTCCGAGACCCAACGCTTCGGTCGGTCGTTCCGGTCTTCGCGGTTCGAGGTGTAACCCCGGTCGGACTGACCGGAGGAGTAGCGCTGGCCGCGGCTGTCACCACGGGTCGAGCTGCCGCGGTCGTCGCGGCCGTGGCCGCGGTCATCGCGGCGGTAGGGGCGGTCGCCGCCACGGGAGTCGCTGCGCGTGTCACCACGCGAGCCACCTCGGGGGTCGCCGCCTCGGGAGTCGGGACGCCCGGCGGTGGCCTGGCGGCGCGGGTCCTCGCGGTCCCAACGGGGGGACCGCTCGGCGCGCGGACGCTTGGTGTACTCGCCGGACTCGGCGCGCGCGGCACGCTTGGGCGCGGTCTTCGGGCCGTCGGGCTGGCCGCGGTGGTGGGCCTTCTTCGGGGCCTTCTTGGCCTCGAACTTCTGGGCAGTGGTCCAGCGGGCCTTCTTGGGCCCGGTTGCCTTCTTGGGCATGGGTGATTCACCTGTTTCATGGTTCGTACGACTGGAGACAGACACGTCTTCGAGCCGATGGCGAACGCGGCGAAACAAGACGAGCCTCGACCAGACGTCAGGGACGTCAGGTCGGTGGGGGCCGGTTCGACGTGAGTGTCACCGACGGCACCGGGTGGGATGGGGCGCGATCGCACTCTGCGACCTCGGCGGACGCGGCCATGCGTCCGAGCACCTCGGTGGAACGACAATCCTAGCAGCGCCACAGCATCCCAAAAACCACGTCGGATGCCGTCCGCCTCCCCACGCCCCCCCGTCACCGGGGTCGAAACTTCTCCGCCGTCACGGTGATGGCGGAGTAGGTTCACGCTGTCGGAGATAAATCTCCGCCACGACAGAACTTCTGCGCCGTCACTGTGATGGCGCGGAAGTTCTCCGCCCCGTCACCGCCCGCCAGACGACGACACCGAGAACCACCCCGGACAGGTCGGCGAGCACGTCGAAGGGGTCACCGGCACGCATCGGCAGCAAGGCCCCCTGCACCACCTCGCTCACCACCGCGTGGGCTGCGAACAGCGGCACGACCACCCGCGCGGGCAGCCCGGCGACGAGAGCCAGCGCCGTCGGCACGAGGAACACCAGCACGTGCACGACCTTGTCGGCATGGGCGAACACCGGCAGACCGCCGGGTTGCGCGGGCGCGTAGAGCACGACGAACTGGGCGAAAACCGCCGCGACGAGCAGTCCGAGCAGGACCCTGCGCCTGTGCGCCGGCGTCACGCACCCTCGCGGGCGGCGACGGCGGCGCCCACCGCGTCAGCCACGACGGTGCTGACGTCAGGGTGGAACACGCTCGGGATGATGTAGGTGGCGTTGCGCTCGTCGTCGCGCACGACGTCGGCCAGGGCGTCGGCGGCGGCGAGCAGCACGTCCATGTCGACGTGTGACACCCCGGAGTCGATGAGCCCGCGGAACACGCCGGGGAAGACGAGCACGTTGTTGATCTGGTTCGCGAAGTCCGAGCGGCCGGTCGCGACGACGGCCGCGTGCCGCGCGGCGATGTCGGGGTCGATCTCGGGGACCGGGTTGGCCATGGCGAACACGATGCTGTCGGGCGCCATCGACTCGACGTCGGCCTCGGTGATGACGTCGGGTGCGGAGACACCGAGGAACACGTCGGCGCCCCGCATGGCCTCGGAGAGGGTACCGGTGACGTCGTCCGGGTTGGTGTTCGCGGCGATCCAGGCGTGGTTGGGGTGCTCCCCCGAGAGCACGTCGGCCCGACCGCGGTGGACGACCCCGTCGACGTCGGCCACGACCACGTGTTGGGCGCCGGCGTGCAGGAACAGCTTGAGGATCGCGGTCCCGGCAGCGCCCGCCCCGCTCATGACCAGGCGCACGTCCTCGAGGCGCTTGCCGACGACACGCAGGGCGTTGCGCAGCGCCGCCAGCGCCACGATCGCCGTGCCGTGCTGGTCGTCGTGGAACGCCGGGATGTCGAGCTCGGCGCGCAGCCGGGCCTCGATCTCGAAGCAGCGCGGCGCCGAGATGTCCTCGAGGTTGATCCCGGCGAACGCGGGCGAGATGGCCTTGACGATGCTGATGATCTCCTCGGTGTCGGTGGTGTCGAGGCAGATCGGGAAGGCGTCGATGTCGGCGAACCGCTTGAACAGCGCGGCCTTGCCCTCCATGACGGGCAGCGCGGCGAGTGGGCCGATGTCACCGAGCCCCAGCACGGCGGTGCCGTCGGTGACGACGGCGACGGTGTTGCGCTTGATGGTCAGCCGGCGCGCGTCGGCGGGGTTCTCGGCGATGGCCAGGCAGACCCGGGCCACCCCCGGCGTGTAGACCATCGACAGGTCGTCGCGGGTGCGGATCGGTACCTTGGACTCCACCGACAGCTTGCCGCCGAGGTGCATGAGGAACGTGCGGTCCGAGACCCGGCCGATCTCGACACCCTCGACCTCGCGCATCACGGCGATGATGGCGTCGGCGTGCTCGGGGTCGTGGGTGAGCATCGTCATGTCGATGCGCACCTTGGTCGCGCCGGATGCCGTGACGTCGAGTCCGGTGACCACCCCGCCGGCCTTCTCGATGACGCCTGTCATCTCGCTCACGGCGGTCGCGCGCGCCGGGAGGGTGAGGCGGACGGTGACGGAGTTGGCGATGGAGGGGCTCGACGGCATACCGGTGATTGAACCTCCTACCGACAGGTAGATCGGAATCTGCGTCCATGTCGATCCGGTCGGCCTACAGTGACGCCCATGTTCGACCACGTGGAAGTGACCGGAACCGGTTCGGCGAGCGCCGTCCCCGACGTCGTCGTCCTCGACGCACGGGTCAGCTGTGATGCCCCGGACGTCGCGGGCGCGCTGGCGAAGGCGTCGGAGCGAGTCTCCGCAGCCCTCGCCGCCGCGAGCGAGGCCGGGGTGGCCGCCGCCGACCGGCAGAGCACCGGCATGGGGGTGAACTCGCGGTGGGACCACGAGGGCCGAGGGGTCATCGGCTACAGCGCGTACCAGAGCCTGCGCCTGCTCGTGCGTGACCGCGACGGGGTCGGCGACCTGATCAGCGCCTTGGCGCGGGCGGCCGGCGACTCCTTCGGGCTGGACGGCGTGCGCCTCGAGGTCGCGGAGAAGGCACCGCTGGTGGAGCAGGCGCGCGCCGCGGCGTTCGCGGATGCCGTCCGCACGGCCACGCAGTACGCGCAGCTCGCGGGGCGCCCCCTGGGGCAGGCGGTCAAGGTCATCGAGGCTGGCAGCGGCCCGGGCCCGGCACCCAAGATGCGCGCCATGGCGGCGATGGACTCCGTCGGTGGCATGCCGATCGAGGCAGGCGAGCACACCGTGACCGTCACCGTGGCGGTCCGCTTCGGGCTGGGCTGAGCACCGTGGGGTGGGTCGACGCGCTCGGCTGGTTCGGCTCGGCGCTGCTCATCTACTCGCTGCTCCAGGCGCGCATCCTGCGGTTGCGTGTCCTGAACACGGTGGCGTGCCTGATCCTCATCGTGTTCAACCTGATGATCGGCGTCTGGCCGATGGTCGCGATGAACGTCGTGCTGGCGGCGATCAACCTCTTCTTCATCATCAGGCTCCTGCGTGAGCGCACGGATGACGAGGCGTATGCCGTGCTCCCGGTGCGCGAGGACGACACCTACCTGGCGCACTTCCTGCACGTCCACCGGGCGGACATCGACGCCTACTTCCCCGGCTTCACCGGCGGTGTCCCGCACGGCCGACTGACCTACCTCGTGCAGCACGGGGACGAGACGGCCGGGGTGATCGTCGTGCGGGATGCCGGCAACGGCACCGCGCAGGTCGAGCTCGACTACGTGACCCCCAGGTGGCGTGACTTCTCACCGGGAGAGTTCGTCTTCCGGCAGTCGGGGCTGTTCCGGGACCGTGGCTTCACCGAGGTGCTGACCCCGCCCGGGATGGTCGGCCCGTACTACGAGCGGCTCGGCTTCAGCCGCGTCGGTGACCGGTTCCGACTCGCCGTGAGCTGAACGCACCTGAGACGGCGATCACGTCCGCAGGGGCGCCCCCAGGATGACCTGAACGGGTGGACGGGCCTAGGATGAACAGGTACTACGCGTCGTAGTATCCGCTCACAGGAGGCGCCACGATGGCCCAGGTCCCGTTCGTCCACGACTTCTCCACCGGCAGCATGGACATGAAGGACCTGCTGGGCGGCAAGGGCGCCAACCTCGCGGAGATGACCCGACTGGGCATTCCCGTGCCGCCGGGCTTCACGATCACGACGCAGGCCTGCCGTGCGTTCCTCGAGCTCGGCTCCGTTCCCGCCGAACTGTTCGAGGAGGTCGACGAGCACCTGGCCCGACTGGAGGCCACCATGGGGCGGCGCCTCGGAAACGCCGCCGACCCGCTGCTGGTCTCGGTCCGCTCGGGTGCGAAGTTCTCGATGCCCGGGATGATGGAGACCGTGCTCAACATCGGGCTCAACGACACCTCCGTCGAGGGCCTGGCCGCGCAGACCGAGAACCCCCGCTTCGCCTGGGACTCCTACCGGCGCCTCGTGCAGATGTACGGCAAGACCGTTCTCGACCTCGACGGGGACCGCTTCGAGGACGCCATCGACGCCGCGAAGGCCGCCAAGGGCGTCAACGCGGACATCGACCTCGACGCCGATGACCTGCGTGCCCTCGTGAGCACGTACAAGTCGATCATCGAACAAGAGGCCTGCTCGCCGTTCCCGCAGGACCCGCGCGCCCAGTTGCACGGCGCCATCGTCGCCGTCTTCAACTCGTGGAACTCGCCCCGTGCGATCCTCTACCGCCGCCGCGAGCACATCCCCACCGACCTCGGCACCGCCGTCAACGTCCAGGCGATGGCGTTCGGCAACCGCGGCTCGGACTCCGGCTCCGGCGTCGCGTTCACCCGGGACCCCTCGACGGGGGCCGTCGGCGTCTACGGCGACTACCTCCCCGACGCCCAGGGTGAGGACGTCGTGGCCGGCATCCGCAACACCCTCCACCTGGCCGACCTGGAAGGCCTGGACAAGGCCAGCTACGACCAGCTTCTCGACATCATGGCCCGCCTCGAAAGCCACTATCGGGACATGTGCGACATCGAGTTCACCATCGAGCGCGGCCAGCTGTGGATGCTCCAGACGCGGGTGGGCAAGCGCACCGCCGAGGCGGCCTTCCGCATCGCGGTCGACCTCGTCGACGAAGGCGTCATCACCGAGGAAGAAGCCCTCCTGCGCGTCACCGGGGACCAGCTCGCGCAGCTGATGTTCCCGCACTTCGACCCGCAGGGTGCCCGCTCGCTGCTCGCGAAGGGCATGAGCGCGTCCCCTGGCGCGGCCGTGGGGGTCGCCGTGTTCGACTCGGAGGCCGCGGTCCGCCTGGCCGACGCCGGCACCCCGGTCATCCTCGTGCGCCGCGAGACCAACCCCGACGACCTGCACGGCATGGTCGCGGCGGCCGGCATCCTCACCAGCCGTGGCGGCAAGACGTCCCACGCGGCGGTCGTAGCCCGCGGTATGGGCCGCACCTGCGTGTGCGGCGCCGAGACCCTCGAGGTCGACACCAGGACCCGGCAGTTCACCACCCCCGACGGCACCGTCGTGCGCGAGGGAGACACGATCTCCATCGACGGCTCCACCGGCGAGATCTTCGCCGGTGAGGTCGCTGTTCGCCCCTCACCCGTCGTGCGGTACTTCGAGGGAACCATGAGCGTCGAGGAGGGTGGCCCGCTCGTGGCCGCCGTCGACCGGCTCATGACGGTCGCGGACCGCCACCGCCGCATGCAGGTGCGGGCCAACGCCGACAACGCCGAGGATGCCGCCCGCGCCCGCCGTTTCGGCGCACAGGGCATCGGCCTGTGCCGCACCGAGCACATGTTCCTCGGTGAGCGGCGCGAGCTCGTCGAGCGCCTCATCCTCGCCGAGGGCCCGGCCGAGCGCCAGGCCGTCTTCGGGGAGCTGCTGCCCCTGCAGCGAGCCGACTTCATCGAGATCTTCGAGGCGATGGACGGGCTGCCGGTCACGGTGCGTCTGCTCGACCCGCCGCTGCACGAGTTCCTCCCCGACTTCACCGAGCTGTCGGTCAAGGTCGCCGTCGCCGAAGCCACCGGCCGTGAGCACGACACCGACTCGCTGCTGCTGCTCGCGGTGCAACGCCTGCACGAGGAGAACCCCATGCTCGGGCTGCGTGGTGTGCGCTTGGGCATCGCGATCCCGGGGCTGTTCGAGATGCAGTCGCAGGCCATCCTCGAGGCGGCCGCGATCGTCGCCGAGCGGGGCGGCCATGCGCGACCCGAGATCATGGTCCCGCTCGTCGGTGCCGTCGAGGAGTTGCGCACCATCCGTCTCGAGATCGACGAGGCCGCGCACGAGGCACGGGTCAAGCACGCCGTCGACCTCGAACACCTCGTCGGCACGATGATCGAACTACCCCGGGCCGCGTTGACGGCCGGGGAGATCGCCCAGGCTGCCGACTTCTTCTCCTTCGGCACCAACGACCTCACCCAGACCACGTGGGGCTTCTCGCGCGACGACGTCGAGTCCAGCTTCTTCTCACGCTACATGGAGGCCGGCATCCTCGGGTCGTCGCCGTTCGAGAACATCGACCGTGACGGCGTCGGGCGACTCGTGCGCATCGGCACCGACGAGGGACGGCGCACCAAGCCGGGGCTCAAGGTCGGCGTGTGTGGCGAGCACGGCGGCGACCCGGCCTCGGTGCACTTCTTCGAGGAGCGCCGGCTCGACTACGTCTCGTGCTCACCGTTCCGCGTTCCGGTGGCGCGGCTCGAGGCGGCCCGGGCTGTGCTGTCCGGCCCGGCGTCCTGAGTTACCCCCCTCCCCCTCCCCTCCGGCCGGGCCCGCTCGGCCCGGTCGAGGGTCACCTTGATCCGGTGGCCGGTGATGACCGCGGCGAGCCAGGCCAGGCCGACGAGCCAGCCCGCCATGACATCGGTCAGCCAGTGGTGGCCCAGCCACACCCGGGACAGCCCCATGGCCACGACGAACACGACGACGACTGAGGCGACGAGGATCCTGCTGCGCAGGTGCCGGCGCCCGAGCATCACCAGGTAGGCCGACAGGCCGAGCACGACGGTGGCGTTCAGGGTGTGTCCCGACGGGAACGACGGCGACGTCTCGAGGGGCGGCACCGCGTAGATCACCGGGGGTCGCGCCCGGGCCGTGAGGTCCTTGCCCAGCACGGTGATGAGCACCGACCCGGCTGCGGCGATGAGCATGAGGACCACCGGCAACCAGGACCGGCGACGCACGGCGAGAGTGATGACGATCGCCGCGGCGATGAGCGGCATCCCCACCGTGCCGCCGAGGTCGGTGAAGTGGGTGACCCATTGCTCACTGGCGGGGGTGCGGCTGTTCACGGCGGCCTCGAGGACCGGCTCGTCGAGCGCGGCCAGCCCGTCGTTCTCCACCACCGCCTCGTAGACCTCGGCCGAGAGCACGGTCGCCCCGAGCACGATGGCCCCGCCGATGACCGTCGTGAGGACCAGGGCGAGGTTCGCCAGACTCCAGCGCCAGACGCGGCCGAGCACGATGACGACGCGGGCGATCGCGGCCACGAGGTGCTGGCCGGCCCGGGTGGGCCACTGCCCGAGGTCGCGATCACCGATCCGCTCGAGCTCGGGGGGCCCGCTGCCGGGGTCTGACGAAGGCTGGGGCGTTGTCGCGGCGGGCATACGGGCATTGAACCACCGCGGAATCAGGTGGGCTCACGACAGCTGCCAGGCCGGATCGGTCGACAGGTCGACGTTGAGCCACACGGTGTACCGCTCCGACGCCAGGCTCTCGACGAGCGCGCGGCGCAGCACGTCGATGTCCGCGACGTCCCACGTGCCCGGCGCGACGACGTGGTCGACCTCGACGTAGAGGCGTCCCCCGGTCTTCGTCATCCGGACCACCGGATCGGGCAGGCCCGCCGCCCAACAGGTCTCGAGCACAGCGGCCCGGGCGGGGACCTCGACGTCGGCCGCCGGCCGCATCTCCAACAGCTCACGCGACATGGTGCGCAACAACCTGATCGGGGTCGGCAAGATGGCCAGGCCGATGATCAGCATCAGGACGGGGTCAACGTAGGCCACCGCGACGTCGCGCGCGTCACCGTCGGGCAGCACCGCGACGACGCCGAAGCCCACCAGAATGCCGAAGGACAAGAAGGTGGCGTTTCGCCAGCCGATGAGCTCGGTGCGGACCAGGTCTTCGGTCGACCTCGCGCCGCCCAGCGCCCACCAGAGCGCCAGGCACAGCGCGGTGGACACGGCGGCGTACATCACGGCCGACGACGCCGACGCCTCGTCACCGCCCGAGGCGATGACCATGACCGAGTCGGTGAGGGCAAAGATGATCAGCGCGAGCCTGGCCAGCCCCTGCCCGCCCACCACCAGCGGGATCAGCGACTGGCGACCGTACGGGTACTGAGGCGTCTCGGGACGCGACGCCGCCCGCGCGGCGATCAGGCTCATCACGCTCAGGACCAGACCGATGATCGCCGACACACCGTCGAACACGATGACGCGCGAGCCGGCCAACAGTCCCCACACGACGGCCAGGACTGCGGCGACGACGCCAGCCACCACTGACAGCCGCAGCATTCCTTCGCTGCGGTTGGGCTCGGCGTCGCCGGCTGTTCCAGAAGACATCCCGAGGTCCTCCTCGACGGTGTTCGGCAGGATCTCGTGGGATCGACTCTGACGCGATGGCACCGTGTCAGCCGTGGTCAGTTCTCTGGTCGCCACGAGTCTAGACGTGGCCGCTCGTGCCCGCGCAGGAGACACCTGACCTGCTGATGCATGCAGGTAAGGAGTCTTCTGAGGACTGAGCAGCGTGGGAGCGAGACCGTGGTGGAGGTGGCGGGAACTTCCCCCCGATGCCGTTGACCTGCTAATTTGTGCCTGACCTCAACCGCATGTCAGCCATGTGACAGAATCTAGGCGGCGGTCGCTGCTGGCCCGAGGTCATTGGTTGGCCTGATGCCGGGAGACGGTGAAGCGCTCAAGGGCAGCGTCATCCTGGTCACCTCCTTCGAATCCTGTCACCCCGACTGTCGGGTTGGGCCCCTGTGTGGTTCCCCCCGAATCCAGCGGCGGGCGACGGCATCCGGTTCGTCCCTGACGTCGACGGCGGCGCAACAGCATCCCCTTCGGCCCTTGCGGAGTGGGCCTACAGTGGACATGAGCGATGGCCCACCGTGGTGTCGGTGGGCCATCGCTATCGATGACGCGTCAGGTGTAGCTGGGGGAGCATGCCGAGCAATTGGTCGATGACAGTTGCGGTCATGCGGCCGAGGGGGGGGACTGCTGCACGGATAGGTGACAACGACTCTGTGGTGCCGTGGGGTGCCGCAGGAGAGGATGTGCACCATGCCCAAGCCGTACCCCAAGGAGTTCCGCCAGAACGTGGTCGAGGTGGCTCGCGCTCGTGAGGCAGGGACGACGTTGAAGGAGATCGCGACCGATTTCGGGATCTCGGAATCCTGCCTGACGAACTGGCTCGCCATCGCTGACCGGCAGGACGGGAACAAACCCGCCACGGCCGTGAGCGACTCTGGTGAGTTGCGCGAGGCCAAGCGTCGGATCCGGTTGCTCGAGCAAGAGAACGAGGTGCTACGCCGCGCAGCGGCGTACCTCTCGCAGGCGAACCTGCCGGGAAAATGATGTACCCGCTCGTCCGTGAGTTGGCCGCCCAGGAGACCCCGATCAGGGTTCCTGTGACGGTGACGTGCCGGGTGCTGAACCTTGCCAGAGCGCCGTACTACCGGTGGCTGGCCAACCCGGTGACCGACGCCGACTGGGTCGCGGCGCACCGCGCGAACGCGTTGTTCGACGCGCACCGTGACGACCCGGAGTTCGGGTACCGGCTGCTCGCGGACGAGGCCCGCGACGCCGGGCAGGACATGTGCGACCGCACCGCGTGGGCGATCTGCTCGGGCAACGCGTGGTGGAGCGTGTTCGCGAAGAAGCGCTCGAAGAAGGGCCGGCCCGGCCCGCCGGCGCACGATGACCGCGTCCAGCGTGACTTCACCGCGACCGGCCCGAACCAGCTGTGGCTGACCGACATCACGGAGCACCGCACCCGTGAGGGCAAGGTGTACATGTGCGCCGTCAAGGACGTGTGGTCCAACCGGCTCGTCGGGTACTCCATCAGCTCACGGATGAAGGCCCGCCTGGCCGTGCAGGCGTTGGACCACGCCGTGGACACCCGCGCCCGAGCGGGCGTCGACGTGGCCGGGTGCATCGTCCACAGCGACCGCGGGTCCCAATTCCGGTCCCGCAAATACCTGCGCGCCCTGTCCCGGCACAACCTGCTCGGATCCATGGGCCAGGTCGGCTCGAGCGCAGACAACGCCGCCATGGAGAGCTTCTTCGCACTCCTGCAGAAGAACGTCCTGGACCGCCACACCTGGGACACCCGCGACCAGCTCCGCATCGCGATCGTCACCTGGACTGAACGGACCTACCACCGCCGACGCCGCCAAGCCCGCCTCGGCAAGTTGACCCCCATCGAGTACGAGACCATCATGACCACACCGGCCACACAGGCCGCGTGACCAACATGTCACCTATCCGTGCAGCAGTCCCATGCCGTGGTCACGGTGCCGTTGGCGGCAAGGACGAGGGCGGAGCTCAGCGAGAAGGAGAACGCTGTCGGGTAGCCCGTCTTGAAGGTCGTCTGAGCGGTGAAGTACGAGTTCGTGTCACGCCGCGCATACGACGGCGCTGTCGGCGTGAACGTTTTGGACCCGAAGGCTACCGCTGCCGTGGTGATGTCCTTGCCCTGCCTGCTTCGGCAGTCGCTTCCGTTGATCACGGGAGCGTTGGTGAGTCGGCGGGTCGCCGAATCGAAGCCTTGGGCGCGCTTGGGGCTACTGTCCATCACGATTGTCACCTTCGTTGCCAGCGCGCAATCGCTGCTCACCTCGGCAAACGTCTGAGGCTCCGGCGCAGTGTTTGCGACCGACGCTGCGGAAGGAACAGCGGTCGCCATGATGGCCATCGCACAGATGCTGGCCCCGGCCAGAGTCTGCTTCCAAGTCGTGAGCGACACCGCTTCCCCCTCCACATGTGGTCAAGAAGTGCGCTGGCGTGAGGCCGGGGTCTACTTCCTGATCCTTCTCGAGTCCGCGTGAGCGGATCGACCCGTGCCTCCCCTTACCGCCAGGTTGGCCAACGCGGGTCGCAGGCTAGCACCGCAGTCATCGAACCGTCTATGCCCGTTCCATGCTCGACAGGCATCAGTGCCCAAGTTGCGCGCGGGACTGATGGCGAGCCACCGCGGGAAGTGTGCTTGCGGGAACGTTCCCCGGCTGCCGACCCCGCAGGTGGGGTTCGCTACCTGGCGTTGGCCAGACTCTTCGCAGCGTGGGCGAGTCTGTAGGAGTTGGTGCCGGTTTCGATGATGTTGCCGCCGAAGGTGAGGCGGTCGACGATCGCGGCGCACAGGCGGGGGTCGGTGAAGGTTTTGGTCCAGCCGGCGAAGGACTCGTTGGACGCGATCGCGACGGAGGCTTTCTCTTCGCGTTCGGTGAGGACTTGGAAGAGGAGTTCGGCTCCGCGTCGGTCGAGTTGCATGTAGCCGAGTTCGTCGATGCAGAGGAGGTCGACGCGGCCGTAGCGGGCGATGGTCTTGGCCAGGATCATCTCGTCGGCGGCTTCGACGAGTTCGTTGGCGAGTTTGCTGGCCAGGGTGTACTTCACGCGGTAGCCGGCCATCGCGGCTTCGGTGCCGAGTGCGATGAGCAGAATCCTTCTATAAGGCCGCAACTGGACTAACCCCGTTCAAGCCACTAGAGGAGAGGGGGGCGCTCACGGAGGGAGCCGAGAAGTTGCTCCCGGAGTTCTGTACTCACCTGAATCAGCAAGTGACGGTTCTCCTCCACGCGCTTCCTCAGTCGACGTTGAGAGAAGATGTCAACGCGCTTCCATTGATGGCGCTCGGAGCGCAGGCTGATGGCTCTTGGAGAACTCAGATTGGGAGCAAGGCAACGAAGCAAGTCTTCGAGTCCATGAAGCAGATCGTCCGAGACGCCGGACGCACTTTCACAGAGACGCCGGTTTCCATCACGGTCGAAAACAACTCCCAACGGGAGGTGACCCTCGCTCTCGCCGCCGATCCGGACGTAGTCATCCGGGAGGACTTTGGCACAAGCAGCGAGTACAAGGCCGCTATCGAGATCAAGGGCGGCACCGACTATTCCAACGTCCACAACCGAGCCGGTGAGGCCGAAAAGTCTCACGCGAAGGCCATTCATGACGGTGCTGGTACATGTTGGACCATCATCGACCTGCGCGGCGCCGACATGTCCCGCTTGCGCACGGAGAGCACTTCAACGCGCGAATGGATTGACCTCACGGAAGTGTTGAATCGTAAGGGGACGACTTGGGATCGCCTCACCCAGATAACGCGTTCTGCCATGGGTATCTGAGGCCGGTCAACGTCCGGACGGGTTCGCGCACAAACCGCGCCGACCTACCGGAACCTGCTCGCGGTCCTCACCGACGGTGACCCGGCTGGGCTCAGTCGATGGAACCGACGATGAAGCGGGTACTTCCGGGTCGACAGCCCGAGCTTTGGTCAGGGTTACCCGATATCGAAGGGGCGGACGCGCCGGCGGTTGCCACCACCTGCCCGGCGCTGTTCTCGATCCGCAGTGGGTCCTCGCGCGCTACCGAACCCGGCGGCCACACCAGCGTCACCTCTGCGCCGTTGTCGGTGACGACCCAGAAGCAGGCACGCCCATCGACGACTTCACCGTGGAGTTCGCTGTCGGCCGTCAAGGCTGCGCCACGCGCGCTGCCAGCGGGGGAGGTGTCCAGCATCAAGGCCTCGGACGAGGATGGTGAGCATCCGGTCATGGTCAGGCCCAGGCCGGGCAGCACCAAGGCCACAAGGACCCTGACCGCTGCCCGGCCTGTGCGCCCCTGCCTAGGACGTGACACTCGACACCCCGAAGTGGCTGGAGATAGTGCTCCACTTCTCGGCATACATGGTGCTGCCCGCCCGCGCGATGTGGATACCTCGCGGGTAGACCGTGGAGGATCCCTTCAGGACCAAGGGCCCGCCGGAGTCTCCGCCGGCGGTGCTTGTACCGCCGGTGTAGGACGCGAGACCGTAGGTGCAGCCCGAACTGTCACAGAACGAAGCCGACAGGGATTGCACAACCTTCCCGCAGTTCTCGTTGGTTGTCGTTCCACTGGTGCAGTATGTCGCCCCCACGGCCGGGTTGCTGGCCGCACCGGTGCGCCAGCCGGTGCCCGTTGAACCTCCCATGTAGATGTAGCTGCCGTAGCTCGAACCTGACAGCAACGCCATGTCGTAGGCCGGGAACGGGCCGCGGCTGGTCATCTTGCCGAAGTAGTTCGTGCCTGAGTACCACTGCGAGTTCAGCCCTCCGCAGTGGGCCGCGGTCAGCGCGAACCGAGTGCCGGCGGAGTTCTTCACGATGAAGCCCGACGAGCAGCCAGCACCGCCGCTGGTGATGCGCGCCCCGCCCCAATGCGGTGTGCCGTCAGAGGCGCGCGAGTCCCGGCCGGCTTCGTCAGCCTTCACGAACTTGATGGCCCCACCCTTCTTCGACAGCGCCGCCACAGCTGAGGCGTCGAGATTGCCGTCGATCCGCACCATGTCGTTGGCGGCGTCGTAGTAGAACCCGTACGCCACATCGGCCCGCTTGGACGTCGCCCGCAGGCCCTCGATCTGGCTCATCAGGTCCGCAAGCGAGGCCTTGGTGAACACGCTCGCCCGCGCCCGGTCTGAACCAGCGACTCGGGAGTCGGCGAAGACTCGACTGACGACCTGTCCGCCCTCGGAGAACGCGCCCGGCGAGACATCCTCGGACAGTGCCCCGTCCCGGGCCGCTCCCTCCTGCGCCAGGGCTGCCGCGTCCCCGGCGGTACCCGCCGCTGACCGTGCTCCCGCACCTGCCTCGGCCGCGACCTTGGCCGCCTCAGCCCCTCCCGGGTCGCCGGCCTGCGCCATCGGCGCCATGGCCGCGGCCAGCGCCGCCAGCGACGCGACCGCGATGGGAACCGTTCTCTTGAACCTCATCACCAGACCTCCTTGTCCGCACCCCTGCCAAGACCCCCTATAGGCCCTGAGCGTCAGGGCGTTGGCTTCCAGGGCGGCGAGCCACTTCTCGGACCACTCCTTCAGCGTCACCGACTGGGCTTCGACCATCGCGACCTCGGCCTTGCGGGCGGACCGGCGCTCGGCTGGCGGCACGAACCGGCCGCGAGCAATCTGCCCGCGAGTGATGTCGAGCGCCGCGCGTGCATCCGTAAGAGTGTCGAACATTCCAAGGGAATGCGTACGCCCCTCGTAGTCGACCCTGACCCGGTAACGACCTCGATACCGGGTGACCCCCCTCGGCAGCTTCGCAGGTGCAGCCATGCGTCCTCCGCGAGTCGTCCCGTTCAGGAGGTGGTCGGGCCTGGGCTACACGAACTCATCCACCACCTGTGACAGCTGTGTGACAGTTCCTCTGGCGTGTCAAGTCTAGACATGACACGTTGTGTCCGCATCACAGACAACGCCTGATCTGCGCGTTTGCGCAGATCAGGCGTTGTTTTGAGCACTGAACAGCGTGGGAGCGAACCGCAGTGGTGGAGGTGGCGGGAATCGAACCCGCGTCCACTGACGGGAAACCAGGGCTTCTCCGGGTGCAGTGCGCTGTGGACCGCTTGCGACAGCGAGCAATCCGGCATTTCTCGGCCCCAGCGCTCGCGCGCACACGTCCGCTGACAGGCCCAGTCGAGTAAGAGTCCCGCGCCGTCCCCCGACATGACGACGCAGCAAGATCCCTAGATGACGCTGGTTACTGAGTCAGGATCAAACTCAGGCCAACGGACTTCGAGGCTCGCTCAGGCGGCGAGGGCGAAGTCGGTGCGCTTGGAATTGGCACCTATTGGTTTGCACAGATCGTTAACGAGATAACCGTGCGTCCTCGACCCGCTTCCCCATGGTCTGCCGACCAATGTCGAAACCGATCACCCCCCTGAGGGGGCTCACTCCCACGCTGTTCAGTTGTGACTGCGCCGATATCGTCGATGCCGCGGTGCGGCACCCGATCGACACCAGTCAGTATGCCGTTCAACACCGACACCCCCAAACGACATTCCTGCCGGGGCGGGCCTCAGGGGGTGAGGCCGGCCTCAGCGGTCGGACGTCCCGAGGACGTCGCGCGAGGGTTGCTGCCACCCGACGGACGCGAGGTGGACGCAGGGTTGGGCGACGTGGTGGGTTTGGCGGTCGGCGTGGCCTTGGGTGGCTTGCTCGGCCTCGTCGGCGTCGTCGGCGGCTTCGGGGTGGGCTTGACGGGGTGCGTCGGCCGGGCTGTTGGGCTCGGGACCGTCGTCGGCGGCGCTGCCGCGGATGCCGGGCTGCTGGGGTCGGCGGGCGCCGGGGGCTGCGCGGCTGGGGGCTGCACGGCTGGGGCCTGCGAGGCCGGCAGCGCCGGGCTCACGTCGGCCGGAGACGTCGACGAGGGGACTCGCGGGCCGGTCGTGCCGGGGCCGGTCGTGCCCGGCCCGACCACTGGGCCGTTCACCGGCGACACCGTGCCCGGCGCCGACGTGGACTCGACACGCTCACCGACGACGCCTCCGGGCACGGGGGCGGGACCCCCGGCGATGAAGGTCATCAGGGCCACGACGGACAGGGCGCCACCAGCCACCGCGAACGACTCGAACAGGCTCGCGGCAGCCACCGTACGTTTCCGCGCACCATGTCGTGCGGCATGGCCTGCCATGTCGTCAACTGTAGTGCGCCCGAGGGCACTTCAGGCCCGCGTGTGGCCGTTGCTTGGATCGTGGAGCGAGCGGGTCGACAACCGCACCGGATGCCGTGTCCGGGCGACGTCGACCGCGTAGCCACCCGCGTCGAGAAGCTCCCGGGGAAGCGGCCCACCCTCCGGGTCCCACACCCACGTCAGGCCGACCGCTGTACCAAGGGTGGCGCTCAGGGCCGCACTGCTCACCTGGCCCACGGGCACACCCTCGCGCAGCAGCAGCTCACCGCCCCAGAGCACGGCCGCCGCGTCCTCCACGACGAACGACGCCAACCGGCGGCGCGGCCCGACGGCCCGCTGCCGCTCCAGCGCCTCCCGACCGATGAAGGCCCGATCACCGGCCAGGTCGCAGGTGAACAGCAGCCCCGCCTCCAGTGGGGTGCGGTCCGGGCCCAGCTCGGCACCGAAGGCCCGGTAGCCCTTGTCCAGCCGCAGGGCATTGATGGCGTGGTACCCGGCGAGCCGCAGACCGAGGTCGCCGCCGGCATCCACGACGCGGTCCCAGACGCCGGTCGCGAGCTCGGTCGGCACCATGAGCTCCCAGCCGAGCTCGCCGACGTAGGTGATCCGGGTGGCCCGCACGAGCGCGGGGCCGATGTCGATGATCCGGCTCGTGCCGAACGCGAAGCCCTCGGCGCCGACATCAGCCGTCGAGATCCTGGCCAAGAGCTCGCGCGAGCGCGGACCCATCAGCCCGAACACGGCATACGCGGTGGTGACGTCCTCGACCGTCACCTGCCACCCGCGGGCGACGTGCCTGCGCACCCAGTCGGCGTCCCGCACCGGTGATGCCGAGCTGGTCACGATCAGCCACTCGCTGTCGCCGACCCTCGTGACGGTGACGTCGGCCTCGTAGCCGCCCCTGCTGTTGAGCATCGCCGTGTAGACGGCTGTGCCGACAGGGCGGTCGACGTCGGCCGTGCAGACCAGGTGCAGCAGCGCCAACGCGTCGGGGCCGTGCACCCGCAGCTTGCCGAACGAGGTCTGGTCGAACAGCGCCACGTCCTCGCGGGTGGCCCGCTGCTCCTCGTCGACCCAGTCGTGCCACGGCTGTCGCCCCCACCCGTAGGTGGCCGGACGCTGCGACGGCGGCACGCTCAGCGGCGCGACGTAGTTGGGCCGCTCCCACCCCATCTTCGAGCCGAACCACGCCCCAGCCGACTCGAGACGGTCGTGCACCGGCGAGCAGCGGAAGGGGCGGGCGGTGTCGAGCTCGCGCCCCGGCCACGGCACCGCGTAGTGCAGCCCGAGCACTTCGGAGACCCGCTCGCGCAGCCACGGCGTGCTGGCGTGGAACGGGGCGAACCGCCGGATGTCGACGAGGGCCAGGTCCTCCTGGGGCTCCCCCGCCACGACCCACTGCGCCAGCGCGCGACCGGCGCCACCCGCCGAGGCGATGCCCACCGAGTTGAACCCCGCACCGACGAAGAACCCGGCGACGTCCGGCGACTCGCCGAGGATGAACTGGTTGTCGGGGGTGAAGCTCTCGGGCCCGTTGTAGAACTTGCGGATCCCGGTGCGCTCGAGCACCGGCAACCGGTGGATCGCGCTGTCCATGAGCACGGCGAAGTGTTCCCAGTCCTCCTCCAGCAGCTGGAACTCGAACGGGTACGGGATGGTCTCGGGCGACACCCACGGTTTGGCCTCGGGTTCGAAGCCGCCGACGACGAGGCCGCCGACCTCTTCCTTGACGTAGGTCCACCCGTCGGGGTCGCGCAGGATCGGCATGCCCGGCGCCACGCCGTCGATCTGGTCGGTGACGACGTAGAAGTGCTCGGCCGAGTGCAGCGGCACCACGACGCCGGCCATCGCCCCCACGGCCTTGGCCCACTGCCCCGCACAGTTGATGACCACCTCGCAGGCGACGTCCCCGGCATCCGTGCGCACGCCGCGCACCCGGCGACCACCGGGCGCGGTCGGGTCGGCCACGACGTCGAACCCGGTGACCCGCACCCGTTCCCGCACCGTGACCCCGAGCTGACGGGCACCCTTGGCCAACGACTGGGTGACGTCGGTCGGGTTGGCGGTGCCGTCGCCGGGCAGCCAGATCGCGCCCTGGAGGTCGTCGGTGTGCAGCAGCGGGTACCGCTCCCCCGCCTGGGCCGGGGTCAGCAGCTCGCAGTCGAGGTCGTAGGCGGCGGCCGTCGCGGCCGTGCGGCGCAGCGCGGTCATCCGCTCGGGCGTGCGCGCGACGATCAGGCCCCCGCACTGTCGGTACCCGGTGGACAGCCCGGTCTCGGCCTCGAGCCGCTGGTAGAGGTCGGCCGAGTGCTGCACGAGCCGGGTGCCGCTCTCGCTGGCGCGCAGCAGCCCGACGAGCCCGGCCGCGTGCCACGTCGTGCCGCAGGAGAGCGTGCCCTGCTCGAGCAGCAGCACGTCGGTCTCTCCGAGGTGGGCCAGGTGGTACGCCGTGGAGGCACCGATCACTCCCCCGCCGACGATGACGATCCGGGCCCGCTCCGGCAGCGCCGTCGTCGACGCCTGGCGAACAGCCTCGGATGCCGGGGCACCGGTGCGCGGGTCGGTCACCTCTGCCCCTCCCCTGACGCCCGGGCGAGCAGCTGCTCGAACCGGGAACTGGCGGCCAACCGTTGCGCGGGTTCCCACTTGTCCATGGCCCACCCCCAGAAGTCGAAGTCCAGGCTGCTCATCCCGTCCTGGATCATCCCCCACAGCGTCCAGCCGTAGCGGGCGACCCAGCCCCACAGCTCGGCGCGGGCGATGCGGGCGTCGAGGCCTTCGGGCGTGAGGAGGTCGCCGTAGTAGGCGGTGCACAGGGCCGCCAGCTGGTCAGGGTCCAGGTGGGCCTCGGCAGCGGCGTTGCCCAGCTCGAAGGACGGCTCGTTCATGCCGGAGTACTCGTAGTCGATGATCCGCAGGTCCCCGCCGTCATCAAGCACGTTCGCGGCGAGCAGGTCGTTGTGGCAGGGCACGAGGGTCTCGGGCCCCAGCGCGAAGGCCGCCCGCACGCGCTCGAGGTGAGGTTCGAGCGTGAGGTAGTGCGGCGGCATCCGGAATCCGTGGTCCTGCACGACTGCGAGGTACTGCTCGCGCAGGGCGAACATGTCGAACCGGCCGATGAACCGCGGGCCCGCGTGCAGGCGGCGCAGGGCCGCGGCCAGCCGCACCGGGTTGGCGCCGACGTCTGGGTCGCCCCAGGTGCGCCCGGGAAGGAACCCCACGACCATGACGCCGCGGCCCTCGAGGTAGTCGATCACGGGCGCCCCGACCCCGGCTGCGGCTGCCGCCAGGGTGTTGTGGTGTTCGGCATGGCGATCGACGCCGAGGAGCCCGGTGTCGGGCGACGAGACGCGCACGACGACGTCGAGACCGGCATCCGTGCGCACCCGGTAGTTGACGTTGGTCAGCCCCCCGGGCAGGGGCGTCACGTGACGCCCCTGCCCGGTGAGGACGGGGATGCCGTCGAGCAGCGTGTCGAGATCGGTCATGGTCAGTGCCCGATCAGGACAGCGGGTCGCCCGGCTTCCAGTCGTGCGTCGTGCCGCCGTGGGCGGTCTTGCCGTGGTGCTCGAGCTCGATCTCGTCGGCGCTCGTCGTGCCCTCCGGCAGGTCGATCGTCATCTTCGGGCCGGTGAACCACTTCTTGGCCGACAGATGCCACCCGATCCACAGCACGATGAGCGAGCCGACGGTGAGGATCGGCGCGTAGTTGACGAACTTCCACTCGAAGTTCTCGTTGAAGGGGTTCGCCGCCGGGGTGAAGGGAAGGATGAAGTAGACGCTGATGACAGCGATCTCGGCCACGGCGATCGGGGCCATCCACTTCCACTTGTTCCCGAGGTTCCACGACCCCTGCTTGAACGAGTCACCGGCTCGCCACCGCAGGAAGATCGGAATCGCGAAGGCGACGTACAGCCCGATGACCCCGACCGACACGACCGCGTAGAAGGCGGTCGGCACGATGATCGGTGCCTCCTCGGTGCCGATGTTGACCTCGACGAGGGCCGGCACGGTGATGAGCGCCGCGATGACCGACGAGATGAGCACCGCGTTGGCCGGGACCTTGCGCGAGTTCAGCCGCGCCCAGTACGACGAGCCGGGGACGGCGCCATCGCGCGAGAAGGCGAAGAGCATGCGGCTCGTGGACGTCATGCAGGCCGTGGTGCAGAAGAACTGCCCGATGCTCGCGATGAGGAGCACCGTTCCGGCCCAGCTCGACGACAGCGCCTGGTTGAAGATGACGCCGACACCGCCGCCGCCGGCCGTCACGGCCTCCGGGTCCTGCACGGCGAAGAGGAAGGCGAGCAGGAGGATCCAGCCGCCGATCGCGGAGTAGAAGATCGAGCGCCAGATGCCCTTGGCGGCACCGTCCGCGGCGTCGTGCGTCTCCTCGGAGAGGTGTGCCGACGCGTCGAAGCCGGTGATCGTGTACTGCGTGAGCAGGAATCCGAGCGGAAGGACGTAGAACCAGAAGCCGAAGCCACTCGTGTCGCCGCCGGCCAGGCCCCCGCTGTTGTTGACGCGCATCGTGAAGACGTCGTTGACGCTCATGTGCTTCTCGGGCAGGAAGACGAGGATCGCGATGATGATCGCGGCGCCGGCGACGTGCCACCACACCGAGATGTTGTTGAGCATGGCCAGCAGGTGCCCGCCGAAGATGTTGATCATCGCCGTGAGGAAGAGGACCACGAGGAACATCCAGAAGACGCGCTGGAGGCTGTAGCCGGCGGCCCACGACTCGCTCATCGTGCTGAACGAGAGGTCGAAGAACGTCGCGGCACCGTAGGCCACGGATGCGTCGATCGCGAGCAGGCCGATGAGGTTGAGCCAGCCGGTGTAGTAGCCGGCCTTGGCGCCGCCGAGCTTGCTGGCCCACCAGTAGATGCCACCGGAGGTCGGGTAGGCCGACACGAGCTCGCTCATGCAGAACCCGATGATGAGGATGAAGACGGAGATGAGCGGCCAGCCGATCGAGATGGCGATCGGGCCGCCGTTGTTCCACGCCTGGCCGAAGGTCGTGAAGCAGCCCGCGAGGATCGAGATGATCGAGAAGGAGATCGCGAAGTTGGAGAAGCTCGACCACGATCGGTTGAGCTCCTGCTTGTAGCCGAGCTCGGCGAGCAGGCGTTCGTCGTCAGAGAGGTGCACATCAGCCACGGTTTGCTCCCATGGGTCCGGCCGGCCCCGAAGTGACCGGCGTCATATGTGGTGCGACGGGCCGATGTTAGGGCTCCCGGGACGTCATTGGTATGGCTTTGGGCCATTCTTTGTCTTCGGCGCGTCGCCGTTTGCGCTACGGAATCCGTCGCCACCGGGCCTTGCGTCCGGCACTCCGGCAGCCCCGGCGACCAACCTGCCGGACGCACCGTGAGGGGTGGGCGTGTGCAAGGGGCGGAACGAGGGAGGCGCGGGCGGGCCGTGCTCACTAGGCTGCGGACCACCGGCCCCGCGGCCGGGTGACGTGCCCACCGAAGACCCGGGAGGTCCCCCGTGTTCACCAAGATCCTCGTCGCCAACCGTGGGGAGATCGCGGTCCGCGCGTTCCGCGCGGCCACCGAGCTCGGCGCGAAGACGGTCGCCGTCTTCCCGCACGAGGACCGCAACTCCGAGCACCGGCTCAAGGCTGACGAGTCCTACCAGATCGGTGAGCCCGGCCACCCGGTGCGCGCCTACCTCGACCACGAGAACATCGTGCGGGTCGCGGTCGAGTGCGGCGCCGACGCCATCTACCCGGGCTACGGATTCCTCTCCGAGAACCCCTTGTTGGCGGAGGCCTGCGAGGCCAACGGCATCACGTTCATCGGCCCACCGGCATCCGTCCTCCACCTCACGGGCAACAAGTCGCGGGCGATCACAGCCGCCCGCGCCGCCGGGCTGCCGACCCTGGCGAGCGCCGAGGCGTCGACCGACCTCGACGCCCTGGCTGCAGCCGCCGCGGACATCGGCTTCCCCGTCTTCGTCAAGGCCGTCTCCGGCGGCGGCGGCCGCGGCATGCGGCGCGTGGATGACCCGTCGACGCTGCGCGAGTCGCTCGAGGCGGCCCAGCGCGAGGCCGATGCCGCGTTCGGCGACCCCACGCTCTACCTCGAGCAGGCCGTGGTCAACCCGCGGCACATCGAGGTGCAGCTGCTGGCCGACGGCTCCGGCTCGGTGCTGCACCTCTACGAACGCGACTGCTCGGTGCAGCGCCGTCACCAGAAGGTCGTCGAGATCGCGCCCGCGCCGAACCTCGACCCCGCCACTCGCGCACAGATGTGTGCGGATGCCGTGCGCTTCGGTGAGTCGATCGGCTACCGCAACGCGGGAACGGTCGAGTTCCTCCTCGGCGAGGACGGCCGCTACGTCTTCATCGAGATGAACCCGCGCATCCAGGTCGAGCACACCGTCACCGAGGAGGTCACCGACGTCGACCTCGTCGTGGCGCAGATGCGCATCGCGGCGGGTGAGTCGTTCGAGGACCTCGGGATGAAGCAGGACGACATCTACGTGCGCGGGGCGGCGTTGCAGTGCCGCATCACCACCGAGGACCCGTCGAACGGCTTCCGACCGGATGCCGGTCAGATCAGCGTCTACCGCTCGGCCGGCGGTGGTGGGGTTCGCCTCGACGGCGGCACGGTGTTCGTCGGGGCGCAGGTCAGCCCCCACTTCGACTCGATGCTCGTCAAGCTCACCTGTCGCGGACGCAGCTTCCCGATGGCGGTGCGCCGGGCCCGGCGAGCGCTCGCCGAGTTCCGCATCCGCGGGGTGTCGACGAACATCCCCTTCCTCGAGGCCGTGCTCGCCGACCCGGTGTTCCAGGCCGGGCAGGCGACGACGAGCTTCATCGACCAGCGTCCCGAGCTGCTCGAGGCGCGCATGGGCGGCGACCGCGGCACCCGCCTGCTCACCTACCTGGCCGACGTGAGCGTCAACCAGCCCCACGGCCCCGCGACCACGCACCTGAAGCCCCGCACGAAGCTGCCGACTCTCGACACGGCATCCCCGCTCCCCCGGGGCAGCCGCGACCTGCTTCGCGAGGTGGGCCCGGCGCAGTTCGCCCGGCAGCTGCGCGAGCGCACCGACGTGCCCGTGACCGACACGACCTTCCGCGACGCCCACCAGAGCCTGCTCGCCACCCGGATGCGCACCCGCGACCTGCTGCACGTCGCGGGGCACGTGTCCCGCCTGACGCCTGAGCTGCTCTCCATGGAGGCATGGGGCGGCGCGACCTACGACGTCGCGCTGCGCTTCCTGTCCGAGGACCCGTGGGAGCGGCTGGCGCTGCTGCGCGAGGCGATGCCCAACATCCCTCTGCAGATGCTGCTGCGGGGGCGCAACACCGTCGGCTACACGCCCTACCCCACGAAGGTCACCGACGCGTTCGTCGCGGAGGCGGCCAGCACCGGTCTGGACATCTTCCGCATCTTCGACTCGCTCAACGACGTGTCGCAGATGCGCCCTGCGGTGGATGCCGTGCTCGCCACCGACACGGCGGTCGCCGAGGTGGCCCTGTGCTACACCGGCAACCTGCTCGACCCCGGTGAGCGCCTCTACACGCTCGACTACTACCTGCGCCTGGCCGAGCAGATCGTCGACACCGGCGCCCACGTGCTCGCCATCAAGGACATGGCGGGGTTGCTGCGCGCGCCGGCCGCGGCGACGCTGGTGCGGGCGCTGCGTGAACGCTTCGACCTGCCCGTGCACCTGCACACCCACGACACCGCCGGCGGTCAGATCGGGACGCTGCTCGCCGCCATCGACGCCGGGGTGGATGCCGTGGACGCCGCCTGTTCGTCGATGTCCGGCACGACCAGCCAGCCGAGCCTGTCCGCCCTCGTGGCGGCCACCGACGGCACCGAGCGGCCCACCGGGCTGGACATCGACAAGGTGTTCTCGCTCGAGCCCTACTGGGAGGCCGTGCGCACGATCTACAAGCCGTTCGAGTCAGGGCTGGCCTCACCGACCGGGCGCGTGTACTTCCACGAGATCCCCGGCGGGCAGCTGTCCAACCTGCGCCAGCAGGCGATCGCGCTCGGCCTCGGCGACCGCTTCGAGGACATCGAGGACATGTACGCCGCGGCGAACCGCATCCTCGGCAACATCGTCAAGGTGACGCCGTCCTCCAAGGTCGTCGGCGACCTGGCCCTGGCCCTGGTCGGGGCCGGAGCCGACCCGGCCGACTTCGAGGAGAACCCGACGAGGTACGACATCCCCGACTCGGTGATCGGCTTCCTCGAAGGTGAGCTCGGCGACCCGCCCGGCGGGTGGCCCGAGCCTTTCCGCACCAAGGCACTTCAGGGGCGCACCGCCAAACCGCGGCACACCGAGCTGACCCCCGAGCAGGAGTCTGCACTGGCCACCGAGCCGCGCCGCACCCTGAACCAGCTGCTCTTCCCCGGGCCCACCAAGGAGTTCGAGGCCAGCCGCGAGGCCTACGGCGACCTGTCGGTGCTCGGCACCATCGAGTTCCTGCACGGCTTGGAGCAGGGAACCGAGTACGAAGCCGAGATCGAGGCCGGCAAGCGCCTCATCCTCGGCATCAGCTCGGTGGGCGAGGCCGACCGCCAGGGCATGCGCACCGTGATGTGCACGCTCAACGGGCAGTTCCGACCCGTCACGGTGCGCGACCGGTCGGTCGCCGCCGATGTCAAGGCCGTGGAGAAGGCCGACCTGTCCGTGCCCGGCCACGTGCCGGCGCCGTTCTCCGGGGTCGTCACGCCGGTCGTCGCCGAGGGCGACACGGTCGAGCCCGGCGGTGTCGTCGCGACGATCGAGGCGATGAAGATGGAGGCCAACATCACCAGCCCCGTGGGCGGCACCGTGGCACGCCTGGCCTTCAGCGGACACCACCAGCAGGTGGAGGGCGGCGACCTCATCGTCGTCGTCACCCCGGCCTGACTCCCGGACCTTCCCGAAGGGTCCGTACCCAAACCCCCGTTTGGGTGAGCGTGTACGTACCGTCGAGGGTCGCACCGGTCACCATCGTGGCCGGCGCTCCACCCATCGAACGAGGGAGAACACCATGGGAATCGGCGACAAGATCGAGAACGCCAAGGATGAGCTGGTGGGCAAGGGCAAGGAGGCCGCCGGCAAGGTGACCGACAACGAGCGCCTCGAGGCCGAGGGCCGCGCCCAGCAGGCCGAGGCCGACGTCAAGCAGGCCGGCGAGAAGGTCAAGGACGCGTTCAAGAACTGACCTTCCGGGGGCTCGCCCCAGGGAACCCGTACCCACATCGACCTATTGGTCGGTGTGGGTACGGCCGTTCTGTACCTGGAGTGACCTATTGGTCGGTGTGGGTACGGCCGTTCTGTACCTGGAGTGACCTATTGGTCGGTGTGGGTACGGCGACCCGCTACCAGCTGCCGCCTGAGGACCCGCCGCCACCACCGCCGCTGAAACCGCCGCCTCCGCTGAACCCGCTCGACCCGGACGAACCCGGGGTCGAGACGAACGTCCCGGCAGCCACGGTCGAGAACGAGTCCATGCTCGAGGCGACGTCGGAGAAGCCGCCGGTGCCCCAGTTCCCCACGTACCACGTGGGGCTGGCGACGCTCACCCCCGCGGCAGCCGCAGCCGCCGCCACCTCCTCGAAGGTCTTGGCCCACCGGTCCGCCAGACCGAACACGATGGCGAACGGCAGGAACTTCGAGAAGACCTCCTGGGCTTCCTCCCACTTGATCTGGTTGGCCTCGGCGGTGGCGATGTACCGCTCGAAACCGCGCGACTGCGCCAGCATGGCTGAGCCGGATGCCGTTCGAGCCGCCATCCGCTGGCCGAGGGCTCGCACGATCAGCCCGGACACCACCCCACCCCCGACGAGCACCCACGTCGGCGAGATCGGGAAGCCGGAGTCCGCGAACAGGCCCGACAGCATCCCCCCGAGGAAGAACGCGGCGAAGACCGAGCCGAAGATCAGCAGCGTGCCAAGACCCGTCCAGCCCGCGCGAGCCCGCTCCGGGCTTCGACGGAACCACCCACGCTCGACGACCTCCTCGTACATCAGACGCTCCACGGCATCCAGGGTGGGCTTGAAGCGGTTCTTCAACTGGGACAGGGCGATCTGGTTGCCCCCGGCGAAGATCGAGTCGATGAGCACCTGTTCGTACGGGGCGAGGGGCACGGCGGATGCCGGGGGTGCGGTTCGCGAGAGCACCCAGTCGTCGGCCCGGAAGATCCCCCGGTCATCGCGCGCGATCGTCAGGTGCCCACGAACGGCGAGGTCGACGAGCGTCGCCGTGACGTCGACGAGATTGACCTGCTCATCGAGAATGGTGCCGACCATGCCGGGCTGCACACCCGGCGGCGGGTTGAACTGCACCGCGACGGTGGGCGCCTCGCCGCCGACGACGACGGGGACGTCCTCGCCGGGTCCGGGGGTCAGACCCGGGGTGAGTCCGGCGTACTGCTCGTCGCGCCCTCTGGTCCACACGAGCATGCCCATGAGGGAGCCGGCGAGGAGCGGCCCGAGCACGCCCAAGCCCATGGCCAACCAGCCCAGAGCACGCGCCTGCCCCGGGCTGACCGGTGATCCGCCGCCCGCCTCGGAGTCACCGTCGCGAAGGTCCGGGGTGAGGTCGCCGAAGGCGTCGCGCGGGTACGACGTCACCACGCTCATGCCCTCACGAGCCGCGAGGTCGGGTGAACTGAACGTCGAGGTGGCCCCCGCCTGTGCCTGGCAGGGTGTGTCGGCGCCGAGCTCGCCGTAGAAGCAGGCGGCCCTGGTGGCCGGGACGGGCGCCGTCACCGCGGCGCGAACGCCCAGCTGCGGGAAGCCGTTCGAGGGGTCGACGACGTTGTAGTAGAACTCGGCCGTGCCGTCACCGATGTCGTTGACCAGGTTCGCCAACCGGAACTGCACGACGTAGTCGGCGGTGCCGCGCACGGTCTGCGAGGGGCTGCCGATCCGGATCTGGCGGAAGGCGCCCATGTCGGAGATCGCGATGTCGGTCGGCGCCCCGGACGGTGAGGTGACCACCACCCCGGACAGCTCGTAGTAGCGGTACTGGGTCTCGCTGTCCTGGTAGCCCGCGCGGACCTTGACGTTGCGCAGGATGCCGTGGCGATCCTCGCCGTCGGGGAAGCGCCACCGGATCGTCTCGGTGACGATGACCGATCCGTCTGGCTGGACCTCGAACTGCGTTGACAGGGAGTCGGCCTGCTCCTCGGTGGGCAGCACCAGCGCCGGGCCCCAGGCCTGCAGCGCCGGCATCCGCTCCCCCGCAGCCAGCGCCAGCGGTGCGAGGACCACCGCCGCGACGATCAGCCCGAGGCAGGCCCAGAATCCCACCCACGGCGTCGCGGATCGACGCACCGGTGCGACCGGGCTGTCCACCTCAGTCCTCGCCGCGGGTGCGGGCTGACATGGCGCGGGCTGCCTCGCGGTTGTCCTGGCGTTCGCGCAGGGCATGGCGCTTGTCGTAGTTCTTCTTGCCCTTGGCCACGGCGAGCTCGACCTTGGCCCGGCCGTCCTTGAAGTACAGCGAGAGCGGCACGATGGTGTGCCCGGTCTCGCGGGTCGCCTGGAGGATCTTGTTCAGCTCACGCCGGTGGAGCAGCAGCTTGCGGCGGCGGCGCGGCGTGTGGTTGTTCCACGTCCCGTTGAAGTACTCGGGGATGTGAACGCCCTCGAGCCACAGCTCGTCGTCACGGTCAAAGCCCGCCCATCCGTCGACGAGCGAGGCCCGCCCCATCCGCAGCGCCTTGACCTCCGTGCCCATCAGGACGAGGCCCGCCTCGTACGTGTCCTCGATGAGGTAGTCGTGACGGGCCTTGCGGTTGCTCGCGACGAGCTTTCGTCCGGTCTCCTTGGCCACGGGAGCGAGGTTACCTTCCGCGAGGGCGCAGACCGCACCCACTACCCGAAGCTCGGGTCGTCACAGCCAGCGACGCGGGTCGACAGGCTCGCCGTTCTCGTGGGTCTCGAAGTGCAGGTGACAACCGGTGGAGAGGCCGGTGCTGCCCTCATAACCGATGACCTCGCCGCGCGAGACCTTGCCGCTGCGCTGGGCGTAGCCCTCCAGGTGCTTGTAGACCGTCGCGAGGTGCTCGCCGTTGACGATCCCGTGGTCGATCACGATTCGGTTGCCGGCGCCCGCGGCGTAGCCGGCCATGATGATCTCGCCCGGGGCAGCAGCGCGAACGGGCGTCCCGCACGGTGCGGCGAAGTCGCGGCCGGCGTGCAGCCGCCAGACGCGGTCGATGGGGTGGAAGCGCATGCCGAACTCGGAACTGATCCGGCCGGTGATCGGGCGGCTGAGGTAGCCACCGTCGTCACCCTCGGAGGAGCCGGAGGAGCCGGATCCGGTTGACGGCCGGGCGGCCAGCCCGGCCTTCTTCTCCGCGGCCCGCCGAGCGGCTTCTGCCTTGGCTGCGGCTGCCGCCTTGCGCCGCGCCTCGGCGGCGCGAGCCACGAGGACGGCCTTGAGCCGGCTCTGCTCGGCCTTCATGGCGCTGAGGCGAACCTTGTCGGCAGCGATCTGCGACTCGACCTCGGCGGCCTGGCTGGTCTGCTGGGCGGCGAGGGCGTCGAGGTCGGCCTTGGCGCGGGCCGCGGAGTCGCGAGCGCTCTCGGCCGCCGCGAGGGCTTCCTCGGCACGCTTCTTCTTCGCGGCCGAGTCGGCACGCAGCGCCGAGAGGTGGTCCTCGAGCGCGGTCAGGCTGGCCTTCTCGGTCGCGAGGCGATCAAGGGTCTCGCCCTGCACGTCCATCACCGTGTCGACGAGGGCGATCCGGTCGGCGAACTGCTGAGGGTCGGTGCTGGACAGCGCCATGTCGAGCTGGCCGAAACCCTGCTCCTGGTAGATCTGCGCGGCGAACTGGGCCACCCGGGACCGCCCGGCCGTGACCTCCTTGGTCGTCGACTCGAGTTCGGCCTGTGCCTTGGCCTCGCTGGCCCGGGCGGCTTCGAGCTCCTGGGCAGCCAGCGTGTTGGCCCGGTCTGCGGCGAGGGCGGCCGACTCGGCCTCGGCCAGGGCGCTCTGGGCGGCGGGCAGCTTCGCCTTGGTCTGCTGGAGCGCGATGTACGCGTTCGAGAGCTCAGCCGAGGAATCCTCGAGGTCTTCGCGCAGCTTCTCGATCTGCGCGTCGACCTTGCGCTTCTCGGCACCGGGGTCGGATGCCGTGGACGACCCCGGCAGCGGGGCCGTCGGGACCGCTGTGGCCGAGCTGACACCCAGGGCTGCGGCGCAGAGCAGCGCTACGCCCACAGCCGCTGTCCGGCTGTGGGCGCGCACGATCGCCTCAGTGTCCTTGAGTCCCATGATCACCATTGGTAACACGTTTCACGCGTTGAGGGGAGCATCTGGAGGGATGAATCGGTGGGCGGTCTCGCGGAGCGGGCCCACCGGGGGTCACACGCGCAGGTACCGACGCAGCGTGGCCAGGCTCGTGAAGACAGCCACGGTGGTGACCCCCAGCACCATCCACGGCGCGAGCAGCCACACGTCGGTGGTGCCGATGAACGCCTGGCTGAGCGCGATCTGGCTGGCTCCCTCGTTGAAGACGAACTGCATGAGGGCCACGAGCAACCCGACGGCCAAGCTCACCCCCAGCACCGAGACGATCACCATCTCGGCGATGAACGGCATCCGGATCGTCCAGTTCGAGGCGCCGACCAGTCGCATGATGCCGATCTCCCGGCGCCTGATGAACGCGGCCTGTCTGATGGTGGTCGCCATGAGCAGGGCGGCACAGGCCACCATCAGGGCTGCGAGGAGCACGGCGAACGCGGTGATGTAGTTGATGATCGTGAAGAACTTGGAGAGGACCTTCTCCTGGTCCTGGACGGTGGCGACCCCCGGCGCACCGTCGAACTGGCTGGTCACGACGTCGAACTTCGTGGGGTCGTTCAGTTGCACCCGCAGGCTCTGCGGGATGTCGCCCACCTGCACGTTCCCGGCGATCGGGCTGTTGCGGAACTGCTCCTTGAACCGGTCATAGGCCTCCTGCTCGGACTCGTAGAAGACCTCCTTGACCTCGGGCAGCGCCTTCAGCTGGTCCTGGATGGCGGTCTTCTGGGCTTCCGTGACGGCCCGGCCCTCACAGTTGGGCTGCAACGAGTTCTCGGTGCACAGGTAGATCGACACCTGGATGCGGTCGTACCAGTAGCCCTTCATCGTGTCGGCCTGGCGCTGGGCGAGCATGCCGAGACCGAGCAGGAACATCGAGACCATCGTGACGAGCACGACGGAGATCGCCATGGACAGGTTGCGGCGCAGGCCCGATCGGACCTCGGAGAGCAGGAATCGCAGCTGCACGGCTCACACCTCCGCGGTGGGGTAGTAGCTGGCGTGCTGTTCGTCGCGGACGACGACACCGTCCTCGAGCTGGAGGACGCGGCGGCGCAGGTCGTTGACGATGTCGGCGTCGTGGGTCGCCATGACGATCGTCGTGCCGGTGCGGTTGATCCGGTCGAGCAGGCGGACGATGTCGAGGCTGATGGCCCGGTCGAGGTTGCCGGTCGGCTCGTCGCACAGCAGGATCTGCGGGCGGTTGACCACGGCGCGGGCGATCGCGACCCGCTGCTGCTCACCACCGGAGAGCTGGTGGGGGAAGCGCTTCTCCTTGCCGGCGAGGCCGACCATCTCCAGGGTCTCGGGGACCAGCTGGCGGATGACGTGCCCCGGCTTGCCGATCACCTGGAGGGCGTAGGCGACGTTCTCGTGGACCGTCTTGTTCGGCAGGAGGCGGAAGTCCTGGAAGACCGCACCCATCTCGCGGCGCAGCCTCGGTACCTGTCGCATCGGCATGGAGTTCAGGTCGTGGCCGGCGACGAGGACGGTGCCCTCGGTGGCGGCCTCCTCGCGCAGCGCGAGCCGCAGCAGGGTGGACTTGCCGGAGCCGGAGGGGCCCACGACGAAGACGAACTCACCCCGGTCGATGTCGACGCTGACGTTGTCGAGGGCTGCCCGGGTGGATCTCGGGTAGACCTTGGTGACCTTCTCGAAGCGGATCATGACGGGGGGTTGGCCTCAGGGTCAGGGTGCGATCGGACGACGGGCAGCCACGGCGAATGCGGTTGCCCCGAGGAACAGGATAGGTCGACGCAGGGTGGATGCCGGGCGGTTATCGAGGTTCGGCGGGTCACCTCGGCGCGGTCAGCACCTGGACGAACGTCGCGGTGACCATGTCGACGGCCCGCTGGGCGTCGTCGAGGGGCAGGTAGGGCCCCTGCGCGACGTCGTCGGGCCAGAACCGCACGTAGTGCTCACCGTCGCCGGGCCCGGGCCTGCGCCAGCCCAGGGTGAGGAGCGCGGCATCCTCCTGCGGGGACAGCGGATAGCCACCGACAGCGGCCGCCGCGCCCACGCACTGCCCACGCAGGTGGTCCTCGACGCGCTCGAGCCGAACCCACGGGGCGACGACGTCGTGCTTGGCGGGCAGGAGGCCGCCCCACCGCCCCTTGCGCACCAGCGTGGGGCGGGCGTGGTCCTGCGATGCCGTGAGCGTCACCGACTCGCCGTCGGCGAGTGCCCGCAGGCGCTCGACGAGACCGTGGGCGGCATCCGGCCACCGGAGGTCGCTCACGGGTCAGCCCTGCGCTGCGGCCTTGTCCTGGGCGATCTGCCAGCGGATGCCGGCCTCGATGAAGGCGTCGATGTCGCCGTCGAAGACGCTCGAGGTGTTGCCGACCTCGTGGCCGGTGCGCAGGTCCTTGACCATCTGGTACGGGTGCAGGACGTAGGAGCGCATCTGCTCACCCCAGCTGGCCTTGACGTCGCCGGCGAGTTCCTTGCGCTCGGCGGCCTCCTCGGCCTTCTTCAGCAGCAGCAGGCGCGACTGCATGACGCGCAGCGCGGCGGCGCGGTTCTGGATCTGGGACTTCTCGTTCTGCATCGAGACCACGGTCCCGGTGGGGATGTGCGTCATGCGCACGGCGGAGTCGGTGGTGTTGACCGACTGGCCGCCGGGGCCGCTGGAGCGGAAGACGTCGACCTTGAGCTCGTTCTCGGGGATCTCGATGGTGTCGGTCTGTTCGATGAGCGGCACGACCTCGACCGCGGCGAAGCTGGTCTGGCGGCGGCCCTGGTTGTCGAAGGGGCTGATCCGCACGAGGCGGTGGGTGCCGCCCTCGACGCAGAGGTTGCCGTAGGCGTAGGGCACGTCGACCTCGAAGGTGGCGCTCTTGAGGCCGGCCTCCTCGGCGTAGGAGGTGTCGAGGACCTTCACGGGGTAACCGTGGCGCTCGGCCCAGCGCAGGTACATGCGCATGAGCATCTCGGCGAAGTCGGCGGCGTCCACTCCCCCGGCGCCGGCGCGGATGGTGACCACTGCGGCCCGTTCGTCGTACTCGCCGGAGAGCAGGGTGCGCACCTCGAGCTCGCCGACGTCCTTCTTCACGACGGCCAACTCGACCTCGGCCTCGGCGAGGGTGTCGGCGTCGTTCTCCTCCTGGCCCATCTCGACCAGGGCCTGGAGGTCGTCGATGCGGGCGTCCATGTTCGTGACGCGCTCGTGCTCGGCCTTGGCGCGCGAGAGCCCGGAGGTCACGACCTGGGCCTTCTCCTGGTCGTCCCACAGGTTCGGGTCTGAGGCCTGCTGCTCGAAGTCGGCGATGGTCGCCTCGAGCTTGGACAGGTCGGTCACCTCACGCACGGACGCCATGGTCGTGCGGAGGTCCTTGATCTCCTGGGAGAAGTCGACAGCCACGGTGAGCAAGCCTACGCGAGTCCCCGGCCGTGACCGTGCGGGCACGGGTCTGCGACAGCAACCATCAGCGTTCCAGGTCTCAGGGTTCGAGGTCGGCGCGGGCGCTGGACTGCACGGTGATGCGGATGCTCACCCCGAGGTCGCTCAGCACGGCCCCTATCATCGGCAGTTCTGCCTCACCGCTGAGCGAGACTACTGCCGTGCGTCCGTCGGGCGTGCCCGTGCCGGGTCCGAGCCTCCACGCGAGGATGCCGTTGGGCCTTGGGCGGCTCGCGACGTAGCCGGCGGCGCGCTCGCGGACCGTCGCGTTCGACAGCGGCACCGAGGTCTTCACCCCCGAGGTGTAGGCGGAGTCGTCCAAGCCGTTGGCCGCGGTGAGGGCTGCGCCGTCAGCGACGTCGAGCAACCGCATCCGGGACAGGTGAGCCGAGGTGACGGCGATCGTCCCCGCGATGAGGATCATCGCGATGACCGTGAGGCCCACGATGAAGATGCTGATCGAGCCGTCTTCCTGCCGCGGCCGACGCGGAGCTGGGCCGGCCGGCACCACAGGTCGATCCCGCCCGCTCACGGCAGGCCCCGGAAACGATCCACGGTCGACAGGTGGGTCGCCGACACCGGGACCGACATCGGGATGACCTCGCGCGCGAAGGCGGGGATCAGCGGCAGCGGCACCCGCACGGTTGCCGTGGTCTCCACCCGCCCGTCGGGTCGCAGACACGGGGTTCCGTCACACGCGATCGACAACCTCCCCGTGCCGGCGAAGGAGTGGTCGAGGAAGGCGATCCTGGCCGCGGACTGGGCCCGGCCCGCAGCGTCGCTGCCGCTCTCCGCGGTGACGAAGGCCCGGCCCGCCTCCCGGGCGGCCTGGCTGACGGCGAACGAGCCCGCCTGGAGTCTGGCCATCATCATCACGAGGTAGATGAGCGGGATCAGCATCAGCACGGCGAGGGCGATGAACTCCACCACCGCGGCACCCCTCTCGTCGCGGACGCGCTGGCCACTTCGCCGGGGGCCGTGGTCGGTCACTGCGCCTCCAGGAAGGCGCGACCGACGACGTCGAGACGATCGTTCGGACCAAGCAGACCGAGCACCGGGATGGGCGCGACGACTCTCACCTCAACCACCCGGACCCCGTCGACGACGCTCTCCCGAGCGCTGACCTTACGTGCGTACTCCGGCGACAGTGACTGGCTGATCAGCGACTGGGTACGCGCGACGCCCTGTCCGGGAACGGCATCCAGCCTCGCACCCAGGCGAGCCCCCTCGGACGCACACGAGATGAGGGTGTTGCGGGTGTGCAACGTCAGACCGAGTTGGAACACCGCGAGGAAGAGCATGACGACGAGCACGGCCACCATGACGAAGTCCGCCACGGCTGCACCCCGCTCGTCGTGCCGAGGCATCGCGACAGCTCAGCCCTTCACCGAGGAGAGGGCGTTCTGGAACATCGAGACCAGCTGTCCCTTGGCGACGACCCACAGCGCCGTGACCAAGCCCGCGGTCATGAGGGTGATGAGCACCCAGCCCGGCACGTCACCTCGCTCCGATCTGCGGACTGCGCGCGTCAGGAGCACATGGGTGGCGACGACAAGGCGGGCGGACAGGGTGCGGGTGATCGACATGGGGTCGGTCCTTTCCATCGTGTCAGAGCGTGAACTGGAAGTAGCTGAAGCCGGGGAACACGGCGAAGAGCACGGTGACAGGGAGGATGAGGAACACGACCGGGGTCATTATGGATTCAGAACGTGTACGGTGGGTCGATGACTCAGGCGGCCATCTACGCTCGGATCTCCAAGGACGACGGGAGCGCCCTCGGTGTCAGCCGACAGGTGAAGGACTGCCGTACGGAGGCGGATCGACGCGGCTGGACGGTTCGCGACGTCTACGTTGACAACGACGTGTCCGCATCCTCCGGAGCTCCTCGACCTGAATGGCAACGACTGGTACGCGACGTGGAGGCGCGTCGGGTTTCCGCGATTGTCGTCTGGTCGGCCGAACGCCTAACCCGCAAGCCGCGCGAGGCTGAGGACGTCATCGAGTGGGCTGAGAAGTACGGGTTGGCCTTGGCCAACATCGGTGGTGAACTCGACTTGTCCACCCCTGATGGACGGATGATGTACCGAATCCGGGGGGCGATCTCTCGGCATGAGTCAGAGCAGTCGTCACGGCGGATCCGGCGTAAGTTCCTCGAGCGTGCCGAGGGTGGCAAACCCCACGGCAAGGTCGCCTACGGATACCAGCGCGTTGACGGGCGGGACGTGCTCGACCCAGACCAGGCGGCGGTGATCCGCGATGCCGCACGACGGCTCTTGGCGGGCGAGTCGCTGCGATCCGTTGCGACGAGGCTGAATGAGACCGACCGACTCTCACCTCGGGGCAAGAAGTGGGAGTCCGCAACGTTGCGTCAGATCCTCCTTCGCGATCGAAATGCTGGACTCCGCCGGCATCAGGGGTCAGTCATAGGACGAGGCGACTGGGAGCCCATCTACGACGAGGCGACGCACGAGCGTGTCGTGGCCCTGCTCACGGATCCTTCACGTCGGACGAACAGAGGCGCCACGATCTCGCATCTGCTGACCGGTATCGCGCGCTGCGGCCTTTGCGGTGATGCAGTTCAGGGACCTGGAGTGATGCGGGTATTGCCCGCCTCTGGAACCCAGCCAAGAAGGTACGGATGCCGTCAGTGCTTCAGAGTCTCTCGAAAGGTCGATGACGTGGACGCCGTGGTCGAGGCAGTGATCGTTGCACGCCTTTCTCAGCCAGACGCCATGGCGGCCATTGTGTCTGGAGACCCAGAGCGGGCCCAGGTCCTACAGGACCAGATCGAAGCCGCCCAAGCCCGGCTGGCAATCGCCGCCGATAGCTTCGCGGAGGGTGAACTCACTGGCGAACAGCTGCGCCGGGTGTCATCGCGGCTGCGCCCGAGGATCGATGAATGGCGAGCAGACCTTGCTGCGTGTGGACCGACTCCCGGGCTACCCGAACTGGCTGGACCCGAGGCGGCGGCGCGTTGGGCAAGCGCTTCCATTGAGGTGAAGCGCGCAGTTGTGGACTCGCTTGTATCGGTCACGATTGAGCCCCAAGGTGCAGGCCGAGCATTCGACCCGGCGAATGTGAGGATTGAGTGGCGCTGAACGACCACCCGTTGAAGCACCTCGCAACCACACCAGTTCGAAACGTCCCGGCCCTCAGGACCTAGATACAGGACACTCGGGGCGCCTTGAGCGCCCACCTCCGCGCGGACCATCGGCTCTCCATCGCAGTGATGACTATTCAGGAAGGCGCGTGAAGCACGGGCGAGCACCAATACACCTCAGCCGCAGGGCAGTGTGCTGACGCCATGCCCCTCGCCACGCCATGTGCTTGTCGGACAGTGAGGGTCGAGCGGCGGACTTGGGTGTCGGTCCTGCCGGCGACACTTCGGCGTGGCCTTTCACAATCAGCGCAACGATCGAGTCGTTCCCAACAGCGGGCCAACGCGCACAACCTCCGCGGGTTTGGAGGAGGGACCAGTCGTGAGAAAGACAGCGCCGTCGCCGGGTGGGAACGCGGGCTCAGGTGGCCGGGTCCTGTCCTCTCGGGGCTGGTCCAAGGCCCGTGCGGTCAGTGTCCCGATCCTTGCGTCGACTGTGATGACGTGCTCGATTGGTGCGCTGTTGCCGCCGGTCCCGGGCCTCGTGATGTTCACACTGGGGTTGGTCATCGCGTTTGCGCTTCGCGTTGACCGGGTGGAGCCCGTGGTTGTGTGCCTGGTCTACGGGGGTACGCCCCTCGCGGCCGAGGACCACCGCGCTCTCGGGCCTGCTCTCGCTGTGCTGAGCTCGCACGGGTTGGGGCCGCCAACGGTGCGGTTCTGGGTCCGCCCCGGCAGCCCAACGGATGGCGTCATCACTGTTGGCCGACGGTCTGTCCTGGTCAGCCGCGGCCTGATATCGGCGATCAGCTCTGGAGAGGTGAGTGTCGAGAGCGCGGCAATGCTCTTGGCGCAGGCTGCCGGCCTGGTCCGCGGCGGGGCAACGCGCGGCGACCTGTTCATCCGCTTCTGGGCTCTTCCGTGGCTCTGCCTGACCTCCGGGATGGTGCGTGCCGCGAGAGGCTTCGGCGTCTTGCCGCTGGTCCGCATGACGTGGAAAGCCCGTTGGTTTCTCACGGTGGTCGCCGCAGCCCAGGCGATGGCCGAGTCTCATGTCGCCCTGGCTGGCCTTGTGGTTGGCATCGGAGCCATTTCCTACCTCTGGCCGCGCTGGGTGCGCGCGTGGCAGACCGAATGTCAGGTCCTCGGGGACGAGGCGGCCGCGGCGGTCCGTGCCTCCGCGCCGCGAGGAGGGGATGCTCGGCGTGAGGACCCGGATGGACAGGACCCGCGACTGGCCGGCAGAGCTACCGTGGCCCGTAATCGTCACTTGAGCGTGGTGCGCTGACTCCTCGGCACGACCCGGAAGTGTCTCAGGTTCGAGCCGATCTGGTTCTGCCCTTCGGTGCCCGAAAGTTGGTTCTCCCCGGGACAACCATCGTTACCCTCGATCAGCGGCGCGGCAAGCCCGGCCAAGGGTGCAGCGAGGGAAGTAGCGCGAAGCTGAATCGTTTCCCGCTTCCCGTCTCAACGAGCCGGCCGGCCGGGTCTGGAGTCGGCGCGCCGCTGTGCTCGTGAGAGCCGTTGGCGTGGGCCACTGCGGCCAGTACCATGGCGGCGACGTCACGGTCGAGGCCGGGGACCAGCGCCCCCAGCTCGCCAGCGGCCAGGGAGTGAGCGATGCGCAGCACTCGTAGCTCGCCCCCGGACGCGGCGAGGATCCCGCTGTCCCGATCGCCGGTCAGGATCTGCCCGAGCGTTTCCCAGTCCACCCAAGGGTGCGTAGCCGGTTCTTGGTTCCCGACGACGACGTCGTCGAGGAAGGACGTCCGACGGGTCCAGCCGCTGCGGATGAGTAGCTCGACGGCGGCCTCCTCGGTGTAGACGCCGCGTGCCCACTCGCGCAGCGCGTGGTTGACGTCGCCTACCTCGGTGATGTTCATGGGTGCATGGTTCTTGGCGCCCCAGACATCACATGGGCCGCTCAGCGCCGGGTTCCGGTCTGCAGGCCACCGCAGGAGCTTGGTCGCCGCACGTCAGGCCTGGCGGACGCGCGAGCAGTTTCCGGCCGATCGGGTGCAGCACCGATCACCTTCAGACCCGACTGCTGCCCCGCACTGCTCCTTGGGTGCGTCGTGTCCACAACGCACCCCCGGACCGCTTTCGGAAGGCATCAGGGCGTTTCGGAGGTATCCGGGTGGTCTACGACAAGGCGTGGAATGTGGCGTACCGCCGCGACCGCGACGCGGGCCGACCCCGGTACGTCGATGCCGCTCCCGTCCGGGTGAGGCTGCAGTGCTTGGTCGATGCTCATATTCCGGTGCGCGCCCTGGGCCGGGTGACCGGGCTGAGCGCCACGACGGTGCGCAAGATCCTTGATGGTGACCAGCCTCGCGTGCAGCGTGCCACCGCGGCCCGGGTGGCGCGCCTGTCCCCGGGCGACGTGTACGCCAACCAGTCCACCGGCCACGTTCCTCGGGTTGGCGCGGTGCGACGGGTGCAGGCGCTGCTGGCCATGGGATGGCCCCACCACGCGCTCGGTGCGGCGGGCATCGTCAACTCCGCCCAGATCATCGGCGCGTCCGGCGACCTCATCACGGTGAAGAGGTGGCGGCAGGTCCGTGACGTCTACGACCGCCTCAGCATGACCCCCGGCCCTTCGCCCGAGACCCGCGGGTGGGCCGCAAAGCTGGGGTACGCGCCCCCGCTGGCCTGGGACGAAGAGGGTATCGATGACCCGACCGTCATGCCGGGCCAGGACGCCACCACCGCCGGGCGGGAGGACTGCGTCATTGACGAGGTTGCCGTCGCCCGGGCGGCTGCTTGCGTGGGCGCCTCAGGCTCTCTCACTGCGACCGAGCGCACCGCGGTGGTGCGCGTGATGGCCTCACGTGGGGCCAGCGACGCACAGATCGCCGAACACCTGGGCGTGGTCGACCGCACCATCCTGCGGTGGCGCACGCAGCTGCAGATCCCCGCCGGACGGCCCCGCACGTGCCCTGACACCGACTCGTGGGTGAACGCAGAGGCCCGTGAGGTCACCGCGCGCCCACCGCGCCAGCCCGCTGCGGGCCGAGGTGGAGGCCGGGACATGGGTCGGGCCATGGATCGGGGCGCGCGGCCGGGTCGCTGAGCTACCGGCGTGGGGCAGCCGCGCCAGCCCGGGCACGCGCCGGCTGTGGGCTTCTGGACCGGCGGGTGGCGGTCGCCTTCTGTCGTCGCTCGGTGGCGGCGGTGAAGGTGGGCAGCCAGGACGCGGCGATGGCGGCCGTTTGGTTGGCCGCGATCAGGTAGTCGGCACGGCCGACCTCGAGGGCGCGCACGGCCGGGGTCAGCGGGATCGGCCGGTTCATGGTGAGGTCCTTGACGTCGACGTGTGCGGCCTCGCTGCCCTTGACGCCGTCACCGCGGGAGTTGGTGCTCCCCGCGACTGCGGCGGCGTTGACCGCCCGGGCGGGGAACGTCACCGCCGGGTCGGTGACAACATCGCGCACGACATGGGCCAGGTCGGTGGACGAGGACAGCACGGTCGCGAGGGTTCCGGCCACCGAGCTCAGGTTGACGCGGGATGCGATGACCTCAGGGGTGGCCGTGGTGGAGCCGTCGATGGTGATCTCCCGCAGGGCTGCACGGACCTCGGCGGCGGCCTGGGTCAGGACGGGAGAGTCAGGGCGCGCGGCATGCGAGGCGAACTGGGCCCAGGACCGGCCGCTGGCACCCCATGTCGCCCGGGCCAGGTCCAAGGGCTGGTCGAGTCGGGTGGCGTACTGGAAGGCGTCGATGGCGCCAGCCTGGGCGGCTGCGGACAGGAGCACGGCGGTGTGGCCCAGCAGCAGCTCCTGCGTTCTGGCGACCAGGCGCAGGTGTCCTGCGGTGGGGTTGGCCACGATCGCCCGGTGGGCGTGCACGTCCCACGCGGCGACCGCGGTCGCAACCCGCGAACCATACGGCTCGTGCCGGTGCTCACGAGCCAACGCTGCGGGGAAGGAGCGCGAGACGTAGGCGCCGGTGACCCGCTCCACGGCGTCCAGGCGGCTCAGGACGGACCGGGGGGTGCTGAGGCCGCCCGGCGCGGGGATCCTGCCCCACGGTGTCACGGTGGCCTCAACCGCACGGGTGTGCGCCAACACGGCCAGGCGCATCCCGTGGCAGGTGATGTACAGCGTGTGGACGATCCGTGCACGGGCGGCGTCGGCGTCCGCGTGGACCGCGGCGTTGCGGGTGGGGCCAGGTGCGTGGTGTCGGTCTATCAGCTCGGCGGCCCGGGTGAAGCTGTCGGCGATGCTCTGCAGGCGCGGGTCGGTGGGGCCGGGGCCAGGCCAGCGGCGTGTCCGGTTGCCGCGGTGTAGGGCGGCGGTCATCGCAGCCACCCGGGGCATGGGGTCAGGGGCTGAGTGGGGTCCGGTCGCGGGCAGGCGCGCTGCCGCGGGCAGCAGCGACCACAAGGTGGCCGCGGTCTGCACTACCTCGGGCCACGTGCGCAGCATCGCGGCCGCGTCGAGGTCACCCACGTCCGGCAGGAGGTCTCGGGCGGTGTGGTCGGCGTCCAGCAGGACCTCACCCACGCTGCGGTGGTCGCGCCGAGTCATGGCCTGGACCGCCCGATCAGGGCGCTCAGGTCGCCGAGCAGCGTCGCGGTCCCCGGCGGCAGGTCCTGGATCGGGTGCCCGCGAAGCAGCTGCTCCGCGCCGCGCAGCAGGGCCACCGGGTCCCGCTCGGCCGGGGCGGTCATGTCGTCGACGGTGACGCCCGGGGGCAGCAGCTGCAACGCCTGCGAGGTCAGCAGAGCCGCGCAGACCGCGAAGTCGCACTGGTGTGCGTCGGTGCCGGGCAGGTCGACCGCGCGCACTTCTGCGGTGACCAGCGAGCGGGCGACGAGCTGCATGATCAGCACGCCCTGCGTGTCGGCGGGTGGGGTGGTTGTGTTCACGGCCTCTCCTTCACTGTGGTTCTTCACGGTGGGCCTCCCGGCGGGCGGCACTGACGGTCGCGGGGCCGACGTGTGGATGGCCGACGTCGGCCCCGTCGGATGTGGACGCGTCGCCGCCCCGGCCCCCCGGTAGCCCCCCGGCGCCGTCGTCGGGGAGGGCTTCGGCGAGCCGTCGCAGCCGGGCGACCTCTCGGGTGGTGACCGCCCCGGCGCACCACTGCACCGCCTCGGCCGCGCCCACCGCCTCGTCGACGACCAGCGCCCGCAGCGCCTCGCCGGCCTGGCGTTCGTAGCGCTGCACCAGGTCGTCACGCTCCCGCAGCGCGGCGACCACCTGAACACCCAAGGCGGCGCATCGCCGGTCGCGCTCGAGACGGGCCCGCATCAGCGTCGCCTGCGCCTCCGCCGCGGCACGGCGTGCCGCCTGCCGCGTGGCCTGCTTCCCCGGTGTCGACCCCATCGCCGTGCTCCCTTCCACTTGATCGCTCACCCCCCAAAGCCCCCAAACCCGCACTTGTGGACACGCAGCCCTCCCCCAGCTCCAGCGACGCGCTCCTCCGAGCCGGAGCGAACCACCGCCGCGACGGCCTCAGCGGCAACGTCCCTGCCCCGAAAACGCAAATCTCATGGCCCACACACCTCATGCACCATCGGTACTTGTACCTACAACTACCTGACCACAACAGGCGCCGAGGGTGGCTTTAGGGGTGGTGACGATGAGCCTGCACAAGCTGACCGCGGGGTCGGGGTATGACTACCTGACCCGTCAGGTGGCTGCGCACGACCGCACCGAGGGCGCCCGTCCGGGCCTGGCCTCGTACTACACGGACAAGGGCGAGACCCCCGGCCGGTGGGTCGGGTCCGGGCTGGCCGGGATCGAGGGCCTCAATGTTGGCGATGGGGTCACCGCTGAGCAGATGCGGCTGCTGTTCGGGTCCGGGCACCACCCGCTGGCCGCGCAGCGGCAGGACGCCCTCGAAGGTCCCGGGCTGACCGAGAAGGACTACCAGGGCGTGGCCCGGCTCGGCACCCCGTACCGCGTGCACGCCGGCGATGTCAGTGCTTTCCGGCTGGAGGTCGCCCAACGGATGGAGGGCCTCGCCGCGTCCCAGGGTCACCCGCGCGACTACCCGCTGTCCGTGGCCGAGCGGGCCCGGGTCCGCACCCAAGTCGCGGTGGAGTTCTTCACCGCCGAGCACGGCCGCCCCCCGGCCGACGCCCGCGAGGTGGCGGCGACCATCGCCCGGCACTCCCGGCAGAAGACGACCGCGGTGGCCGGGTACGACCTGACCTTCTCCCCCGTGAAGTCGGTGTCAACCCTGTGGGCGGTTGCCCCCGCCGAGGTCGCGGCCCAGGTCGAGCTGGCCCACCACGACGCAGTCAACGACGCCCTCGCGTTCCTCGAGAAGCATGCTTTGTACTCCCGCGAGGGCGCCCGCGGGGTGCGGCAGGTCGACGTCAGAGGGCTTGTCGCGACGGCGTTCACCCACCGCGACTCCCGTGCCGGGGACCCGGACCTGCACACCCACGTCGCCGTCGCCAACAAGGTCCAAACCGGCTCCGGGAAGTGGTTGGCCATTGACGGGCGGGTGCTGTTCAAGGCCAACGTCACCGCCTCTGAGACCTACAACACCGCCCTCGAGATGCACCTGAAGGCCCGGCTCGGGCTGGTCTTCGCGGAGCGACCCGGCGCCGGACGCGGTAAGCGGGCCGTGCGCGAGGTCGTGGGTGTCGACCCGAGGTTGAACGCGCGCTGGTCGACCCGGCGGGTCTCCATCGAGGCCCGTCGCAGCGAGCTCGCCACCGCGTTCCAGACCGACCACGGGCGTCCCCCAACAGTCATCGAGTCCATCCACCTGGCCCAGCAGGCCACCCTGGAAACCCGCGACGCCAAGCACGAACCGCGCACCCTGGCCGAGCAGCGCACCACCTGGGCGAGCGAGGCAGGGGAGGTCCTGGGCGGCGCCGCGGCGGTGGCCGCGATGGTCACCGCAGCACTGTCCCCCACCGTGAACACCACTGCTGTGCTGGTGGATTCGGCGTGGGTGCGGGCCACGGCCACCACCATCCGGGACACCCTGCAGGCCGCCCGGTCCACGTGGCAGGTGTGGCACGTGCGTGCCGAGGCGCAACGCCGGGTCCGTGCCGTCGCCCTGCCAGGCGGCCAGGTGGACACGGTGGTGGAGCTGCTCGTCGACGAGGTCCTCACCACCGGGTCGGTGCGGATCACCCGGCCCCAGGACGACATCACCGAACCCAAACAGCTGCGCCGCCGCGACGGGTGCAGTGTGTACGAGGTGGCCGGGTCGGCCCTGTTCACCTCGCCCGCGATCCTGGCGGCGGAGCAGCACCTCGTCGAGACGGCCGGTCGCCGTGACGGGCGCGCCGCCAGCGAGGACGCGGTGTCGATCGCGCTGCTCGAGCAGGCCGCGAACGGGGTCACCCTCAACGCCGGGCAGGCCGCGCTGGTGCACGGCATGGCGACCTCCGGGGCCCGGGTCCAGCTGGGCATCGCCCCCGCCGGGGCCGGGAAGACCACCGCCCTGCGCGCCCTGGCCGCCGCCTGGACAGCAGATGGTGGGACCGTGATCGGGCTCGCCCCGTCCGCCGCAGCGGCCGCAGTCCTGCGCGAACAGCTCGGCACCGGCACCGACACCCTGGCCAAGCTGACCTGGTCCATCGACCACGACGACCTGCCCAACTGGGCGGCGCAGATCGGCCCTGGGACGCTGGTGGTCGTCGACGAGGCCGGGATGGCCGACACCCTGTCCCTGGCCGCCGTCGTCGACTTCGCGGTCGCCCGCGGCGCCTCCGTGCGCCTGGTCGGGGACGACCAGCAGCTCGCCGCGATCGGCGCCGGCGGTGTCCTGCGGGACATCACCGCCACCCACGGGGCGCTGCACCTGAGCGAGCTGATGCGGTTCGTCGACCCCGCCGAAGGAGCCGCGTCCCTGGCCCTGCGCGACGGGAACCCCGAGTCGCTCGGGTTCTACCTCGACCGCGGCCGCATCCACGTCGGCGACCTCGGCATGCTCACCGACGACGTGTTCACCGCCTGGGCCCACGACCGCGCGCACGGGTTGGACTCGGTGATGCTCGCGCCCACCCGCGAGCTGGCCTCCCAGCTGAACCAGCGCGCCCAGACCCACCGCCTCACCGGGACCACCCCGGGGGCGGGTGTGCCCCTGGCGGACGGGAACACCGCGCACGCCGGTGACCTGCTCATCACCCGCAGCAACGACCGCAGGCTGCGGGTCAGCGCCACCGACTGGGTGAAGAACGGCGACCGGTGGACCGTCCTCGCCGCCCACCCGGACGGCTCGCTGAGGGTGCGGCACGCCCGCCACGGGCGCGTCCTCACCCTCCCGGCGGTGTACGTGACCGCCTCCACCGAACTCGGGTACGCCACCACCATCCACGGAGCGCAGGGCGTCTCCGCCGACACCATGCACGGCCTGGCCACCGGCACCGAGTCCCGCCAGCAGCTGTACACGATGCTCACCCGCGGCCGGCACGCCAACCACCTGTACCTGCAGGTCGTCAGCGACGGCGACCCGCACACCGTCATCCGCCCCGAGAACCTCCACCCGCAAACGGCCACCGACCTCCTGCAGGCCACCCTGGCCCGCGACGACTCCCCCACCTCCGCATCCACCATGCTGGCCGAGCAGTCCGACCCCGCCACCCGCCTGACCGACGCCGCCGCCCGGTACGTCGACGCCCTGCACGTCGCCGCCGAACACCACCTCGGACCGCCCACCGTCGCTCGCCTCGACGCCGGCGCCGACCGCGTCGTCGACGGCCTCACCGACGACCCTGCCTGGCCGACCCTGCGCGCCCACCTCATCCTGCTCGCGGCCAACGCCGGCGACCCCCTCACCCACCTCCACCTCGCCGCGGCATCCCGCGAACTCGACACCGCCGGCGACCGCGCCGCCGTCCTGGACTGGCGCCTGGACGACACCGGGATGCGCCGCGCCGGCCCCGGGCCGCTGCCCTGGCTGCCCGGCATCCCCACCGCCCTGCGCAACCACGAGACCTGGGGGGCCTACCTCGGCGCGCGTGAAGGCCTGGTCACCGACCTCGCCGCGCAGGTCCACCATCGCGCCCGGACTGCGCCGACCCCCGCGTGGGCCCGTCAGGGCCGGGACCGCCCCGACGTCGACGTCCTCGCCGACGTCAGCGTGTGGCGGGCCGCGACCGGCGTCCCCGACACCGACCACCGGCCCACCGGCCCCAAGCAGCTGGCCAAGGCTCCCGCCCTCTGGCAGCGCACCCTCGACGCCCGTGTCGCCGGCGGCAGCTCCCCCGCCTTGGCCGAGTGGGGCCCACTACTGGAGTCGCTTGCCCCCGGCGTCCGCGCAGACGGCTTCGCCCCGGTGCTGGCCGAACGGCTCGCCGCGGCCTCCCGCGCCGGCCTGGACACCCCGAGCCTGCTCCGCACGGCGGTCGCCGGAGGGCACCTGCCCGACGACCACGCAGCCGCGGCGCTCTGGTGGCGGATCAGCCGGCACCTCTCCCCCGCCGTCGCCACCCGAGTCGACGACCGCCACAACCTCACCCCCACCTGGACGTCCCGGCTCGCCGCGGCGGTCGGGGCCGACCGCGCCGCGCAGCTGCTGGACAGCCTGTGGTGGCCGGCGCTCGTCACCAGCGTCGACCACGCCCTGGCCCGAGGCCAACGCCTGGACACGATCTTCGCCATGGCCGGGATGCTCGACCCGGCAGTCGACGTCGACGAGGGCCAGGCGATGGTGTGGCGCCTGTCCCTCCTCGCCGACCCCATCCTCAACGAGGGCGAGGACCACCTGGCACCCCCGGAGGACGCGCAGTCCGGCCCGCCCTCAGACGCCGACGCGTGGTGGCCGGCCGTGGGGGGCACGCTCGTCGAGGCCCCCACCCCGGACCAGTGGGACCAGCTCCACCCTCACACTGGGCGCGACCCCGCCGACCTGAACGACGACCTCGCGGATGACCTGGCAACCGACCTGGCCGCCGCTGCCCTGTACCGGCAGTCGATGGGCGTGCTGGAACCCAATGACGCGCAGATCCAGCGGATGCTCGACCGGGCCGCGGCGTGGGACCACGCCGTCGCCGACCAGGCACGCCTGACCCACATCAACGCCATGGCCATGGACTTCTACACCGCCCACGTCGACACCAGCTGGGCCGGCCCCTACCTCGACGACCGGCTCCCCGGCTGGCGCACCGGTCCCCACGTCACCGCCGGCTACGCCCCAGCGTCCTGGACTGCCCTGGTGGACCACCTTGGCGGGCGCGGCGTCACCGACGACGAGCTCCTCGAGACCGGGCTGGCCACTCGCGCCCGCACCGGGACCCTGATCGACCGGTTCCGCGACCGCGTCATCCTCCCCATCACCCACAACCACCAGATCCTCGGGTTCGTCGCCCGCCGCCACCCCGACCTCACCGACGAGCACCGGTGCGGACCCAAGTACCTCAACACCGCCGAAACCGTCCTGTTCCACAAAGGTGCGCAGTTGTTCGGGACGATCCCCGAGCTGCTCCGGCGAGGCGCGATGCCGGTGCTTGTCGAAGGCCCCATCGACGCCCTCGCGGTCACCCTCGCCGGTCACGGCCGGTACGTCGGCGTCGCCTCGCTCGGGACCGCCCTCACCGACGAGCAAGCCCGGCAGCTCGCCACCCTCAGCACCCACCCGATCATCGCCACCGACGCCGACCTGGCCGGCCGCATCGCCGCCGAACGCGCCTTCTGGCTCCTCGCTCAACACGGCGCAGACCCGGTCGCTGCCGACCTACCGGCACGTTCCGACCCAGCATCCGTCCTCCACACCCACGGCCCCCACGCCCTCCTCGAGCTCCTCTTGAACGCGCGACCCCTCGGACAGATCATCATCGACGAACGGCTCGCCAACCTGCCCGCCCAGGCCGCCGTTGAAGCCGCGACCCGAGTCATCGCCGCCCGCCCACCCGCAACCTGGGCTGGCAGCACGACCGACACTGCCAGCCGCGCCGGTCTCAGCCCGGAGGCCGCCACCGGCCCGCTGCACACCGCCGTGACGGCGTGGAACCGCGACCCGGCCCAGGAAGCCGCGGGCCACCTCGCAAGCATGGCCGAGGTCCGAGCACGCCTTGAGGCGCAGCAGGTCGACCCCACCCGGCGGTGGGCACCCCTCGCGGACGAGATCGACCCCCGCCTCACCGGGCAGAGCGACTGGCCAGCTCTCGCCGAGATGCTCCACGACGCTGCCGATGCCGGTCACGACGTCCCCGACCTCGCCCGCGAACTGGTCGCAGACTCGCCCCTTGGGCCGATGCCCGCCCAAGACCTCCGATACCGGCTCGCCTCAAGACTGCCGGAGCCGACCGCGCTCAATGTCGACGCGGCTCGGACCGAATCCGCCGCCGCAACTCGCGACAACCACTCACGTAATTATGTGCTGAGTCGTCCCGCAAGCCGGGGAGGGCATGGTCGCTAGGCACGAAAGGCGCGGTAACGAAACTCTTCCCCTTCGCCAGCGCGGAACAACCAGCGCGTCGCCGAGGCCCGCGGCACCCGGCGGCATCAGATCCGGTATCCGATCCCCCCGCCTGACCTGGGCTTTCACAGGCGATCTCACGCGTTTCTAACGGGGAGTCAGCCACGAGGCAGACACCCGGGCGCTCGGTCCTAGTCCTCCGCTACTCCGTGTCGGCGGTGGTGGATCGGGTTCGTTCCGCGGTACCGGCCATGGTCACGGCCTGCGCCTTGTCGGCGACGCTCGTGCAGGACCGCCACGCGGTCCGGTTCGCCTGCTGTTGCGCTACCTGTTGCCCTTCGCGCGGTTGTGCGTGATGCAGAGCATCTCGCAGTTGTGAATGTCCGACTTCCCGCCGTTGCTCCAGGCCTTCACGTGGTCCGCGTCCATCTCGTCGAAGTCGTACTTGCGCGTCTTGTTAGCGTTGTCGATACCGGCGCAGGTAGGGCAGTTGGATAGGCCGCCTTCCTCTGCCTTCTTGGTCTGCTTGCGATAGGCGGCCAACTTCGTCCGCTCGTCGAACAGTCGAACCTCAAGCAACTTGGTGTCTGCCTCGCCGCCCAGCAGGTACTCGTAGATGCCAGACTTGTTTCTAACGTCGATGTCGCCCATCAAGTCGTCGACCTTCTTGTTGAGGTCGGTCAGGTCGTGCTCCTCGTCCTTGTACTTGTTGTAGAGCAGCCCCCACTTGACCGACTTCATCTTGGGGTACTTCTTCGTGAACGTCTGCTCCACCCACGCGATGACGGCCTCGAAGTACTCCCACAGTTCGTCGGCATCGGTATCGTGCTGATGGTCACGCATGTACTCGTCGATCTTGCCGCCGTCCTGCTTCCACTTGATGGCGGTTTCGAGGTACTCCTGACGCAGCGGCTTGGCGTCCATGTAGTCGCTGGCAAGGCGGTAGGCAGGGCAGCCGGTGCGGCTGAAGTAGCGCTTTGCGGCGGAGACGAACGGTCCATGGTAGATCGCGTTTAGAAGTTCTTGAGGCGTGAGTTTCTCACCCGCGATGTTGATCGTCTCGAACCAGTCGAGCTTCTCGGAATCGGTGCCCTTGCAGAGGTAGACCATGACCTCGTAGTCGAGGATCTGGTCCTGCTCGTTCGGCTGCAGGTTGTAGAAGCCCAGTTGCCTGCCATTGATGTTCAGCGAGAAGTCGCCGTCGACGTACTGGCAGATCGAGATCGTCCGCTGCTGACCGTCGATGATCTCGTAGAGCGGCTCGTCGGGGTTGGCGACATCGACGTCACGGACAGACCAGTACATGACGTTGAGGGGGAAGTCCTTGCGCAGCGTCTCGAGGACCGCGTCGCGTTGCTTGTCCTTATAGACGAACTCCCGCTGGTAGGGCGGACGCACGTCGAGTTGTCCGCCGTACGCGCGCACGCCCTGCTCCTCGTTGTCCTCGTAGTCCGTCACGAGGTCGCGGACTTTGATGTGCTTGAGATCGATTTCCACTATTGGGTCCTCTTGATGACGATGCGATCGAAGATTCGCTTGTACGTTCCGTCGCCTTGCGCCAGGTAGAACCGAGGGCCCCCCTGCTGGTACGTGCCCTTCTCAGCGATCTCCTTCATCGGAGTTCCCAAACTGAGGCTGTTGCCGATCAGCTCGTACTGCTCTGGGTTGTACTTGCTCAGGAAGGTGATCGGGACCGCCATCTCCCCTGAGTAGCCAGCGGGGATATCCGCCACCTTGGGCACGTGGATCGCGTCGTAGTTGGCGTACTTGGGATACGCCTCGGGGTCGTACTTTTTGATCGGGATGAAGTCCTCGTGACGTTTACGATGATCGAGATTGGTGAACCAGGCGGAACTGCCAATGGTCTGCCAGCGCTGACCATTCTCATCGACGCGCTGCCCCTTCTTCACCGGGAAGTCGTCGCGGATCTTGAACCACATCTGACCCGTGCCGCCGCGCGTTACGCCGAGCCACATCTTGTCCTCATAGAAGAGGGGCCAGATGTCCTTAGCCGTGACCGAACTGATGTTGCCGAGGACAAGGAACTTCTTGTCGTGGGCCATGAGCTGCGCGATGAACTCGCGGAACAAACTGAAGGGCGGGTTCGTGACCACGATGTCCGCCTGCTCAAGCAGCGCAATGCTTTCGGCGGAGCGAAAGTCCCCGTCACCCTTGAACGCCTTGACCTGAATCTCGTCGACGCCTGGAACGCGGTCCCCGTCTTTGTCGCCCTCGTACTCCAGGTAGATGGCCTGCTCGCTGTCCTCCCGCGAGAATAGGTCACGGTTCTGGCTCTTGTAGCAGGCAGCGATCAATTTCTTGAGGCCGAGTCGCTCGAACTGGTGGCTGAAGAAGTGAAAGAACTCCGACTGTCGCGGGTCGTCACAGTTGAGGTAGACGACCCTGCCCTGGAAGTGCCTGCGGTAGTGCTTGACTTCCTTCTCGATATCCGTGAGTTGCGTATAGAACTCGTCGTCCTTCGCAGCCTTGGCCAGAGCCAGGCTGTGCTGCTTGGTCGCCATCGGTGCCGGGTCCCCTTCATTTGCACTTCACGGAGAAACGCACACTACCCGCGCGCATGCCCGCCATCAGGCAGGACACGGCTGCCCCCTCCGGAGGTGGGAGAGAGTCAGGCCGGGATGCCTGCCGTTGCACCCAGAACTGGTCGCGCAACACCCTGCGCATTTCCGGCCTGTGTTCCGCCAACGACGAGGATTCTGGGCCCAGTGACCACCGCAGCCTCGAGGAACTGCGCCGCCTGGCGGGTCAGCGTGCCCAGCCGCACATCTCCCGTGGACGATGACAGTCCGCTCTGGGACTATGACGACCATGCCGTACGAAGACCCTTTTGAGTACCTGCACCGCACCAACGACGGTCGCGAAGGGTTCTGCCAGATGCTGACCACCACGCTCTTGGTCGGCGGGACCTACCCGAGGTGGGGCACCCATAACGCGCTCACGGACCAGGGCACCGTCTTCTTCAAGGCCCTCGACGAGCTCTCGTTCGGCACCACCGACTGGACCACAACGCCGGTTTTCATCGACGAGATCACCATGCCCAAGCGTCATGACGACGAGCTGTCAGCCTCCCCGGACTGGACCCTGGTCTTCGAGGACCGGATCTGGATCATCGAGCTCAAGACCGAGCGCGGCAGCCACCGTGCCACCCAGCTGCCCCACTACCTGGACATGGCCGCCCACCACTACCCTGGGCGAGCCATCGACGTCACCTACCTGACCGGTCCGTTGGCCAAGCCCGCACCGCGGCTGCGGCCGGGCCAGCGGTACGTCCACCTCACGTGGGAGGACGCGCTGCCGCTCTACCAACTGGCGTGGGGGGCCACGGACGACCCGCGAATACGCAGGTACCTGGACTTGCTGCGGGAGGCGCTGGGCGCGCTCCCCACACCCTGGAACGAGTGGCGCACCACCTTCACCGGAACGCCCATCCCCGCGATCACCGCTCCTGACCCGGTCAGCGCGGCGCTCCGCCTCGTGGACGCAACGGCCTCCGACCATGCCCAACGGGCGCTCGACCACCCCGCCCAGGGTGCCCAAGAGCTCCACGACCTCCGGCTCGAGGTCCGCGACCTGATCCGTGACGAGCCCGCAGGGTCACCACGACGCCATGTCCTGCCCTGGGTGTGGTCTCCGGAGTCCATGGGCGTGCCCCTGACCGAGTCGGGGCGGGAGCACGGCATGGAGCTCCGCTTCTCGTACTACCAAAAGCCCATCATCTAGCCGTTGGAGGGGTCGAGGCGGTATCGGTAGAGGGCCACCGTCGAGACCGACCGGATGTCGTTCGCGGTGAACCACGACAAGTCCGGATCGTCGTCCAGGGCGCAGGTGACGACGGCAAGCTCCCAATTGTCATGCTCGGATGCGGCGAGGTACTCGTTCGGGCTGAGCAGAACGTCGACGGCATCCTGACCGCCTCGCCGTTGCGCACCGTGACCGAGCGCCTCCGGGCCAACCTCGACGACGTCGAGGCACGGCTCGCCGACGCTGGCCTTGTGAACGTCCTGCGCCCCCTGCTCGTCCGCCGTGACGCGGTGCGCCCGGCGTGGGAGGCCCTCGACGTCGACCGCAAGCGGGCCGTCATCGCCCTGCTCGTGGATGTCGTCGTCCACCCGCCGGGGCGGGGCACCCGGACCTTCCGGCCCGAGACCGTCGAGGTGACGCGGCGCTCCTGAGAGATGTTCTGTGGAGTTCTGCCTCGAAGACGACGTCGCGATCTCGCTCGAGGACGTCGTGGAGGGCAAGCCGACGCAGGTCGTATCCCTCACCGACAAGGACAGGCGCGACGACGGCATGGCCGTCTACCGTGAAGTCGACCCCGAGGACGCCGCGTCCTTGGACGCTTGGAGGCAGGCCCGATGAGAAAGTACATCCCCGTCATCGCCCTTGCGGCGCTCGGCCTGACCGGCTGTACGGCTACCGCCACCAGCCCCGACGCGCCTGTCTCTGCCGAGACCGACGCGTCCAAGGTGCGGAACGCGTACGTCGATCTCTCCGGAGACGAAGAGGCGCGGAGCCTGCCGGACGACCACCCCGAGTTGCAGTACTTGGTCCGCGAGACGAAGACCCTCTGCGCCACCTTCGACGCTAGTCCATGGCAGACAGGCAACTTTGAGAGTTGGCTACACACCAGAATTGCGCAGATCAAGGACAAGAAGACTGCCGTGAGAAGCGTGCGAATCGCAACTGCCACGTTCTGCCCGGAGTACGCCGACAAGGCTGAGTCGGTGTTCGAAGACTACGGCTGGGGATGAGGGGCACGGAGATGGTCACCCTGGCGGCCCCGCCTGCCGGGGTGAGCCGGGTGGGCGTGTACGTCCGGATCTCCAAGGACACGGAGCAGATCGGTCTCGGGGTCGACCCTCAGGAGGAGGACTGCTGCCGCGTCGCGGAAGCACGCGGGTGGGAGATTGCCGAGGTCATCCTGGCGAGTGGTAGCGCCGGTCAGGGGAACGGGCGGGATTGTCGCTGCTCAGTGAAGAACTCGGCACGGAAGTTCCGTGATCGCGGCGATGACGGACGTGTCGAGCTTGATGATGTCCGGCGTCATCGAGGGGGGTGGGGTGACTCAGGTGACTCACCTGAGTCACCTGAGTCCGGGCCGGCGTCGTCGTCGGCGTCCTCGGCGCGAGTCGTGCCCACGTCGAGCTGGGCAGGTAAGCCCGAAATGAGCGGATGTCCCTGGCTCCTGTTTCGGGGACTCTATGCTTAACCAAGTCTCGTATTCGAGCGATCGGAAAGCCACGTGAACGACAAACCCAAGACTGGACCCTGGCACGTCTACCACCCTGGTTGGCTAGCCCTTTACGGCGGAGTCAGTCTGGTCGTACTGCTCGGGATTTGGGCAACCTGGTCTTCCGGGAGTGTCGCGATCCCTGGCCTGATTGGGATCTTCTTCTTCGTCATGACCGGGCGTCAGCTCTCCCTCATGAACGAACGCCACTGACGGTCGTCGGTCGTCCCGGCCCAGCCCCTGTGTCCCGCGGCGAAGCGCTCGTCTGGCTCGTCAGGTTGCGCTCATGAGCTCATCGGCGATCTCGCCCATCCGTCCGGCCACGATGGAGAAGTGACCGTCGTCCTCCAACAGGTGGGACCTGACGCCCGGGATGCGCTCGGCCAACCACGTCCCGTGCCCGAAGGGCACCGAGACATCGGCCCCGCCTTGCCAGAGCATCGTCGGGATTGAGATCTCCTGGAGGTCAAAACCCCAATCGCTCATCAAGGCCAGGGCGTCATCGCACCAACCGTCCACACCGCCCCCGGGGCCGACGTGGTTGCTGGCGAGAAGGTCTTCGACAAGGTCACCGGTCACGTAGGCACGGTCCATGTCGGCGACGCCGTCCGCCATGAGCTTGGCCAGATCATCCGCGCTCCCGGCGAGCATGCCGGGCAAGTCACGCTCGAGCAGTGGTCGCAGCGCGGCCTCTCCCTCGATCCCAGCGCTGAACCCCTCCACGTTGCCGTCGTGCATCCCGGCCATCCAACTCCAAGCCCTCTGCCGGGTACGGCGCGGCCGGGGCGATGGCTGAGGCAGCCCTTGCTTGCGGCAGCCGCGCCGCGCACGCGAGTGCGTGTGGTCCGCCGCCGGACCACCCAGCCACCAGACACTCGTCGACCCTCAGTTGACGCAGGACTTGTTCGGTGTCCGCGACCACGTCGACCCCCGAGCGCCCCGGAGACCGGGTGGAAGCGCCATACCCAGAACGCGACATCGAGACGACCCGCAGCTCCCGCTCGTGCGCCGGACCCTAGAGGAACCGCAACCGGGTGGCAGCCACAGGCGTCCCGGGATGAAACAGGAGAACCTGAGCGGTGCTCAGGGCCCGTCACGCGGACGTCCACGCGTCGGCCATCATCGAGGTTCACATGGTCCATGAGTCGAGTGAACCGCCGACCAGCGAAGCCCACAAGGTTCCTTCGTGGGCGGGCCGTGCTCTTCGGCCCGGCATTGCAGCTTCACCGCCACGGACCCACGACGCTCGCCCCCACGCCGACCCAGCTCTGCTAACGCTTTGCTACGCCACGGCCCAGAACCAGGGCTGACAGGACCGGATCATGCAGGCTCGATCGGGCACTCCTGAGCACGTAAACCGGACCCGAGACGACTGGCCAGGACGGCCATGGAGCGACTCATAATCCGTTGGTGGCCGTGTGGAGCAACCGGACCGCGCACTTGGTCTACTCCAAGACTTCTCCGGTGCTCAGATCGAGGACATCACCATCCACGATCGTCAGGACGGGTGGCCCGCCGCCATTGCGGTCGAGATCCGCGGACGTGGCTTGCTCGGGGAGGACATCGGCCTTGTAGACCGAGACGCGCTTACGGCGGTGAGGGTCGCTGGTGTGTCGGGCGTGACGACTGGCTGAGGGCCAGGCTTGGTGTCCGTTCTCGCAGTGGGACTTGAGGCGGTCCCTCATGCGATCCAGGAAGGCCGGGAGGGCGTAGCGGTGCCAGTCCTCAAGGGCGTCGCTGGTGTGAGCCATGCCGGCGCGTCGTCGTTGGTCGGCGAGGACGGCGAGGTCGTGGATGAGGTGGGGGTGCTCGGGCCAACATGAGGGGATGAAGCCTTCGGTGTCCCAGATGTGTTCGTGGTTGAGCCAGGTGACGACATCGTCGAGCCAGACCCAGATCTCGAGGCGCAGATCGGGGTGGGTGCAGCTGGGTGGGTCCCAAGGTCTGGGCAGCTTGCGTAGATCGCCGAGGGCCTTAATTTGCTCGGGGGTGCCGTTGGCGGCAATGGACAGCTCGCGGTAGGCGTACTCCACGAGCCGCCCGGGGCGGGGAAACGGCTGCGCCAGCGGCGCCCGTGACGGGCCGGCCATCGGGTCGACGCTCACGGCATTCCCCCGAGGTCGGCGCCGAGTCCGCGTCGGCGGGCTTCGACGAGCGCTGCGGTCGCCCGGGTCTCGGATGGAATTTCGTGTTCGCGGCCCCAGAAGAGCTGTGCACGGGTCACGGCTTGGGCATGGAGGAGAGCGCGTCCGTGGTTGCCGTCGATGCAGCGCGTGAGTCTGGCGATGAGCGGTTTCCCGTTCTCGGCGACGACGAGGGCGTGGCGTTCAGTCAGCTGTCGGACTTCGGCGCCGGTGAGGATGGGGATGTCCTCACCGGTGACGGAGCGCTGGGAGCGCCCGGACTGCCACGTGGTGCGGGCGACCCGCACGCGGCCGAGGAGGTCAGAGATTTCCTGGTTGAACGCGACGTCCTTGGACCCCCCGAACAAGACCAGGGTGTTGGTCAGGCCCAGCACAGCGCGGGCTTGGTGCTCGCCGAAGATCTGGGTGAGCTGGGCCCGGGTTTGGGCGGCCCAGATGAACGAGATGCCGAGAGCGCGTTCGTTGGCCATCCGGGTCTGCAGGGTGGGTAGCGGTGCGGTGGAGGGCAGCTCGTCCAGGCAGGCGAGCATCGGCGGGCACAGCCGCCCCCACCGGGACCGGGCGGCAAGGACCAGGGCGGTGTCCAGGACGTGTTCGGCGACGGCTGTCATCAGCGGTGACGCGGACTCGTACGGGCTCTCCCGCCCGAGCAGATAGATCGTCCCCTGGCCCTCGATGACGTCGGTGATGTTGGTGGCCGGGCGTCCCGGGCCGGGGACGCAGCGGCGGCGGATCTCCTCCTGGAAGAACAGTGCCAGGGCCTGTTGGACGGTGGTGATGGTGTTGCCGGCGGTGCGGTCGTCCCCCCGGAGAGCGCCGTGGAGTAGTCCGTGCCAGAACGGGGCGGCGTGCGGGTGTTCGCGCAGGATCTCGGTGGGTTCGACGGCGGCGACGGGGTTGGCGACCCAGCGCAGCACGTCGTCCAGGGTGCGCCCGGTCAGGGCGGCGGCGTGGAAGTAGCCCTGGATGACCTTGGCGGCTTCGGCGGCGTAGAACCGGGCGGCGTCGTCGCCCTGGCCGCGGGCGCCGGCACCCGAGACCGTGCCGGCGGTGAAGGCCTTGGCGCGTTTCTCGGCGACCATGGGGTCCACGCACCCGGCGATGGGGTCCCACACCAGTTCGGGCAGGCCCGGGGCGAGACCGAACGGGTCGAGCACCACGCACGGGCGGTCATTGGTGGAGCGGTGCCCGATGGACAGCAGCAGGTCGTCAGCCTTGGTCAATGTGACCAAGGCTGCACCGGGAGCGGCGAGCAAGGCGGGGATGAGCAGGTCCAACGTTTTGCCGGACCCTTGGGGGCCGATGACGCCGGCGGTGCGGTCCCACGGCACCCACAGGTCCCCGCCGCGGGGTTCGTGCGCCTTCCCCAGGCGCCACCCGACCTGTCGGGGGTCGAAGCGGGTCATCGCCGGGCACCCTTGCCGTGCAGGTCGGGGCGGACCACGGGCGCGACCTTCCGCAACCGCTGCAGCCCGAGGAGGGTGTCCGCTTCGGCGCGGGTGGCCATCCCCCGCACCCTGGCCGGACCCCACTGGCGCATCCCGGCGATGACGGCCCACACGATCAGCACGAGGGCGAGCAGCTCGACGAACACCAGGCACGTGTAGAGCAGTGCGGGCGAGGCTGCGGGGCCAAGGCCAAGGCCGGCGCGGCTGTCGCCAGCGAGGATGCCAGGCAGTGCGGTGAACAGCTGCGCCTGTGACGTCCACGCCCACCCTGCGCCGGCCACGGCGAGGGCAATGCTTCGGGCGGCGTGGGCGGCCACGACGAGCACCAGGGTGACGGCGAGGACCGCGCCGAGCGGGAGCTCCCAGGTGTACGGGTAGGGGGTGGTGCGTCGTGACTGCTGCATCGGGTCTCCTCGAGGGTGGCTATGTCCCAAGGCCGCTGGGGTGCTCGTTGTGGTCACCCGCGGTGCAGCACCTTGGTCCGTGGTGGAAGTCAGCGGCGCGTCCGCGCCCCTGACGAAGACGGGCTGCTGCGTTGTGCACGCATCTGCTGGGCGGTGTCAGCTCGCAGGCGCGCCGTTGCCGTATCAGCGGCCCGGGAGATCCGGGCGGCAGCGTCGGGGTCTGCTTGTGCGTAGCGTCGTTCGAGGAGTCGGTCGGCGAGGTCCTGTGCGGCGGCGGCGATGTCCTGGGCGGTGGGTGGGACGTCGAAGTGGTCGGCGATCTGGGTGAGGAGGTCGGGGCGTCGCTGCTCGAGCAGGGTCAGGCGCTCTCGGAGTCGGCCGAGGTCGCGGTGGAGGGCGGCGTGTCCGAAGTACGGGGAGTCGGTTTGGGCGGCGGCATCGCGCACAGCGCGACCGATGTCGCGTTTGACGAGGCCGATGACGCTGGGCCCAGGCTGCGGTGTCGGTGCGCGGTCGGGTGGTGGTGTCATGGGGCGCGGTCCGTGGCGCCGGGGCGCCAGATCTCGTAGATGTTCTTGCCCTGCTGGATGCCGGCGTAGCTAAAGGTGCCGACCCCGGCGCGGGGGTTCTTGGCCTCGAAGGTGGTTCTTGTGGTGGGGTCTTTGATGATGACGACGTGGCCGATGGCGTTGGGTCCGAGGTAGCTGTCCCAAAAGATGAGGTCGCCGGGTCGTTCCTGCCCGGGCGGGATTCGGGTCCCGTGACCGGCGGCGAGCCAGTCACGTTGGGCGCCGGCGGTGCGCGGCAGGGTCAGGCCGATGTGGCGGTAGGCGGCTTGGGTGAAGGAGGAGCAGTCCCACGCGTTCGGTCCGTTGGCGCCGAACACGTACTGGTCGCCGGCCTGTTGCCCGGCCCACGCCAGCAGTGCTTCCACTTGGTCGGCGGGCAGCGGGATGAGGTTCGGGTCGCCCGTTCCGCCTACGCAGTTGGTCGGGTCGCCCAGGACGAGGCCGCCGCCGTAGGCGTGGGCGTAGTGCAGGACGTCGTTGACGTACCAGGTGGCGTGGTTGTAGGCGTACAGGGCTTTGCGGACGCCGTCTGGTCCTTTGGTGACGCCGGAGTGGGTGAGGTAGTTCGCCGCGGAGAACACGCTGTCGGCGCTACTGGTGATGCTGGCGGTCCCGTCGCCGTCTCCGTCGACACCGTACGCGGCGAAGGTGGCGGGCATGAACTGCATCAACCCTCGCGCCCCGGCGCTTGAGGTGGCGGTCGTGCGTCCGTGGGCGGTTTCTTCCATCCCGATCCCGGCGAGAAGTGTCCACGGCAGCTGGTACTTCGCAGCGGCGGCGACGTAGAGGGCCTTGACCGGTTGCGGGATGGCGGCCGGCGGGGTGGTCAGGGAGGCCAGGCGGGGGGTGCCGGCGGGCGGGAGGTCGAACCCGATCCCCCCTTCCATTCCTGCGGGGACGGCGGTGGTGGGGGTGGGTGCGACGGCGCGTCCGTTCAGGGGTGCGCCGCGTTCGGCCAGGAACGGCACGGGGTCGACCGGGGCGCCGTTGATGAGGATCTCGAGGTGGAGGTGGTTGCCGGTGGAGGTGCCGGTGGACCCTTCGACCCCCAGGACCTGCCCGGCGGTGACGGTGGTGCCCGGGCGGATGGTGGGGTTGATGCGGGCGAGGTGGGCGTAGCGGGAGGTGATGCCGGCGCCGTGGTCGATGTCGACGGCGTTGCCGTAGCCGCCGCGGTAGGCGGCCTCGACCACGGTGCCAGCCGCGACGGCGACAACAGGCCCGGGTCCGGGCTGGGAGACCAGGTCGACGCCGGCGTGCAGCTTCCACACGTGGTGGATGGGGTGGAACCGGGTCCCGAACGCGGAGGTGCGGACGTAGGTCTGCTGGAACGGGGGCCGCCACGACCCGCTGGCCGCCACGGTGGTCCCACACCCCTCGAGGCGGGCCTGTTCGGCGGCGGCCGGGGTGATGACCGCGGTCAGGGTCACCGCGGCCCCGAGCGGGATGACGAACAGGGCCGCGAGGATCGGGGCCAGCACCCACAGGGCCTTCTTCACAGAAGAGTCCTTTCCCTGGGTTCAGGCGGCGCCGGCGATGACGTCGTTGGTGAACGCCAGTGCGGCTTCGGTGGGGTGCAGCACGGTCTGGACCTTGTACTGGGCTTCGCCGACGCACCACAGGGCGCGGCCTTTGCCGTGCATGGCCCAGGTGGTGACGACGTCGCGGGCGATCGGGCCAAGGCCCATGAGCTGTTCGAGGTCGCGGGCGACACCGAGGTCCTGGCCGTGCAGGATCTTGATGTCGGCCAGGTGGAGCAGGTCCTTGGCGATGGCCACGGCCTGGGAGCCGGCGTCGCCGACGGAGAGCAGGTCGGAGGGTTTGTGGGCGTTGGCCCACTGCACGTCGCCGTGGGAGCGGGACAGGCGCAGGTCCCCGTCGAAGGACTTCACCGCTTCGACACCGAGGCGCATCTGCTTCCACACCTCGTCGCGGACCATGATCCGCAGGTCGCCGGGGTCGGCGAGCTCGCGCATCCCGCGCCCCCAGGAGGACAGGCAGGTCAAGGCGATACCGACGGCCTCATCCCCCAGCGGTTCGAGCCGGGACAGGCTCAGCGACTGGATGGGGGCGGACCAGTCCACCGTGATGGATGTGTGGTCGTCGAACAGCCCGGCCAACGCCCCGGAGGTGAGCTGGCCCAGGGCGTCCCGCAGCAGCCGGGTTTCGTCGAGGAAGTGGCGGGTGGAGGCGTACCGGCACTGTTCGACCAGCTCTGGGGTGGGGCTGTTGAGCAGGTGCCACAGGGCGGGGATGGTGGTCTCGACGAGGTGGGTGTTGCCGTGGGTGTACCCGGTGAGTAGCCGCAGCCCGGCCTTGACGACGTTCTCCTCCACGGGCCCGAACGGCACCGGGGTCTCTCCGACGCGTTGGGAGCCGACCAGCCCGCGCAGCAGGGTCAGCCACCGCCCGAACACGATCGCTGCCCGGGCCTGCGCCTCACCCGCGTCCAGGTGCTCCCAGCCCTGGGCCAGCGGCCCGAACGCCAAGGGGTTGATCCGGGCTGGCAGCCCAGGCCCGATCCGGAACGGCTCCACCCCCAGAACGGCGCAGAGGGGTTCGTACTCGTCCTTGGGGTCTCCAAGGATCAGGGTGCGGTACCCGAAGTCCATCATGCGCAGGATGAACGCCTTGGTGGTGGCGGACTTGCCGCGGCCGGGTTTGCCGAAGCAGATGACGTTGGGGTTAGTGACCGGGACGTCGTCGCGCAGGACCCACCCGAATGGGTCGAGGTAGAACGACCCGCCGGACAGGACGTCGATGCCCATCTGGGCGCCGGTGGGTGGCAGGCCGGGGGCGGCGATGAACGGCCACAGCACGGGTGCCTGGTCGCTAGTCATTCGCCACACCGAGACCGGCGCCCGGGTCGATGCGGCCCAGCCGGCGCCGCGGCGGCGGGGGCCGCGGCGGGAGGCGTGGCGGAACAGCCGCGGCTCCCGAACAGTCGGTGACACGCTTGGGGCCGCGGGCAGGTCGTGGCCGAAGTCGGCGAGCAGGCGGGTGACGTCACGCCCGGTGCCGGGGCGACGCATCAGGCGTCCCCGGTGCGGGTGAGGCTGACCCCGAGCGGGATCGTGGACGCCGCGAACGCGACGTCCTGGGACAGGTCCAGGCGCAGCGGGGCGAACCCGGCCCGGCGCACCGAGGCGTCCAGGCGCCGCCCGAACTCCGCGACCCGCACGGTCTTGGGGACGGTGACGGTGGCCACGGCGTAGGGGCGGGTCAGGGAGGAGCCGCGGGCGAGCTTGCGGTCCAGGCCGCGGACCTTCGCCGCCTCATCCATGGCCCTGGTGCGCGGTTTGACCTTGGCCTTGGTGCGCAGCCCGTCGCCCATGTCGGCGGCCCACTCGCTGCTCGCGGACTGCCGATCCGCCGCGGAGGCGCTGATGATCGGGAACGCGACGAGCAGGCAGCGCCGCTCCCCCGGTTCGGTCGGGGTCAGGATCGGCGCCAACGCCCCCATGGCTGCCCCTTTGACCGGGAGCCTGATGGTGGCCGAGATCGAGTTCCACGCGTCGTGGCTGTAGTGCCTGGCGGCGGGGTCTGCGCCGGAGGGGCCGGCCATCGCCCACGGCACGTCCGCGTTCACTGAGGGGTCAGTGGTGTGGGCGGTCAGGGCGTCGATGATCCCGGCCCGGTCGCCGGGGGCGAACCCGGTGCGGCACGCGGCCGCGAGCTGGGGGGAGGTCAGCCACTCCACCGTGGTCATCCCGACCGCCCCGCGCAGCTGGGCGTCGCACTCGGCCGTCAGCGAGTACAGGACCCTGGCTCGGCCCTCGACCCCACCCCCGGCCTCCTTCGCGGCCTTGCCGAGGCGGGACTCGGGCACCACGAGGGTGATGAACGCTTCGGTGCGCACCGAGGCGCCGGTCAGCGCGGCCTGCAGCTCGTCGTTGACGACCCGGGCAACGGTCGGGCCGTCGGGGTTGCGGCGGTGTCGGGTGAGCCACTGGTCGCGTTCGGCGCCGTCCTCGGGGACGGTGCGCACCAGGAGCAGGATCTCGTCCACGAGCTCGGTGCGGGAGGCGAGGTCGAGCAGCTCGGACAGGCCGGTGCCGAACCGGGCGCGTTCGTCGGCCTCGCTCATCCCGATCCCCGGGTGCACCACGGATGCCGTGACGGCCCACGTGCGGGTGGTGTGGTCCTGCACGACCGCGACCCGCCTGCCAGCTGGGCCCTGGGGTGGGCCGTCGTGGATCTCCACCCCGGCCAGCACCCCGGGCAGGTCGCTCACGTGCAGCTCGGCGGCTGACCCTGCGGCGGCGCGGGAGCGGAACCGGGTCCACCCGGTCAGGGTGCCGATCGCGAACGCGACGCTGGTGGCGGCCCAGTTCGTCGCGGAGCGTCCACGCACCGGGGTCACCGTGACCACCACGACCAAGGCCCAGGCCAGGGCGAACCCGGCGGCGGGCACCCAGGCTCCGGCGTTGACGGCCACGAACACCGGCATCAGGGACAGGGTCACCACGGCGAGCTGCCACCCGGACAGGCCGAAGAAGTGCCCGATCCGGGCGCGGGAGTAGTCGGAGTAGATGACGACCATGAGCGGGGCTCCTCGGTGTTGGGACGGGGATAGTCAGACGGGGACGATCGGGACAGCAGCGGCCGCGCCACCCGCGGCGGCGGCGCCACCCCCAGCACCCGCCCCTGCGGCTCCGGCGGGGGCGGGCGGGAACGGTGACGGCGCAGCGGGTGCCGGGGTACCGCCGCCCGCACCCGCGCCAGGGTTGGGGCTGGGCGCCGCGGTTTGGGTGGTGTCGGGGGGGTCGAGCTCGCCGCGGCTGGCCGGGTCCCGCCCATTGCTGCGGCGGTCTGCGGAGAAGTCGGGGACGTAGTTGCCGTGGCCGACGCCCATCTGGTTGGACAGGTCCGCACCGACTGCGGCCGCGCGGGCCCCGAGCGACCCGGCCAGTGCGACACCGGTGGCGGCGGCCTGCCCGACCGGGCCGAGCGCGCTGAGGAGCCCGCCGGCGGAGCTGGCGAAGCGGGAGGTGGTGGCGTCCGCGCTGGCGTCCTCCCCGGCGGAGCGGCCGTTGCCGTCGGTGCTCGACGCCGCCCCCGACGTCCCGCCCGCGGCGGCGTTGCCGCCGGGTAGGAGGCCTTGCAGGCCGCCTTGGGCGGCCATCCCGGCGCGCATCGCGGCCCCGGAGCTGGTGCCGGGGTCGACGAACGCGAGCATCTTGAACAGGGCCAGCGGGGCGAAGCAGCCGATGAGGATGAGCATCACCCCGGGCACCGCGGTGCCGACGGCGGCGGCGACGGAGTCGCCGTTGCTGGTGACGACGCCGGTGGTCAGCTGGATCCCGACCCCCATGATTAGCGCCATGACCACGGGGGTGAACGCGGCGGCGTGGAACCAGCGCAGCGACTTCCAGAACCAGGACCGGCCGGCGTCGGACACGAGCCCGGCTGCGGCGATCGGGGTGGTGGCCGCGAGCACGAGCAGGGCGCCGGCGCGGGTGAGCATGACGAGGAGGTGGCCGATCGCGGCCAGGACCAGGAACAGGCCCATGATCCCGAGGACGGTGGCGACGGCGGCGTCGGTGATGTCCTGGGTGCTGAAGGCTTCCCACGGCTGCCACTGCGACCAGGCGTCGACCCCCATGGTGGCGCGCATGACCGCCCGGGTCAGCCCGCCGCACGCCGCCAGCAGGACCACGGCGTAGGTCAGCCAGGCCACCCAGACCATGAGGAACTGGGCGGTGCCGACCGCGACCCGTGCCAGGGACTGGCCGTCGCGGCGGAACGCGGCGACCCCGAGCTGGACCATGGCCATGAACAGCACCAGGGTGGCCGCGACCCAGAACGTGAACCGGTACACGGTGGCGCCGGGTCCGTTCTCGGACAGGTCCGGGGTGAGGAACGCGTCCACCAGCTCAAGGACGAACCGCAGCAGCCACAGCCCCGCGGACCAGAACGACAGCATCGCCACCGTCCACGCGTCCCCGGCGACCTTCCCTGCCGCACCGGCCAGGTAGCTGAACGGGTTGACGTAGTCCGACCACCCCTCCCCCGGCACGACGGTCACGACTGCTCCGCGTCGACCCAGGTGGCCCACCCGGCGTCGACCGCGGCCTGGGAGCCCGGCCAGGTCGACGGGGCCCGGGCCGGCTGGGCACCGGGCGCGATCATCCACCGCCCGCCCTGCCCGCTGCCGTGCCACTGCATCCGTTCGCAGTGGCCGTACCCGATCCGCGCGGACGCGGTGATCGTCGCGCGCACGTCCAGGAGCACGCACGCCAGGGTCCAGTGCTCCCCGTCGGTGCCTTTGATTTGCCCGGCGACGGGAGCGGCGGTCACCGCACTGATGTCGTCCAGGGTTGGGGATCCGCTGGCGGCGAGGAAGGCCTGCACGTTGCCGGTCATCACCCACTGCTCCAGGCCGGGGGCGCCGGGCAGCGCCCACTCCTGGTGGACGGCCCCGGTGTGGGCGATGGACATCGCCGTCAGGACGGTGGTGTCGATGGCGGCGAGCTGCCCGAGCGCGCCCTGCGGGGTTGGGGGGAACCCGGTCGGCACGTCCGCCGGGCCCACGGTGGTTGCCGCTGGGACGGTGATGGTTGGACCGGCCACGGGAGCCGGGGTGCCCGACCTCGCGGCCGACGCCGCGACAGAGGCCATTGGCGCGGCCGCGATCGCGTCCCGGCGCTGCTCGGCGGTGCCGTCGTCCACGCGTACCGGCCCAGAGCCGGGTCGGTCATTGCCGCCGGAGGCACCCGCGGCGGCGGAGCCGATCCCCCAGACCACCGCGTAGACGAGCCCTGCGACCAGCAGCACCGCCGCGGACGCCACCCCGGTGAGGGTGAGCAGGAGGCGTCGCCGGTCCCACACTCCACTGCTCTTCGTCGGCGTCGTGGTGGCCATCAGACGCACCCGGACCCGGTCATGGCCCGCACGATCCCGGGCAGGACGAGGTAGGCGATGATCGCGACGAACACCAGCACGACACCGACGACGCCTGCCTTGGAAGCGTGCGGCATCGAGAAGACCCGGCCGCCGACGATGGCGGCGATGCCGACGATGACGCCGAGGATGAACAGGATCCCCACCCCCCACAGCAGGTAGCCCATGAGCTGGTCGGCGTACTTCTGCGCCCCGGGTGGGGCGACCGGGCAGACCTGGGTGATCACGGCGGCGAGCAAGCTGGTGCTGGATTCTGGGGCGGTGCTCATGTCAAGGGTTCCTTCCGGTCGGGGACGTCTCGGGTGAGGTGAAGCAGGTTCGTGGCGGCGTGCAGCAGCGACTGCGGGAGCGCGTGGGAGTCCAGCCCCCTGGCTGACAGCCGGGCATCGGTGGGGATCTCGGCGAGTCGCTCCGCGCGGATCAGTGCGGTGGTCAGGGGGCCGGCGCTGAGCCCCACCGCGCGTGGCCACTTCTTGCGTCGCGGCCCGAGCACCGCGGCCACGCTGCGGGTGTGCGCGAGCATGGCCAGGGCTGCCTCGAGGCGGCGCAGACCGGGAATCGTCGCGGTCGCGGTGACCACCACGCTCGGCGAGTGGCGGAGCAGGTCCGCCACCCAGGACGGTGCGGCCAGGACTTGACCGAGCTCCCAGGCCACGTCGACGACGGTCAGTGGCGGGGTGTCGTTCGGTGTCGTCGGCGCCGGAAGGTCGCCCAGTGCGGACAGGAGGGCGGCTGGCCGCTCGATCAGCACCATGTCGCGGGTGCCCTGCAGCCAGCCGCTGTCGTGCCGGCCAAGCTCGGCGGTCGGTGCGGCGACCAGCCCGGAGGCGGTCAGACTGGCGCATTCCACGACCCGGCCGCCGGCCGCGGTCGCCAACGCCAGGGCCAGCGTGGACGCGCCGGTTCCGCCGCCGGCGCCGACCACCGGCAGGACCGGCTCGGCCGGGTTCCATCCGGTGTGGCTGCGGGGTGCGTGGCGTCGGAAGTCACCGGCCATCAGGGACCGGTGAGCTCGCAGAAGCTCGTCGACCCCGACAGGCCGCGTCGGGGTGCTCATCGCAGGCCGGATTCGGGCCGAGTGCTGCCAGCCGCCGGGGTGGCGTTCACGCTCGAGGACCCCAGCGAGCTCCGTGGAGCGGGTGCCCGTCGGGCGTGGCGAGGCAGGTCCTGACGCTGTCCCGGGAAGGCCGCAGGGTTGGCGATCCATCCGGACAGCACCAGCGCCACCGCGGTTGTCGACGGGATGTTCCTGATGGTCGTCATGACCTCACCTCCAGATCCAAAGGCCGGGGCCATCGCTGTTGTGGTCACCTCAGGCCGACATCTGCATGACGGCGTACCGGCTCAGCGCGTCCAGGCTGCGACGGGCGCGGCGACGCACCGTGCGCGCGGACACCCCCCACTGCTGCGCCACCTGGGTGGAGGCCACCGGTGTCATCAGCCCCGAGCACGCCCGGCCGAAGTGGGTCTCTCCGACGGCGTGGGCGGCCTGCGCCAGGCCCAGGAGCATGTCGACGTCCTCGGCGCTGATCACCCGCTGTGAGCAGGCGTCCTCGAGCAGCTCGCACAGCTCGCCCGAAACCTCGGGGCCTTGGGTGTGCAGCGGCCCCGTCCGTTGCCACAGCTGGTCGCCTGGTTCCAGGACCAGGGCCCGCTGCCACGCCGCCTCAGCGTGGTCCCCGGCGCCGAGGTCACGAAGGACCCGTTTGCGGGTGTTGCGCAGGATGGTCGCGGCGACGTGGCGGCCACGGCCCGTCCCGAAGGTGCGTACCTCGATCCACAGCTGGGCAGCGACCAGCTCATCGATGACCGGCGACAGCGTGGACAGTCGGTTTGCGAGCAGGCTCGCTCCCGGGACCAGCAGCCACGCCAACACGGCAGCGGCGGCGACGTCGTCGCCGTCCTGCGGCGATGCCAGGCCGGCGATCACGTTCAGGACTGCGTTTCTTTCACCGGGGTGCGAGGTCAGCCAAGCTGGCAGGTCCGCCAGGTCGGCGACCACCCCCAGCCCGTCGTGCTCGGCGACCCAAGTGCTCCACGAGCTGTGGGCCGCCGCGAGCAGGCCGACATGGGGGTCGTCCAGTTCCAGTTGCGTTGCGACGCTCATCTCCAAGTCCTTCCGCCGTGTGGTCATGGCAGAAAGGTGGCGACCGGTTGTACCCGGATTCGTCCCGGGACGTAGCCCCAGCAAGGGAGGAACATCACTAGGGACGTAGCGTTTGCGCAGGTCAGAGCACGTCCCTGAAGAAGTCCGTCAAGTTCTCGGCGAAACTACCGGAAAGGACCTGCCTGATCGACGGGTCCCGGTACGCCACCCGACGAGCGCGACACCGCACGATGCCCGCGATGGCACTGCGAGCTTTCAGATCGCCCTCATCCACTGAAGCGGGCGGTGGCAGTGCGCCGAGTTGACCCATTGACCTCCACCAAGGCGCGCGGCCTCGTGCGGTGGCGGCGTGGATGGGGGAACCAGTGACAAGCGGATGCGCCTGCGCTACGCCGGGACGTGCCGGGTGTGCGGGTCGCAGCTGCCGGCGAAGGCGGACGCGATCTACGAGCGGGCGACCAGGACGGTGCGGTGCGTCAGCCACGAGGTCAGCGCACCCCCTGCGCCAGGAGCCGGGGAAGGGCCCGGCCTCGCAGTCACGGAGGCGGTTGACCCCGGGACAGCGGGGGCGTCAGCGCGTCGCGAGTTTGAACGGCGCAAGACCGCGCGTGAAGAACGCATCCGGGCCAAGCACCCCAAGCTCGGGGCCTGATCCTCGCGATCTCCGAGGACCCGCAGTCCACCACCGCATGGAACACCGGCGCCCTGGGCGAGGAGAAGCTAGGAGCGTGGGTCAGTAACACGCCAGCGGGTTCGTCACGGGGACCATGGTGTGCCGTGGAGCGATCGGACCGGGATCTGCCGGCTTTGGCCGGTTCGGGCAGCTGAGCGGGTGATCCCCGCCGGTGAACCCCTGAGTGGCCTTTGAGGAGTGAATCAGGTCCGCTGACAGGTGGATTCGTGACCTCGGGG